>Ga0326728_10014549_pt1 | contig 16679 bp, 17 predicted proteins | sample MB3enrmetagenome_FD_207602 | JGI IMG/M metagenome (GOLD analysis project Ga0326728, IMG submission 207602) | Lab enriched peat soil microbial communities from McLean, Ithaca, NY, United States - MB31MN | ecosystem: Environmental > Terrestrial > Soil > Wetlands > Peat | place: USA: New York...
TTCGAGCATCAAGACATCGAACAACTAGTAAAGGACTTCGCCATCTAGTTGCGACGATTCTTCGGACTGCTGCCCTTGCGGAGCGCTATCCTCTCCGCGGCGCGCTGGTCCTTCGTCTGGCCCCTCAACCTCAGTCGGTTCATCGTGGTGCCTCTCTCGTCCACGACCTCGACTTTCGCCTCGGGGAGCCGCTCGGTCATCACCTGAATGATTCTCCTCGAGAGTTCGGGAGCCCCATCTCCCACCTTGATTACCACATCACTGTGCGGTATGTTCCGCACAAGGCTCAGAACCCTCCACTCCAAGACATCTATCGAGTTGACCGTAAACGACCCAAGTCCTGTCCCTCCATAGAAGACCACGACCCCCATCCTCATACCAGGGTCCACGCCGATTAGGATGACTCGTTTGTTCTCCTTCAGCGTCTTGGAGAGGATTTGGCCCTCCATTATCATCGGGTTCTCATCCAGTTCCTCTATGGGAATGGTGACGACGCTGAACAGCCCGAGTTCGCTCTTGGTCGTGAGGATGGGTTCGGACGCCTTCGTCGCGGCCTGAGTTGGCGTCAGGCTCACGAAGCGAAGGTTCGTCTCCTTGAGTCTGGAGAGAATGGAGTAGTAGGCCCTGCTGTCTGAGGTTGCGACGCCAACAACCTTCATATCTCCTCTTGCGGCCCTCGCTACTAATGAGCGTTCCTACCTCCAGACAGGCGTTCGCGTTCCTTGCGCCGTTGAGGGGGAGGACCTCGGTCTTCATCACGCCGAGCAGGAGAAGAAACTCAAAGGTGGCCCGTTTCCTGCTCGGAAGTCTCGCTGCGTCCCGGGAGCGGACCGTCCTATTCGACACCAGCTCATTCTACGGGGTGAACATGCAAGCTCTTACGGAGTCGCTGCCGAGGGATTTCCTCCAGCAATCCATCTTGATTGAGCCTCCTGATGGTCAACCACTCGAAGACTCTCTGGCGGACCTACTCACGATGAAGCCGAGGGCCATCGTAATAGACGACCTGAACTCGCTGCACTATCTTCTCTCCGCGAGCGCACAGAGATCAGGAACTCACCAGCTATTCAACTACCTTCGATTGCTCGCCTTCGACGCCAAGCTCTTCAACACATTCGTGTTCTTGACCGTTTACAGAGCGGAGGGGGACCCTTCGACCGGGAAGGCGACGAAGAGGTCGCTTCCAGCTGCCGGCGACCTCCAAATCTTCACTGACGAGCGTGCCGGCAACATGACCTTCAGGTGTGATCAGGCCAAAGGCTGGCCCAACCACCAGTTCAGTGCTCCACTTTACTTCTGAGTGAGTACGTAGTAGCCGATGTATACCGCCACTGCGATAAGAATCAGGCCGATCGCAAGATAGAAGTTTACCATCCTCCCCTTCGTCGTCTGTCTACCGCTGAGGTAGGAGAGGTACACCCCGACTGATCCGATGAGGACTGTGAGGGCATCGACCGCCGTCTCTGTCGCGGACTGTGCGCCAGTGCTGGGGAATATGGTATACCCAAAGTTCACCGGCTGGATAATCGCGCTGACGATGCCTGATGTCATGAGTATTATGCCTATGATGTACAGCACCTCCATCCACCTGTCCCTAATCTCGGAGACCAGCCCGTTTCTGCCCGCTGCCTTGCCAAGCCTGCTCCAAACTCCGCTTATGTGAGACTCGACCCAAGACCTAATCAATCAGGCTCGCCTCCTCCAAAGTGACCACGTCTTTTATCCACTGACCCGTTTCGTCAAGGGCTTTAACTTTATTCAAGTAATCTCGCCACGAAATGCCGGAATAAGCTTCCTTCCAGGCTCCATAACCCCTTTTAAGCGCATCTCTCGCCGCTGAATGATAGCGGCATAGTTCGCCTACCCCCTCAGTTTTTCGTGCGCAAAGTTTGCACTGCATACCTCTTCCTCACCTTACTCGGACAGCCGACGTTGACACAGAGCCTCCACGGGTATCTCCCGGTCCTCACGTAAACAACCGGCCATCCGCAGGACCTGCAGGGGCGGTTGGTGGCCTTTATGGTCCCCCGCTGTGGGAGTGGCGCTGAAGCCCGGCACGCATCGGGATAACCCGTGCATCCAACGAACCTCTTCTTTGTCTTGAAAGACCGGATGATCCTGAGCTTCCCGGTCTTGCATACTGGACAGACGCCGATCACGCTCTGGGACATGGTGGTCTGAATGGCGGAGTCGTTCATCTTTTGTCCGACCTCCAGCTCGTTAATCTTCAACCTCTCTATTTGAGTCGCGAGGAGGTCGATGGCGCGCTCTATGAACGGCGTCCCATCGCTCTCGCCCCTCTCAACCTCTTCGAGTGCGGTCTCGGTCTCGCGGGTAAGTGCGGTGGAGATTATCTGGGGACAGAACTCCCGCATCGTCTCTATCACGGAGACCCCCAGGTCGGTCGCGACGAGGCTGTCTCCAGAGACGTAACCTCTGTTTATCAGGGTGGAGATCGTCTCCGCGCGGGTCGCCTTCGTCCCGATGGACTCCTTCTCCATCTTCTCGAGGAGGCTACCTTGATTGTATCGTGGAGGTGCGGTCTCGAACTTCTCCGTACAGTCCATCTTCACCACGGAGAGCGCGTCCCCCTCGCTCAAGGGTGGAATCTCTCTGTCCTCAATCCCGGTGTACTTTGTGTAGTACCTTATCCAGCCCGCCCTCAGGGTCCTCCTTCCGGTGGTCCTGAACAGATGATCGTCCACCCGGATTTCAGCCGTAACTCTTTCGCGGACCGCATCCTCAGCGAAGCACGCTAGGAAGCGGCGCAGGATGAGATCGAACAACTTTCTCCCCCAAGAATCCAAGGCTCTCCTAGGAAGCTCGCCCGTGGGGTAGATGGCAGGATGCGCGGGGTCGGAGCCCTCGCCTTCCCTCGGTCGCACCTGTCCCTTGAGGAGTTCCTCGACGGCGGCGCCATACTCGGTCATCCTACCGATCTTCACGAGTATCTCACGGTACTTGATTGACGGAGGCAGCTTCTGGCTGCCCGTCCTGGGGTACGATATCAGCGCGTCCAGATACAACCTCTCAGCGATTTGAAGAGTCCTGCTCGGGGCATAGCCGAAAATCCTGTAGGCCTCCTTCTGCAGGTCTCCAGTGTCGAAAGGCGGGGGCGGTGGCTGCCTGAAGACAACCTTCGAAAGTTCGGAGACACCGGCGACCTTGCCCCTGCATGCATCTAGTACCATTTCGGCGTCAGCCTTCTTTGCGAACTTCGGTATTGTGCTCGGGGCCTCGAATCGGAAACCACCCTTGTCGAATAGACCCGTGACTGTCCAGTATGGGGTCGGCACGAAACTCCGAATCTCGACCTCCCTCTCAACCGCAAAGCCAAGTGTCGGTCCCTGCACCCTGCCCATGCTGATGGTCTTGTACCCTGAATACGAAGTCGAGAGCGACGCGGAGAGGGCCCGGGACAGGTTGATTCCCCAGACAAAGTCCAGCAGATGCCTTGTCCGACCTGCCATCGCAAGACCCAAGCCCGTGCCAGCCTTCGCCTCTCCAAAGGCCTCGACCAGCTCCTCTTTGGTGAGCGTGGAGAACTTCGCTCGAAGCGCAACGCCCTCCTTTCCACCGCAGGCATATCTCAGAATGTTATGACCAATCGTCTCTCCTTCCACGTCGTAGTCACAAGCGTTGACAAAGGACTCGGCTCTCGCCGCCAGTTTCTCTATCGACCTGATGCGTCTCTCGACGCCCTTTGCCTGCTTGTCTATCAAGTGCGCCGGATACCACTCGAGGTCGAAGACCGGGTAGGTCTCCCTGCGACGGAACGAATCTGAAATGGCGTAGAGATGACCTACGGCGGAGCACACAATGTAGTTTCGGCCTTCGTGAGCGATGCTCAGGACCTGCACACCATCGACCAGGGTGGCCTGTACGCCGTCGTCGGCGAGGGCATCAGCGACCCTCCTTGCGGCGTCGGGCTTCTCGCAGACGACCAGCCGGTACTCAGGAGGCAACCTGTCCAAGGGCTTCATCTCACAGTCGGTGAAACATAGCAGTCCTTGCAACGCTTTTAAGAATAAGCCAGAGTTGAGCACTTCGTTGACGTACGAACTTATCTGCGCGAAGTGCGGCCATACGATTTACTCGGGCTTTGACCTACGTTCACCCAACGACATCCTGAAGCCGATGGCCTACACCTGCAAGAAATGCGGGTCCAAACTGACACCCAGCAACTTCAAGGTCGATGTCATGAAGCTCGAGGGAAAGTTCGCTTAGCAGAGTACCCCAAACTCCTCATGTAAACACACTGATCGGCCCGGACGGAGAAGTTCGATGAGGAGTACTGGGCACTCCCGACGAGGGCGGAATTCAGTCCCCTGACAAGGACGAACGGCGTGGCTTCATCAGACTCTCCCATAACCAGTTGCGCCGCTGAGCAAAGGTCATCCGCGATTGCTTGACTCGTGACCCTCAAGATGTTCCCGAACAGATCCTGCTTCCCACGAAGATCCAAGACTGCCTCCAGACCAGCTGCCGCTAGCGCCACACCGGTCGTGCCTCTGCGCGTGGGCATCAGTCTGCTGTCGGAGACGACCACGCCAATGCGCACACCATGCCGGTACTCCATCTCATCGACGAGCGAGGCTGCCGACTCCAAGGCGTCCCTGGGATAGAGAACGACCCTTCCAGGCTCGATGTTGGACCTGTCGATCCCCGCATTGGGAGACAGGAGTCCATCCTTGGACGCGAGTATGAACCCGACGACACCTCCCAGCACCTCATCCGATTCCCTGATTATGAGTTCGCAAAGTTGAGGTGGCACGTTGAACTTTGATGATAGCTCCTTGGCGTAGGCGGTCGGCACGACCGAACTCAGAGAGAGAATCCTGCCTTCGGAGATTGCGACGAACTTGCTCGAGACCACCAGGACGTCACCGCTCCGCAGTTTCTTGCCAACGAGACTGTCAAGAAGATCGGGGAGGTCGAACGACCCGCTCTTCCTCTCCGTCTTTATTGGCGAGAGGGTTATCATGACGGCGGTTCCATACTCCGCTTAAATAAAGAGGTCAGGGCAGCGGGAAGTGTTGAAGCGGACCCCCCTCTACGACTTCCACGCAGCACACGGGAAGCTGGTCGAATTCGCTGGCTACGAGATGCCAATCTGGTATTCGAGCATAAGCGAGGAGCACCTCGCTGTGAGGAACCGCGCGGGAATCTTCGATGTCTCACACATGGGAAGGGTTGTGGTGAGCGGAGCGGACGCGACGCCGTTCATGGAGAGGCTCCTGCCGACCTCCAGCTCATCGCAACCGGTTGGGAAGTCGTTCTACACACTACTGCTGAACTCCAGCGGGGGAATCATCGACGACATCATAGTGATCAAGAGACAAGAGGATTACCTTCTCGTGGTTAACGCGGCCAACAGGGCGAAGGACATCGAACACATCAAGAACATCGCGGGCCACTTCGCCGTCGATATCAGAGACATCACCGACGACACCACAATGATAGCGATTCAGGGACCTGAAGCAATTCAGGCGCTTCAGCCCCTCACCTCAGCGAACCTTCCCGAAGTCAAGCGGTTCACCCACACACAATCCCAAGTTGGGAAGTCAGTCTGCACCATGACGAGGACCGGATACACCGGAGAGGATGGATTTGAGATAATACTACACGACTCCGGAATCAGGGACAGCTCTGCCGCCTCCTCGGTCTGGAGCGCCCTTGCGACCAGGGCAGCACCTTGCGGCCTCGGAGCGAGAGACTCCCTCCGCATCGAGGCGGGCCTCCCCCTGTACGGCGCCGACATCGACGAGACCACAAACCCGATTGAGGCCGAGCTATCATGGGTCCTCTCGAAAGGAAAGACGGGGTACGTAGGCGACGACTCCATCACGATATTCAAGACGACGCCGCCGCAGCGGTTGAGGAGGGGCATAATCATGGACGACAAGATCCCGCGCCGCGGGTTCATCATCACAGACCTATCTGGGCGGCAGATTGGGGAGACGACCAGCGGGACCTTCTCGCCTCTCCTTAGGAAAGGGCTCGCCATCGGATACATTAGCGCGCCCGACTCGCAGGTCGGTGGGACCGTCCAGGTCGTTGTCCGAGGTTCCCCCAGTGGAGGGAAGATTGTGAAGATGCCGTTCTACGACGATGCTGCCTACGGCTGGAAGCGGACTAGGTAGCAAGGATAATAGTCCCCAAAGTTCGGCCCGACAACCCGATGACCGAGTCCCATAGCTTCCCAGTAGACCTCCTCTATACGAAAGAGCACGAGTGGACCAGGATAGAAGGGTTCACTGCGCAAGTTGGCATCACCGAGTATGCGGCCAAGACTCTGAACGACGTCGTGTACGTATCCCTGCCATCCATAGGGGCGAAGTTGAAGCAACTTGGAACCTTCGGCACCATAGAGTCAATAAAGGCGGTCTCGGAGCTGTACTCGCCGCTTTCTGGAACTGTCAGGAAGGTTAACTCTGAGCTCCTGACTCATCCAGAGCTCGTCAACAAGTCACCCTATGGCGAGGGCTGGATCATAGAAATCGAGATTTCCAATCTTGCAGCTGAGAAGCCAGCGCTCTTGGACCATAGTCAATACTCGGCGTTCGTAGCTTCCATCGGAAAGCAGTAGGTTAGAAAAACTCATAAAGAGACGTGCGAGGCTCCTGTCTAGTTTGAAGGTCGGCAGTCAGCTCAGGGCCCTCATGAGAAGGCCTACGATATCAAGGCAGAATATGATTGTCGCCTTGACGCTGACCAGTGTCTTCGTCGTAGCACTCTTCATCAGGTCGTTCCCGGCCAAGTACGGCTTCTACCTGAACGAGTTCGACCCATATTACGACTACAAGGCGGCTCAGTTCATAGTGAGCTCCTTCGACGCGAGCTGGGCGGCAGGTCACGGCGGCTTCCCTGGTCTGCTGAATTACTTCCACTGGACCGATTACACCACATGGTTCCCCGAAGGAAGGGCGGTAGCACCCACCTCCCAGGACGGGCTTCAGTTCGCAGGAGCCCTGACGTATCTCTTCTTCCGGAACATCTTCGGGCTTCAGATTAGCCTGTACAACTACTTGGTCCTCTTCCCGGTGTTCGTCGGGTCTCTTACCTCCATCGTCTTCTTCTTCTTGGTGAAGAGGATTGCAGGGACGGCGGGAGGCCTGTTCGCAGCCCTCATGTTCGCGGTTTCTCCTCCCATACTCGAGAGGGGGAACCTAGGATGGTTCAAGTCAGAGCCCCTCGGCATATTCCTATTCGCCGTCTCGGCCTATCTCTTCCTCACGCTTCTGGACAGCGACATGAGCGCACGGCAGAGGGTACTCAGAGGAATATTCGCCGGTTTCCTTCTCGGCTACGCCAATACCGCATGGGGAGGCGCGGAGTACTTCACGGCAGCGTTCGGTCTGTTTTTCATCATCCTGCCATTCTTGGACATCGACCTGTCCAAGCTCGCCATAACTGGTCTGTTCTTCACGGCCGGTGACATCTTCGGAAGCGCGATCTTCCCGCGACCGGGGGTCGGCGTAGTCACCAGCGCGGAGGGCATCGCAATCATAGCAGGGACGCTCTTCATACTAGTAGCCAACTGGCTGAAGACCTGGGTCAAGCCCGACGAGTTCAAGAGAACCTTGGTCAAGGTCATGCTTGGAGCGGCGCTGGCGGCTGTCGCGCTCATCAGTTTCGGGTCTGTCTCGACGCTGAGCGCCAGGTATCTCTCGGTGATATTCCCCTGGGTGAGGAGCGGCAACGCCCTGGTGGAGTCCGTCGCGGAGCAGGCGCTCCCGACTGGAAGCGACTTCTTCTCTTCGTACCTCCTGCTGCTTATGCTGGGAATCTTCGGAGCCATGATCGCCTTCAGGAGGAGGAACCCGGCAACCGTCTTCGCACTGGTGACCGGGATTACGCTAATCTACGCGTCGGCCGCCTTCTCCCGCCTTCTGGTGTACTCAACAATCGCATTCGTCCTGCTGGCTGGAATCGGTTTCGCTGAACTCGCGTTCTCGTTGATGAAGCCCGCCTCATCCTCGATGGTCAAGCGGAAACCCGCCTACTCGACAGGAAACGAGATGCGTGCGGTCTACTCGGTGGCCTTCATCGCCTTGCTCGCGTTCCCGGCGAGTATCTACTGGATACCCAACCCGGTCCCCTGCACCACCACCAATCCAAACCTCTGCGACAACAGCCCCGCCGACTACGGCGTCAGCATCGCCAACGGAGGAACAATCTTCGCCCACTCGGAATTGACCGACTGGACGCAGGCTCTGGCTTGGATTAACACCAACACGCCGCAGAACGCCGTGATAATCGCATGGTGGGACTACGGCTACTGGATAAACGTCATGTCGAACAGGACGACAGTCGCGGACAACGCGACACTGAACGACACGAGGATAGCCGAGATCGGTCAGATGTTCATGTCCAACATCACTCAAGCCGCGATGCTCGCCAAGGACATGGGCGACGGCCGTCCGGTGTACGTCCTGAGCTTCATCACAGGCAGCCTGCTGTATTCAGGCACCACACCCGAGTACTACACACTGCAGATACCTTCCGGTTCCGGGTTCACAGCGGGAGGCGGCGACGAGAGCAAGAAACAGTGGTTCATACGCATAGCCGGCCTCAACGAGTCACAGTTCCTCGAATGCCCCAGCGTGGGCGGCTCCGTGTGCACCAACGTGGACGACTTCAACCTGACTCCCTACACATTGCAGAACACCCTTTTCGGACAGATGCTACCATTCAAGTTCGCGGGCTGGTACAACCTCGCGAACGGGACGGTCGGCAGTACGTACTCCTTCGATTCCAACGGGAATCCCCCACTACAACTGTTCAGCTATCCTCCTGACTACCAGCTGAGCGGAGGGACTAGTCCGTTCCAGATATCATTCACCTCATCGACGCTCAACAACCCGATAGCGTGCGGAGGAACTTCAAGCAGCCCAATCGACTGCTTCACTACGGTACTGGTCTACAAAGTGAACTAGCTATCAGTTTGGTAGGCCAGGGGGTTCCGGTACTTGGCGTACTTGTCATCAGGTGAGTACTTGGCCGGATGGGCCACGAGGGTTGCGGTCCCGCACTTGGGGCACGCGTCCTTCATGGTGTAGCCGTGGCACTGAGGGCACTTCAGTAGAAGACCCTTCAGGCTACCCCACCATACTTGCGGGACATCTCCCTCTTACTGCTGAACGTACCATGCTTCCCGATTCCTTCCTGGATGTGTTCCAAGGCAGAGTTCATCAACTTGTCCGCCTGCTTGTAGTCGTCGGCAGTCACGCGGACGCGGTATCTCGGAGCCCCAACATAACTCACCCTGATCTCTGCGCTCGACGAGGTCCCGACCGCTGCCTCAAGCGCTTCCTTGATTTGCTGGATTCCGTCGGATGCCTTAGAACTTATCTCGACAATCGCTCCAACTTCGTACTTGGGCGAGGTTATCTTCTCCTTCGCGGCCTCGACTATCTCCTTCTTGATTGGTTCTGGAATCTCCAAAGACACGAGGGCCTTATCGGCCCTCTTAGAGGCGGCCTCCAGCGCTTCGTAGAGAGACCCGTGCTCCTTCTCCAGCTTGGCGATTACGTCATTGTACTGTGCGTCTCCCAACGCGAGCTTCTTCTTCACTGTGCTCATGATGGTCGTCGCCCTCTCGTGCTGCTTCCACTCGATCAGTTTGTTCCTCTTCTCCTCGTTGGTGACTTGCCGCAGCGATAGGTCGACCTCTCTCCTCGACCTCTCCGCCCTAATCACTTTGAGAACCAGTTTCTGCTGTACCTTAGCTACACGGTCGATGTTCCTGACCCATCCGGTGGAAATCTCTGAGATGTGCAGGAAGCCGTTCATGTTGTTGTATTCGTCTAGGTCAACGTAAATGCCGTGCGGAGTTATCTCCCTCACTGTGCAGAGGACAATCTCTCCACGATCGGGCAGTTCGGAGGCTTCCATGTGGCCTGCACCTTCTGCTACATGCATCTTTAGGTATTGCTGAGCCCTAGTCGAGTCTCTTGATTACTTGGGCGTCGACTCTTACCTTGCCGCCGGTCCTCTCGGCCAGCTTCCTTCCGCACCCTTTGCAAGTCACTTCTCTGGTGGACGCCGAGAACATGACCCTCTCCTCACCGCAATCGGGACACTTGATCAGGACGAAGCTGCTACGGGGCTTCGGTATGAACTCTCGCTCCCTCTTCACTGGCTTATCTCCGCCTTTCTCAACCTCATACCCTTGCGCATAACTTCCTTGTTGCAGGTCTTGCACTTCAGCCTAAGGGTGGCCTTCTTGGTGGTCTTCGCAGTCCTGACGAGTTCAGGGAACTTCTGACCGCCGTACCCCATCTTTCTGCGCGCCTGACGTCGCGCACCCCAAGATGATGCCCTCTCCTTGCCCTTCTTGTATAGACTGACCGAATGAGGAGTGTGTTTGTGACAGTGTGGGCAGAAGGTGTTCAGCTCCTTGGGGATTTTCATAGTTTTCAGCCGAGTCGAAACCGGTCTAAATTTATGTATTGTGGTGGGCAGGTCGCGCCAGCGTCGTCTGATTGAATGATACGTCCGTGTGACTGACCCAAAAGCTAATTACCAGTGAGCCTCGAACCCGAGCTTGACTATTTTCCTTGTTGTTCACCAAGACTTCAACGGCAGTAGAATGGAAAGCGGTGGCGTCCGCCATAAAGACGCTAGTTGAGGAGGCTACTTTCGAGGCGAGCAGCGAGTCGCTCATCTTCAGGGCAATGGATCCTTCTCACATCGCGCTAGTTGATTTAGCGTGGCCGGCCGTCGCCTTCGAAAAGTACGAGTGCGACAAGCCGTTCAAGTTCAGCATCCGCGTCGAGGATTTCGTGAAGCTGATTGGAAGGACCGACACAAAGGACAGCATAGAACTGACCTCTACCGAAGAGGACGCGCTCCTTCTTAGGCTGATGGACGGATACAAGAGAGAGTTCAAGATTCACTTGATTGAGAGCACATCTGGGACCGCACCTCTGCCGAAGCTCGATTTCGACGCCAGCATCTCAATGAGCAAGAGCGTCTTCGAGAAGGTCCTCGGCGACATCTCCGTCGTCGCCGACCAGGTGGCAATCGGCGCGCTCAAGGACAGCGTTTCGTTCAGCGGGAAGAGCGACATCGGGGCTGCTACGATACAACTCGACAAGAACGGGGCGGACGTGCTCGAGATGGATGTCAAGGCCGAGGCCAAGGCGTCATACAACATAGACTACTTCCTGAGCATATCGAAAGCGCTAGGAAGCACAGCTGAGACCGTGCTGCTTCAGTTCTCGAGCAAGAAGCCAGCGAAACTGACCTTCAAACTCAACGAACAAGGCGCGATAATCGCCTACTTCCTCGCTCCCAGAATCTCAGACTAGCCGAAGCATACCACAGGGCAGCTGAATCGACCGGGTTCTCATAGGCTTGGAACTGCAGCGCAACATCATGCCTCGGCGGAGAGCTCGGAAGACCTCGACCTGAATCAATTCATTTTTAGGCATCCGACAGGGGCCAATCCTCAATGGACGAAAGGGCCGTCTCCTTCCTTCGTAGTGTCTACCGCGAACATTACTTCAAGCACCACGATCTCGTCGAGATTCCTCCATCAATCGCGTCAAGGGAGTTCGGCTACATCCCGTTCGGGGGCGGAATGATTAGGCACCTCTCATTCAAGAATCCCGGGGAACTCTTCGCAGAGCTCGTGAGACAGGCTCCGTCATCTGTATTCTGCTCGAACGCGGTCTACGAAAGACCGACTCTCCAGATGGACGAGAAGGGGTGGAAGGGGGCCGACCTCATCTTCGACATCGACGCTGACTCTATTCCGACCTCCTGCAAGGGTCGCCACACCTGGTGGTTCTGCGGCCACTGTCACAGGGGCGGCATGGGAACCAAGCCGGCAAGGTGCCCGAGCTGCAAGGATGAGGCCGTGGAGCAGATGCACTGGAGCTGCCGCGAGTGCCTCAATGCGACCAAGGAGCATGTCAAGCGCCTTGTGGACTTTCTCCAGGACGACTTCGGAGTGGACCGCCAAGACATCCAGCTGTACTTCTCCGGCAACAGGGGATACCACGCCCACGTCCACGACGAAAGGTTCGAGAGCGCCGATTCGAAGACGAGAGGAGAGATAGCTAACTACATCAGAGGAACCGGTCTCAACTTGAAAGCGCAGGACAGGGCGCCCGGCCGCTCGGAATCGGGGTGGGGCCGAAGAGCCAATCTCTTCCTTTCCTCGACCGAGGGTTCCTCCCGCCCCAAGAAGATCAACCAGAAGCTCACGAACGAGATTGTCTCCGCCTACGCCGCGCTCATAGATGAATCAGTCACCACAGACATTCACAGAGTCTTTCGGATGCCGGGAACCCTCCACGGCAACTCTGGCCTCTTGAAGATGAAGGTCAAGTCATTGGAGGAGTTCGACCCACAGAAGCAGCCTGTGGTCCTCGGCGCGGAAACAGTGAAGGTCCAAGTGCATTACTCCCCTGAATTCTTCCTGAAAGGAACGAGGTTCGGGCCCTACAATTCATCGACAGTCGAGATACCTATTTACGCAGCAGTATTCCTTCTGGCCAGAGGGTTAGGTGTGATAGTCGAGTGAGGGACGAAGGCGAGACGATCCAGGTCCTGAAGCAGTTGCTCGACGCCGAGGAACAGTCAGAGCACCTGACGAAGCTGCCCACCGACACCTACACGAGAATCGCGGCCTATGTGCAGAAGCTGCGGAAGAGCGGCGACCTGACTGGGGACGACCCGCTGAGCAGGCTAACTAGAAAGCAGCTCTCGCTCCTTGAGGGGATGGGAAGACAGCTCCTCAACCGCCGCATCGAAAAGGCGGCTAGAAGTCAGGACGTCAAGGATCTCCTCCCTGAAGAGAAGTTCGTATGCGAGTTCCACATGGAGTTCGAGCGGATGCGTGGAAGGTTCGTGGAGGCCATGATTAACGGCCAACAATCTATGTTCACGATTCTGCAGAAGAACCAGATGCGGAAAAAGGTCACCGTCCGCTTTCAGAGGCCGCTTGAGGAGGTTGTGGGGTTCGACCTCAATAGATATGGACCCTTCAAGGTTCATGACGTGGCTGAGATTCCCGCGGCCAACGCCGAGGTCCTAGTCTCGAACGGGGACGCGGTCATGGTCTACACGAAGGACTCGGTCTAGAGTCTTCTCAGAAGCAGCCCTTTTCCGGCAGGGCCGTCAGGAGTAGCTTCGCCATGTGTGGTTGCACTTCATGCAACGGTAGAACTGGGTCGGCGGCTCGTCCCCACTCCTGGTCTGCAGGAACCACCACATGGCCTCCCCATGTCCGCACTTCGGGCACTCTATCTTAGTCGTCGGCAGAGAGGTAAGCTTTCCCTCCTTCTCCCCGACCACTTTTATGACCGGCGCATCGGCCAACTCGTCTTCAGTCGCCTTGGTGACGGTCTTACCTGCCTTGTCCGAGAAGCCGCAGTTGTCGCAGACATAGGTCATGGCGGTACCTCTTTCCAACTTTATCTGCTTCAGCTTTAGTCTGGTACCACACTTGGGGCAGAACTTCATTCCGCTCCACCGCTGAACGCGTTGCGCACGGCCTCCAGCAGTTCATGAGCGTTACCTTGGGCCCTCTCCAAGCTCGTGAGAAAGGCCTTCTCGGGTTTGATCCTTTGAGCTCTTACCTTCACAACCAGCTTCTTGATTAGGGGATGCGGCGGAAGGACGCCTGCAAAGGTCACGTTCTTCTCGTCCAAGAGTTCATGGTGAACAATCTCTCCCAGGGAGTAATCTTCTCCCGTCACTTCCACCGTGAACTCTCTCTCACCCTCTCTCAAGACCTGGACTTGCATTATTCAGACCCCGTCCGAATTCAGTGGGTTATTAAACTCATGGTTGAATCGGTTCTCTGCCGAAGTCGTCGGCAAATTTCCGGTCCTCCACGTTCCCGCAGTTGGTGCACTGGGCCCTGCCTCCGGCTACCGCGAGGGGCCTGCCGCAGATGCTGCACAGTGAAGCGATTACGCCTAGATGAGGCTCTCCTATGGAGAGATGAATCATCGCGTTCATCGTGCTGATTACCTTCGCCCTCACGATGTCGCCTAACTTCACGGCCGTCCTCCTCATGCCCCTTCCTCCCCTCTCCTCTCTGAGGAAGATGATTCCAACAAACCCCCCTTGGGTGGGCTTCCCATTCAGGTAGTGTATCTTGAGATTGGAAGTGCTCGTCTGGGCCACCTCAATCTGGCCGGTGACGACGTCGCCCACGTTGGGAATCTTAGGGACAACCGTCGACCTTACGTCGATTTCCCTCTCCCGCATGTCCTTGACGACGACTCCCGTCTGCAGCGCCCTGATCGTCCCATCGGCGTCGTACGCGTTGTTCCCGGGCAGATACTCCTCGGAGACCGCCAACGGGTCGCCCGGAAGCACTCTCGATTGCTTGTTCGTACTCATCTTGATCTCGTCTTCGGTATCAGACCGGTGGTCAACTCAATCCACTTAGGTCTTTCTAGGAACTCGCCCAGCGGCCTTCCTTCCATCAACCTGACGAGAGCCTCCGCCTGAGGGATGGAGAGGACGGGCCTGTCGAACGTGAACCCATCTATCGATATCCGGGGACATGCAGTCTGCACGAAGGCTTCTATGTCCCTGTGAGGAGCAAGCCCGTCCGGTGTAATGTCACGCATCGCCAGCTGCACGACCTCCCTGCCGTTCATCTCGAGCCTCTTTGTTATCCACCTCGTCCGGCCGAGCATCTTCTGACCTTCCTTCAGGCCAGTGACGACGCCGAAGACACGGGCGTCCAGCGCTTTGTAGACGGCAAGTATAGACCGCTTCCTACGGATCGCTGCCTCCTCCTGCATGTCGCGCACCTCCTCGAGGTAAGGGTCGAGGAGGTAGGTCGGCTTCCCGGTGGCCAGCGCCACACCAACAGCATGGAACTCGCTCTCACCTAGGTAGCAGAACGCGTCGACGTCCTTGCTCATCGGGTAGACTGTAGAGAAGTCACACCCGAAGGTCTGGCTCTGCAGGAGAAGGTTGTTCGCCCTGCCGAGGTGCACCTCGAACCCGGCCGCCTCCAACTGCTTCTTCGCAGGTTCGAGCTCGTCGAGGTGCTGACTGAATGTCGCCAGCCCGATTTTTTTGTACCGCTTGAAGACGGGTATGGACTTCTCGATGACGGCGTCGAACTTGACGTCGTCCTTGGCGTCGATGAGGTGAGTGAACTCACCAACCGTCTCAACGGCCGCGTTGTGGCCTATATGCAATGCAAGATCGGCCTCGAGCTTGGTTACCTCATCGTCTGCCGTGTCACAAATCCCGAAACACGAGTCCCCGACTAGGAAGCAGGGGATGTCGTAGTCTGATTCTATCCTCTTGATGAGGGCCCTAGTCTGCCGTAGCAGGCCCCCAGGGGCGTTCACCACAATTCCCTTGGGCTTTCGCTCCCTGATTAGCCTGAATACTTTCTCTTCATCAATCCTTACCGTCAATTAAGCAATAACCTGAACCCGCGCTTCGCAGTCCCTTAATTAGCGTTCTCGTTCGGTTTCACGGCTCTATGGCGCTTGGTTCGCCCGACTCTACTGAAACAAGAGGGGGGAGAGAAGTGAACAAGACAAGAACCAGTGACTTTATGTCCGTCTGCGCAGAGAAAGCGCCATGGAACCGGACCAGATAATCCTTGCACCGGAAGACCTTCCGAAGAAATGGTACAACATCGTTCCCGAGATACCTGGAGGGCTTCCACCTCCAATGGAACCAGGCGACGGCGAGTCGAGGATTGAAGGGTTGAAGAAGAGGCTGGTGGGAGAGTGTCTGAGACAGGAGGTTTCCACCTCCAGTTGGATTGATATTCCGGAAGGGATCAGGGACCTCTATATCCACTCGGGCAGACCGAGGCCGCTCTACAGGGCCCGGCGTCTGGAAGCCAAGCTCAAGCTGAAGAACGTCAGGATCTACTACAAGAGAGAAGATCTAAGCCCGACGGGGTCGCACAAGGTGAACACGGCACTGGCGCAGGCGTATTACGCTGCCAAGGAGGGAAGGAAAACCCTGGTCACCGAGACTGGAGCCGGACAGTGGGGAACCGCTCTCGCCTACGCTGCACGCCTGCTAGAGCTAAACACTGTGGTCTTCTGGGTGAGGGCTGTCTACGACTGGAAGCCCGAAAGGAGGACCTTGATGAACCTCTACGGGGCCAAGGTCTACGCTTCTCCCAGTCCGAAGACAGCATTTGGGAGACGCCTACTGAAGGAGGACAAGAACCACCCAGGCTCATTGGGCATCGCCGTTTCGGAGGGGCTGGAGTACACCGACCTGGGAGCGGACAGGGCGTACTGCCTAGGCTCTGTGCTCAACCACGTGCTCATTCATCAGTCCATCATCGGGCTTGAGGCGATCAAGCAGTTCGAGCAGGTCGACGACTCGCCGGACCTCGTCATCGGCTGCCTCGGAGGCGGGTCCAACTTCGGCGGAATTGCCCTCCCGTTCCTAGGGGAGGTGTTGCGCAAGAAGAGGAAATGCGATTTCCTTGCAGCGCAGTCCGAGGCTGCGCCGAATCTCGTGAAGGGGGAGTACAAATACGATTTCGGCGACACGGCGGGGCATACACCTCTGATGAAGATGTACACCCTTGGCCACAATACGACCATGGAACCCATCAAGTCTGACGGCCTCAGGTACCATGCAGCCGCCCCAATCATCAGCGCATTGCGCGATAAGGGGTACGTCAGGGCGGTCGCCTATCCCGCCGACGAAGTACTCGT
>Ga0326728_10014550_pt1 | contig 16678 bp, 12 predicted proteins | sample MB3enrmetagenome_FD_207602 | JGI IMG/M metagenome (GOLD analysis project Ga0326728, IMG submission 207602) | Lab enriched peat soil microbial communities from McLean, Ithaca, NY, United States - MB31MN | ecosystem: Environmental > Terrestrial > Soil > Wetlands > Peat | place: USA: New York...
GCCCGCGGTCGTGCATCCGCCACTGGGTCTGCGCCAGCACCTTGCCCGAGGGCAGCTCCACCAGGTCCGCGCCAACCATCCGGTCGTCGTCGTCCGGCGGATCGCCCGCCAGGCGCGTCATCAACTGACGCAGGCCAAAGGTAATCAGCAGATGATCCGTATCCACAAAGTGAACGGTCAGCATCGAGTTGCCCGCCAGCAGGAACTCCGGCAACAGTGTCTGGTACCCCATCGGTCCCAGAGGAATGCGCGCCACTTGCTCCGGGTCGCGCGCCCGCGCCATGCCCGGTGCCAGCATCGCCCACGCCGCCAGCATCGCTGCCACGCGTTTGACCGCATCCCTCATCGTCCAGCCCAACCCCTTATAGCGATATAAGATCGCACTTAAAGCGATAATAGAAGACTGGGTCGCCTTGCTGCTTGCTTGTTTCCTCTGGTTGCCCTATTGGCCCCCCAACCACTGCTCCACTAATATCAACCGTACGGAGAATCCACGCATGAGCGAAACATCCAACCGCCTCGCCTCGCAGCGCACCGCCTTCCGCCGCGCCCTCTGCCTCACTGCAATCGCAGCCCTCGTCTGTCTCGTTCTGGCTCCCTTCGCGCTCGCCCAGCAGCCACCCGCGCCCGCCAAAGCCTCGTCCGCGCCTGCGGCCGAGAAGCCGCTGCCTGGCCTCGATCTCTCTTCCATGGATCTCTCCGCCGACCCATGCACCGACATGTACAAGTACGCCTGCGGAAACTTCAACGCCCACCACCCCATCCCTGCCGACCAGCCAGACGTCGATCCCTTTTACGTCCTCTACAACGTCACCACCCAGGAGCTGAACGGCATCCTCACCAAGGCCGCCGCCGGAGGCCCCACCCGCTCGCCCGACGAACAAAAGATCGGCGACTTCTTCTCGGCGTGCATGGACACCAGTGCCATCGACGCCGCCGGCCTCAAGCCCATCCAGCCGCTGCTCGACAATATCGACACCGCCAACCTCGCCAGCCCCGCCACACGCGCGCAATTCGCCGCCCTCCTCGGCAATCTCCAGCGCATCGGCGTCGACGCCTTCTTCGGCTACGGCGAGCAGCAGGACCTGAAGGACGCCACCAAACAGATCGCCTTCATCCAGCAGGGCGGACTCGGCATGCCGGAGAAGGACTACTACCTGCGCACTGGCGATAAGGACATCCAACTGCGCGCCCAGTACGTCGCCCACGTAGCCAAAATGCTCACCCTGGCCGGCTCTTCGCCCGCGCAGGCCAAGATTGACGCCGCCAACATCATGACCATGGAGACCGCCCTCGCCAAGGCATCGCTCGGCGTCGTGGACATGCGCGAGCCGGAGAAGACCTATCACCTTCAGCCCATCGATACCTTTATGGCCATCGCCGGCCCCAGCTTCACCGACTTTGAAGACGCCATCCACTCCCCCCGCGTCACCGAGATCAATAACTCCACCCCCGACTTCTGGCCCGAACTGAAGAATCAGCTCAATACCGCTGACCTCGCCACTATCAAGGCCTATCTCCGCTATCAACTCCTCACCACCTTCGCCCGTGAACTTCCTCACGCCTTCGACGCGGAGAACTTCGACTTCTACGGACGCATCCTGCGCGGACAGCCGGAGCAGCAGCCACGCTGGAAGCGCTGCTCCAACACCGTCAACGGCTCCATCGGCGAGGCACTGGGCAAGGTCTACGTCGACCAGTACTTCGCCGGAGACAGCAAGGCCAAAATGCTTCTGATGGTGCATGACATCGAAACCGCCATGGGCCAGGACATCGACCAGATCGCATGGATGTCGCCCGCCACCAAGGCGCGCGCCAGGGAAAAGCTCGCCGCCGTCGCCAACAAGATCGGCTACCCCGACAAGTGGCGCGACTACTCTAAACTCACCATCGCACCCACCGACGGCCTGGGCAACGAGATGCGCGCCAACGCCTTCGAGAACGATCGCCAGCTCAACAAGATCGGCAAGCCCGTCGACAAGAGCGAGTGGGAGATGACGCCGCCCACTATCAACGCCTACTACGACGACAGCATGAACAACATCAACTTCCCCGCCGGCATCCTGCAGCCGCCCTTTTACGACCGCACCCAGGATGACGCCGTCAACTACGGCCACATCGGCGCCATCATCGGCCACGAACTCACCCACGGCTTCGACGACGAGGGACGCAAGTTCGACGCCCAGGGCAACCTCAACAACTGGTGGACCGCGGACGACCTCAAGAACTTCACCACCCGCACCGATTGCGAAGTCAACGAGTACAGTTCCTTTACCGCCGTCGACGATGTCCACATCAACGGCAAGCTCACCTTGGGCGAGAACACCGCCGACAACGGGGGCCTTCTGCTCGCCTTCATGGCCTACATGCAGCGCGCCAAGGACAACCACATCGATACTAGCGCCAAGGTCAACGGCTTCACCGGCCCGCAGCGCTTCTACATCGGCTTCGCGCAGAACTGGTGCCAGAATGTCCGCCCCGAGTCCGTCCGCGAGCAGGTGCTGCAAGACCCTCACTCCCCCGACCGCTTCCGCGTCAACGGAGTCATCGTCAACCAGCCCGGCTTCGCCCCCGCCTTCGGCTGCAAGCAGGGCGCGCCCATGGTTCCAGCCAATAGCTGCCGCGTCTGGTAGCCATATCGATATGATGGGTATGCTTCGCAGAACAGGAGATCAGTCCAAATGGGCAACTGGCTAATCGACTTAGGCAAGTTCATCATTATTATGGTGGTACTAGATATTCTCAAGCTCGCACACGGCGCAGCTAAGGACTTAGCAGACATCAGAGAGAGTCTTGATCAAATCGGATCGCAGCTGGAGTCCATAGACTTAGAATTATTCCGCTCCAGAAAAGACAATCCGTTCGATAACCAATAAGCAGGGTGCCCCAGGTCTCGACTCTGAGACCTGAAAATCCTAGTCTTTGCCTGTTCCTGCCCTTCATTCTTGCGCAGCCAGAATCTCCGTCGTTGTTCTTCGGAGGGAGCAGGGGTCTTCAGGCCCCTGAAACCATCCGCTAGAAGAAACGGGCTTCAGCCCCGGGTCGACACTCCAATCGTTGTGATAGCATCCGGGGCATGAAAAATGACGGATCGATCACTCGCAGAGACTTTGTGAAAACTGCCTCCCTGGCGACCACCACGATTACTACCGGCCTCGGCCTGCATCCGATGAGCGCCCGCGCTGCCGCCCCCGCCGCCCAGCCCGCGCTGCCGAAAACCATGGTCGGTATTCAGGTCGAGGTGAACTCGCTACAGAACAATCTGGTGAAGTTTCTGGACGACGTGCAGACCCGCTCCAGCGTGAACACGCTGATGATGCACTGCGTCCCATTCGAGGCGTCCTGGGCCGGTCTGGACCGGGCAAGCAATCCTCTCGGCAACTTTGCCACCGCGCATGCGCAGTACTATCGCGATATTAAGATGCAGCCGAAAGCCCTGGGCGCGGCCGACTTCAACCTTCCCGACCAGTCTCAGAATATCCGCGAAGAGACCAATAAGCGCGGCATCAAGATCATTCCATGGATGGAGGAGGACAATCGCGCGCGCCCGGCAATCAAGGGCTTCGACGAGCTGTATGAAGTCGATCTCTACGGCCGGCGGACCTCAAAACATCCAGGAGGCCCGTGCCTGAACAATCCTTACTTCCGCAACCTCCTTGTCGCACAAGTCAACGACTTTATCCGCTCCTACGATGTGGACGGCATACAGCGGGGAACCGAACGGCAAGGGCCTTTGGGCAACGCGCTGGGAGCATGGCACCATGGCGGGGACCCCGGGCACAGCGATCCCGGCCAAACCTCCTGCTTCTGCGAATACTGCCAAGCCAAGGCGGCCAAGCAGGGTATCGATTTTGCGCGAGTCAAGAAGGCCTATCTCGCGCTGGAGCCCTTCGTCCGCAACGGACGCGCGGGCAAGCGTCCCACCGATGGCTACTTCGTCGAATTTTGGCGGCTCCTTCTGCGCAATCCCGAGCTTCTCATCTGGGAGGAGTTCTGGTCGGAAAGCATGCGCGAGACGCAGCGGCTAGTCTCCACCACGGCAAAAGCGGCCAAGCCCGGCATCCCGGTGGGCTACCACATCTGGCAAAACATCTCTTTCAGCCCCTTCTACCGCGCCGAGCAGGACTACCGCACCTTCACTGAGTATGCCGATTTCCTCAAGCCCGCGACCTACGACAATCCCGCCGGGGAGCGCATGGCCTCGTTTGTCGATAGCGTCACCCAAAATGTATTCGGGGACCTGAGCCATCAGCAGATGCTGGACTTCGAATACAGCGTGATGGGCCTGAAGGAAAAGTCGTACGCCGAACTCACTGGCAGGCCCGCGCCAGGCTCCCAACCTGCGCAGCCTGCCGCCGCAGCTCCCCGTGCCGCCAATCCGCGCTTCTCCAGCGATTACGTTTACGAAGAGACAAAGCGCGCGGTGGATGGGGTCGCCGGCACCAGCACACGCATTACGCCTGGCCTCGGCATTAATATTCAGGAGCACAACAGCACGCCTGAAAGCGTCCGCGATTGCGTGGAAGCCATCTTCCGCGCCGGAGGCAGCGGCCTGGTCCTCTCCACGGCCTACGCGGCCATGGGCCCGGATAACCTCAACGCCGTCGGTGCAACCCTCCGCGAGCTGAAACTAGTCTGATCTTCGTTTTTGCCAACTGGAGTCCCGGATACCTATATCGAGATGACTCCACGCAGCCTGATGTCCGTTCTACTCATCCTCTATGCCGCCTTCGATCAAATCCCGTGCTCTTGGCTTTGCGGCATGCGCTCTCGCCAGCTCGCTCTGGGGCTGCGGCTTTTTCTTTGGCAAGATCGCCCTCGTCCAGATGAACGTCGGCGCCATGGTCCTCTACCGATTCCTCTTCGCCACACTCGCGCTCGCCCCCCTGCTTCTCACTCACCGGCCCCATTTCAGCCGCGCCGACTGGGGCCTCCTTCTGCTCGCCTCCTTCCTGGGAATCCCGCTCCAGTTCCTCATCCAGTTCTCCGGCCTCGCCCTCACCACCGTCTCTCACGCCTCGCTGATGGTGGGCACCATGCCGGTAATTCTCGCCATCGGAGCAACCCTCTTCGCTCACGAGCGCATGGATCGCGCCGGCTGGTTCGCTCTGGCCGTCTCCACCGTCGGAGCTACGCTCATCGCCGGCAGCGCCAGCGAAACTACCCCTACCGTTGCAGCCGCCACGCACTTAGGCAATCCAGCACCCACCCTTGCCGGAGATCTGCTGGTCGTCCTCTCCCTCGTCATCGCCCTCGCCTGGATCCTGCTCAACAAGAGGCTGATGCAACGTCACAGCCCCATCACGGTCACCGCCTATGGCATTGCCTGCGGCACGGCCATGCTTTTGCTTTGCGTTCCTCTGCTCTATCCCCAGCCCTTTGGCCCGCCGCAGCTCTCTGCCATCGCGCTCAAGGTATGGCTCGCACTCGCTGCCAGCGGTCTGCTCTGCACCGCCTCCACCACCCTGCTCTGGAACTGGGGACTCACCCAGGTCCCCGCCTCGCAGGCCGGCGTCCTGCTCAACATGGAGCCCCTCATCGGGTCGCTGCTCGGCGTCTTCCTGCTCGGCGAGGGCCTCGGCCCCAGCGCCCGCACCGGAGGCGCGCTCATCCTAGCTGCCGCCATCGTCATCACCACTAGCTCCCGCACCCGCAGCCGTGAGCAGCTCCCCCTCACATGATTACGATGCGATTGAACTCAAAAGCTTCGAGGAGTAGCCTCCCAGTCAAAGGAGTTCCCATGCGCATCGGCCCCTGTACTCTTCTCCTCGCGCTCTCCATCACCTCAACTCTTCTCCCGCAGACCGCCTCCGCTCAGACCGCACAGACTGCCACGCCCCCCTGCAACTGCACAACCCCAAGCGTCGTACAGCATCCTCGTATACCCTACATCGCCAAATCGCACAGAACGCACATTCAGACTCGGCCAGACGGCACCACAATCACTACCCTCACTGAGGGATACGAATGGCTCGACGCCGACGGACGCACGCGCGACGAGACCTTCTTCACGCAACCGAGTGGCATGGTCGTCCACTCCGCAAACATCTACGACCCGGTCGCGCGTATACAGATGAGCTGGATTATCGACAATCCGTATCCGTCCGCCACTAAGATCGTGACGGTTCGTCACCGGTCGCAGCCAGTCTCGCAACCCGCGTCAGCCGCTCCCCAAACAGCCCAGCGTTACTACCCTGCTCGAAGCGAGTCGCTGCCCCCCCAGATCATCGACGGCCTGTACGCTACCGGCAACCGCACCACCCGCATCATCCCCGCCGGTTACGAGGGGAATGACCACGATATAACCATGACTGCCGAGACCTGGACCGCATCACAGCTCGGCATCCAGCTTCGCAGCATCTCCGACGATCCGCGCACAGGTAAGGATACCTTCGAGATCACCGACATCCAGCAGTCCGCGCCCGATCCCTCCCTCTTCAAGGCCCCCGAGGGATACCAGGTAAATGACACAACTCCCACACCTGCTTCCGACGCCGCACCCGCTGCCTGTACCTGCCCCACCCCCGTGGTGCAGCAGCATATTCCGCCTTACTCGGCCAAGCAAACGACCACGCGCGTTCAAACTCTGGCCAATGGTACGAACATCACCACCGTCACGACGGCGCAGATATGGCGCGACGCCGATGGACGCACCCGACAAGAGACAATAAACACCCTGAACGATGGAATCCAGTCTAGATTAGTCAGCATCTACGACCCGGTCGCGCGAGTACAGATGAGCTGGACGGTCGGCAATCCCTCGGTTGCTAAAATCGTGACAGTTCATCACTTTCTGCAGTCAGTCTCTCGACCCGCGTCAACCACACCGCAAGTTACTCCACGATACCTCCCCACCACCTCCCAGACGCTGCCGCCCCAGACTATCGACGGCCTATATGCAGTCGGAACCCGAAATACCAGCACTATCCCTGCCGGCTACGATGGAAACGACCGAGAGATGACCACAACCACGGAGTCCTGGTTCGCACAGCCGCTTGACATCCAGCTTCGTTCCATCATTGACGATCCGCGCAACGGCAAGACAACCACCGAGGTCACCGACATCCAGCAGACTGCGCCCGATCCCTCCCTCTTCCAACCCCCCGAGGGCTATCAGGTAAAGGAGACAAACCAGTAAACGAGATATGTCTCATCCGCGCATGACATCCAGATAGGTCTTCGCGATCTCATCCGTAAACTTCTGGCGCGAGTAGTTCTGCAGCACATGCTCACGGGCCGAAGCTCCCATGCGGCGCGCTTCCTCTGGATTGTCCATCAATCGCAGCAACGCATCGGCCAGTTCCTGACTGTTACCGTGCTGGTGCAGATAACCTGTAACTCCTTGAGTTACGATCTCTGGAATACCGCCGACAGCGGTCGCCACCACCGGCTTGCCCATCGCCATGGCCTCCAGAATGCTCAACGGAAATCCCTCCCGATGAGTGCTCAAAACAAATTGGTCCATGGCAGCAATCAAGCGAGGCACATCGTCGCGATGGCCTGTAAAGATAAAGCTGTCGGCGATGCCCAGCTTGTTCAGTTTATTGAGAACCTCATCATAGTGATTGCGGTTCAGCTCCTCCAACGAGTTGTCCCCCACAATCAGAAATCGAGTGTCCGGATGACGGGCCAAAACCTGCACCGCTGCATCGGCCAATGTGAAGTAATCCTTCACCGGAGCGACCCGTGCAACCATCCCAACCAGGACACATCCATGCGGGACGCCCAATTCGCGTCGGACGGCTGCAGCGCTATCCGAACTGTTCTCCGTTGGAACCTCAACCGCGTCATAAATCACGTGTGTCTTGCTGTCGGGGAGCGACATAGCAAAACTCTGCCGCGATTCTTTCGATACGAAGATGAATTGATGAACTGGCAAAAGACAAAGCTTTTGTCGCAGATCGAGACGCGGATTGGCGCTGCGAATATGGCAAACGATTCGAGTGCGCGCAATCATAGCGGCAAGGCTGTTATGATAGGCCGCCTTCACGTCCTCAAAATGAACAATGTCCGCTTCGACCTGTTTGAGTTGGCGTGCAACGATCTTTGATTCTTTGTAATATCTGCCCCCATGTCGCAGGCTTGGCTCCGGCAAGTTGTAGGTCACGGTTTTAATGCCCAGCCTTTCGAACGCGTCCCGCAAAGCCACCGCATCGGACAAACAGAATGCAATGTGACGGAACTGTCTGCGTGTCGCTTCAACCATACGAAGGGTTGCGATCTCGACCCCGCCCATCCCGCTCCACGGCATGCAGTGGGCCACCGTAAGCTTCTGCCCGGATCTCCTGTCGTCTTTCATGGCCTCGCCTCGGCCAGGAAAAACGACCGTATCTTAGGAAATATCTGGGTGCGAACGTAAGTCCGAAATACCAGTCCGAGCGTGACAAAGAATAATGGCAGAATAGCAATTACCTGAAGGAAGAAAACTATGAGATGGTGCGCGGGAAATCGTACATTCACCGTGTAGGTTGCGATGGCGAAAGGAATCGAGGACAAAAACACTGGCGCCCACACCTTCCACACCACCTCCGAGTAACTCATCCCCACCAGCTTGCAGACATAGTTCGGCCACAGCACAAGATGCACCACCAGGCTGGGCACCAGGGTCCCGATAGCCACACCATATATTCCATACCAACGGACCAGGGTAATACTCAACGCAAGATTTGCGATGCCCTCTCCAATCGCCCAAATAGCGCTCATCTTGTGCTTTTCGATTCCGAAGGCAATCGATCCCGCGGTCCGGTTTGCAAAAGAAAACAGCAGCGCTGTGCAAAGAATCACTAGAACCGTCCCCGAACTGTGCGAATACTGTGGCCCCATCCAAAGACCGATGAAACTGGGGCCGCGCAAGATCAAAGTAACCAGGATGGGCAATGAAACCGCGAGCGTGGCGCGTGTGCCGTTCTTGTAGAGCATCAACAGGCTGTTTGTGTCTCCGGCCGCCTCGTAGGTGCTGGCAGCCGGAACGAACGTTCCGCCCATCGAGCCAACAAACTGGTCGGCAATACGACACAGCGAATTGGCAATTGCATAGAAAGTAACCGCCGAGGCCGAAACAAATGCTCCAACAACCAGATAGTCTGTCTGATATACCAACTGGATCGCAATCGTTGTGAGAAACGCATAGGTGCTGTAAGTCCAGATTTTTCTCAGGGTCTCGCTGTTCGGCTTATTCAGTAGGATTTGCAGCTCAGGATAAAGCCGGCGCGCAATCCACACGATAAGAGTGTTGTAAACCAACACCGCAATCAGCTCGCAGACGGCAATCGCGACGATGCCGTGACCCGTGCGCAGCACGGCCACGACTCCAACCACGCGCACTGCCGTTTGCACCAGGGTCGCGTATGTTTGCAGGTCATAGCGATTGAGCGCTGACAGCACCCCTGCAACGACGCCAATCGACATCGTAATAGCCATCTTTACGCCGATGAGCAATACCGCTTCTCTAGCCTCCCTGGCAAGTTCAGACGGAACCTTGAACAGGAGAGGAAACACGGCAGCGATCCCGACGCTTACCAGGAGGATGAGCGCGCTGATCTGTATCCGAACCCACAGGGCGGCAGAGATTGCCTCCGACGCTCCCTGATGATCGTTCTGCGTATGCCCCTTGGAGACAAACCTCAGGACCGCGCTTTGCATCCCAAGGTCGAGAAGGCCAAGGTATGCCACGGCAGAAACAGCTAGCACCCAGACCCCAAAGGCGATGTTTCCGAGACGATGCACAATAAACGGCGATAGGAAGAACCCGACTGCCATATTGGCAATGGTCCCAAACCAGTTAAATAGCACGTTTCGAGCGATGTGTCGTACGCGCAGCTCCAAACCAGAACTCCTTCTTGTCAACATCAAAACTTGGCGGAAACAACTCGACTTTACTGGCTTTGACAGGCTCAAGCAATCCCCTGAGCGCATAAGCGATGGTATCAGCGATCCGCTACAACTTTTGCATCAAGACGGTTCCTTCTGCCTCGGACAGATGACGTATCATCAGGGAAGACAGCGCGTTCGGCTAAACCCGAACATTCTGCAAGCCTGCATGAGGAGATTGTGCCCTGACAACCATCGCCCAAAAGGTCGTCTTGCCCAGACTACCCGGAGCGACCTCCGGACAGGCCGCCGCCTGCCCTGCGATCGGAGTGCCAGCAACGCAAGGCAATGTGTACTCGCACGACCGGAGCGTGCCATGAAGCTGCTCTTCTGGCTCTGCCTCGCGGTGGTAGCCTACGCATATTTTGGCTATGCAATTTGGCTGTGGCTACAGGTTAAAATGCACAGACGCCCCATCCTCCAGAGGCCGATCCTGCCCACAGTATCGATTATCATCGCTGCCCGCAATGAAGAAGCGAACCTGCCTTCTAAGCTTGAGAATCTTCGCCTTCTGGATTATCCGCAGGATCGACTGCAGATCGTCATTGCCTCGGATGGATCGACTGATCTAACCGCCAGCATTCTGCGGATGCACGCTCCTTCAATCACGCCCGTGCTGTTAGACCGGTCGAATGGAAAGGCATGTGCTTTGAACGAAGCCGTAAAACACGCCACCGGAGAAATACTGGTCTTTCAGGATGCGCGGCAGTTGGTCCATCCGGACGCGGTCTCCGAACTGGTCACCTGCTTCGCCGATTCGGAAGTAGGCGCCGCGAGCGGGGAGTTGCAGCTGGATGCCGACTCAAGCGCTCCGTCTTCCGATGCCCTCGGCATCTACTGGAAGATAGAAAAGATAGTGCGTAAACTCGAGTCTGAGTCGGGTTCCGTCATCGGGGTAACGGGGGCCATCCACGCAATGCGTCACGAGCTCTACACGAATATTCCACCTGAAACTATTCTGGACGATGTGTTTCTACCCATGCATGTGGCCCGCATGGGCAAACGTGTCGTATTTCAGCCTTCAGCAATCGCGCGCGACCGGCTCTTCGGAGAAAAAGGAAAGGAATTCTCGCGCAAGGTCCGCACTCTAACGGGAAATTACCAGTTGCTGCGGCTGGCGCCATGGCTGTTCTCCACAGACAATCCTCTACTCTTCCGCTTTATCAGCCATAAGCTTGTGCGACTCCTGGTTCCGCTGCTTCTGATTATTATTCTAGTTGCATCTGCAATGTCCCATGGACCATTCTATCGGGCAGCGTTCTGGCTCCAGATACTGTTCTACGCATCAGCCGTCCTAGGAATGGTGATTCCACCCGCCAAAAAGTTCAGGCCGGTTGATATCGCAAATATATTTGTCATGCTCAATGCTGCAGCTGCGCTTGCGTTCTACAATTTCGTTGTTGGAAGAAACAGAGTTTGGACCTTGTAAACTAGATCTTGCTGCGTCGAGTATTTTGAGTTCATCCGCAGACTTACGGGGATTACATGTTTGGAACAGGCATTGGACACTTCATCCCGTTGGCCGCCTACCTGGGATTCTGGATCATGTGCCTTGTCTCACTAGGCGGAAGGCCTCTTCTAGGTCTTTATTATATGCTCCCATTTCTCCCGTACCGTCTGCTGCGGGATCACTTCATCGACTATCCGCTGGGCGCCAACATGATGACAATTCTGGTCCTGTCAGTCATCGCCGGTGCGCTCATCCGCGGAAAGCGTCTACCTAAATCAAAGCTATACACGATCTGGCTTGCTTTTGCAGTCTATCTCTATCTCTCGATGTGGATTGGCGTCGCGCTTGCAAATGCCCCCGCACCGCTTTGGCTCTCAGACGTCAACTTTGTTACCTGGAAGGACTACATGGTAATTCCGCTGGTCTTCGTAGCCGCAGGCTTAGTAGTCGAAGACCGGAAAGCTATTAGATACGTTGTCCTGATTACGGCCATATCCCTGTTATTCATCGATAGAAGTTGCATTCTGGAAAGCATGACCAGAACATGGACAACATTCGACGAGGACAAACGCGGTGGGGGACCGCTCGCCTATGGCTCAAACCAGACTGCTGCATTTCTGGCGCAGTTTGCTATGTTCTTCTGGGGCTTTACCCAATTTAATAAGAAGCTCAAGTATACGTTGTTATGCTACGGATTAGTGGCAGTCACTCTGCTTGCTACCATGTACACGTTCTCCCGCGGCGGCTATCTCGCGGTACTCTGCAGCGTTCTTGTCCTTGGCTTGCTGAAGGACCGAAAGCTCCTTCCTATCCTTGGAGTCTTTCTGCTGACCTGGCAGGCCGTCGTGCCCGCTCCTGTCCGCGAGCGGGTCAGTATGACTGAAAACTCCAATGGACAACTCGAAGCTTCGGCCCAAGAGCGTGTCGACCTTTGGCGGAATGCTGAGACGTCATTCCTCCACAGTCCCATTGTCGGAACTGGTTTCGCAACCTTCCAGCTAGGAGAGCATGTTGACAATCTGAAAGACACGCATAACTGGTACATCAAGGTGATGGTGGAAACGGGAATTATTGGCCTCGTCTTAGCTATTGGTTTGCTTCAACAGTTGCTCGCGTTAGCTTACCGTCTCTTCAAGCGAGCAACCGACCCGCTCTATCAAGGTCTGGGCCTTGGTCTCCTTCTCGCAACTTGCTCCTGCATCGTCGCAAACTTCTTTGGCGACCGTTGGACATATCTTGAAATCACAGGACTTCTTTGGGTGCTTGCAGGAACAGCGATTCGAGCGTCCCAGCTTATGGAAACTGAATCGAGCACACAACCTAATGAGGTTGTTGCCACTAATAGGATCAACCCATTTATGGCGTATCGTTAGGAATCATCTATATTTCGTTCAGTACTATCATCGCACAACTTGTCAGGTGACGATATTCTCAATGAGTAGGATCGCATCATTAACGGATGAAGGGTCGGATTGCAAGTGGGACAAGAACTGCGAGTTGCCGCACATTTTGCTTGTACTCGATCAGTTTCCCAGGACCCTTGGCGGCGGGGAGAGAATCGTCCTGAAGCTTGCAGAGCTGCTGCCGCATTATGGATACCGAGCATCTATTATGACGTTCTCAGCCCACCACGAATGCGCTGCCCTTAAGTCGCCCCCTTGTCCCATTTACCTGCTACCCATGCAGCGAACCTACAACCTTACAGCGCTGCGGGCCGCACTCGACCTCGGATTGTTTCTCCGTCGGCAGAAAATTCAACTCGTTCAGACTTTTTTCGAAAGCTCCGATCTCTGGGCGGGGTTTGTAACAAAAACAATGTCTTCCGCTAAATTAATCTGGAGTCGCAGGGATATGGGCATTCTGCGGGCCCGAAAGCACCGCCTCGCCTATCGCATCATGGCTGGGGCTCCCGATGCTGTCTTTGCCGTCTCGGATCAAGTACGTCGCTATTGCATCGAGGTGGATCGAATCGATCCTACTCGCGTGCAGACCATCTACAACGGCCTCAACCTCTTCGATTGGATTACAACCTCCCGACCCGCTAAACCTTCAGGAGAAGTACTAATCACATCGGTAGGGAATATCCGCCGGGTGAAGGGATACGACATTATGATCAAGGCGGCGGCGTCCATTAGGCCGCACTTTCCCGGTGTCTCATTCAGCATCGCAGGCGACGTATTGGAGCCCGACTACTTCGCAGAGCTGCAAGCCATGGTCCGCGATCTCGATCTCTCCGATCGTTTTCACTTTGTCGGCGAGGTTACCGATCTACAGCAATATCTCTGCTCGGCTGACATCTTCGTACTGCCCTCTCGCAGCGAAGGTTTCTCCAATGCTATTGTCGAAGCCATGGCTGCGTCCCTTCCGGTCATTGCCACCGACGTCGGGGGAAATGCAGAGGCCGTGAAGGACGGAGTCAGTGGCTTACTTGTTCCCCCGGACGATCCCGCTGCGCTCTCCGCAGCCATTACGCGGCTGCTCATCAATCCGACTCAGACAAAAGCAATGGGAGCAGCCGGTAATTCCCTAGCCGCAAAATACTTCACGACCGAAGCTATGATGACGCGCATCGCGAGCACCTACAAGATGCTGCTCTCTTCAAAATGACCTCCCCGATCGCAGTCAGACCGACCGTGAGGATTGTGCGAAATCCTTTCCCATATTTCATGGTCGTGATTTTTATAGAGCGGCGAGTATCTTTTTCGCGCTCCTGACATAGAACCCGTGGGAAAAACGATAAGGCCCAATAAAGTGAATGAAAGATGCATCCTGGTAGGCGATACCGGCATGCGCCCAGTAAGAAAGATACTTGGGAAATTCCAGCACGTGCGCGTCTGGCGAGTTTGCAATCAATAGATTCGATGTTACCTGTTCACTCCCCCACTCATTCCATTGTTCTCCCACGATTCTCCGCATAAGGTCGGAGAACCATACAATATTTTCCCGAACAATAGACCCTTTTGCAAATCCGGCAAACCCGGCATTGCCACGAACATACTTCAACGAAGCGCTCTCCGGCAATTGGTCGAAGGACCTCTCGCAGACTGCCTGGACCATGGTCCCCATATTTGTTTTGTATCTCTGGCATGCAGTAAGCATCGGCTCGATCTCTGGATACGAACCATCACCCAAGAGAGTGAAGCTGCGATTTGCATCGATGCATTGCGCAACCTCAGCAATCGATTTCGTGGTGAGAGTGTCGGAATCGAGCTGCACAACGTAGCTGTCCTTCACCAGATCGCCGATCAAAAGAAGCCTCTCCCAACAGCTTCCTTTCGGACACCGGTCCGAAGCTACCTCGGAGAGTGAAACGATCCGCACATCCGGAAGGTGCGTGTGGAGGATTGCATAATCGGACTTGGTTAGCGATCCATCGTCAAGAATTACTACCTTCGGATTACAACCAAGCTGCCCGCAAAATGACTTAACCGCAAGCAGATACATCACTACTTCACCATGGCAAAGCATCGAGACAAGGGTAAGAGTGACATCGCTTGAATGAATGGGCGCTGTACGAAGCAGAGCTCGACAATTAATGTCGAACCACGCCCGTCCCAAAGCCCGCTTAGCGCGAAAAAACATACTGAGTATTTCTCCCCACTCGTGCCGTTTGCACCTGATTGGCAATTTGCCGCTGCCAGGACAAGTTCCCAGAAGTATTACAACTGCAATACGTAAGGAGCAACGTGTGAAACCAGCCACAATCATTCTAATTCGAGCAAAAGCCGGCTGCCCGGATCTCAGACTGTCAGATCCTTGATCATACTCTTCCAGCCATTGAAATAGCGTTGGTAACATCTCGCTTTCTGGATTATCCTGAAGGCCCGGAATAAAGGATTTGACGGAAGTTCGGCACGAAAGCGCAGTAGATCCATTCGGCCGCGAATATAGACCAGATAGGGTTTCATGCTGGGGATATTGTCATCCTCCAGCCTTGAGTAAAGATCTGCAAGCTGCGGTTCAGAATCCCTCCAATAGTCCTTTGCAGAATACTTCCATTGTTTCACCCTTTCAGACACGGTGGGCAGAGAGGCACCAACACCGCTTTGAGCAGCATGAATTCTGTAATAAAAAAGCGGCTCAGGAATAAATGCGAGCCTGGAGTGAACGGCCACCATACAAGGGACCCAGGCGTCAAACCACCAGTTAGGAGGAACGGGCAGGAGTTTGATGAGGAGTTTAGCATCGACCATCAAGGTACAGCCATATACCTTTGTCATCGAGAGAAGGACGGGAAGAACTTGGCCCCTCATCAGTCTGTCGTGTTCGCGGTGAGTCATCCCGGTGGTCTCCGACAGAAGGATACCCTTCGGGACGCCCTGGTCGTTCATAAGCTGCGCATCGACAAAGACCCCTCCCAGTTGAGGATTATTCTCCATTGACTGGGCCATGCGAGCGAGCTTCTGCGGAAACCACACATCATCCTGATCGCAGAATGCAATAAGGTCCCCCGTACAAAGCCTGCTGGCCTGCTCAAAATTCCGGGTAATTCCTTTTGCGGCTCCACCAAGATTGACCGGATTGATTTGGAGCCTGACGGAGAACGGCGCGGAACCCGTGAAATCCCGGATAATATCCGTTGTCGAATCCGTGGACCGGTCATCACAGATCACAAGCTCATCGGGAAGCCGCGTCTGCGAGGCAATACTCTGCAACTGATCCCATAAATATTTTTCGCCATTATAAGTGCACATTGCAACGGAGATTGTTTTAAGTTGTGTCATGAATCTCTCAGATTGAGTTGAGCTGCAATGAGTGCTACTTATCGCGGCGAGTAACCTTTCCCCTGTTCCGCTACGAGTTCGCCAATTGGCTGCTGAGTTTAGCTGGCGGTGGAGTCGAAGTCGTTGGCGGTGATCACCTGCAGGCCGGAGGCAGTGGCAGGCTGCTGATCGATGAGGAGAATGGTGCGCACAGAGCCGCTGGGGTAGCTCACCTGGCTGCCGGTGTAGATGGGCGTAGCAGCACCGGAGGGAACCGCGCCGGCAGGAAGGACCACGATGGAGTAGGTCCCGCTGGGCGTATTGATATATCCCGTGTTGCTGCTGAAACTGAGGCCGGTGTCGATGGGCGAAACCCTGCCGAGCGTGGCACCCGACGGCACAAGGTAGATATCGACGGTGCCCGCGTGCGTGGCCTGGTCGAGAAAGCGCAGAGCCACCTGGCCCGCAGGCGCGGGGAAGGACTGGTCCTTGAGCACCGTCATCTGCAGGTTTGCACTGATGTTGCCGGCCAGTACGGTGTACTGGCTGCCGACCATAAAATTTCCGCGTGCCGTGGCGAGCTGCTGCTGCGTTCCCGCGACGCAGGCGGCATGGGTATTGGCGCCGGCGGGGACTGGAATGTATGAGCTGACGG
>Ga0326728_10014553_pt1 | contig 16677 bp, 13 predicted proteins | sample MB3enrmetagenome_FD_207602 | JGI IMG/M metagenome (GOLD analysis project Ga0326728, IMG submission 207602) | Lab enriched peat soil microbial communities from McLean, Ithaca, NY, United States - MB31MN | ecosystem: Environmental > Terrestrial > Soil > Wetlands > Peat | place: USA: New York...
TGTGCTTAACACCATGAAGCTCCAGTTCGACTTCATCGTCTCCAGCCCGCTGAAGCGCTCCATGCAGACGGCCTCGCTGGTGGGCACTGAGATGGGCTACGAGGCCAAAATCCTCTCCTCCGCTGCGCTTGCCCCCGATGCCACCTTCGCCCAGTTTCAGAAGTTGTTGCGCGAGTGTGCGAGCTACGAGAACCTGCTGGTCGTCGGCCACAATCCCAACCTCACCACATTCATCGCCTCGCTAATGGTGCCTTCCGCTGCTTCACGAGCCATCGCTCCAGGCGTCTCTGCCGGAGCGGCCTTAGTGCGTCTGCGCAAGGGTTCGCTGGCGCGCTTGAACTTCACGCGAGGCCCGGCCACGCTGCACTGGCTGCTCGATCCCCGCACCGTCCGCGCGCTCTACGCCACCTCCACCACCAAGTCTCGCCGAAAGACCTCGCGGAAGTAGGCCGCCTCTTTCTTCAGCGACCACGCCTCCAGCTCCGCACCGCCGCGCCCTGGCACCAGCTCCAGCAGCACCCGCTTGGGGTAGACATGCGCCCGCATTCGCACCGCCGCGCTGGCGCGGTCCTGGTTGAGCGCCACGGCCAGACGCAACAGCGTCACCGCCCGCAGCACGTTGATGTGCTCCTCTACCGGGACGGCGCGCATCACGCGGTCCATCGCGTCCGGCCAGCTCTTGCCAAGGTAGCGCGCTATCGCACTAACGGTGGCCCTCTGCTCCGGAGAAAATCCGAATATTTCCGAATTCGCCACAATGTACTGCGTGTGCCTGTGGTGCCCCTGGTGGTTCATATACTTCCCCACGTCCTGCATCATGGCCGCGGCCTCCAGCCACAGCCTGTAATCCGGCGGAAGCTCATGCACCCGCGCCAACTCGTCGTACAACTGCACCGCATGATGGCGCACCGGCTCCGCCTTCTTCATGTCCACGCCGTAACGCCCGCACACCTCCAGCACCCCCTCCCAGCGCTCGCTCTCGATCTTCCTGTGTACCGAGGCCCGCAGATCGGCATCGGCCAGCATCTGCGCCAGTATCCCGTCCTTCAACCCCAGCGGCGAGTAGCGAAAGCCCTTCAGCCCCATGCGCTCCAGCAGGCTGGCATATACTAGCGCTCCGCCAATCACAATCTCCGACCGCCTTGGCCCGATCCCCGGAATGGATGCGCGCTGCGCATTGTTCATCTTCGCCAGCCGGTCCGCCAGCCGGCGCACCTCGGCCGTCTTGGCTACGCTCGGCTTGATGCGCACAAAGCGCTTCGAGGCCGTCTTGCGCGTCGCCAGCTTGCCGGCCATCGCCACGCTCGCCTCGGCCAGTGCGGCCGCCGTACCCGAGGTCGCAACCACCAAGCTCACCCGCGGACTCCCCAGCTTGCGCATCCCCAGCCGAAGCTCGCGATCGATATATTGCTTTAGTCGCGCCACATCCTCTTTTTTGGGTGGGTCAACCTGCAGAAATTCCTGCTGCAACCGCACCGCGCCCAGCGGCAGGCTCGCCATCGCGCGGATGCGCCCCCCATCCGAGTGGATAATCTCGCAGCTCCCACCGCCCAGGTCGATCAGCAGACATCGCCCCTTGGCCCCCGCCTCCTGCGACACCACCCCCAGGTGGATCAGCCGTCCCTCCTCCAGTCCAGACACCACCTCCACATTCCAGCCTGTCGCCGACTTCACCCACGCCGTAAACGCCGCCGCGTTGCGTGCATCGCGCATCGCGCTGGTTGCAACCACCCGCACCCGGTCCGCCACATGCAACTGCACCGCCTTCTGAAACCGCTTCAGCGCGCGAATCGTATTGGCCATCGCATCCGGCGAGATCACTCCCGTCTGGAAGACGCTCTCCCCTAGCCGCACTACTTCACGGTCCTCATGCAGCGTCTTCAGGCGGTGCCGCTCCACCGACGCAATCTTCAGCCGGACGGAGTTGGAACCAATGTCAATTGCGGCAAATGTCAGCATCCTTCATCCCTCTCCCCAAGCCTATCCTCGATCGCAATCCCTTGTCAGACCGCAAAAGGAAATTCTTTTCTCTCCGTCACAATACCCACCCGCAACATTCCACGACGTATGCTGTTAGAGCAAGTATTTCTCATGTCAACCATCGCCTCCGTCGATCCCGCAACCAACACACGCGCCGCTGCCCACTCCCGGCACGCCCGCGTGCTCTCTCTTCTGGGAGCGCTCTGGCTCATCCTCTTCTTCGCCTCGCTCTTCGCCCCGCCGGTGCTGGACGACGCAGACGGCACACACGCCAACGCCGCACGCCAGATGGCCTTCTCCGCAGACTGGGTCACCCTGCGCGTCAATAATGTTCGCTACATGGAAAAGGCCCCCCTCCCCTACTGGATCGTTGCCATCAGCCTCCGCTTCTTCGGTTGCAATGCCTTCGCCGTGCATCTGCCCCAGGCGCTCTGCGTCCTGCTCCTGATGCTGCTCGGCGTCCGCTGGGCGCGCCAGTCCTTCGGCGAGCGCGCCGCCCTCTACACTGGACTCGGAGTCCTCACCTCCGCCGGTGTTTTCCTCTTCACCCGCGTCTTCCTCCCAGACGTCCTCCTCTCCCTCCTCCTCGCCTCAGCCCTCTACTGCCTCCTCCAATCTCTCGCACCTGCCACAACGCCGGGTGCCCCACCTCTCGATTCTGAGACGTGGGAGGAATCGCCACAAACTCCGGGTGCCCCATTTATGGCGCAGTCGGGTGCCCCACATCGCGATTCTGTGATGTGGGATGGAGCGCCACAAAAGTCCGCACAGTCGAATCTCTACCCCTACCTCATGTGGATCGCACTCGCCCTCGCCGTCCTCACCAAGGGCCTGGTCGCCATCGTCTTCCTCTTCGCCTCTGCCGCTCTCTTCCTCGCCTTTACCGGTGAACTCCGCAACTGGCGCAAGCTCAAGCCCTTCACCGGCGCCCTGCTCTTCCTCGTTATCGCCGCCCCATGGCACATCCTCGCCGGCCTGCGCAACACCGGGGCCATCGACGGCCACGGTTTCTTCTGGTTCTACTTCATCAACGAGCACGTCCTCCGATTCCTCGGCCGCCGTATCCCGCGCGACTACAACAAGCTCCCCGGATACCTCTACTGGAGCCTCAACCTCGTCTGGCTCTTCCCCATGAGCCTCTTCCTCCCCCTCGGAATCGCATCCCTCTATCGCCGTTACTCCGGCCAGCTCAAATCGTTGCCCTGCGCACGCATTCCCTTCCGCCACGCCTTTGTCTTCTGGTTCGTAGCGGTGCTGTTGATGGAGATGCTCCACCTTGACTTTGTCTCTTTTCTTATTTGCACAATGATCTTCTATCCCGCCTTTGATTTTTTACGACGCCGCCGCTTGGCCGGACTTCCTTTTTCGCCCTTTCTCAATCTCGACGATTCCCAGCGCACCACTCTCCTCCTCTGCCTCTTCTCCGCCCTCGTCCTCCTCTTCTTCTCCCTCTCCACCAATCAGGAGTACTACACCTTCCCTGCCTACCTCCCGCTGCTGATGCTCCTCGCCGCGGCACTCGCTCGCGCCGAAGCATCGTGCGACGCAGACAAATCCTCCCGCCGATGGATCGCCTTCGCTCACGCCGCCTTCACCTTCATCGGCCTCGCGGTTGCCGCAGCCCTCGCCTACGGCCTCTACACCTCGCGCCACCTGGCCTTCGTGCCCGACATCGGCGAACTACTCGCCCATCGCGGCGTCGGCGACTACACCCTCTCCATGTCCTCGCTCTTCGACCTCACTGGCCCCAGCTTCGCCGCTCTGCGCCTGCCCGCCTCGCTCGCGCTCGCCGCCTTCGCCGTTGGCCCGGCCGTCGCCTGGGCCTTCCGCGCCCAACTGCTCCGCGCACGCGACCGCCATCTCGCCGCCACCACCTCCATCGCGCTCACAGCCGCCGTCTTTCTCATCGCCGCGCACATCGCTCTGGTTCGCTTCGCCCCCATGCTCTCTTCGCAGGACATGGCCGCACGCATCCAGCAGCTCGAATCCAGCGGAGCCATCTCCCGCGACAACACGCTCCTCCTCTACGGCGACCAGGCATACGGCTCTTCGATCCCCTTCTACTTGAATCGCCCCCTCGACCGTCCCGCTCTGCTGGTCGATGGCCGTTCCTCCTCCATGCTCTTCGGCTCCACCTTCCCCGACGCGCAGCCCCTCTTCCTTACCCCCGCCCAGCTCCTCGCCCAGTGGGGTACCGGCCCGCGCAAGCTCCTCTTCGTCCCGCTCAACCGTCGCGACGAGGTTGACCGTCTGCTTGGCCCGCGCCAGTTCCTCCTCAAAGAGACCTCCGGCAAGGCCCTCCTCACCGACCGGCCCCTCGTAACCAATTTCACTCCGCAGAAAGATCAACCGCCCCAGCCGTGATTCAACCCCCGCTCCAATCCGCCAATCCATCCCCCGGCCTGCCCGCCCAGCGGCCGCGCGCATGCGCGGACCCGCGTTCCATCGCCATGATCGTTCTCGCCTGGTTCGTCTTGCACATCGGCTGTCTCTTCACCCCCGGCCTGCTCGACGACGTCGACTCCATCTACATCGAGATCGCCCGACAGATGCTTCTCCGCCACGACTACATCACCCCGTACATCGATGGCATCCGCTTCTTCGACAAGCCCCCCCTGTTGTACTGGCTGGCCGCCGGCTCCATGCGCCTCTTCGGCGCCCACGACTGGGCTGCCCGCCTTCCCCTCGCCCTCCTCACACTCGCTCTGCTGCTCGCCGTCTACGCCCTCGGCCTCCGCCTCTTCGCCGCCGTCTCCCCCGCCACCCACCCCGACCGCGGCGCTCTCTACTCCGCCCTCGCGCTCGCCACCTCCATCGGCCCGTTCCTATACACCCGTTTCTTCATCCCCGACATTCTCATCTGCCTCTGGATGACCCTCGCCGTCCACGCCTTCCTCATCGCCCTCGACCGCATCCACGCAACGCAGCAGTTCACAGCTCATAGCTCGCAGCTCTTAGCTGTACAAAAAAACTGCGTTATTGACGAGGAAAAGAGTGGTGTCATCCTGAGCAAAACGCCTAGAAATAACGAAGCTGTCATCTTGAGCGGAGCGCGCAGCGCGCAGTCGAAGGACCCCGATGAACTCAGCCCCCCCACAACCGCTCGAACCTTTCTTCCATCGAACTCCTCTCTTCTTCCTTGCTTGATCTTCGCCGCCGTCACCGCCATCAACCTCCTCACCAAGGGGATCATCGGCGTTATCTTCCCTATCGCCTTCGTCCTGCTCTATCTCGCACTCACCCGCCAGCTCCATCTGCTTCTCAAGCTGCACCTCATCCCATCCACGCTCGTCTTTCTTCTGATCGCCGCCCCCTGGCACATTCTCGCCGCGCTGCGCAATCCCGCCATCGCGATGCCCTCCGGCCTCGGCCTGCCCGCCCGCGGCGGCTGGGCCTGGTTCTATCTCTACAACGAACACATCGCCCGCTTCCTGCAGCGTCGCATCCCGCACGACTACGGACAGGTCCCCGTCCTTCTCTTCTGGCTCCTCGCCGCCCTCTGGCTCTTCCCATGGACGGCCTTCCTGCCCTCCGCCATCCTGCGCCACATCCGCGACCTACGCGCGGGTGCCCCATCCATAACGAAACAGGGTGCCGCATCCATGGAGCAGCTTCACCGCGACATGGGTGGGGGTGCGGGTACCCCATCCATAACGCAGTCGGGTGCTCCATCCATGGAGCAGCTTCACCGCGACATGGGTGGGAGTGCAGGTGCCCCATCCATAACGCAGTCGGGTGCCCTATCCATAGAGCAGCTTCACCGCGACATGAGTGGGATGGACCGCGAAGCCTCTCTCACTCTCCTCCTCTGGTCCGGCGTCGTTATGCTGTTCTTCACCTTCTCCGCCCGCCAGGAGTACTACTCCCTGCCTGCAATTCCTGCCCTCGCTCTGATGGTCGGCGGTCTGCTCGCCCGCGCCGACCGCGACCCATCCGGCCCCGCAGCGCGCAGCGTGCGCCTCTGGCACCGCTGGCTGCTCGACCCGCTCTGCTCGTTCATCGCAGCCGTAGCGCTCTTCTTCGCCATCACTGCTCCCCACACCGACCCCCACACCGACATCGCCTCGCTCCTCTCCCAGGGCGGAGACTACAACCTCTCCCTCAGCCATCTCTTCGACCTCACCGGCCGCGCCATGGGCCTCTTCCGCGCTCCGCTCGTCTTCGTCGGACTCAGTTGCATCGTCCTCGGCCCGCTCGCCCGCCTGCTCCGCCGCCCCCGCACCAACGGTCCGACCCGCACCTACGCCGCCAACCTCACCGTCGCCGTAGCCGCAGCCTGCCTCCTGCTCTGCATGCACGAGGGCCTGGTTCGCTTCTATCCCACACTCGGCTCCAAGAGTCTCGCGGAAGCCATCCTGCAGGCCCAGCGGTCAACCTGCAACCTGCAACCTGCAACCTGCAACTCGTCCTCCGACCTCATCCTCATCGACGGCGAACTAACCGCCGGCTCCACTCTGCTCTTCTACACACGCCAGCCAGTTCACTTCGTCAACGGCCGCGTCAACGGCACCTGGTACGGCAGTTTATGGCCCGATGCCCCCGCCGTCTTCGACGACGATGCCTCCCTCGACCGCCTCTGGGCCGGCCCACGACGCCTCTTCCTGCTCACCTACACCCCCGCCACCCGCACCGCCAGCCTCAGCCCCTTCGGCCCAGTCCGCATCCTCGCCTCCGCCGGCGGCAAATCCATCCTCACCAACCGATAAAAACAGTTACAGGTTACAGGTTGATAGTTGCCAGTTGGGTACTGCCAAATAAGATCATTGTGCAGCGCAATAATTGCGCGCATCTCACCACCTGCAACCTGCAACTGACAACTACTTCCGCACCACCGGCTCGAACCGCCCGCCCACGCCCAGCACATACGCTCCCCCGTGGTACCGCATCGTGCTCCCCATATAGCTCGCCACCCACACCGCAAACCCCAGCAGGTCGCGCAGCGGGTAGATCAGCGTAGGCTTGCCCGCCTGCTCGTCCTCAATCGCCCACAGCACCACCGCCGCCATCACCCAGCGATTCACGCACGCTGTCAGCAGCCACAGCGCGCCCAGCAGCGGATGCCCTGCAAGCACACCCCACGCCAGCCCCAGCAGCCCGAACGGCGCCGCATAGGTCAACCCCGTCCCTAGGTGCCCTGCCGGGCGTGACCGCCGCGTGCTCTTCATCCAGCGAAGCTGGTCGCGGAACGATCCCCGCAGCCCCTGTGGCAGCACCATAAGCCGCACCACGTAATTTGCCATGCGCACGCCGTATCCCGCTTCCGCCAGCCGCTGCCCCAGCACAAAGTCCTCGGCGTAGTACTGCCCCAGGTCCTCGTACCCTCCGGCCTTCTCGAACGCGCCCCGCCGCAGCACCATGCTCACCCCCAGCGCAAACCGCGTCCCGCCTTCCACCATATCGGCGACAAGAATCCCGCCACTCATCTCCACGCTCTTGCCCACCGCGTCCAGTTGCGCCGCCAGCCCGCCCGTCGTCCGCCCCACATACAGGCACGATGCCAGCTCCCGCTTCGGGTCCGCCAGCTCCTGTACACTCCGCCGCAGATAGTCCCGCGACACCCGTGCATCCGCGTCGCTGGTCACCAGCGCTTCGTACTCCGCCGCCTGTGCCAGCATCGCCATCGACCACATCTTCGCATTGGGAAACTGCGGTTCGTCGCAGGTCAGGAACCGCGCCCGCACCTCCGGGTGCTCCGCCGCAATCCGCCGCGCCATCCGCAACCCCGCATCGTCCTTATGGCGCGCGCAGAACAGCAGCTCATACTCCGGATAATCCAGCGCGAAAAATCCCCGCAGGTTCTCTTCCAGATCAGGCTCCGCTCCGTGCAGCGGCTTCAGCACGCTCACCGGAGGCAGGTAGTCCGCGGGCATCCGCTCTTCGCGCCGCTTGCGCCGCGCAAAGCGCAGCGCCCCCACCAGCACCATTCCGCAGTAGATCGCCGACGTCACCGTCCCCGCCAGCGCACAATAAAACAAAATCTTCAGCAGCAAACTCATCGCACCCTTCAGCGCGTATTCACCCACGCATCTAGTGTAGTGCGGTTCTTGCATTTCGGAGGGAGCGTGGAGCTTCAGAATAACTCTCGCATTTGCCTTTCGGAGGGAGCAGGGGGCTTCAGCCCCCTGAAAAAGGCCAATCGAATCAATGGGCTTTAGCCCCGGGCCTTCGGGTCACCGCCCACCACAGAACCCCTACTTCCCCTTCGCTACTTTCCCCGCGCTCTTCCCGCTCAACACCGTGCCCTTCAACGGCATCACCTTCCCCGCCGCCCGCTGCGGCACAATCGCCGGTCGCGGCATCGGCACCAGCCCTGCTTGCGGCTGTTGCTGTTGCATCCGCGTCAGCATCTCCGTGCGCACGTAGTCTACAAACCCCTGCATCTGCCGGTTCATCTCCTCCATCCGTTCGCGCATCTGCAACACAATCGCGATCCCCGCGATGTTCACCCCCAGATCGCGCGCCAGGTTCAGGATGAACTCCAGCCTCTCCAGGTCCTCGTCGGTATACAGCCGCGTGTTGCCCTCGCTGCGGCTGGGCAGCAGCAACCCCTCGCGCTCATACAGCCTTAGCGTCTGCGGATGGATCTCATACATCTCCGCCACCGCCGAGATCATGTACGCGCCCTGCTTCTTCCGCTTCGTCGCCATCGCCGCCTTTAGCTTGCCTTCTCCAACGATGTGGTACTGGCCTTCGTCGCCTTGGCTCCTGCCTTCATTAGCAAACGAAGCGCTGAATTCACTGCCTTGGCATTCGGAAACGTCTTGCAAACATCCGGTTCCAGAAGCACTAGTGTCGTGTCTGCGCCAAATCGGTTCGTATGCTTGCCGCGTACACCGCCAGAAAAATCAATTTCCGCCGGAATATCGTCATTTTTCTCAGCTTTCCTCATACTGTTTCCTCTCCGCCAATGTCATCTTCCGTGCACTGATAATTCGAATCGTATCACCCTGCTCAGTATAGGAAACCGCCAGCAATTTTCCTCGTTTTCCTCGTCCCATGCTGAAGAATCTCGCCTCGTCGATCGAATGTCTTTCGTCGACGATTGTCACCTCAAGCGGATCGCGAAATACGTCTCTTGCTTCCATAAATGAGACGCCGTGCTTGCGTACATTCGCCGCCGCTTTTCGCTCATCCCAGACAAAGGTCACGCTTTACGCCTCTCTGAACATCTCCGCCGCCGCCGAGATCATGTACGCGCCCTTCGACTTCCGCTTCGTCGCCATTCCATCCCGGTACAACTTTGACCCTGCAAACAAAAGTTTAGCGCCACCGTTAGAATCCACTACTTCAGCGAGAAGAGTTCGATGGCATGGTCAATTAATAGCCTCGTAGCTGGCTCGTGCGTGACCTCGGCGTAAGCTCTCAAACTTGTCCAAATGGCAACTCGTGCCGATGCCAGCGATTGTTGAATCCAATCAGTTCTGGGCGGTGGATCAAAGACCGGATCACCAGCTTCGGAAAGGTGATAATGCATAAACATGCCCCGAGCGTTCATGTGAACAGCACTTGACGCTAAATGATAAAAACTTGGATACCATTGGGCCAGCCCCACATCGGCAAACATTTGACTAACAGGCTTGCGGCACCATGTTTGACGAAGGACGCCCTTACTATTGGTATATCTGGATTTGACCGAATCAAAGTTAGATTCGATTTGTGCCCTACGGAGCGGATCGACCGGCTCCCTCCCGTTTGGGTTCTCGTCAGAATAGTCTAAAAGCCGCTTCGCGGAAACTCTAACGAACTGTAGATAATCATCCAGTTCCTCCTGAAACTTGGCGAGGTAGGCGGCTGTAACGGCTCCTTCAAACATACACCGCGCTATCCGAAGTGCATCAATGTCATGCCCGTTCAGGGCAAGTATGCTTAGCCCTCCTAATGAGTCACACACCATCCGACTGATTGCTCTGACAGTCTTCGCTAATGGTTCTGTTTCTTGCTGACGCATTGAGTTGTCCATCGCTGGGATAAACTCAGCAAGCTGATTGAAGAACGCTGGATCCATACTTCGAGCCTTCTCCCAGAAGTCTGAGTATCCAACGCCGACAACTCGCTTCCCTTCACACATACAGTCCTCTCTACATACCCAGAAGTTCTACACCTCGCCCAGCAGCTCCGCCCGTGGGTCCTGCGGGTTCAGCGTGGCCAGCTCCCGCAGAATCTCCTTCGACCGCTCGTCCTGCACCCGCGGCACCACGATCTTCACCTCCACAATCTCGTCGCCGCGCACGCCTTCCCGCGATGCGCTGGGCACGCCCTTCTCCCGCAGCCGCAGCTTCTGCCCGGTTTGCGTCCCCGGCGGAATCTTCAACTGCGTCCGCCCACCACCCTCGTGCGTGTCGATCGTCGGTACCTCGATCTTCGCCCCCAGCGCCGCCTCCGTCATCGTCACCGGAACCGTCACGTAAATGTCGTCCGCCACCCGCGTAAACACCGGGTGCGTCCCCACCTTCACAATCAGGTACAAGTCTCCCGCGGCGCCCCCGTCCGTGCCCGCGTTCCCCTTGCCCGCCAGCCTTATCCTCTGCCCATCGCGCGTTCCCGCCTTGATGCGGAACTCCAACGGCTCGCTCCTCACCACTACGCCCTCGCCATTGCACGTCGCACAGCCGCTCTGCAGCTTGCCCGTCCCGCCGCAACGCGGACACTGGATGTTGAACTTCATCCGTCCGCCCATCTGCGTCACCTGGCCCGTGCCGTGGCACTCCGGGCACTCCGTGCTTCCGCCCGTGGTCGACTTGCCCTTGCACGTCGGGCAAATCTCCTGCCGCTGGATCTCCAGCCGCGCCACCCCTCCGCGCACCGCCGACCAGAAATCCACGTTCACTTGGTATTCCAGATCGGTCCCCGGCCGCGGCCCGCGCGCCTTGTGCCCGCCGCTGAAGATGCCTCCAAAGAGGTCCTTGAAGCTCCCGCTAAACCCTCCGCCCGCCGTCTCCTGCGCGCCGCCGCGTCCATGCCCGCCGCTGCTCTGGAAGTCCGAAAAATCGAACCCGCCAAAGTCGAAGGGCACCTCCTGCCCGCCGCGTCCGCCCGCGCGCGCTCCGCCGGGAAATCCGCCGCCAAATCCCGCACCATACCCTCCCCGCGCCGCCGCCTCCGCCGCAGCTGGATCGATGTTGTCCGAATAGAACCCCACCTGGTCATAGATCTTCCGCTTCTTCGCGTCGCTCAACACGTCGTTGGCCTCGGAGATCTCCTTGAACTTCTCCTCCGCCCGCTTGTCGTTCGGATTCACGTCCGGGTGGTACTTGCGCGCCAGCTTGCGGAACGCCTTGCGGATCTCCTCCGCCGTCGCCCCCTTCTTCACCCCCAGCGTGCTGTAGTAGTCCTTGGTCTGTGTCGCCATCCCTGCAACCCTTCTACGCCTCTAGCACTGCCTTCAATGCCCCTGTCTTGCCTTATCCGCGAGACAGTCTCTCCATGCAATTCATCGACTGCCATGCCACCTGGCGTTGCACCTCTCTCCGTATGGAGGGCCCCGTCGTGCGATGCACGGTCGATAGCTCATACGTCGTCTGCAGATTCATCCACAGCTCTGCCGAAGTGCCAAAGTAGGTCGCAAGCCGGTAAGCTGTGTCCGCCGTGATTCCGCGCCGCTCGTTCACAATCTGCGAGATGCGAGTCGACGGAACGCGCAGCGCCATGGCCAGCGCGTTCGCTGAAATTCCCATCGGAACCATGAACTCCTCACGCAGAATCTCTCCTGGATGCATCGGCGGAGGCTTGCGGTTCGGGTCTCTCGGTATAGCCATCATCCTCTCCTTCTAGTGGTAATCGACAATCTCAACCTCGTGCGCTTCGCCATCTTGCCAGCGGAAGCAAATCCGGTACTGATCGTTGATGCGTATGCTGTGCTGGCCCTTGCGGTCGCCTCGCAACGCCTCCAGCCGGTTTCCGTGGGGCTCACGAAGATCGTCCAGATGCGGAGTATTGTCTAGAACCTGCAACTTTCGCCTCGCAACCGCGAGAATCCCGCTGAATCTGCGACTCTTTCCCGTAAAAAAGAGATGTTCGGTCTCCGGGTCGGCAAACGACCGTATCATGCGTTGATCGTATCACGTTGAACGCTCCCCGTTCAATATGCATTCGTTCCGTTGTTCTTGATCGATCCCGCACTCATAAAAAAGCGCAGCCGAAGCCGCGCCTTTTGTTGAAACCTTTATTCCAAGCTCAGTCTCCGTCCTACCCAGCCCTTCAGTTCCACACCTTTCGCGCATCGATCGCCTCCACCGAGATCGCCTGGTCCGGCTCCATCTGCCGCATCCGGGCCATAAACTCCTCGGCCTCTTCGCGCGTATCGAACACCACCCGGTTGTACAGCTGCCCGGCCCGAACCTGGTCACACCGCCACATGGTCTCCGTCATAGCCTTCCCCTCCAAAGCATCCGATTGAGTTCCAGGTTCTGTTACTCCGCTCTTAGTTCAGCCTGTTGTCCAGCTTTGCTGCTCCGCTCTCGTGCTCAGCATCTCAGCCGGACTGCTTCGTGTCCTCGTTCCTCGTTGAGAAGATCAGACCCTTCAGCAGAACTTCAGTCGTGCAACTAAGGCAACTCGCCTCGTCATGCGTCTTTTTATCTCATCCAATGTCTCACGTCCTTGCCCTGCGCAACAGTCCCTACTTGCAAATTCTTGTGGGGAACCATCCCGAATTCCCCCCTGCGATTTCCTCTTGTCATTCCGCAGCGCAGCGGAGGAACCTGCTTTTCAATTCGCTCGCCGCCCTCTCCTCAGTTCCACACATGCTGGATCGGCATCGGCTCAATCTTGAACACCAGGTCCGGAGAGACCCCGGCCAGCGCGCGCGCATACTCCCGCGCAGCCTCCTCGCTGCGGAAGAGGTTCTGCTCCTTGATGCTGCCGCCAACCCATTGCTCGCACTTCCAAACCGTCATCTCCGCCATGCGCGCCCCCCTCCCGAATCCCTTCCCCTCGAATCATGGACCTCGCACACTCTAAGGGAAGAGCGCCCCAACCGGTCCGGCATCTCGCCGAACACAACCGGAGCGCCCATCCTTCTGATTAGATGCGTCCTCGACTCGCATCGATCTACTTCGATACAGCTCTGCTCGAAGTTGTCTTACTTATCGACATCTACATACTCCGCGTCTATAACTCCTTCGTCTTTTTTTGTCTCTCCCTGCGTGCCTGGTGCTCCCTCGGCAGCCGGTGCGCCCGCTGCCGGGGCCTCCGCCGCCGCCGCCTTGTACAGCGCCTCGGCCAGCTTGTGGCTTGCTGTCGTCAGCTTCTCCTTGGCCGCGTTCATCTCCGAGGTGCCAGGATCGCCTTCCAGGGTCTTTTTTGCCTCTGCCAGCGCCGCTTCCACATCGACCTTGTCCGCCGCCGTCACCTTCTCGCCGCCGTCCTTGATCATCTTCTCCACGTTGTACACCAGCGAGTCGAGTCCGTTGCGGGCCTCCACCTTCTCCCGCTGCTCCTTGTCCTCGGCGGCGTGGGCCTCGGCATCCTTCGCCATCCGCTCCACCTCGTCCTTGCTTAGACCCGAAGAACTCGTAATCGTGATCTTTGCGTCCTTGTTGGTGGCCTTGTCCTTGGCCGTCACATTCAGGATGCCGTTGGCGTCGATGTCGAACGTCACCTCGATCTGCGGCACGCCCCGCGGGGCCATCGGTATTCCGCCCAGCTTGAACTTGCCCAGCGTCCGGTTCTGCGCCGCCATCGGCCGCTCGCCCTGCATCACATGCACTTCAACCTCGGTCTGGCTGTCTGCCGCCGTCGAGAAGATCTCCGTCTTCTTCGTCGGGATCGTCGTGTTGCGCGCAATCATCGAAGTCGCCACGCCGCCCATTGTTTCAATGGATAAAGTCAGCGGAGTCACATCCAGCAGCAGCAGGTCCTTCACATCGCCCGCCAGCACGCCCGCTTGCACCGCCGCTCCGATCGCCACAACTTCGTCCGGGTTCACGCCCTTGTGCGGCTCCTTGCCGAACAGCTTCTTCACCAGCTCCTGGATCGCCGGCATTCGCGTCTGTCCGCCCACCAACACGACCTCGTCGATCTTCGACGCATCCACGCCCGCGTCCTTCAACGCCTGCTTGCACGGCCCAACCGACTTCTGCAGCAGATCGTCCACCATCTGCTCCAACTGCGGCCGCTTCAGCGTGCGCACCAGGTGCTTCGGCCCGCTCGCGTCCGCCGTAATAAACGGCAGGTTGATCTCGCTCTCCTGCGCCGTCGACAGCTCGATCTTCGCCTTCTCCGCCGCGTCGCGCAGCCGTTGCAGAGCCATCTCGTTGCCCTTGGCGTGCAGGTCCAGCCCGGTGTCCGCCTTGAACTCCGCAATCAGCCAGTCCACAATCCGCTGGTCCAGATTGTCGCCGCCCAGGTGCGTGTCCCCATTGGTCGACTTCACCTCGATCACGCCCTCGCCGACCTCCAGAATCGAAATATCGAATGTCCCGCCGCCGAAGTCGTACACCGCAATCGTCTCGTCCTTCTTCTTGTCCAGCCCATAGGCCAGCGCCGCCGCGGTCGGCTCATTCACAATCCGCTTCACGTCCAGGCCCGCAATCTTACCCGCGTCCTTGGTCGCCTGCCGCTGCGCATCATTGAAGTACGCCGGAACCGTAATCACCGCGTCCGTCACCGCTCCGCCCAGGTAGTCCTCCGCCGCCTTCTTCAGCTTCTGCAAAATCATCGCCGAGATCTCCGGCGCCGAATACTCCTTGCCCTGCGCCACCACGGCCACGCTGTCGCCCTTGGCCACCACCTTGTAGGGCACCATCTTCATCTCGTCGCCCACCTCGCTCAGCCGGCGACCCATAAAACGCTTGATCGAATACACCGTGTTCTCTGGGTTGGTGATGGCCTGCCGCTTGGCCACGGCCCCCACCAGCCGCTCCCCGCTCTTGGTAAAAGCCACGATAGATGGAGTGGTCCGCCCGCCCTCTTCGTTGGGGATCACCTTAGGCTCGCCGCCCTCCATCACCGCTACACAGCTGTTCGTCGTTCCCAGATCGATTCCAATTGTCTTTCCCATAACCTTCCGCCTCTCTCTTGTTTGTCATTCCCCTTGTTTGTCATTCCCGCAGGGAATCTGCTTCTGCAAATTGATTTCTAAACTCTTGAAATTCCACTCCACTACAAGTTGTCATCCTGAGCGGAATGACTTACGCTTGTATCGTGAGTCACGCAGTCGAAGGACCTGCAGTTGCTTTTTTGGCTCTGTCATCCTGAGCGGAGTGACTTACGGCAGTATCGTGAGTCATGCAGTCGAAGGACCCCGATAAGCTCGCCCAACCATACATTCCAAACCTTTCTCCCAAAACTCATACCTTGCCGTCGCTGCAACATCCCTTCATTCAGATGCATAAACCCAACCAACTCACCCAGTCTCACATATGAGTGACTTATTGTCAACTTATGTGATGCATTCGATATCGTTCAGGATGCATCGTCCACCCCACATTTCCCGTTGCCCCGCTCCACCCCCCGGCGTACCATCCCACCATGCTTTCCGGGCAACGCCACCTTTTCCTGCTCCCACTCGCCGCCCTCATCGCCTGCGGCTCTAACCCCTCCAGCACACTCCTCCCACCCACTCTCTCAGGCAACTGGGAGGCCGACTCGGTCCAATTCCTCAATTACCCGGGGGTCCCGACCCTGATACACTTTGCCGGACCGCTCCAGTTCTCCAACGGCACAATCACCGGCACAATTACGGCAACGGTCCTTGGTGGGGTATATCCAGATGGTTCGTTAGCCCCTGGCTGCGGGCCGTCCAGCCCACCCACTTCCGTTACCGGAACGCTGGACGCCAATAACAACCTCACCCTCAGTGTGCCCGTCGCGGGTGGCATGGCGACCCTCACGGCCACCCTCTCCTCTACTCCCACCACCGCAATCGATGGTAGCTTTCAGATCGTCGGAGGCAGCTGCGCCGCCGGTGCCTCCACAATGACCATCGCCCAATACAACCCCGTCCTTGGCACCTTCACCGGGACCCTCCTAGTGGCCACCGACCGGGTAATCACGACCCAGATGACGGCCGTCCTCAATCAATCCACCACTCCCGCCAATGGCCAGTACCCCCTCTCCGGCACAATCAAGGTGACCGGAGCATGCAATACATCCTTCACTCTTGACCCTGCCGACAGCTATGTCACAGGCGACTCGTTAGTTGCTTCAACAACTCCTCCTCCAGTAACCATGGGCCCTATCCTTGCCGGAACCACGGATCCCACCGCAGACAGAATTAGCTTTGTCTTATTTGAAGACGTCACCCAACCCCCCACCCCATGTGTCGGGCCCTACTCCGGTACCCTCACCCTCCAGTAAACGGGTGCTCCAGGTCTCGATTCTGAGACCTGGGATCATGAATATGCCTTCGGGTGCCCCGTCCTAGCTTGCTAGGGCGGGTTTGGGGTGCCCCATTCATGGCGCAGCTTTATCGCGACATGGGTGGGAGACCCCTCCCCGCAATTCCCATTGCCCCCACCCTCCCCCCGGCGTACCATTCCGACCATGCTTTCCGGGCCCCGTTTCCTCCTCCTGTTTCCACTCGCAGCCCTCCTCGCCTGCGGCTCGTCCCCTTCCAGCCCATCTGCGCCGATCACTCCCACCACAACCGCATACGACTTCAACGGGACCTGGGAAGCGGACTCTGTAAACAATCTTGGCGCTGCGGCCCCATTTGAAAAACTTCTGGGACCACTTCAGGTATCCAATGGCGTGGTC
>Ga0326728_10014554_pt1 | contig 16676 bp, 13 predicted proteins | sample MB3enrmetagenome_FD_207602 | JGI IMG/M metagenome (GOLD analysis project Ga0326728, IMG submission 207602) | Lab enriched peat soil microbial communities from McLean, Ithaca, NY, United States - MB31MN | ecosystem: Environmental > Terrestrial > Soil > Wetlands > Peat | place: USA: New York...
GTGCCCCGTTCATCGCGCTTCTTGCGATGAGCGGGCGGTATGGAAGCTGTGCCCCGTTCATCGCGCTTCTTGCGATGAGCGGGCGGTATGGAAGCTGTGCCCCGTTCATCGCGTTTCTTGCGATGAGCGGGCGGTATGGAAGCTGTGCCCCGTTCATCGCGCTTCTTGCGATGAGCGGGCGGTATGCAACTGTGATCGTTCATGCTTCCCGGCTTTTCCAATCAGAACGCGAAAGGGATAGATCGCCCACAGCCGAAGTCGCAGCCGGCCGTAAAATGATTGCGAAGATGGGTTACCCGCCCGCTCATCCCAAAATACGCGATGAACGGGGCACAGTGTGGATTCCTGTGATCGAGTTTTTTCGCTTCTTGATCGGGCCACCCGCCCGCTTGCCGAGGAACCGGGGGGAGACCGCCTACCACCCCCAAAAAATTCCCCGCCACCTTGCAGATAATTTCATTGAAACGCGCATACTGAAAATGAAATGAAGAAAAACCTCCCTCAACCAGCCTCCCCAGAATCCCGCGCCCTACCGATCCGCAAGGCCCCGAACCACCCATAAGTCCTTTAGAATGCGATAGAACGACGGAACTTGCTGATTATGGGATAGTTAGCCAATTTTCGAACATGTAACCCGTTGATTCCAAACGTCCACAACCCGAGGTATGGGTGGGGGGGGATATAGCCGGTCTTCACCGGAAATGGTGCAAAACTTGCCGGGTGTCTGTAGATGCCCTAAACGCTAATCCGCGCCACCAGTTACCGGCCAATCTGTCCAGCGTCCACCTGCGTCATCACCTCAATCGTCTCGTCGAAGTGCTTCCGCATCGCGGCCCCGGCCTGGTTCGGGTCGCCTCGCTCGATGGCATCGACGATAGCCGAGTGGTTCGCCGCTACGCGCAATACATCTTCCGGCCCTCTTCGCTGCCTGAGACCGGCCTGCATCGATTCCTTGATGGATTCGATCATGGCGCTGCCGATAATTTCGATCAGCGGGTTGCCCGCCGCGCCGTTAATCACCTGGTGAAAATCGAGATCGTGCTGCACAAAAGCGCTGAACCGTTCCACCGACTCGCGCATGCCTTCGACCGCGCTGCGAAGTCTCACGATCTCCTCCGCCGTCGCGCGCCCGGCCGCAAGCGAGGCGGCCTTGACCTCGATCGAGGCGCGAACCTCGATGATCTGGCGCAGCGACACCTGCTTGGTCGACAGGGCATGAACCATCAGGTGGGTAAGGAAGTCGCTGTTCAGCGTTCCCACCTTCGGCGAGCGGCCGTTTTCCTTCTCCAGCACTCCGGCCACTTCCAGCGCCCGAAACGCCTCCCGCACCACGCCCCGGCTGACGCCCAGCTCCGTGCTGGTCTTCAGCTCCGACGGAAGCGCATCGCCGGAAGACAGCCGGTTGTTGCGAATGTGCTCGAGGATGTGGTCGGTAACACGAATCGTAAGCGAGTCAGAACGCATGGCGTGGGCAACAGGAACGTCGTATTCGAATCTACCATCCCGGCTGCTACCCTCACCGGAAATATGACCGGAAGAACCCTTCAACAGACCGCCTTCGCGAGCGAGTCGGTGATTCGGCCGTTTGACTACCTCGGGCGCTGTGTTGAATGCTTGCTCTGTCCGCCTCTCCCCGGACCGCAAGGAGGTTCAAATGAGCAGGCACACGCTTGCCTTCAGGATGGCTCTCAGCCTCACCCTGGTTTTATGCGCACTGCCCACCGGCTCTTCGGCCCAGAATCTGAAGCTGCCGCCAAAGAAACCCCTTCCCACACCCGAGCAGGTCGTCATCGAGCACTTCGCCGCCCTCAACGCCTGCGACTGGAAGCGCATGATGGCTCAGTACGCCGACGACATCATCTTCATGTCCAAGGACGGGGCCGCAATCGAGGGCCGCGAGGCCATCGGGCGCATGTTCCAGAAGGCCCTTGCGCCGCCCGCCCAGGGCGGACAGTGCGGCATGACCCTGATCCCGGTCAAGACCGTCGTCGTCGGAAACACAGTCAACGTCATCTGGCGGGCCGAGGCGCCCTTCTTCGCCAAACCCTACCGCGGCTCTGAGGCCTTCGAGACCCGCGATGGCCTGCTGGCCGCGCAAGTCACCACTTGGGACCCAGCCGCCATCAAGATGAAGAAACCCGCGCCTTCGAGGTAGACCGATGAAGCGTTTCGTCCCCCTGCTGGCGGCAATCGTCGCCGCCGGCATCCCCTCGCTCGCACCACCCGCAGCCGCTCAGACGGCCCCGCGCCAGACCCTCACCCAGGCCCAGTTCGACCAGCTCTTCCAGCAGGTTTCGAACTGGGGCCGCTGGGGCAAGAGCGACCAGCTCGGCACTCTCAACCTGATCACTCCGGCCGTGCGCCGAGAAGCCGCAAAGCAGGTGCGCGAGGGCGTCTCCGTTTCCCTCGCCCGCGACCTCAACACCGAGAAGGCCATCGACAACCCCGATCCCTTCCGCGACACCATGAACCTCGCCGTTGACGGCAAGTTCAACATGGACACCTACACGGTCGACTTTCACGGCTTCGCCTTCAGCCACATCGACGCCCTCTCGCACACTTACTACGAGGGCCATCTCTACAACGGCTTCCCCGACTCGTCGATCACCGCCGCCGGCGCGGGCGTTCTCGATACGGCGCTCTACAAAGACGGCATCCTCACCCGCGGCGTGCTCGTAGATATTCCCTGGCTACGCGGTCTTCCGTATCTTGAGACCAACGCCTTCATCACCGCAGCCGACCTCGACGCCTGGGAGGCAAAGACCGGCGTCCACATCCACTCCGGCGACGCGGTCGCCATCCGCACCGGCCGCTGGGCCTATCGCGACGCCAAAGGCCCGTGGGACATCTCCAGTGCCTCAGCCGGCCTCGACCCCTCCGCGATGGTCTGGCTGCACAAGCGCGACGTAGCCGTACTCATCGGCGACGCGGCCCACGACGCCATTCCCTCAGCCGTCGCAGGCGTGGACTTCCCCATTCACGTGCTGGCCATTACCGCCATGGGCATGCCCCTCGCCGACCAGTGCAACCTCGAGGATGTTGCCAAAGAGGCACAGACGCTCCACCGCAGCACATTCCTGCTCACCGTCGCACCGCCGCGCATCAAGGGCGGAACGGGAGCGCTGGCCAACCCAATTGCAACGTTCTGAGGAATTTCTGCGAAGTGCAATTCACCTGCAGACTTAGTAGCATTCCGATTTATCCTAATTTGGTTATACTCGGAATATCGAATTCACTGACAACACAGTTGCCACTGGTTCATTCGGGAATTCTGCGCAAGCAGTTTCCAATTACCTCTATTACCAGTTGCAGATGGGAGCAGAGAAGATGCCTGACACCCTTGATCATCCCCCGTTTGAGGCCTATAACGGGAACGAGCCATTCATTTTTGCAAGCTATTCTCACAAAGACTCATCTGCTGTTTTCCCAGAATTGTATCGATTGCATATGGCTCGATATCGGATATGGTATGACGAAGGTATCGACCCAGGAAATGAGTGGCCTGACGAGGTTGCTAAGGCGTTATCCGAATCAGCATTCTTTCTAGTCTTCGTTTCAGCAAATGCTGTTGAATCAAGAAATGTGCGTAATGAAATCAATTTTGCGCTAAATAAGGGAAAGATGTTTCTCGCAGTTCATATGACCAAGACGGCTCTCCCTGTAGGATTAGAACTGCGAATGGGCGATATTCAAGCAATTCTTAAATACCAAATGGACACCATGTCTTACGAGAGGAAACTCGATAAAGCTCTACCTGAAATAACCAGAAGAGATTTGGCAGATACTCGCTCGGAAGATTTGGCAGATACCCGCTCGGATCCGAGGCGAAACATCATCGAACAGCTCGCAGAAGCCGCACATGAGGTATATCGTCAGGCAATGTTTGCGGATGGATGGAGTTATGGATCCAAATATAACACTGAGAGCCGCCAAAAGCCTTTCTTAGCCCCATATAGCGATCTCACAGAAGATTACAAAGAAGCGAACAGATCTCATGTAAGGGCGATCCCCGAATTACTAGATAAGGCAGGTTACTACCTTACGTTTTCTATGAGTGGCTCCTCAATGGACGAGCCGCCTGAAGATTTTTCTGAAAGGATGGGGCGAGCAGAGCATGATAGATGGGTTGCGGCTATGGCAGCGGCAAACTGGCGGTGGGGCCCAGTTTACGACTATTCGAATAGATGCCTTCCGCGTATGCTTCCATGGCAGAAAGGGAAGCTTGATGCATACATTGACTTCGCAGATAGGGTTGGTATTGAGGAACTTCCAGAAATGGAAAAGCAGAAGGATCGTGCTGCAGCGCTTCAATCTCTAAGTATTCTATCTCAGGCAGGCTTTTCTGTGAAGAAGAAAGATAATTGATCACAGTGTACATCAATTTGTCATAGATAGCTTAGGGCTATTACTGTTAGTTCGATTTGGGCGAGCAGCATACGAAATCTCGCATGTTACTTCATTAGAATGCAGCTATACCGTAGATATGTCAATATTCTTAGCCTATTCAAATAATCTTGGAGAGTGTGAAACTTTCGAGCAGAGCCCTCACTCCGCCGGCACTCGCAGCTCTTTCTCCCACGACGCCACCACGGCGCAAGCCATCCCGTTGCCGGCCACATTCAATGCCGTGCGGAACATGTCGAGCAACGGGTCGATGCCCAGCAGCAGGACGATCGGAGCAACAGGAAGCGAGAGGGCGGACGCGGTGGCAAACAGAACCAGCGGCACCGCGCGAGGCACTCCGGCCACTCCCTTGCTGGCCAGGACCAGCACGGCGAGCAAGAAAATCTGCCGCGAAAGCGTTAAATGGATCCCCCCGGCCTGCGCCGTGAAGATCGCCGCCATCGCAAGGTAGATGCTCGATCCGATCAGGTTGAAGCTGTAACCCAGCGGCACGACGAACGACGTGATCCAGCGCGACGCGCCGAACTCCTCCATCTTCTCCATCGTCATGGGCATCGCCGCCTCGGACGAGGCCGTTGCAAAACCAATCGCTACGGGTTCCGCGATGGCATGCAGAAAGCGCCTTAGCGGGATGCGAAAAGCCAGCAGAATCGGCAGCAGTACAAGCCCGATCATCACCACCATCGCCACCAGGAAGGTCGCGAACAGCCGCACCAGCGGAAGCAGCGCCGCAAGCCCGGTTCCACCCACGGCGGCGGCAATCGCCGCGCCCGCGGCCAGCGGAGCAAGCATCATCACCATGCGCGTCAGCCGGTACATCACCTCGGCCAGCGAGTGGCACAACTCAACGAGCGGACGCTTCTTCGCATCGGCAAGCGCTCCCAGCGCAAGCCCGAAGAGAATCGAGAACACCGCGACCTGCAAGAACTGGTTCTGCGCGACAGCCGCCGCGATATTCTCCGGGAAGAGATGCAGCACAAACTGCTGCCAGTCCTGCTCCTGTTGCGCGCCAGCCATGGCAGTCTGCGCGGCGGCGGGCAACTGCACACCCCACCCCGGCCCGCCGAGGTCCACCGCAACCACTCCCAGAATCAGGCCCGCCGTCGTGGCAACCTCGAAGAAGAGGATCGCCTTCACCGCCACGCGGCCCACCGCGCGCATCGCGCTGTGTCCGGCGATTCCGTTGACAATGGCCGCAAACAGCAGCGGCGCAACGACCATGCGCACAAGGCGCAGGAACAGCTCGGCCAGGAAGCGGGTCTTGAGAGCCGTGGCCGGCGCCCACACGCCCAGTTCCACACCCGCCATAATCCCGAAGAATGTCCACTTGGTGAGCGACGGCCTTCGCGCCGCATCCACGCCCACCAGCAACACTCCGGACAAGCGCAGCGCGCGTCCCGGCGCATCCCAGTGCGCCAGCCCGGCGATCAATCCCGCCGCCCACAGTACCGCGCCTGCCCAGGGCATGGCGCGGAGCAATAGATTGCCATCGCCCGATTCGGGCTGTGTCTTCGCGGAATCGCTCACGAGCCTACCTTATCATCCGAAGTCTTCGGCCCATGCGGCTACTTCAGCGGCTTGCCCGCCACCGTTGCCGCCTGCGTTTCGCGCGACAGGTTCGGATTGCTGGCGAACTGTGGCGGCGTCTGCGGCCGCGGCGGCGCGTTCGGCCGCACCGGCCCGCGGGCAAAGTAGAGCCACCACTCGGTCTTCTCCTTGCTCAAATTGATATTCGAGTGGTCGGTCTTGCCCGTCGGCGGCACAAGATACGCTTCGTCCTGATCCATATCGCGCAGATCGCTGCCCAGCAGAATCGGAATCGTACCCGGCGTGATCTTGGTCCAAACCTCTTCGGTTCCCGGCGTGTGACTGTGAGGCTGCGACACCGCCCAGGGCTGCAACATCACGGCATAAATGCGCTCGCCCTGCAGCAGGCCGTCGTTCGCGCCAAAGATGCACCGCGAGGTGTTGTTCCAGTGCGCGTTTTCTTCGCACCAGGGCAGCAGCCGGGTGTCGCGCACCATCAACTCGTGCTTCGCGTCCGGCCCGGCGGTCCACTGCAGCATCAGCATCTTCAGCGGCTCTTTGTCCGATGTGTTGATGAGCCGGTGCGCCACCCCCGGCGGCACAAGAATTGCAATATCCGCTCGCAGGTCCCAGTACTGCTTGCCGTCATCGAGTCTTCCCTGCCCGCTCTTCACATAGAAGAAGTACGAATCCGGATAGGTCTCAAGCGGCGTCTGCGCGCCGGCCAGCAGATCGGCCGTGGCCAGCAGTTTGCGATACTCCAGCACCTCGCCCTGCGCGCCCGGATGATACGGATCGCCCGGCCCCAGTATCTCGTGGGTCAGCAGCATGCCGTGCGAAAGATGCACAGGGTTATTCTTCGGCTGGCCGATGAACCGGTCCACCGAGACCCCCTCCTTTTCATTCAATCCCACAAACTGCTGGCGATCCGGCGCGGCTGCGGCGGGAGTTGACTGGGGCGCTGGCGCCTGAGCAGCAGCGGCCATTGCAACGGTAAGCACGGCAAGGGAAAGACTCTTCATACGATTCCTCTTTGGGTTGGGAAGACTTTGCGCAACAGGTAACACTGCACGCGCAAGCAATAAACCACATTCGCCCAAACGATACCATGCCGCCACGCGCCGGGGTCAAGGAGCCGATGCTCTGCGTCCTTGACGCACCCCCAACCCGTTGCTAGGATTCAGTTGCCCTTGAGTTTCACGCAAAGGAACCCGCCAATGAAGAAACTAGCCGCGCTTCTTATCTGTCTCACCGCCATCTGCCTCCATGCCCAGCCCCAGCCTCCCAAAACCGAGATCCACAACAAGCAGCTCAAGCTGACCGTCTACGTCCCCGGCGAAAACCAGTTCTACAAGGGTGTGCGCTTTGAGTGGGGCGGCTGGATCGGCGACCTTGAATTCGCCGGCCACCATCTCTACAAGCCGTGGTTTGTGGGCGTCGATCCGGCCGAGCGCGACGTCGCCTTCCGCCCCGAGGGAATCGTTGTCGGCACCAACACCGCCATGACCGGCCCGGCTGAAGAGTTCCAGACACCCATTGGTTACGACACCGCCAAGCCCGGCGACACTTTTCTAAAGGTCGGCGTCGGCATCCTGCGCAAGGCAAATACCGACAAGTACTTCTTCGGCTCCCACTTCGACGTTGTCGACTCCGGCAAGTGGACCGTGAAGAAAACCGCGACATCCGTCACCGCCACCCAGGTGCTCGGCGGCCCCGGCAAGGACTACGGCTACATCTATACCAAGACCATCCGCCTGGTCGGCAACACCAGCCAGCTCGTCATCGAGCACAGCCTCAAAAACACCGGCAAGCTGCCGCTCTCCACGCGCGTCTACGACCACAACTTCCTCACCATCGACGGCCTCGGCGTAGGACCGGACTACTCCGTAACCGCTGCCTACGACATTCACCCCGCCCGGCCTATCGACCCCAAATTCGTTCACGTCGAAGGCAAAACAGGAACCTTCGTCACCGCGCTTAAGGACGGCGACCACGGAGCAATCGGTCTGGAAGGCTACGGCCCCGACGCCAAGGACTACGACTACACGGTGAAGAACTCCGCCGCGCACGTCGCGGTGCACATCGTCGGCGATCGCCCGGTGATTAACGCGATGGTCTGGTCCATCCGCAGCATCCTCGCCGTCGAGCCCTTCGTCGCCGTTCAGGCCGACCCCGGCAAGGATTTCACCTGGAGCTACACCTACACCTACAGTTCGGATAGCAAATAGCTCCATCGCACGCGTCTTTCCGGCCCGCTCGCGCGTTCATCCGCGGCGGGCCCAAAGACGCGCCTCGCACTGAGGATGCCCCATGAAAAAATGGTTCTCGTTTGCCCTTACCTTCATCGCCCTGTTCGGCGTCCTGCTCTTCGCGCCGAAGATTGCATCGCCCGCCCACGCATCCGACGCGCTCATCGACGGCTTCAAACAGGTCGAAGTCGCCTCCGTCGCCGACGCCATGGAGCAGCTCTACGGCAAGAAGATTTACATGTCGCACTTCATGCGCCCGGTCTTCGCCGCCAAATTCGCTGGCCCCGCCGTCACCGTGCTGCTCAAGAAAGAGGAGCACAACGAAGGCTCCAAAGCATCGCAGGGCATGCTTGACTTGATCGACACTGCCCCCGAGGGCTCAGTCTACGTAATGGTGGTCGAAGACGGCCTCGACTTCGCCGGCATCGGCGGCCTCATGTCCACGGCAATGAAGACTCGCGGCTTTGCCGGCGCAGTCGTCGATGGCAGCGTCCGCGACGTTACGCAGATTCAGAAGATTCAGTTTCCCGTCTTCAGCCGCGGCATCGCCCCGTCCACAACCATCAACCACTACCGCGTCGGCGGCGTAAACATTCCGGTCACCTGCGACGGCGTGCGCGTAGAGCAGAACGACATCGTCGTGGCGGATCAGGACGGCGTAGTCGTCGTTCCCCGCGCCCACGCCGAAGAAGTGCTCAAGAAAGCCCAGGAGCTGGACTTTGCCGAGCACTCCACGCTTCCGCTCATCGAAAAGTTCAAATCGATCCGCGAGGCGATCGCCAAGTTCGGGCGTATCTAACCCCGACGCTTTGCCGGAGAAGCCTTCCACATGGCTTCCATCTGCTCGAGCGTGCGACCCTTGGTCTCCGGCACTACTCTCGCCATGAACACGGCAGCCAGAATCCCCATCGCGCCGTAGATCCAGTAAGTGAAGCCGTGCCGGAAGTGGCTCACCAGCCAGGGACTCTTGTCGAGTATCGGGAACGTCCAACTCACTATGTAATTCGCGATCCACTGCATGGCGACCGCCAGAGCCATCGCCTTGCCGCGGATCTGGTTCGGGAAGATCTCGCTCAGCAGCACCCAGGTCACCGGTCCCCACGAGACGGCGAACCCCGCGGTATAGACAAGCATGAAGACCAGCGCGGCCAGGCCTCTGCCGCCCAACCAGAAATCCGTTCCCAGCGCGATCATGCTCACCGCCATAATCAGCGCCCCGGCAATCTGCAGAGGCCGCCTGCCGAATCGATCGACGCTCACGATGGCGACCACCGTGAAAGTCAGATTCACTGCGCCGACGATGATCGTCTGAAACAGCGAGGCATTCGTGGTCAGGCCCATCCCTTTGAAGATGTCCGTCGCGTAATAAAGCACCACGTTGATGCCCACAAACTGCTGAAAGACACTCAGCATGATGCCAATGAAGATGACCAGCCCGCCAAACGAAAACAGCTTTCCGGAGTGATGTTCGCTGAGCGAGGCGCGAATCTCTGCGATCTCCTTCTCGCCCTCCTCTGCGGTCACCAGCCGCGCCAGCACCGCTCGCGCGCCGCTCTCGTCTCCCTTCAGCATCAGGTACCGCGGAGTCTCCGGGACAAAGAACAGCAAGAGCAAAAACAGGCCCGCGGGGATGGCGCCGGAGAGAAACATGTAGCGCCAGCCGATGGTGTTCAGCCACAGGTCGCCGCTTCCAGCCTTCGAGATTCCGAAGTTGACAAAGTAGATCACCAACATGCCGAAGATAATCGCGAACTGGTTCCACGCCACCAGGTTTCCGCGAATCTTGGGCGGAGCAATCTCCGCGATATACATCGGCGACAGCATCGAGGCCAGGCCCACTCCGATGCCGCCGAGAATGCGATAGAAGACGAAGTTCGCCATGTAAGCGGGCCCGCCGTGACCGATCGGAGCAAACGGAAACTCCGGCGCGGCTGCGCCCAGCGCGGACAGCAGAAACAGAACAGCGGCAACGATCAATCCCCGTTTGCGGCCCACGCGCGTGCTCACCCAGCCCCCGAATAATCCGCCAAGGATGCATCCGATCAGCGCGCTCGAAACCACAAAGCCTAGCAGCGAATTGGCTGCGTTGGCCTGGGCGGGATTGGCGAGATCTGCAAATCGCGGATCGACAAAGTAGGTCTTCAAACTGTCAACCGCGCCGTTGATAACCGCCGTGTCGTATCCGAACAAAAGACCGCCCAAGGTGACAATCAGCGCCAACCCTCTCACCAGACCGGAGTGATTCGTCGTCTTCATCTTCCTCGTTGACCTTTCCTAAGCCTGCGCAAACACACTGCTAACTTATTGATCCGGCCCGAAAGAGTACGACCGTGGGTGCCCCATCCAAACCGCGCGCCGGGGTCCCCACGAACAGGTCTTCGTTCGTGGGGTGGCTGGGCGGTTTGGGTGGGAAAGCAGGAACTCATCCTCTCGGGCCGGATCAATAAGTGCGCGTATCCAGCCGCAATCCACTAGTACCGGCAAGACGCAGCGACAATATTCTCCGCCAGTTCCTGCCTGCCTGACTTCGGATGCGGATCGAGATCCTTCTCGACGGCGTAGTCGCACAGGCTGCCGAGCGTAAACTTGCCGCCCTCGATTGCGGTTCCCAACTCCGACTTCCACCCCTTGTACCGCTCCTGCCTCAAGCCTTCGAGCCGTCCCGCATGGATAAGCGCCTCGGCATTCAGCAGCGCACGAGCCAGCGTGTCCATTCCGGCAATGTGCGCCAGATACAAATCGTTGGCATCGACCGACTGACGCCTGAGCTTGGCATCGAAGTTGAAGCCGCCCGTGCCCAGCCCGCCATTGGCAACGATCTCCAGCATCGCCGGCACAATATCCTGCGCGTTGTTCGGAAACTGATCGGTATCCCATCCGCTGCGCGGATCGCCGCGGTTAATGTCGAGCGAGCCCAGGATGCCGTAAGCCCGCGCCGCCGCTATCTCGTGCTCAAAGTCAAGACCCGCCAGCGTGGCATGGTTCACCTCGATATTCACCTTCACTTCCTTCGTCAGCCCAAAGCGCTCAAGGAAGGCGTAAACAGCGGCTGTATCGCGATCGTACTGATGCTTCGTGGGCTCGAACGGCTTGGGCTCAACCAGAATCGTCCCCTTGAATCCGATGCGGTGCTTGTGCTCCACAACCATCGTGAGGAACCGCCCGTAGTGCTCAAGTTCCTTCGCCAGGTCCGTATTGAGAAGCGTGTCATAGCCCTCGCGCCCGCCCCACAGTACGTAGTTCTCCCCACCCAGCCGCTGGGTCGCCTCCATACAAAAGCGCACCTGGGCGGCCGCATAAGCAAATACCTCGGGATCGGGATTGGTCGCGGCTCCTGCGGCAAAGCGCGGATGGCTGAACAGATTCGCCGTACCCCACAGCAGCTTTGCGCGGCCCGCCGCCATCTTTTTCGCAATGTACTCCTCGATCGCGCGCAGATTGCGCTCATGCTCGCGCAGGTTCGCGGCCGTCGCCATCACATCCGCATCGTGAAAGGTAAAGAAAGGAGTGCCGAGCCGCGTAATAAACTCGAAGGCTGCGTCCGCCCGCTCCTCCGCCATCGCCTGCGTAATCACCGCTCCCTGCCAGGGCCGTGCGATCGTCGAGCTGCCGAACATGTCGGAGCCTGTAAACGTAAACGAGTGCCAGTAGCAGACCGCCACTCGAAGCCAGTCTTCCATGCGCCGCCCCAGAACCAGACGGTTGCTGTCGTAGACGCGGAAGGCCAGGTCGTTGGTTGTATCGGGACCCTCGAATCGAATCGGCTGAACATCGGCAAACATCGTCATTGGGATAACTCCTTGAAGGTGCTCTTCAAATTGCGGTAGAGATTGGTAAAGATGGGCCTGCGCTCTTCAATCAGCGCGGCGAGATCTGTTTCTGGCTCGACAGTACGAACCAACTGCGGCAGCGCGCATATCGAAGCGGCCGCTTCGCCCGTGGCAGCCATGCGCGCCAGCCTCGCCGCGCCAAAGGCCGCGCCCACCTCGCTGCCCTGCCGGTAGCTGAGCGGGCGATTGAGCGCGGCCGCCAGAATGCGGCCCCAGAATATGGATCTCGACCCGCCTCCGGTGACCGAGATGTCGCCGATCGAGCTGCCTGCCTCAAGCAATACTTCTTGCCCATCCACAAAGGCTAGCGCCACTCCCTCCAGCACCGCCAGCACCAGGTCCGCCGCATCGGTATCGGCCGTCATTCCGAAGAAAACTCCGCGGCAGTTGGGATCGTTGTGCGGCGTACGCTCGCCCGAAAGATACGGCAGAAAAAACGGCGAGCTCCGGCGCAGCCCCTTCTGCTCGGCTGCAAGCAGGCTCGCATCGATGCTCTTGCCCCCGGTGAGTTCAACGACCCAATCGAGCGCGCTGGCGGCGCTCAGCAGCACCGCCATCTGATGCCAGCGATTCGGCAGGCAGTGGCAGAAAGCGTGCGCGGCTTTCTCCGCATTGGGACAGAAGCGGTCGTTGGCTACAAACAGCACTCCCGAAGTGCCCAGCGACAGAAACGCCTGACCGGATGCAACAACTCCCAGACCCACCGCGCTGGCCGCATTGTCTCCGCCGCCGCCGGCCACGGGCACTGAAGCCAGGCCAAGCTCCGATGCAACTTCCCTCAGTAGAGTTCCAGAAGTCTCACTGCCTTCCACCAGCCGCGGCATCTGTTTGCGGCTGAGCCCGGTGGCGCCAAGCATCGCATCCGACCAGTCGCGCCGACCGACATCGAGCCACGAAGTTCCCGACGCGTCCGACATGTCGCTCACTTTTTCGCCGGTCAGCTTCAGCCGCACATAGTCTTTGGGCAGCAGCACGCTCGCCGTGCGCCGAAAGATCTCCGGCTCATGCTTGCGAACCCACAGCAGCTTGGGCGCGGTAAAGCCCGGCATCACCAGGTTGCCGGTAATCGCGCGCGATCGTGGTTCGGCCGCTTCCAACTCCGCGCACTCCACGCCGGAGCGGCCATCGTTCCAAAGAATCGCCGGACGCAGCGGCCGGTCGGCCTCATCCAGCAGCGTGGCCCCATGCATCTGCCCGGAGAGCCCAACCGCCTTGACGGCTCGGCGTACCTCAGCCGGAAGCGCGCCAATCGCCTCGACCGTCGCCTTCCACCAGCTTTCCGCGTCCTGCTCGGACCAGAGCGGCCGGGGCCGGCTCACTGTGAGCGGCGCCGACGCCTGCGCCACCACGGCCTGGCTCTCATCGGCCACTACTGCCTTCACGCTCGAAGTGCCTACGTCGATGCCCAGATACATCGCAGAACCTCGTCGAAATGCCAAACACCATGGTACTGCCCCTCCGCCGAGGCTGGCGCTATCCCCCGCATCGTTTTCTGCAAACACTTTCACCCCGCGGCCCGATCTCAGAGAATAGACCGATGATCCTGCTCCTCTCGCTCCTCGCCCTCGCCATCTGGCTCTACCTCATCGGATTCCGCGGCGGTTTCTGGCGCTCCGGTCCCGTCCTCGATGAAGGCGAGCCATCCGGCAAAGCGCCAGTGGCCGTGGTCGTGCCCGCCCGCAACGAGGCCGAGAGCATTCGCACGAGCCTCACTTCCCTGCTCGCGCAGAACTATCCCGGCCCGCTCTCCATCTTGCTTGTGGACGACAACAGCACCGATGCCACCGGAGAGATCGCCGCATCGCTTTCTACCGGCGCACGATTGACCGTCCTCAAGGGTCAGCCCCTTCCCGCAGGATGGAGTGGAAAGCTCTGGGCCATCCATCAAGGCCTAGCCCACGAAAATGCAAAGACCGCCGGCTACATTCTGCTCACCGATGCTGACATCGAGCACGCGCCCGGACACATCTCGGCCCTCGTAGCCAAAGCCGAAGCCGGCGGGCTCGACCTGGTCTCCGAGATGGTCCATCTTCATTGCTCGACCGCCGCCGAGCGCGCACTCATTCCCGCCTTCGTCTTCTTCTTCCAGATGCTCTACCCCTTCGCATGGACCGCCGACCCCGCCCGCCGCACCGCCGGCGCAGCCGGCGGAACCATGCTCATCTCGCGCCCAGCCATCGACCGCATCGATGGAGTATCGCGCATCCGCGCCGAACTCATCGACGACTGTGCGCTGGCCAGCCAGATCAAGTCCACCGGCGGCCGCATCTGGCTGGGCCACTCCAACCGCGCCGTATCCCTGCGCATCTACTCGGAATGGCGTGATATATGGAACATGATCGCCCGCACCGCCTACGAGCAATTACGACACTCCCTGCTCATGCTCGCCGGCTGCGTCCTGGGAATGGCGCTTGTCTACTGCGCCCCGCCTCTGCTGGCACTTGCGGCTCAAGGGTTGCCCCGCCTTCTCGGTGCGCTCGCCTGGCTGGGGATGGCCCTCGTCTTCCAGCCAACCCTGAAGCGCTACCGCCGCTCCCCGCTCTGGGGAGCTGTGCTGCCTTTGGTCGCCCTGTTCTATCTATGTGCGACAGTCGCCTCGGCAGTGCGCCACTATGCCGGCCGCGGCGGCGGGTGGAAAGACCGCGTCTACAACCAAACGCCCCATCCATAGCAATTCCAAACGTGCGGACCGCGGCCGAGGCGGCAGAAAAAACTCCCGCACGCTTCATCCGGCCCGCGTTTCACGGAACGCTCACAGCTTTCGTGACTGTAGTCACTTGCCAAGCGGCTCCCGGCTCCTACAATTGCAGGCAGACTGGACCAGGTCCGGCAATGGCACGGGGAAGGAACCTGTATGAATCTCGGGTACATTGAGAACAAAACGTACGACGAAATTTCAGTGGGCGACACCGCCAGGACCGAGCACGTCCTCACCCAGGACGATGCCATGGCCTTCGCCTCCATCTCAGGATTCCACGCCGTTCTGGATACCAATGCCAAGGATGTCAGCGATCGCGCCAGCAGCATACCCCCTTCCGGGCCGAACATGTGGTGCGCCTCGCTCATCTCCGGACTCTTCGCCATTGAGATACCTGGGCCGGGATGCAATCTGACCAGCGTCAGCCTCTCGTTTCATAACCGCATCCATGTCGGAGACCGCATCTTCGTCAAGGTCGAGGCCACGGCCAAGGACGACGCCACAAAGACGGTCTCCTTCGACTGCAATGCGCGAAACGCCGCCGGTCTGCCCATCTTTTCCGGTACCGCCCAGCTCACCGCGCCTCTGGAAAAGCTGCGCTGGTCAACCCTTCCTGTTCCCCAGCTCATAGTCAACAATCCCTATCGTCACTACCTCGGCATGATCGCGCGCGCCAACGCCAAGCCGGCGGTGAGAACCGCGGTTGCCTGGCCCTGCGACGAGGTATCTCTCGGAGGCGCCGTTCAGGCCTTCAAGGACAATCTGATCGTTCCCACCCTGGTGGGCTGTGAAGAAACCATCCGCGGCCTCGCGGATGCCATGCAACTCGATCTCGGCGCCATCCGGATTGTGAACGTGGCCGAGAGCCGCGCGGCTGCCGTGCGGGCGGTCGAGATGGCTCGCAAGGGCGAAGTCCAAATGCTCATGAAGGGCTCTCTTCCCACCGAGGAACTCATGCGCGCCGTGCTCGCCCGCGACGGAGGCATGGGTACCGGCAGACGTCCCAGCCACGTCTTTGCCATGGATGTGCCCTCCTATCACAAGACGCTCTTCATTACCGACGCGGCCATCAATATTCAGACCGACCTCGAAACCAAGATCGACATTCTCCAAAATGCCATCGACATGATGCTCGCCCTTGAGGTCGTCAACCCCAAGGTGGCCATCCTGTCGGCGGTCGAGTCCATCAACCCGGCCATCCCGTCCACCCTGGATGCCGCCGCGCTCTGCAAGATGGTCGACCGAGGACAGATTACCGGCGCAATCGTCGATGGTCCGCTGGCATTCGATAACGCCATTTCCAGCGACGCCGCCCGCATCAAGAAGATCAAATCGCCGGTCGCCGGAGACCCGGATCTTCTCATGGTTCCCAATCTTGAAGCCGGCAACATCCTCTTCAAGCAGCTTCAATATCTCACCGGAGCCCTCGCCGCGGGAGTTGTTGTGGGAGCCAAAGTTCCCATCGTTCTTACCGGCCGCGCCGACGGCGAACTGGCTCGGACGGCAAGTTGCGCTCTCGGCGTCCTGCTGGCCAAGCCGGCCCCCGACAGGCTCTGAACCCAGGTCTTCGATCCAATCAAGCCATCGCCCTCGGACTCGGGACGGGCTTCTATCGCAATATGCGATGAAAGTTCGGCATAGGGCTTTACATTTGCTCTCCGGTTGCGGTAGCGTGTTGCCGTACTTCCAATGCATCGGGCGCGAGTGCCAGAGAGCAACCGGAGAGCCTCCCGGGCTTCGCGGTTCCCTGCATATCATCTTGTTCTGGCATCGCCGGAACCCTCGGCGCATCCAGGACAGCAAGTGGGTGCAATTTTATGGCTACTGTTCCTTCTCTCAAACACGGCCTCAACAAGCTCTATCCCAGCGCGGCGGCGGCCCTGGACGGCGTGGTCCGCGACGGCCAGTTGATGGCCATCGGCGGCTTCGGCATCTGCGGCATCCCTGAGGCCCTCATCGCCGCCCTGC
>Ga0326728_10014555_pt1 | contig 16675 bp, 11 predicted proteins | sample MB3enrmetagenome_FD_207602 | JGI IMG/M metagenome (GOLD analysis project Ga0326728, IMG submission 207602) | Lab enriched peat soil microbial communities from McLean, Ithaca, NY, United States - MB31MN | ecosystem: Environmental > Terrestrial > Soil > Wetlands > Peat | place: USA: New York...
ATAGAATGGACAGTTTAAGTCCCATTGTTGATGCATTAAGTCGCCCTTCATTATTTTATTTGAAAAAATCTGGTCTTTACGGATTTGGTAATATTTGTATAAATAATTATAGTGTCTTTGATTTACCTGACAAGTATATGAGTGGGTGCGATATACCCGATATTTATCGAAATCAGTATGACTATTTCATTACTACATATCATGGTGAAGTTGATGGAGCTAAAACAGACCTTGGATTTACATTGTTCAATCCATTAGTTAAAATTGATACTTTTGATTTTCATGATATAGCTTTGCTGGGTGATGTTCATAAGGAACAAAACCTTCAAATATACGAGGAAGAAACATCCAAACCTGCCATTAGATATTGTGGGTCATTAATTCAACAAAGACACGATGAACCAATAAAAGGTCACGGTTATTCGTTTTGGAATTTAAAACAAAGAGATTATGTTCATTCAGATATTCCAAATGATTATGGATTTTTCACTATTCTTCTTGATAATGGAGTTATTTCCACCAATTTAAGCGGCCTTCCAAAGAAGGTCAGAGTTCGGTTTCAATTACAAAACACATTGCCAACCGAAGTCAAGGAAGCATTGACTCACGTTAGACAATTAACAGAGGTTGTAGAATCGTGTTATGAAAAATTGGATTCCGGAGTTACTTTGACAAGGATTCCAACGGCTGATGGTAATATGGTTTTGGGTGATATTAATGATAAAAGTTATCAAGTTGACCTTCTAAAAGAATTCTTAAAAACCAAACTTAAAATTACCGACCAGTCTTTTATTGACGGTATTATCAAAATAAATGATGAAATGAACGACTCCATCAAAAAGGATGATTTTGCCAGAAATATTCGCTGGATTCCAATCAAATTTGAGTGGGAAAACATGTTTTCTTACGGTGAAGGGAATGTTATTGATTTTACCAAAACCAAGGACATCGTGGGTTTATTTGCTTCAAATGCTTCGGGAAAATCCAGCATATTTTCTGCCATGACGTTTTGCTTGTTTGACAAATGCGAAAGGGAATACAAGGCCGCCAACATAATGAACGTTCAAAAAACCGATTTTAGTTGCAAATTTGAGTTCGAAATTGACGGTAAAAGATATTTCATTGAACGCAAGGGCAAGGCCGATAGAAGAGGAAAAGTCAAGGTTGATGTTCGTTTTTGGAAGGTTGAAAATGGTCAGGAAGTGGATTTGAACGGTGAGCAAAGAAAGGATACAAATGAGATTATTAGGGAATATTTGGGGTCTTACGATGATTTTGTGTTGACTTCGCTCAGTGTTCAAAATGGTAAAAATAATGCGTCGGTGATTGATATGGGAGATACAGACCGAAAGGATTTGTTTTCCCAGTTCATGGGATTGACGGTATTTGACCGACTCTATACAGAAGCTAATGAACGGTTGAGAGAACAAATTATAGCGCTTAAAACCTATAGAAACGATGATTATACGCAAAAATTGGTAAGTTGTACAAATCTTCTTGGGCAAGCAGAGGGTTTTTATAAAGATGAATCAAATGAATTGGTTGAGGTAGGAAGGAAGAGGAATTTGATTCAGGAGAACATACTTGAAACCACCAAGAAACTGGTTAAAATTGACGTTCAGATACCTTCTTTGACCACAAGTGAACTTGTTTTGTTCAGAGTAAAAGCTAAATTTGCTAATGAGAAAGAAGCAATTGCCAACACAGAAAAAACTATGGGAATTGTGTCGGGGCAACTGACAACAGTTGAAAATGAAATCAAGGATTTGGAGAGTCAAAAGGTTACGGAATTATCTGTTAAATTTCAAGAATTGATGGGGCAGAAGAAGGATATTGAAAATAAGAGAGAACAAATGAAATTGAATTATCTCAATGATTTAAAAATTTGTAAGAAAGCAGAATCAATTGAATATGACCCAAATTGTTCTTATTGTGTAAAAAACGCAGGAGTGGTTGCTACGGAAGCCAAGGAAGCAAATAAAAGAATGACGAAAATAGAGGAAGAGGCAACCATTCTCAATGCTGCATTGGAATGGGTGGATAAACAGATTTTAGAAATCAAATGGGCTTTTGATGCAAATTTAAAATTGATGGGTCTTCTAGCAAAAAGAAACAAATTGAAGGATGAAATAATAAAACTAACTTCGGTTCTCAATGGATTAAAGAACAATTTGTCCAAGTTTGAAGAAGAAGTCAAAACACAAGAAAAAAACATCGAATTGTATAATAAAAATAGAGAGTCAATGGTGTTTAATGAAGGAATCAACAAACAAATTGCAGAGTACACCAAGGAATTAAATCAAGTTGATTATTCTTATAAAGTAAAAAACAAAACATTGATGGACATCAATAGTAAGATTTCCGTGTGTAAAAATCAAATTGCTGAAATCAATCACAAGATTGACCAAATTAGAATTGTGGAACAGAAATACAAACTTTATGAAGTATATTGTCAAGCCGTAAGTCGGGATGGAATTCCTTTTGGTGTCATTACGGCTACTGTTCCAGAAATTCAAAATGAAGTAAACAACATTTTGGGGCAAGTTACTGATTTTACTTCATTGTTTGAAACCGATGGTAAAAACATCATCCCTTACATTGTCTATAACGATAAAAAGTGGTTGATGAGTCTGACAAGTGGTTTTGAAAAATTTGCTTTGTCTTTGGCCATTCGTGTAGCGCTTATAAACATTTCCAATTTACCACGACCAAATTTTTTGATTATAGATGAAGGATTTGGTGTATTGGATGCAGAAAATTTAGCTTCAATGCAGACTCTTTTTTCATATTTGAAGACCAACTTTGACTTTATTATGATAGTTTCTCACTTGGAATCTCTCCGTGACATAGTTGATAAACATATTGAAATAATTAAAGATAATGGGTTTTCCAAGGTCAATTTCGTTTAACACTCTATGTACTCTTCATGGAAAAGAAGAGCAGACATCAAATTTATTATAAAAAAAATAAGAAACGATGGAAAGAAATATATGGTCCACGTTGCAGAGGCGACAAACACAAAGAAAGACGTAAGGGATATGCTATAAAACGACGGCATGGCATTGGAATTGAAGAGTATAATTTGATGTTTATCAATCAGTCTGGTCAATGTTTGATATGTAAAAAACATCAATCGGAATTTAAACGGGCATTGGCTGTTGACCATTGCCATACTACAAATAAAATTAGAGGATTGTTATGTCATAAGTGTAATCTAATCTTAGGATATGCTCATGATGATGTTGAAATCCTTAAATCAGCGATAGAATACTTGAAAAGCCAAAGACAATAACGCCAATTTAGTTCTATTTATATGCATGGCGTTAAACTTATTGAATAGCTTCGGTGTTAAAGGTGTTGATTATGGCTTGTACACAAAACAAGCAGATGTAACAGACACGCAATACCTTTCACAATTTTTTGTTGTATCCGAATTTAATCCACAATTTACTGCTGGTAAAAATGCTTTTTCTTTTAATGGGTCAACGTATCTGCAATCCGGTAGCATGATTTATCCGGAATGTTTGGACGCTGCAGGCAACCCTTTATACATGGAGTTGGCACAATCTTCTGATGTTTCTTCTGTAACTTATGCGTATAAGGAAGGGTCGTCTTTTGTTTTTTCCATTTATGTTTTTAATGATACTGTTGAAGGAGTTGGCAATATCATTCTGTATGGAACTTTGGTTGACGGTAGAACAGTAAAATGGATGCAAAATATTACCATCAACAAAACTTTAAATAATACTTCAAGGGTAAGATTTTATCAATCACCAATATTGGATGTTGAATCTGCTGAAGTTCCTGTTTTAAGTTCCAATATTTCCTTGGGATTGGTCAATAGTGTAACATTTACTGGAACCGTTCAGGGATTAGCTGTCAATCCTCCGAAGGATACTAATTTATCTTCAATTAATAAAAGAAATACCGATATAGATTATAGATTAACCTTGATTAGTCCGGTGGTTACGAACAGCACACTTGATGAAAATGCTTTCAATTCCCAAATGGTGGGTGCCACAATCAATCTTAATATCACCTCAATACAATCACCCTTATCACAAACATATATTCCTGTTTCTGCTACAGCATCTTATGTTATTACTGATGTTTTAAATAATAACACGTTACAAATTGCTACACCGTATTATTATGCTGATGGATATGGTAATAATGTTGTAACTAACATAGCAAATGCAAATTTTTCAATTCAATATCCATTTGTAAATTACAATAATGCTACATCCAGTTATCAAATATCGTACATAGGCGGTGTAGCATACACAGTTCAACAATCTTACGCTGATATAACTTATGAAAATATTAGAACATTTTCAGGCTATGTAGCGCGACACAAAATTTATGCGAAAAGTTTGTTATCCAATGGTGATTTTTCCATAATAGCTGATGAACCTATAACAGTGAATGAGTTATTATCAGATGATGTAACTCAAAATTCATACTATAATTCTCTTGGGACGTTTTATAATAGTCAGCATATCGCTCGTTATTGGTTTACAAGTTCCAATAACTTATCGTTGACTTATTCTCCGGGTTATGCTGTAAATTCTGTGTTTGTTTCCTCTCCATCATACACTTCTTTGTCAGGAAGTGATTATTTTATGGTTAAATTGGATTCGGTGCAAACAGATAGAAATGCTGTTTACGTTCCATTTGACATGACTCAATTTTTAGAAGAATCGGGTTCCGCATACGATTCCAATTTTATAGCGTTGAAAGGGAATGTTCAATATATTGTGGAAATTTCTGCGGTCATATTAAAAGACCCATCCCAAACCAATGCTGGATTATCATTTTACCTTACTGGTTCCGTTCCGGCAATTAAACAAGAACCAGCTTATACCAACGCATTTGGTGTCAATGTAGCTAATATAGTAGCCAATACAGCGGGTGCTTCTATGGTTAATTTTGATGATTTGATAGCATTTTTTACTCCACAAAACGACTTGTATGGAACATTGGTGATAGTTCCACAACTTTGCCAAGCATATATCAAACATATTTCATTTAGAGTTTATGGTGATGATGGATTTTCACCTGATGCATATTCCACTAGAATTCCTTGGCCCGTTTCCGTAGCTAACGAGTGTTTTGATATCAAAGCTGAATTATTTGATATTAATAGTAACTTGGTTTATTCCAACTTGGAAACGTTTCAAAATTTTGACCCGTCGGGTAGTACGTTGGTGCCATACATACCGGGCGGCGGCGGCTATCAAAATTTATTTGTGTCAGGAACTCTGTATGTGTCTCAAAGTGCAATAATTGAATTTGGAGATTTATATGTTCCGAACATACCACCAAGACCCGGTATACCCGCTATCAGTCAAAGTAGAATATTATCTGTAAGAGCTGATGGTGCTATTGTTTTTGACCCGATAGTGGATATGACCTATGACAGTGAATATTTGTATTTAACCTTGGGTAGTCCATCCAGTAGAATAGATACATCACAAGTTGCTACAAAGAAATCATTGGTTTCGGATTATGATGCGTTATCAGGAAGAAAAATTTATTGGTCAGGGAGCACAAAAATAATCGAAACCAGTCCATAACATCTTTATTTATAAATATCATGAAGAATTTTTGTAAACTATATAATACCAAAGGAATGTGTTATGGCTAGAAGAAAGTGGAATTATAATACAATACAGCAAGTTCTTGATGGAGAACAACCGTTTATTCAATTTGGTTATGAACCTGATGTTTCCCGTAGAAAAGAGGGTGAAATATGGAAAGATTCCAGAGGGAGAAAATGGCAAAAGAAAAACGGTTATAAAGTTCAAATAAGTTCGGCGGACACCCCCATACTTGATAAAATCAATGAATTATCAAGGTGTTCTGTTTGTGGTACAAACGTCAGAGCTTATGGAAATAAATTGGACCAAAAGGTATTTCCAAAAACCGGTAAATGTTATGACTGTCTTGAAGCGGAAGAAATGAAATATCGAGTTAATGGGCAATGGGATAATTATGAAAAAATGAAAGTTCTCAAGAATAAACTTGGTGCGTTAAAAGAATTTAAGGAAAAGGTTATAGACTCAATCAACTATCTCAAAAATGATTCGGGTAAAGTAGGTGAAGTAATGTCCAATGGTGAAGTTATAACTTGGACAGGTAAATGTAATCCACAGTGGTTGATAGACGCTGAAAGAGACTTGATAAAAGTAAATCAGGAATTGGAAAAAATGAATAAAGAAATAACCACACTCGAATCGGAACTGAAAAAATAATATGCCAAATCAACCAACTTTAAGAGACGTAATAAAGGAAGAAACAAAAAGATGCATGGAAGACCCTGTATATTTCATGCGAAAATATGTAAAAATACAACATCCGAATAAAGGCACAATACCGTTTGATTTGTATCCGTTTCAGGAAGATACTCTAAAAGAATTCGCAAATCGGTTTACTCTCATACTCAAATCAAGACAGTTGGGTATTACCACTTTGGTTGCAGCCTATTCTCTTTGGTTGTCTTTGTTCAATAGTGATAAAAATGTATTGATAATCTCCATTAAACAGGAGGTTTCAAAAGAAATCATTACAAAGGTTAGATTTGCCAATGAACATTTGCCATCATGGTTGAAAGAAAGGGAAACCACAAACAATCACATGTCTTTGAGATTCGAAAATGGTTCTCAGATTTCTGCAACATCATCTGCAAAAGACGCGGGACGTTCCAAAGCTTTAAGTTTATTGATTGTTGATGAAGCGGCTTTTATAGAAGAAGCAGAAACAATATGGACCTCTGCATTTTTAACTCTATCTACAGGTGGTAAAGCAATCATTCTGTCAACTCCAAATGGTGTGGGTAATTGGTTTCATAAAATGTGGGTGGATGCAGAAAAAAGAAAAAATGATTTTAAAACCATAAAATTGCCTTGGAATTTGCATCCGGAACGCGACCAAAGATGGAGAGAAGAACAAACAAAACAATTGGGTGCCAAAGGTGCAAGTCAGGAATGTGATTGTGACTTCCTATCCTCAGGAACGAATGTTGTAGATTTGATGATTCTCAAATGGTATGAAGATAATCCAAAAATGGTTATGGATAGGATTGAACAACGTCGGGGTGAAGCTCTGTGGATATTTGACAGTCCAAAACTTGGCCAAGATTATCTTATATGTGCTGACGTAGCCCGAGGCGATGCTTCTGATTATTCTGCGGCTCATGTGTTTAATATAGAAACATTGGAACAGGTTGCAGAATTTCAAGACCAGTTAATCCCAAGAGAATTTGGTGATGTATTAGTAACTTTAGCTACGGAATATAATGACGCATTATTGATTGTGGAACGTGAAAACATTGGATGGGCTGTTCTTCAACAAATTATTGACCGTCAGTATAAAAACACTTTCTATTCAAATACCAACGACCCAAAAATAGCTGATGTATATCACAATGTATCAAACAGATATAATCGTGATGAATCAAAATTACTTCCGGGATTTTCCACAACCATCAAAACAAGGCCATTATTAATTTCAAAAATAGAGGAATATTTCAGGGAAAAACTGGTCATTGTTCATTCCATTCGATTGATTAACGAATTGAAAACATTTATTTGGGAAAATGGAAAAGCGCAAGCAGCTCAAAATTACAACGATGATTTGGTTCTGGCTTTGGGTATGGGATTGTGGGTAAGGGATACAGCATTGAGACTTCGTAATGAGAAAATGGTTTTGACACGAACTATGTTGGATAAAATACATGTTGGTAAGGAAGATAATAAAACCCCAATATATACGGTTAGAACACCATCAAAAGGAAAAGAACAGTGGCAAATGAGACTTGGCAATAGGCCGGGTGATGTAGAAAGCTTGACATGGTTGTTACGATAAATTACACATATTTATACTTACCCGAAACACATACACACAGTAAATTTGAAAGGATAATATATGCCAGACAGTCCAATTAGACCAGAAGTAAGAGTAGATAACGAAGAAATTGATATCAAACAAAAATCGTTGTTTGCGCGCTTAAAGAAATTGTTTTCTTCGGGTGTTGTAGTTCGTAACGTTGGTGGTAAAAAACTTAAAGTAAAAGATACCAGCGATTTAATGTATGCAACTGACAGAAACAGTTTGCGTGACCGCTTTAATCGTGTTCGTTCCACTTCCTATAATGCTTATACAAGAGACTTTTCCTTGGCGTATCAAGCTGCTCGCATTGACCTTTTCAGAGATTATGATACTATGGACATGGACCCTATCATTTCTTCGGCCTTGGACATTTATGCAGATGAATCATTGACTGTCAATGAATTGGGAAAGGTTTTGGTTGTTCATGCTGAAGATGATAACATAAAAGGTATTCTTACCAATCTTTTTTATGATGTTTTAAATATTGAACATAATCTTTGGTCTTGGACCAGAAACATGGCGAAATACGGCGATTTTTATATGCGTCTTTATGTTTCGCCAGAATATGGTGTTTATCAAATTGAACCCATTTCTGCATACAATGTTGAACGTCTTGAAAATACCGACCCTCTTAATAAGAATTACGTCAAATTCCAAATAAGACCAACCGATACTTCTCAGGTTGAAACCTTGGAATTTTTTGAATGTGCTCACTTTAGATTACTTTCAGATTCCAATTTCCTTCCTTATGGTAAAGCAATGATTGAAGGTGCTCGCCGTGTTTGGAAACAATTGTCTTTGATGGAAGATGCTATGTTAATCAATCGTATTATGCGTGCTCCAGAAAGACGTATATTCAAATTGGATGTTGGTAATATTCCACCACAAGATATTGATTCCTTTATAGAAAAACAAATAACCAAACTTAAAAGAGTTCCATATGTTGACCCACAAACGGGTGATTATAACTTGAGATTTAATCTTCAAAACATGACAGAAGATTATGTTTTGCCTGTTCGTGGTGGTGACAGCGGAACATCCATTGAAACCTTGAGTGGTATTGAATGGACGGGTATTGATGATATTGAATATCTTCGTAATAAATTGATGGCCGCATTGAAGATTCCAAAGGCTTTTTTGGGTTATGAAGAAGAACTTTCAGGCAAGGCTACGTTAGCATCAGAAGATGTTAGATTTGCAAGAACAATTCAACGTATTCAGAGAGTAATCATATCAGAACTTGAAAAGATTGCCATTGTTCACTTGTATTCACAAGGATATCGTGATGAAACCTTGGTCAATTTCAAACTGGAGCTTACCAATCCATCAACAATTTTTGAAAAGGAAAAAATTGAAGTTTGGGGTAATAAGACTGAATTAGCCAAGAACATGATGGAAAATAAACTTTTTTCCAAACAATGGATTTACAAAAACGTTTTTAATTTGTCCAAGGATGATTCGGATGAATTGCTTGACCAAATTGTTGAGGATTCCAAACAAATGTGGAGATTCAAATCCATTGAAGAAGAAGGCAATGACCCTGCCAAGCCATTTCAGAAAATTAATCCGAATGCTGAAGGTACCCCTCCGGGCGGCGGGGGGCTTCCTGAATTAGGCGGACCGGGTGGTGGATTGCCTGAATTAGGCCCTGCTGGTGGTGAATTGCCGGGTTTGGGCGGGGGACCGGGAGGCGGATTGCCACCATTACAGGAAGCAAAAATTCAAGGCGATGCCAATCATGCTAAATGGGAACAAATGGTCAATGATGTTTCAGAAAGTGAAACCACTGGAAGTATAGAAGAAGAACATGGTGAACACGCTGAAGATTATGAAAGACCTTCACAAGAAGGCGAACACGATGCTCGAAAACAGCATCCATTTGGAGAAGACCCGCTTGGTAATTTGGAAAATAAAAGGAAGCAAAGACCGAGTAGCACTTCTTTAACTCCAAAATGGGCAAATAATTCTCCACTTAGTCTTGAGACTCTTCAAAGAAGTAGTATGATTAAAAATCTTACATCTTATTTGGATAAATCAAGAGCCGAAAAAAAGGAATTGATCAAGGAGGCAAAGGTAACAGGAAGCAAATCAATCCTAGACGAAAGCAACATCATCGGTGAATAGTGAAATAATACATTTTCATATGTTTACGTCATATTTATAATTTAGTGGAAGAGTTGAATATATGCCAAAGAAAATGCGCCATTCAAAGTTTAAAAATACAGGTATTTTGTTTGAATTGTTAACCCGACAAGTGACAGCAGACATTATTGCCGGCAAAGATGGGTCGGAAGCTAAAGATTTACTTTTCAAGTACTTCAAGGAGAATACTGAACTGGGCAGGGAATGGCGACTTTATAATTTTCTTCTGTCTGAAAAAATTAAGGATGAACAACACGCAGACAGATTCCTATCTGTTATCATAGAACAACGCAAAAAACTCAGCAATTCCAAGTTAGCAAAAGAAAAATATGAATTAATTAAAGAAATTAAGAATCTTTATCCAATTGATGATTTCTTAAAAGCAAGTATTAAGAATTACAGGAATTTGGCCTCTATATTCAAACTCTTCGAGGATGCATCTTCCAAAGACTTAAAATTTGACGTAAAAGAAGTTTATCAAGCAAAAACATGTATAATTGAAAACATTGTTGATAGACCAAAGAAAGTGGGTGAGGAAGAGGATATTCTCAAGTTTTATGCTCAACAGAATGAGGATGTTCGTCTTTTGTCCTATCGTATATTGGTTGAAGGTATGAACAAGAAATACAAGGATTTGGACGAAAATCAAAAAAATGTTCTTCGTGAATATATCAACAATATTTCTAATACTAATTCGTTGGGTGAATACATTACAAGGGAGGTTGATAATGTCAAAAAGCAACTGAATGAATTGACATCAAAAATAAATGATAATGATGTAATAAGGATTAAAATCAATGAGGTTGTTCGTCAATTGGATAAAGTAAAACCGTCACCAAATAAGATAGTAAAAGACAATCAAGTAATGGTTGTGTTACTTTCTTATGAATTATTAAAAGAAATTAAAAAACAAGTCGAAGGAAAAAAGGATGAGCAAAAACCATCTTAAATCATTTGTTGAGAATATAGTTAGAGAAGCCATTTTAAAAGAAATGGTTGGCGGTAATCTCGATGCAGATACGGCTACGACTCGTTTGACTCCTAATCAAAAACAAGTTGTAGCAGCATTAATGCAAAGAAAGTTTAGACCTGTGAAGTATATAGATGCAGGCAATAATCAGGTTAGTGTGGTTTTGGAACAACCTTACCGAAAAGCAGCAGACGAAGGAAATAGATTTGCTCATGTAACACCCAACGGGCGCATTAACAGAGACCAGTTGGACCTCCGAACATTTTTAAAAAGTGTTGTTGGTGAAGTCATGTTTGGTCAAAAAAGAGACGACCACAGATTTGATGATGGAAGAGAGCCTGTAATGGGATTTGTGAATGTTGAAGAATCTAATGTTTCAAAAAAAGAAGGGGATACTGTTCAAGTTGCAGATGGTTCTGGTATAGATAGCGGAAAGATTGGTGTCATAGTTCCAACAAAATTTAGACAAACCGGTGGTGGGCTAATTCCAGATGAGCCCGGCGCATATAAACCACAACCGAAAGGATGGTTGTCTGTAAAATTTGAAGACGGTCATGTAGCATCATTCCCGGCAAATAGATTACAGATACCTTTTTCATTTTTAAAAGGTACAGATAAGGCCCTTAAAGAAGACGAAGAACGAGAATGTGATTGTGGTAGTGGATTGCCAAGTGAATGGGCGTTGGATGGAAGAGGTATTCCTTTGGTAAGAGTGTGTGACAGATGTAGAAAAAAGAAATTAGCGAGATATCGCCCGGAAATCCTCAGACCATATACGCAAGCTGATGTGGATGAACCCATTGAGCCAGATGAATATGACGAACAGACAGGAACAGGCGCTGTAGCAGGCTATTCTACTCCATTTGCATTTAAAAAGAAAAAAGTAAAGGAAAGAATTCTTCCTGATGGAAAGTATGAAGACGATATGGAAAGTGCTCTTCAATCAAAAAGAGTGTCTGGAATGTCTGAAACAGTGTCACCACCATATGATGCTGAGTTGGACATTCACGGAAAGCCGTGTCCTTGTGGAAGCGGATTGCCTTCGTTTGTTAAATTGAGTCCTACAGGAAAAGTTTTGGCAAGGGTATGCAGGAAATGTGACAAATGGAAACAAAAAACATTGAAAGATTTTCGTTCCAACAAGCGCCGTGGGAGAAGTATTCCTCGCAAACTAAAAATAAGTGAAATTGCCAATTTTGAAATGGGTTTGGTTGCTACAGCATCAGGTATCATGATTTATAAAATATTAAGAAATATAATTGATAGTTTAGCTGCTAATCGTGATTGGAAAAATAGAAGATTAACACCGTATGTTATTGATGCTATATTTAAATCTGTTAAAAAACGCAATCCGGGATTGAATGAAGAAGAACTTTATTATTTTAAACAAGAAGTTTCAGGTTTGATAACCAGTGGTGAAATCAGAACCGTAAACGATTTGAAGCATTATTTTGAAACAAAAAAATTGGAAGAAGCCAATAAAAGGAGTATTGATTACCCAATAGTTAAAAAGGTAAAAAATGCGGCGCAAAGATTTTTTAAAACAACCGTGGAACGCATTCAAATAGCATATAAAAATACTGATAATGATATTGTATTTGAAATCTATTTAGGACCAGATTGGATTAGAAAATTTGTAAGATTTCACGGACTGAATAGACCATTCGAGGTGTGGGATGAGGGAAAAAAGAAATTTATACCAACTAATATGTTGGTTAGAAACTTTCCACCTGTGGAAGAAGCAAAAGAATTAAGTGAGATCGTAGGATTTGGAACAGGAGTGGTAGTAGGCTTTGTGTCGGCGTTTCTCTATAGATTGTTAAAAGATATATTTAAAGTAATGTCCAATAAACATTTTAAAAATATGCCATTAACAGATGAAAATATAGACCTCATTCTCCGTCTTGGTAGAAAAAGAAATCCATCATTAGATGAAGAGCAAATGGAATACATGAGAAACATCATTATGACAGCAAGAAACAATGGAGTAAAAACTGTAGGGGAACTTTTTGTCTATTTAAGAAAATTGTATCATGATGAATCTTTAAAGGAAATGACTGGAACGGGTGCTGTAGCTGGTTATGATACACCATTTGCGTTCACCAAACACAAAGATGGTAGTAAAAGAGCATTGGATGTGACAAAAAAATTGGGATTTAAAGTGGCAAAATCCATATCTGAGGAAGAAAACATACTAACGTAATATGAAAAGAATAAAACTAAGAAATTTGTTAAATTTAACTGAACAGGCTCCGCAGCCACCAGCAATGAGTCCTGCTGCTCCTGTGCCTGCTCCAATCGCGCCCCCGCAGGGCATGAGCGCCGGCGTGCCGGAGGCACCGGCACCTGAGATTCCTGCTCCAGAAACTTCTCCAGAGCCGGAAGACCCATCAGAATACGATTTTACTCGTGACTTTAGAGCGTTTGAAGATAAAAAGAACAAAGCTGAAGCTGAAGCTAAAAAGGTTCTATTGGATAAAATGAACAAGAGGCTTTTAAACAAAACGATTGTTGCCAATTCTTCCCGTGGTTATGGACAGCCAAAGACAGATTATACCATTGAAAATGTGAAAAAAATCAGTGTGGAATTTTGGTATAAGGATTATGTGGTTATAGCCACCGACCAAAATGACAAGAAATATTTCCTAACTCCGGGTATTAATATCAAGATTGAAAGTGAGGGCTCTGAGCCTGCTCCGGGAGGTAAAGAACAACCAACATCAGGTCCAGAAGAAGTTCCACCACAAGAACAGCCACCAAAAGGTGGAGAGGAAGCGCCAAATACAGCATCCCCGTCAGCTCCAGCAGGCGATGAAAAACCAACACCGGAAGAACAACCACCAAAGGCTGTTCCACAAGTCAATACTCAGGAACCGGCACCAATGGCTCCACAAAAAGTTCCAAAAAGAGCTCCAGTGCCTGCGGAACCTGCTCCAGCAGAACCGGAGCCGGAAGACCCCCGAAAAAAGAAAAAGAAAGTTCAACCTGTGGTTGAATGGCTTCAGAAAGATTTGAATACATTCCTTGTGGAATACATGTCTGACAATGTAAAGAATGAAAATGGAAAGGTAAATTTTATTCCTTACATAAAAGATGCAACAAGAATGTTAGCCGAAGGTGTAAATGCTACCAAGGTAAGATTCAGTTTGTTGATTCCTGAAAATCACATGATAAATCATGTGGATAATAGGGAATTAAAATTGGCGGCAATTGATTCCTTGAGAAAACAGACACGCTATGGTCAATATTCGGAAGGTTCGGTTGATATAGTTAAGAATGGTAGATATTATCTCTTGGAATACGTTAAAGAGGTAGGATGGAACATTTAATATGAATAACAAGCAATTATTGGTAGATTGTATAACTTTTGAGTTCGTCAAAGACAATCTCTTTGAAGAAGCCATTCGTTCGGATGGAAAGCGATTGGTTGTCAAGGGTATTTTACAACGTGCGGCAGTAAAAAACCAAAACGGAAGACTATATCCCAAAGATGTTCTTATTCGTGAATCCAAGAAATACGAAGAGAATTTTATCAAGGAAAGAAGAGCTCTTGGTGAATTAGACCATCCGGAATCTTCCGTGGTAAACCTTCAAAACGTTTCTCATAATGTTGTGGAAATGCACTGGGAAGGTGACGACCTTATAGGAACGGTTGAAGTGTTACCTACTCCAAATGGAAATATTCTAAAAGAATTATTCAGAGCAAATATTCGTCTTGGAATTTCCAGTCGTGGATTGGGGACTGTCAATAAAAGCATGAATGAAGATGCAGATGTGGTTCAGGACGATTTTGAGCTTATAGCATTTGATTTTGTATCAAATCCAAGCACAAGGGGCGCTTTTATGTTTGCAGCGGGTAATCTTCAGGAAGGTGTAAAAGATTCTGTTCAAAATCCCATCAACCAAAAATGGGAAAGAATTGAAAACATTGTCAGAGATATTTTAACTGAAATCGGTTAAGATGAAAACACCACAATTAAGATTATTGATTAAAGAAATTGTAAAACAATTAATTCCCGAAGAAGTTATTCTGGGAAATATTAACGTTGACATAGACACTCTTAAAAGATTAAAAAAAGCGTATAACAAGGCTGTTAAAGAAAAGAAAGAGTCATTTCTGTTCAATGGGAATCCAATAGTGACAGAATTAGCAAAGCATGCTATTACACACATGTCTTATAGGTTAAATTTGATAAAAGAAGAGGATTCCATAATAGATATAACGTTTGATAGAACGTGTCCTATTTGTAAAAAAGTAAACTCTGTAACTGTCAAGAAAAAAGATTATGATAGGTGGCGTGCCGGCACGCTGATTCAAAATGCTTTTCCTTATCTTAAACCTGATGAACGTGAGATACTTAAAACCGGTATTTGTAATTCCTGTTGGGACAAAATGTTCAAAGATATATGAAAATATCACAGTTAAAACTAATAATTTTGGAAATTGTAAAACAAGCGAAAACTGTAAATAGTTTGGGTGAAATATATAGAGGCACAATCAGACCATATTCTATTAAACATGCAATTTATCAAACTCTTCAACAATTTAATTTTCGCAGAATAGGAAATATAGAAGGATACATGGAATTTATTATTAGTGGATTTGCAACAGTTATGTGTGCTATTGATTCCAAGAATAAAACAATTAGAGTGGAAAAATATTATGATGATGAAGAACGCAATAAAATACCGGGAAACCGTGTAATCAAAGAATTTTCTATTCCTGAATCAAAAGGTGAACAGTTGAAACTTGCCAAAGATGTTGTTTACTTATGTAAAAAATTAAGCAAATCTATTCGTGAAGAAGCTATTAGTAATCAAAATAATTTAAATGAAGCACTATCTCCAAAAAGCATTGCTACACTTGAAAAATGGCGCAAAGAATTGGGTGATAGAAAAACGGGTGTAAAATTGATAGATACTGTTTTGGAACGAAGAATTGGAATAGTATCAGCAGATTTACCTGATACCGCTACGTTTGCTAATGGACTGGATGACATAGAAGTTTTTTTAAAAGAAGGTAAGTATGATTCTGCCATTCAGCAAGCTATAGAAACGGCTAGAGAGATGGTAGAAGAAGAAGGTGGAGAAGGATTGTTTGAAGAAACAGATGACCAAGAAGTGATTTACAAAGACCGTCAAGGTGGTCAATGGGTTTACTGGATTGACAACAGAGATACAGGTGGAAAGATATTTATCAAACCTGAAAATATTGACAAATATCTTCGTAAAGGATATCATGTTGTTGAACTTGAGCATTAATAGTTAAAATAATATAATTCTCTCATAGTATTATAATTTATGCTATGAGAGATTTTTGTTGTCCATGTTCCGATTGACAAATGGTTGAATTTGTGATATAGTCATTTAAATCAACAGACAATATAAAATATGAATATACCAATCGAAGAAGTGGAAGCAAAGCTCTTGGAAAAACACATTGACCCATCAAAAGTTTCTGTCATTATAAAAGAATTACAGGAAGTTGCTGAAGAATTGAAAGAAGACAGAAAAGCTTCTGCTGTTCCAAAGCAAAAATGGGAGTATGTCATTGTTTTGAACGATAAAGATGGATTTTTGACAGGAAAAGAAATCGCTGGTTGGGTGGTTCAGCAAGAAGCTGATGCTAATGCTGATTTGATTCTTGGTAAGCTTAAAGATGCAGCAAAGTCT
>Ga0326728_10014558_pt1 | contig 16673 bp, 13 predicted proteins | sample MB3enrmetagenome_FD_207602 | JGI IMG/M metagenome (GOLD analysis project Ga0326728, IMG submission 207602) | Lab enriched peat soil microbial communities from McLean, Ithaca, NY, United States - MB31MN | ecosystem: Environmental > Terrestrial > Soil > Wetlands > Peat | place: USA: New York...
TCATCCTTTTCGCTTCGAAACTAATGACTGACCGAGCCCGATGATCAGAGACGTAATTACAAGTGCTTTGCAGCGCTGGGTGCAGGCGGTTCAGGAATTCACCCTCCTTCTGGTTGACTCGGTGCGGAACGCTTTCACACCGCCCCGCTACCTTGTCGACACGCTCATGCAGATGGACTCGATTGGTGTCGGTTCCCTGCCTATTGTCGTGCTGATCGGCTTTTTTACCGGCGGCATCCTGGCCTTGCAGGCCTACCGCGAGATGAGCGTTTTCGGCGAGGTGGGGTTGATGGGTGAATTGGTGGCCCTGGCTCTGGTTCTGGAGCTCGGCCCGGTGCTTACGGCGCTGATGATGGCGGGCCGCAACAGTACCGGCATTGCCTCGGAAATCGGCTCCATGGTGGTCAGCGAGCAGGTTGACGCCATGCGCGCTCTGGGCACCGACCCGCTGCGTAAACTCGTCATCCCGCGCCTCGTGGCCACGACGGTGACCTTGCCCCTCCTGACCATCCTGGCGGATTTCTGCGGCCTGCTGGGAGGCTACTTTGTAAGCTATCTTACCGTGCGCTTGAGCACGGAAGAGTATTGGACCTCCGCCTATCAGTCCTTGTCGTATAAGGACGTTTTCCAGGGGCTTCTGAAACCTTTCGTCTTTGCCATCGTGATTTCCATGATGGGGTGTTACGAGGGACTGCACACGACCGGCGGTACGGAGGGCGTGGGGCGCGCCACCACCCGGGCCATGGTGGTGGCCTCGGTACTCATCATTGTGGCCGACTTTTTCATCACCAAGTTTCTGATGGCGATTGGCTTCTACTAATTCGGGATACGGGACAGGGGTCACGGGATACGGGGTTAGAGAAATGGTGAGTAGTGAATAGTAAATTGTCAATGGTGAACAGGGAGCCGGGCATGGTTTCACCATTCACCATTCACAACTTACTATTTCCCGAACCCCTAACCCCGTATACCATGACCCGTATCCCGTATCCCGTATGAACGTCCCGGTCATTGAGCTTCGCAATGTCTCCCTCTCCTTTGAGAGCAAGCGGGTACTGACCAGTGTCTCTTTTGTCCTCGGGGCCGGCGAGACCCTGTTCTTACTGGGCGTGACCGGTTCGGGAAAGTCCGTCCTCCTTAAGCTGATGCTGGGTCTCCTCAAGCCCGACGGCGGCCAGGTGTTGATTGAGGGGCAGGACTTGGTTCCCCTTTCGGAGGCCAGCCTGGCGCCCCTGCGCAGCCGAATGGGAATTGTTTTTCAAGAAGGCGCGCTGTTCGATTCCCTTTCGGTTTTTGAAAATGTCGCTTATCGCCTGCGCGAAGAGCATCTGAGCGACGAAGCTGCCATCGCACAGCGCGTGCGCGAGGTTTTGCGCTTCGTGGAAATGGAAGAGGCCATCGATAAAATGCCTTCGGAGCTTTCCGGGGGAATGCGGCGTCGCGTGGCGATCGCGCGCACCATTATCAGCAACCCCTCCATCATGCTTTACGACTCGCCCACCGGCGGGCTCGATCCCGTCACCGGCTATACCATTAATGTGCAGATAGCCAAGCTGCGCGACATGCAACACGTTACCTCGGTGGTGGTCACGCAACACTTGCAGGATACCTGCGAACTGGCCAACTATGTCTACTCCGCCGAAAAGCAAACCCTGGTTCCCTTGCCCCAAGGCAGCCCGGCTGCTTCTCGGCCGCCGACGCGCTTCCTGCTGCTGCGCGATGGAGGGGTTTATTTTCATGGGAACGAGCAGGAGTTCACCCACTCCCCGGATCCCTATGTTCGCAAGTTCCTGGCGTAAAATGAACTACAATAGGGTTTCGAACTTCGCGGAGGAGACTAACCATGCCTCAACAAGAGCGTGTGCAGTGGGCCAAGCTTCGAGTCGGCTTCCTGGTAATTTCGAGCTTGGCCATCTTCACCATCGGGGTTTTCTTTATTAGTGGCCAGGAAGGATTGTTCACCCGCCATTACACTCTTAAGGCCTACCTGGCGAGCGCCGGGGATCTGCGGGAGGGCGCGGACGTGCGCCTTACCGGCATTTACGTGGGCAGCGTTGCCAAGATCCGGATATCTCCCTATGCCGAAAAGGAGCGCGGCGTGGAACTCGACTTGAAGATTGCGCGCAGGTTTCAGAACGAGATCCGCGCCGACTCCGTGGCTTCGGTGAATACGGTCGGGCTGCTGGGCGATAGCTACGTGGACGTAACCCGCGGCACGCCCGCCCAAGAACCGCTTGCCAATGACGGAACGTTGACAACTTCGGAAAAGGCTAACATGACCGCAGTTATGCAAAACACCGATCAGGTCATTACCCACCTCAATGCCTTGTCGACCAAGCTTGATGCCATCAGCGCCCAAGTGCAAAGCGGCAAGGGATCCATCGGCAAACTGGTTTACGATCAGACGCTTTACAACAAGATGAACACCACGCTGTCCAGCATGCAGACCATGGTGGATCGCGCCCAGCGCGGCGAAGGAACCATCGGTAAACTCTTGAGCGACGAGACTCTTTATAACCGCACTTTAGCTACCCTCGACCGCCTGAACCAGGTCATCGATGAAGTCCAACATGGGAGCGGGAGTTTGGCCAAGTTCATCTCCGATCCCTCCGCTTACAACAACCTCAACCGGCTGCTGACGAACGGCAACACCTTTATCGATGGCATCAATCAGGGCCACGGTACCATCGGAAAACTGGCCAAAGACGAACAATTCTATGACCGCATGAACTCCACCATGGCTCACGTGGATACCATTACCGCGCGCATCGACCAAGGCCAGGGTACGCTGGGAAAACTCTCGACTGACCCCACACTCTTCAACAATTTGAATGAGAGTTCCCAATCCTTAAAGGACTTCTTGGCGGACTTCCGGAAGAACCCCAAGAAATACTTGAGCATCAAGATGCATATTTTCTAAGAGGAGTCAGGAGTTAGGATTTGGGATTTGGGATTTAGGATTTAGGATGGAATGATGGAACGGATTGCAGAAGTGTCGCCGCGCGTGCTGGCCAGGATCGCCGGGTTCCTGTACTTGATCGTCATTGTCGGGGGCATTTTCGCCGAAATTTTCGTTCGCGGCCGGCTCGTTGTGCCTGGGGATGCCGCCGCTACGGCGCACAACATCGTGACGCACGAGCTGCTTTATCGGTTGGGCTTTGCGGTCGAGGTCTTCTATTGCGCGTTCTGCAATGTACCCATTCTGCTCATCTTCTATAACTTGTTCAAGGTGGTGAACAAAAACGTCGCTTTGCTGATGGTGTTCTTCGACCTTGTAACGACTGCCACTGAGAGCATCAGTATGCTCGCTCACTTCGCGCCTTTGGTCTTTTTGGGTGGTGGGCACTACTTGAGCGCATTCACCATAGAACAGTTACAGGCTTCTGCGTACATGTCTTTGCAGTTGTTTGAACATGGCTTTGCTATTTCCCTGGTGTTTTTCGGATTGGATTGCCTCGCGATGGCATACCTGATCATCCGGTCGACCTTCCTTCCCCGAATACTCGGCGTACTGCTGGCGATCGAGGGCTTGGGCTACCTCATCAACAGTTTCGCGCTCCTTATCGCCCCTGCGCTACAAGCCCGTATCTTCCCTTATTTCATGGCTACTGGAATCGCGGAAGTGGCACTGTGCCTGTGGCTCCTCGTGATGGGGGTGAACGAGCAACGATGGAAGGAGCAGGCCAGCTTAGCGGGGAAAGGGGCTTAGTGGATCGCTACGTCATGCCCTACACTTACTCCTGACTTCTGCCCACTGCTCACAGCCTACTGCCCACTGCCTACTGCCTTCTGTCTCCTGCCTCCTGGCTCCTGGACTTGTGGCGCGTGGCGCGAAAACATCTCCTCGATCACCTCGTAATACTTCTCTTCCACCACCCGCCGCTTCACCTTTAAGGTTGCGGAAACCTCGCCCTCCGCCATGGTTAGTTCGCGCGGCAGCAAAACAATCTGGCGAATTCTTTCGTGAGGCGGCAACCAGCGCGTGGTTTCGTCCACAAGCTGCTGCATGAAAGCGCGGGTTTCCGGATGAGCCACCAGCTCTTCGCGAGTCTGAAAGGCAATGCCCTGCTTGCGCGCGTGGGTCTCCAACCGCTCGAAAACCGGCGCCACCAACGCTCCCACGAACTTGCGTCCATCACCTAATACCACGATTTGGTGAATGTAGGGATGACTCTGGAAGAGGTTTTCCAGCTTTTCCGGGGAAACGTATTTGCCCCCCGAGGTCTTGAAGAGGTTTTTCTTGCGGCCGGTAATGCGCAGGTATCCTTCTTCGTCCATCGCTCCCAGATCGCCGGTGCGGAACCATCCCCCCGCAAAAGCCAGCCGGTTTTCTTCCTCCAGGTGGTAATAACCGGGCGAGACGTTTGGCCCCTTCACCAAAACTTCACGTCCCGCCCCGCCTTCCAGATCGTGATTTTCTTCCCCAAACCTGACTTCCACACCTCCGATCACAGGACCCACAGTTCCCAGTTTGGTGTGACCGGGATAGTTGACGGCAATGACGGGCGAGGTTTCCGTGAGGCCGTAACCCTCGTAAACAGGCAAGCCCATGGCGTAGAAGAACTCGGCCAGTTCGCGCGCGAGCGGAGCGGCGCCGGAAACCAGGATGGTGAGGCGCCCACCCAGTTGTTCGCGCACCTTGGAAAAGATCAACCTATCGGCCATGGCATGCTTCAGGCGCAACCCCAACCGCAATCGTCGGCCCGCGAGGCGATAGGGAAAGGCATACTTCCCTACTCCCAAAGCCCAGTAAAAGATCTTCTGCCTCGCCGGTGGGGCGGCGCGGACGGCTTCCATGACGCGATCATGAATCTTCTCGAGCACGCGCGGGACTACGCCCATCAAGGTGGGTTTGACCTCACGCAGGTTCAGCGGCAACGAGTCAAGGTTCTCCGCGTAGGCGATTGACACACCCGCCCAGAAGCAGAGGAAGTCGAGAGTCCGCTCCAGGATATGGGAAAGCGGCAGCAGCGAGACGCCCGCATCATCCAGACTCAGGGGAAACAGCTTCCCGCACTCCAGCACGTTGGAAACAATGTTGGCGTGCGTCAGGATGACGCCTTTGGGTTTGCCCATCGTGCCGGAGGTGTAAAGGATCGTGGCGATGTCCTCCGGCTGCGCGGCCAGCGCCTTCGCGGTGAATGACTCCACGGCATTGGGCGCCAGACCCCGTTCGAGCGCGATGCTGGCCTCCCAACACTCCGCGCCCGTCCCTTGCAGCTTGGCGCAATCCATGGCCAGGACGAATTTCAGATCCGGCAATTGAGGCCGCACGTTCACCACCTTGGCGAGCTGCGGCTCCGTCGCCACTACGATTCCTTTCGCCCCGGAATCTCGCAGGATGTACTCGAGGTCAGGTTCGAGCAGGGTGATGTAAATCGGCACGGAGATGGCGCCCAGGCCCAACAGCGCGTAGTCCGTGAGCGCCCACTCCACGCGATTCTCGGAGAGAATGGCCACGCGGTCGCCGCGCTCGACGTGCAGGCGGCTCAGCAGCGAGGCCAGCGCCGCCACCTGCCGCAGCGCCTCCTGCGAAGAAACGCCTTGGTACCGCCCTTCGCTCTTAACCAGGAAACAGTCCGGCTTGGCGTGCTTGGCAACCGCCTTGAGGAACAACTCGTTGAGAGTGGTAATTTCGCTCGAGCCCATGCCGTTATGAGAGTCTACCACTTTGCCGCAGAAATCCAACGCCATCTTAGCAGAATCGGATCATTGGGGCATCGGGTCATTGCACACAGTGCACGCAAAGGGGTTAAAGAACTCTTCGTCCTGATGCTCCAGTAGCCGTTAGGGATTGCGCGGATTCTAGGCTTCCATTGCGCCACGCAGCCGCGTGCGCGCTCCCGCGTGGATAGGCTTGATCTTAATGTACCCATTTTCCCCGCTCCCGGGTTTGGAGTAGTGTATCATTCTAGGCGAAGCCTACCCCTCAAGGCTGCCATGTTTGGAACCCGATCTGTTTAGGCATGTTCCTCGCATGGTGCCAAGAGAGGACAGGGGTAAAGGTTGGTGAGTTCCCGATGAGCCGACTCTTAAGATCCATTCGCTTAACAAACTTTCTTTCCTATGGACCGAATGCACTGACCGTGGAGCTACTGCCTCTAAACGTCCTCATCGGCCCAAACGGGTCAGGAAAATCTAATTTACTGGAAGCCATTGATCTCTTGCGGGCTGCTCCGCTTGACGTCACCCAGCCCATTCGCGAGGGAGGAGGGGTCGAGGACTTCCTCTGGAGGGGTTCCCTAGCCAAGCGGAAACCGTCCGCTATGGTCGAGACAGTTGTCTACTACCCCGAAGGAAAGGGCCCGCTCAAATACCGGCTTGCATTTACAATGGTGGGACAACGCTTCGAAATCTCAGACGAGGCCGTGGAAAACCCTCATCCGCAGCAGGGGGAATCCGATGTCTACTTCTATTACCGATATCAATCAGGTAATCCCATTGTGAATGTCCGGGCCAAAGCTGAGGCCGCAGCAGCAAGTAACGAGGACAGAGTGCGAAGGTCACTGCGGAAAGAGGAGGTCGTAGCTACTCAATCGATTCTGTCCCAGCGTAAGGACCCAGATCAGTATCCGGAGATAACATATCTCGGTAGGAGTTTTTCGAAAATCCGGCTTTATCGCGAATGGAACCTGGGTCGAAATACCGAGCCACGAAAGCCCCAGAAGGTCGATCTCCCGAGCGATTTTCTCTCCGATAATGCTGACAATCTTCCGCTCGTCTTAAACGATCTAGAGAACCGTTCGGAAACGCGCAAGGTCATCAATCGATACCTTGAAAAGTTTTGCGACTCGATGGAAGCAGTGACGGCGCGACTGCACGGCGGCACCGTTCAGATCGTTCTCCACGAGCGCAAACTGAAGGAAATCCCTGCCACCCGGGTCTCGGACGGCACCCTGCGATTCCTCTGCTTGCTGAGCGTTCTTTGCCACCCTGAGCCTCCCCCGCTGATCTGCCTCGAAGAACCTGAGATTGGTTTGCACCCGGACATCCTACCAACCGTGGCGCAATTGTTAGTCGAGGCGTCTGAACGCAGCCAACTCATTGTCACTACCCACTCCGACACTCTGGTCTCCGCCCTTACTGATTTGGCGGAGAGTGTACTGGTCTGCGAGCGTGACGAGGACGGCACTCAGCTTAAACGCTTGGAATCAGACAAATTACAAGATTGGCTGCAACGTTATAAATTGGGAGAACTATGGAAAATGGGTGAGCTAGGGGGAACCCGCTGGTGACAGAAATTCGAGTTTATGCGGAGGGGGGAGGGGACTCTGCCGACACGAAGCAGTTTCTCCGAGAAGGCTTCAGCACGTTCTTGAAGGAGTTGAATTCAAAGGCAAGAGAAAAGCATATACGCTGGCATATTGTGATGTGCGGGGGAAGGGGGCGTGCGATCGATGCCTTCAAAATCGCAATGAATCAGCACGCGCAAGCCTTCAACATCCTTTTGGTGGATTCAGAATCGGCGGTCCACACTACGCCATGGAAACATTTGCAAGGCCGCGGGGAGTGGGGCGATGTGCACCCTCACGATGATCATTGCCAATTCATGACTCAAGCCATGGAGGCGTGGTTTATTGCGGACATCGAAGCGCTTTCCCAATTCTATGGCCAAGGCTTCCGAAATAATGCAATCCCTGGGTATGCGGATGTCGAGCAGATCGCCAAGGACGACCTCGAACCTTTACTCAAGAACGCAACCCAAGACAGCGCGAAGGGAGAGTATCACAAGGGCAGGCATGCGTGGAAACTACTCCAAATCATCCACCCAAACAAGGTGCGGACCGCTTCCCGGCACTGTGATCGCCTTTTTGATACCATATCCGCCAAGTTGCAGATCTGACGCAGCCTTTAATCCGCCCTCACTTTCCCTGCCCACGCTGTTGGGCTAAGATTTCCGGGGAGAGAATCCACATGGTACAACCGGACACGATTAATGACACGGCATCCTCCATCAATTCCTACCAGCCGGTGCGCGCCCCGCGCGGCACAACATTGACCTGCAAGGGGTGGCAGCAGGAAGCCGCCATGCGCATGCTGATGAATAACCTCGACCCGGAGGTTGCGGAGCGCCCCCAAGATTTGATCATCTATGGCGGCACCGGCAAGGCGGCGCGCAACTGGGCGTGTTACCACGCCATCGTCGAAGCACTTAAGGGCCTCGGCAATGATGAGACGCTTCTGGTGCAGTCGGGAAAGCCCGTGGGAGTTTTCCAGACGCATGAAGCGGCACCGCGCGTGCTGATTGCCAACGCCAACCTGGTGGGCCACTGGGCCACCTGGGAAAAATTCCGCGAGCTCGAGCGCCTGGGCCTGATGATGTACGGCCAAATGACGGCGGGGAGTTGGATTTACATTGGTACGCAAGGCATCCTTCAGGGCACTTTTGAAACGTTCGCCGCCGCAGCGCAGAAGCACTTCCGCAGCGACTTGACCGGCAAACTGGTGGTGACGGGCGGCATGGGCGGCATGGGCGGAGCGCAGCCGCTGGCCGCCACCCTGAACGGCGCCGCCTTCCTCGGCATCGAAGTCGACCTGGAGCGCATCAAGCGCCGCATTCGGACGGGCTACTGCGATATCTGCGTCAATTCGCTGGACGAAGCGGTGCGCATCCTCAAGAATGCGGTGCGTCAAAAGCGTGCCGTGTCGGTAGGATTGGTGGGAAATTGCGCGGACGTCATCCCGGAACTCGCTCGCCGCGGCATTGTCCCCGATCTGCTCACGGACCAGACCAGCGCGCACGATCCCCTGAATGGTTACATCCCTTCCGGGCTGAGCCTGGAAGAAGCCGCCGAACTCCGCCGCCGGAATCCCGAGGACTACCTGAAGCGTTCGTACGACTCGATTGCGCGCCATGTAACGGGCATGTTGGATTTGCAGAAGCTCGGCGCGGCCACCTTCGACTACGGAAACAATATTCGCACCATGGCCTTCGAGCACGGGGGCGTGAAAGATGCCTACAATTTCCCCGGCTTCGTTCCCGCCTATATTCGGCCGTTGTTTTGCGAGGGCCGCGGACCATTCCGCTGGGCGGCGCTTTCCGGCGAGCCTGCAGACATCTATCGCACCGACGACTTGGTGCTGGAACTCTTCCCCGACAACGCCATCCTGAATCGCTGGATTCGGCTGGCGCGCAAGCATGTGAAGTTTCAGGGACTGCCCGCGCGCATCTGCTGGCTGGGTTACGGCGAACGCGCGCAGTTCGGCGCGCGCATCAATGATCTGGTGGCCAGCGGCGAACTGAAGGCGCCCATCGTCATCGGGCGCGACCACCTGGACTGCGGCTCCGTCGCCTCACCCTTCCGGGAAACCGAAAGCATGAAAGACGCGAGCGACGCCGTCGCCGATTGGCCCGTGCTGAACGCGCTGCTCAATACAGCCTCAGGCGCAAGCTGGGTTTCGTTCCACGACGGCGGCGGGGTGGGGATCGGATACTCGCTGCACGCGGGGCAAGTCACCGTGGCCGATGGCACACCCGAGATGGCGAAACGGCTGAATCGCGTGCTGACCAACGACCCGGGAATCGGCGTGGCGCGCCACGCGGACGCAGGCTACGAAGAAGCGGTCAACTTTGCGGAGAAGGCGGGAGTGCGGATTCCAAAAGTGAAGAGTAATGAGTGATGAGTGACGAGTGAAGAGATTGCTGATTGCCGATTGATGATTTTCGATTTTGTCCAATCGGCCATCGATAATCGTTAACGGACGTCCGGCAATGGACAATCGGCAATCAACAATCGAAAATCGTCAATCTTGCTCGTCACTCGTCACTCATCACTCGTCACTAGCTTTTCTTGGACGTGACTGCGAAGAACGCGGCAAACTGTTGCTCCACTTTTTTGCTCTTGCATTTGGGGCAAGCGACCCGCTTATTGTCGTGTTCGGTCACGGTTAAGATCAGGGTGAACGTATTCTTGCACTCTTTGCACGCGTATTCGTAGCTGGGCATAAACATAACCTCCGGATTGCGTTGGAGCCGTATTATAGCGCCAAGTGACGGGCCTGCAAGAGCCGAAACTCGAAGATCGGGGCGAGTTCCGATTTTCGATTTTCGATTTCCGCTTTTTACTGCTTGTTCCGCCCATGACCCGCTCTTCTCCACCTTCGTTGTTCTTCCGCGACGCCGCGCAACTGGTTACCCTGGCGGGCCCGGCGGTTCCGCGGCGCGGTGCGGCGCTGGGCGAACTAGGAATTATCCCTAAAGGCAGCCTGCTGACGGAGGGAGAGAGCATTCTGCGCGTTGGCTCCACGCGCTCGCTGGAACGCGAGGCGTTGCGCCTGCGCGCTGATACCATTGACTGTCGCGGGCGTGTGGTCATGCCCGGCTTTGTCGATTCGCACACGCATTTGATCTTTGCCGGAAGCCGGGTGAATGATTACGAGCTGCGGTTGCGTGGAAAAACTTACGAGGAGATTGCCCGGGCCGGTGGCGGGATTCAATCCTCCGCGCAGAAGGTCCAGAAGGCCAGCGTTTTATCTCTGGCGCAACAAGCGCGCAAGTTTCTCGACCAGTTCGCCGCACATGGCACCACGACGGTGGAAGTGAAAAGCGGCTACGGGTTGGAAATCGAGCAGGAGGCAAAGATCCTGTGCGTTATTTCTGCGCTGCAAATGTGTCAACCTCTGGAGTTGGTCCCCACACTGCTGGCCCTCCATGCTCTCCCTGCGAGCTATCGCGGGCGTTCCGCCCAGTACGTGGACGAAGTCATTCGTCGGCTGATTCCCGGCGTGGCACGACGAGGGCTGGCGGAATTCATCGACTGCTTCTGTGACCGCGGCGCGTTCAGCGTGGAAGACTGCCGCCGCGTGTTTGACGCAGGCCGCCGGTTCGGCCTGGTGCCCCGGATTCACGCCGAGCAGCTTTCCCGCACCGGCGCCGCGCGCCTGGGCATCGAGTCTGGCGCGGCGTCCGCCGACCATCTCGACAAGCTCTCGGCTGCGGACATTCGCGCCTTGGCACGCTCGAACGTGGTCGCCACACTTCTGCCGGGAGCGAATTTCCATTTGGGATTGAAGTCGTATCCTCCTGCGCGAAAGCTCATGGAAGCTGGCGCCGCCGTGGCGCTGGCCACCGATTTCAATCCCGGCACGAGTCCCACCCTGAACATGCAATTCATCATGTCGCTGGCCTGCACGCAGATGCGCATGACGCCGGCAGAGGCCATCTCCGCCTCCACCATCAATGGCGCCTGCGCTCTCCGCCGCGCCGACCGCGTCGGCTCACTTGAGGCAGGCAAGCAGGCCGACTTGATCGTGCTGGATGTGGACGATTATCGCGAAATCCCCTATTACTTCGCGGTGAATCACTGTGTGATGACCGTGAAACGGGGGAGGATTATCTGGTCGCGTCCGTAGTCCTCTGTCCGTGGTCCGTGGTCAGTCGTCAGTGGACAGAAGCGACCAGCCGAGGATTGTGATTCCATTGCATTTTGTCGCAGCGAAACCATTTCGCTGATACCTACCAACAACTGACAACGGACAACGGACCAAGGACAGTATTTTGGTTCTCGTGATACATTTCCTCCATGCAAACTCTAGTCGAATGCGTTCCCAACTTCAGTGAAGGCCGTGATCCCGCGGTGGTAGAGGCGATCATTCGCGCCCTGCTCGCCGGACCCGACGTTTACCTGCTCGACCGGGAAATGGATGCTGACCACAACCGTTCGGTCGTCACCTTTGTCGGAACCCGCGACAGCGTGGGCAAAGCGGCGTTGCGCGGCATCGCCGAAGCGGCGGAGTTGATCGACCTGAACCATCATCAGGGAGCGCATCCACGACTGGGCGCCACTGACGTTGTCCCCTTTGTGCCCCTGGCCGGCGTCACTCTGGAAGACTGCGTCCACATCGCGGAATGGGTGGCGGAGGAAACCTGGCGGCGCCTTAGAATTCCTACCTACCTCTATGAAGCCGCGGCACGCAAGCCCGAGCGCGTCAATCTGGAGAACATCCGGCGCGGCCAATTCGAAGGAGTGCGGGAGGAGATCGGCCGCGACCCGGCGCGCCACCCGGATTTCGGCGAGGCCGCGCTGCACCCCACGGCGGGCGCCACGGTGGTGGGGGCGCGCAAATTCCTGATTGCTTACAATATCAACCTGAACACACCGGACGTGGCAATCGCCAAGGCCATCGCCAAAAAAATTCGAACTTCAAGCGGCGGATTCCCGTGCGTCAAGGCGATGGGAGTGGACTTGCAAGCCCGCAAACTAGCTCAGGTGTCAATGAATCTGACGGATTTTGAGACCACTTCCCTGGCTGAGGTTTTCGAAGCAGTGACCCTGGAAGCGGCCGCCCTGGGTATTCAGGTGGTGGGCAGCGAAATCGTGGGTCTGGTTCCCCGCCAGGCACTGGACGATGCGGCAGTGCATTTTCTGCGCCTCGAGAATTTCCGGCCAGAGTTGATTGTGGAGAACCGTCTCGAGCAGGTGTTGGAGGACCGAAAATCGAAACTCGAAAATCGAAACTCGGCAGAGCTTGGGGGCGAGTTTCGAGTTTCGAATTTCGAGTTTCGAAGGGGGGCCGAAGCCCCGCTGCGGGCGATGGTGGTGGAGTTCGTGAACACCGTGGCGGCCCCCACGCCAACTCCCGGGGGCGGCAGCGTCGCGGCGCTGGCCGGGGCGCTGGCGGCTGCCCTGGGGGAAATGGTTTGCGGCGTGTCGCTGAAACGGAAATCGCTGGGCGCCCATCACCCGGCGCTGGAAGCGGCGCGCACACGCCTGGCTGCACTCCGCGAGCGACTGATGGGAACGGTCGATCGCGACGCCGAGAGTTATGAAGCCGTCATGAGTGCTCTCAAGTTACCCAAATCCACCGAGGCTGAGGAAGCCGCCCGCCACCTGGCTATTGAGACCGCCAGCAAGCAGGCCTCGGTCGTGCCTCTGGAAACAGCGGAGTTAGCGGCGGCGGTGGCGCGCGAGGTCGCCAGCCTGGCGGAGATTACCATTGCCCAAGCCGCGTCCGACCTGCGCGTGGCGTCGGACTTGGCGGAGACGGCACGGCGCGGGGGAATCGAGAACGTCCGGGCGAACCTGCCCGGCGTTCGAGACGAATCTTGGCGGCGGGACATCGAAGCACGGATGGAAAAACTCGGGACTGGGGACTCGGGGCTCGGCAATGATAAATAGTGAATGGTGAATAGCGAGTTGGGCCATGGTTTTACCATTCACTATTCACTATCCACTATTTCCCTGACCCCTAGACCCCAAGTCTCGAGTCCCGTGTCCCGGATCCCGTGTCCCGAATCCCGAGCCCCGAGCCCCGAATTCCGAGTCCGATGCGTGAAATCCCCCTCCCGTGGATCATTAGAAAGGCCTAACCTAACGGCCCGCCGGAGTCCTGTCAGATGCAAATCATTTGCAATTAGGCACTTTGGGCATTGGCAAGATCTTAGATGAATCCCCCGCAGTCTGGAACCCTTATTGCGTTAAGAAGAGTGCTATGCTACACACCGCGAACTTTGACTCACCGATCAACCTCTATGAAGCTGGCGACCACGCCGAGCTTAGAGTCCTTTTAATTACCGGCGGTTGGGAAGTTCGTCGTTCTTTCAACCAAATGGGCATCCAACCCGGCGACCGCGTCCGGATATTACGTCGCGCCCCATTTGGTGGACCCCTGATGATCGAAAATCAAGGCGCCAAAGTTGCGGTTGGCAAGCAACTAGCGGAAAAGATCCGAGTCGAAGTCCTACCGTGAAAGTCGCATTGGTCGGCCAACCCAATTCAGGCAAGAGTACCCTTTTTAATGCGATGGCGGGCTACCGCTCGCTGACTTCGAACTTTGCCGGTACGACCGTAGAGTACACGCACGGGCAGGCGCGGGTAGGTGGCGAGGTGCTGGAACTCATTGACCTACCAGGGCTTTATTCCCTGATCCCCACCTCCGCCGTGGAGGAGGTCAGTCGTGACTACCTCTTGGCGGGCGATTGGGACGTTATCGTCAATGTCGTGGATGCGTCGCAGTTGGCCCGCAGCCTGGAGCTGACGCTCGAGTTGCTGGACCTGGAATCGCCGCTGGTGATCTGCCTGAATATGATGGACGAGGCGGCGCGCAAAGGCATGACGATCGACACGCATGCCCTGGGAATCGCCCTGGGCGTGCCGGTGGTCGAGGCGATCGGGGCGCGGGGTCGCGGCATCATCGAGACCTTTCGCACGGCGCAGGAGGTGGCTAGGGGAGGCAAGCGCCCCTACGCCTTCATTTACGCGCCGGAAGCGGAAGGCGTGGCGGAAGAACTGGCGGAAAAGATTGCCGAAGGCGCACAAGGCCGACCGACAGACATTCCAAAGAAGTCAGAAGCCAGGAGTCAGGAGTCGGGACACCCACCCGCCCTCGATGGTGCCGCATTTTCTTGCGCGGCAAGGCAATGTTCGGCGGCTTGTTCATGGCATGCGCCGGCAGCGGAAGGCCCACAAGGGTCGCGCATCATGGCGGCGGTGGCGGTGCTTCCCATTCTGCCACCGGCAGTATCACCACCCACTGATTTCCAGGCAGTGCAGCTTCAATCGCCAATCACCAATCACCAATCACCAATATCACCCTTCCCTCCCCCGCGTTTCCGCGCTTTGCAATGGGTGCAGAGCGATCCCCGGCAATTTCGGCGCGAAGAGCCGGAAATAGCGCCGATGGTGGAGTGGGCGCAGGCGGAAATCGCCGCGCGCACCGGGCAGCCCGCCGACGCAGTGGTCTCCGCGGCGCGACATGCGGCCTGCCTGACCCTCTTTGAGGGCGTGGCGCGCGTGGCCCGGCCACGGGCGGACTGGCGCGAGCAGGTGGACCGCCTGGCCATGCATCCCGTATGGGGCTACGCCGTGCTGATGGGAGTTTTCCTGGGATTCTTCCGGCTGATTTTTGACGTGGGGAAGCTGGGCGAGGATCGCATCCTCACTGTTTTCGACGCCCTGGTGGCGGCGCTGGCGCAGCACATAAATCCCCAGGGGGCGCTGTTCGCCGCCGCCAAGGGCGCGGTGCTGGGCACGGCGGGAGCGGTGGCGATTGTGCTGCCCTACCTGCTGCCCTTTCTAGTGGGCCTGGCGATTCTGGAGGACATTGGCTACCTCTCGCGCGTCGGCTACTTGATGGACGCGGCCATGCACCGCCTGGGTCTGCACGGCACGGCCACCCTGCCGATTCTGGTTGGCTATGGATGTAGTGTTCCGGCGGTGATGGCCACGCGCATTCTCACCACCCGGCGGGACCGCTTTATCGCGGCGTTTCTGGCCGTCCTGGTGCCCTGCTCCGCCCGCATGACGGTGATTTTTGCGCTGGTGGGATTTTACCTGGGCGCGAATTACGCCCTGGGCATCTACGTCCTGAACGTCATCGTGGTCGCCTTGTCAGGAACCCTGCTGGCGCACCTCTGGCCGGAGATTTCACCCGGCATGTTAATGGAAGTGCCCGCCTATCGCCTGCCAGCGCCGCGCGTGGTGGCGCTCAAAACCTGGTGGCGGCTGCGGGAGTTTGTGCTGGTAGCGTTTCCCCTGTTGGTGGTGGGCAGTGTGGTGCTGAGCTTGGTGGATTTTTACGGCTGGCAACACGGCATCAACGCCGCGCTCTCACCCCTCACCGCGCTCTTGGGGCTGCCGCGCTCAGTCGGTCTGACGCTGATCTTCGGCGTGCTGCGCAAAGAACTCTCGCTCCTCATGCTGATGCAAGCGCTTGGCACCACCCACGTCCTGGGCGTAATGACCGCAGCGCAAATCCTCATTTTCACCCTCTTCGTGACCTTCTACCTTCCCTGCATGGCTACCCTGGCCTCCATGATGCGTGAACTCGGCTGGCGCCTGACGCTGGCCGCCTCCGGCGCGCTGCTGGTCTTAGCAATGGTCGTGAGCCTCGCCGCGCGCGGGGTAATGCTCGTCCTTTAGCAAACGTATCCGAGCACGTCTCGAAATGTGGCATGGCTATCCTGGCCATGAGTGGGAAATTACAGACATTAAGACCGAGATTGATCTGCATAAGTGTATACTTTAGGTAAAATCTATTTAACGCGGATAACTCTCTGCAAAATACGTGCGTCCAAGCGACTGTGAAGGAAAATCGTTAGGTAAAACTGGAAATCTGCGGTTGCCATTCCCCACGTCAACCGCATGAACTGGAGGCGCATTCGTGTTTGCTGACGTGCAGCCTTCGCCTTTGCGGGCCCTCTTTTTAACAGGACTTATTATTGCAACGTCGTTACCTGCTGGCTCGGCAGGCCCAGCGTCTCAAAAGACCTCGCCTGCTCCAAAAGCGCAGATTGTCGAAGACTACGGAAAGCTTCCGCTCAGCTTCGAAGCCAACACCGGGCAGGCGGACAAGAGCGTCAGATTTCTTTCGCGGGGCAGCGGTTATGGATTGTATTTGACCGGAAACGAAGCGGTGTTGACGCTTCACAAAACTGTTTACAGCGCAGCCCGGACCGGCTTGCAGCGCCACCTGCGCCCCATTCAGATGTCCGCACCGTCCGATGTGGTGCGCATGCAACTGGCGGGAGCGAACAGCAAGGCGGAGCCGAAGGGCGAGGAGCGGTTGCCAGGGACGGCCAACTACTTTATCGGCAACGATCCGGCCGAATGGCACGCCAGCATTCCGACTTACGCTGAGGTGCGTTACACAAGCATCTATCCCGGAATCGATCTGATCTTCCACGGCAATCCGTCGGCTGACGGACAACTCGAATTCGACTTCGTGATCGCCCC
>Ga0326728_10014559_pt1 | contig 16673 bp, 17 predicted proteins | sample MB3enrmetagenome_FD_207602 | JGI IMG/M metagenome (GOLD analysis project Ga0326728, IMG submission 207602) | Lab enriched peat soil microbial communities from McLean, Ithaca, NY, United States - MB31MN | ecosystem: Environmental > Terrestrial > Soil > Wetlands > Peat | place: USA: New York...
CGCGGCCTTCGCAGAGGCACAGAATGAACATCGACACCGAGACTGAGCGCGCCGAAGCGCTCCATGCGCTGCTGAGCGGCCGTTTGCCGGATGAGCGTGGGCGCTATGGGCCGTTCGGCGGGCGCTACGTACCCGAGATGCTGATTCCGGCGCACGAACGGCTCGAGCGCGGCGTGCGCCGCTGGCTCGGCGACAAGGAATTCCGCGCGGAGCTCGATCGCGAGCTGCACGACTGGGTCGGCCGTCCGACCGCGCTGAGCCCTGCGCCACACCTCTCGCGAAGATGGGGCGCGCGCGTATGGCTCAAGCGCGAGGACCTCGCGCACACCGGTGCGCACAAGATCAACAACGCGATCGGCCAGGCGCTGCTGGCGCGGCGCCTCGGTGCGCGGCGGATCGTGGCCGAGACTGGTGCGGGCCAGCATGGGGTCGCGAGCGCCGCCGCCTGTGCGCGTGTCGGCCTTCCCTGCACCGTGTACATGGGCGAGCTCGACATGCAGCGCCAGGCGCCCAACGTCGGCCGGATGCGCCTGCTCGGAGCGAAAGTGGTGCCCGTCACCAGCGGCGATCGCACGCTGCGCGCTGCCATCGATGAGGCGCTGCGCGACTGGGTCACCGATCCGAACGGCACCTATTACCTGCTCGGCTCGGCGGTCGGTGGGCACCCTTATCCGTATCTCGTGCGCGAGCTGCAGTCGGTCATCGGCCGCGAGGCACGCGCGCAGATGCAGGAGCGCGCCGGCGGCCTGCCCGATGCAGTGTTCGCCTGCGTGGGCGGCGGCTCCAACGCCATAGGCATTTTTCACGCCTTCCTTGGCGACCCCTCCGTGCAGATCATCGGCGTGGAGGCGGGCGGGCGTGGCTCGGGGCTCGGCGACAATGCGGCGAGCCTGGGCGCAGGCCGTCCCGGAGTGCTGCACGGCAGCTATTCCTACCTGCTGCAGGATGCGGACGGGCAGATCCAGGAGACGCATTCGATTTCCGCGGGACTGGATTATCCCGGCGTGGGTCCCGAACATTCGCTGCTGCTGGCGATCGGGCGGGTGCGGTACGTAACAGCCATCGACAGCGAGGCGCTCGAGGCGGTCAAGGAACTCAGCGAATGCGAAGGCATACTGCCGGCGCTCGAGAGCGCGCATGCGCTGTCGGCCGCCAGGCGCTGGGCCGCGGAGCATCCGGATGCCAGTATCCTCATCGGGCTGTCCGGACGGGGCGACAAGGACATGCCGACCCTGTCGCAGACGCTGCTCGCCGGGGCGGAGCAGGCGCAGAATGCTGAAGGCAATGGAGCGGTGAGGCATTCATGAGCGATGCGGGGATGACACCGACGGAGCGGATCAGCTCGGCGCTGCGTGCGGCCGCAAAGCACGGCCAGCCCGCGCTCGTGGCGTTCCTGACGGCCGGTCATCCCGATCGGGCCAAATTTCGCGATCACCTCACCGAGGTGGCGTCCGAGGCCGACGTGGTCGAGATCGGCGTGCCGTTCTCCGACCCGATGGCCGACGGCGTGACGATACAACGCTCCAGCGATGCCGCGCTGCGCGCCGGCGTGAGCCTGACCTGGATACTCGAGGAGCTGCAGCTCATGTCCCCGGTCAGGGCGCCGCTGCTGCTCATGAGCTATCTGAACCCGCTGCTGTCGTTTGGACTGGAACGTCTGGCGCGCCGCGCCGTGGGCGCCGGGATCTGCGGATTCATCGTGCCCGACCTGCCGCTCGATGAGAGCGATGAGTTTCGCGCGGTGCTGACGCCGCACAATCTGGCGCTGGTGCAGATGGTCACGCCCGTGACGCCGAACGATCGGCTCGCGCGCCTGGCCACGGCCAGTCAGGGATTCGTCTATGCCGTCACCGTCACGGGTACAACGGGACGCAACATGGGCTCGACCGAAGACGTATCGGCCTATCTCAAGCGTGTGCGCGCGGCAGCCACAGTGCCGGTGTGCGCGGGCTTCGGCATCCGCAGCCGTGAACAGGTCGATCGTCTGCGCGGCCAGGTCGATGGGGTCATCGTCGGCTCCGCGCTGGTCGAGGTACTCGAGCGTGGCGAGTCCGCGCGCGAATTCCTGGCCTCGCTGCGTCCGCCGCGCCAATGAGGTGTACATGCCGACGCTGACGGTGGACGGACGGTTCTGCGGACCACCGGGTTACGCCAACGGCGGCTATCTGGCCGGGCTCATGGCGCAGCATACGACCGAGCGGGTGCGCATCCGCCTTCACAGGCCCATCCCGCTCAATACCGATCTGCAGTTGCGTCCCCTGCAGGATGGCGGTCTCGAGCTGCTGCTGGGCGACGCCACTCTGGCGCGCGCGACGCCCGTCGAGTTCAAGCTCGACGTGCCGACTCCCCCGACGTACCTGCAGGCCCTCGAGGCATCGCGCCATTTCGTGGGCTTCGCGACGCATCCGGCCCCCCGCTGCTTCGTCTGCGGCACGGAGCGCGCGCGCGGCGACGGCCTGCGGCTGTTCGCCGGCCGGGTGAATGCGGGCAGCGCGCTGAACTCGGTCGCTGCTCCCTGGAGCGCGGATGACTCGCTGTCCGACGGCGAGGGCAAGGTGCGCGCGGTATTCATCAGCTCCGCGCTCGACTGCCCGGGCGCATTCGCGGCGCGGAACGACGGCACGCCGATGCTGCTCGGTGAGTTCACAGCGCACATCGATCGCTGCGTCCACGTGGAAGAGCCCTGCGTGATCATCGGCTGGCGCATCAGCGTCAGCGGCCGCAAGTACGAGGTCGGCACGGCGCTGTTCGATGAAGACGGCGAGCTCTGCGCGCGGGCGCGCGCAGTCTGGATCGAGTCGCCTTACCCCTCCCCCTGACGCGCCTCAACGCCTGCGAGGGCGCCATGCGGCCAGCCAGGCCAGCAGGCCCAGACCGCTTACGACGATGCCGAGCCACCGGGGGCTCAGGCGCATGCCGAGCCACAGCACGCCACCGAGCATGAGCGCGGCGCCCACGATGATCCGGTCGCTGCGCCGGGCGTGCTCGGCATTGTCCCGCCGCAGTCGCTCGAGCGCCTGCGTATCCACCGGCACGCGCAACCGCCCATCCTGTGCCCGCTCGAGCAGCTGCTTGCCCGTGCTCGGAAGCGTCTTGAGGATCTCGAGCGCATCGGGCCAGCCGCGGCGCAGATCGCGCACCAGCTTGCGCACGCTCAGTCGCTCGCGCATCCATTTACGCATCACCGGGCTCGCGGTCTGCCAGATGTCCAGGTCCGGATAGAGCTGGCGACCCAGCCCCTCCACATTGAGCAGGGTTTTCTGCAGCAGCAATAGCTGCGGCTGGATCTGCCCGTCGAATCGACGCAGCGCCTCGAACAGCCGCAGCAGCACGGTGCCGAAGGAGATTTCGCGCAGCGGGCGGTCGAAGATGGGCTCGCAGATCGTGCGCACGGCCGATTCCAGCTCATCCACGCGCGTGCCGGGCGGCACCCACCCCGACTGCACGTGCAGCGTGGCGACACGCCGGTAGTCCCGTTCGAACACGGCGAGGAAATTCTCCGCCAGGTAGGTCTGGTCGCGCTCCTCGAGCGTGCCGACGATGCCGAAGTCCACCGCGGCATAGCGCGGCCGCGAGGGATCCTCGACCTGCACGAAGATGTTGCCCGGGTGCATGTCGGCATGAAAGAAATTGTGCCGGAACACCTGTGTGAAGAAGATTTCCACGCCGTTCTCGGCGAGCCGCTTGAAATCGGTGCCCAGCTCGCGCAGGCGCTCGATCTCTCCGATCGGCACGCCATGGATGCGTTCCATGACCATGACGTTCGGGCGACAGTAGTCCCAGTAGACCTCGGGCACGTACAGCAGCGGCGAGCCCACGAAGTTGCGCTTGAGCTGGGAGGCGTTGGCGGTCTCCCGCAGCAGGTCGAGTTCGTCGAGCACGGTCTTCTCATATTCGCGCACGACTTCGCGCGGCTTGAGCCGCCGGCTCTCTGCCCACCACCGCTCGGCCATGCCGGCGAGCGTGTACATCACCTCGATGTCGCGCGCGATCATGCCGCGCATGCCAGGGCGCAGCACCTTGAGGATGACCTCGCGGCCATCGGGCAGCTCGGCCGTATGAACCTGGGCGATCGAGGCGGCGGCCAGTGGCGTCTCGTCGAAGGATCTCAACCGCGTTTCGAGCTTCGCGCCCCAGGCCTCCTCGATCAAGGCGCGCGCCACGACACCTGGGAACGGCGGCACGCGGTCCTGGAGCCTGGCCAGCTCGTTGGCGATGTCATCGGGCAGCAGGTCCCGACGGGTGGAGAGGGTCTGGCCAAACTTGACGAAGATCGGACCGAGCTCCTCGAGCGCGAGCCGCAGGCGCTCACCGCGCGACTGACCGGCGCTGCGTTGGAACCATGTCCACGGCGAGATCAGGAAGATGAAGCGCAGCGGGCGGTACAGGTGCGTGGCCGAGACCAGATCGTCGAGGCGATGTCGCACCAGCACGCGCTGAATGTGGATCAGCCGCCGCAGCACCCGCAGTTGCATCAAACGGGCTCCCGACCACCAGAGAATGTCGGATGAGTCTCCAGGTGTGAAAGACGGGCCGCGATGCGCTCCATCTGGTCGCGGGCTTCGTCCACGCCTCGCAGGAACCCTTCGGCCTCGGCGCGCGATACCAGCGCGCTGCGCTCGTGCGCCAGGTACTCGGCGAGGTTCTGTACCTGGGTCCACGCCGCGGCGCGCGTCCAGTCGGCGACGCCATGCACGCCGCGCATGAACAAGTGCGCCAGGCTGCGGCCGAGCACGCTGCTCAGCAGCGGCTCGAGCTCGGGACGCAGCAGGCGCGCCAGGTCCCTGAATTGCTGCGCGACGTGGGTGCTGCCCTCGATCTGCACCTCGCCGCGGTTGATCACGCTCTGTGCATCCGGACCGGACAAGGCCAGCAGTGCGAGCGGGCTGCCGCGCACGGTGGCGTCCGCATCGCCGGTCGCCCTGGAGAGATTCAGGTCCGTGCCCGTGGATTCCAGCAGCAGGTGCAGTGGCGTGCCGAGCACCTGGATGGCGACGCGCCGGCCCTCGAGCTGCGCCAGCAGCTCGCGCACGCGCGTGGATTCGGCGCGCGCGCGTGCGACGGCGGAACTGAGGATGCGCTCGAGCATCAGATTCGATAGCCGCGGTGCACGGCCACGACTCCACCCATGAGATTGTGATAGCGGCAGGATTCCAGGCCGGCCGTCTGCATCATGCCCAGCAGAGTTTCCTGGTCGGGATGCCGCCGGATCGATTCGGCGAGATAACGATAGCTGTCTGCGTCACCGGCCACCACGCGGCCCAGCCACGGCAGTACGTTGAACGAATATACATCGTACAGCCGGCTCAGCACCGGCACGACCGGCGTGGAGAATTCCAGTATGAGCAGCTGGCCTCCGGGCTTGAGCACCCGTCGCATGGATGCCAGCGCCGCTGCCTTGTCCGTGACGTTGCGCAGTCCGAAGCCGATCGTGATGCAGTCGAAGCTGGCATCGGCGAAGGGCAGGCGCTCGGCATCGGCCTGGACGCAGGCGACCGACGGGCTCACGGCGCGGTCGATCAGGCGATCCCGCCCGAACTCGAGCATGCGGGCATTGATGTCGGAGAGCACCACGAGGCCGTTCCGTCCGACCTGCCGCGCCAGCCCCGCGGCGAGGTCACCGGTGCCCCCCGCGATGTCGAGGGCGCGATCGCCGGCCTTCAGTCCGGTCAACGACAGCGTGAAATGCTTCCACAGGCGATGCGCGCCACCGGACATCAGGTCGTTCATCAGGTCGTAGCGCTCGGCCACGGAGTCGAACACGCCGCGCACCCGCCGGGCCTTGTCCTTGAGCGGAACCTGCTCGAAGCCGAAATCCGTCGTTGGACGCTCATTGCCTGTCATGCGCGATCCTGCAGGAGGTGGCCTGCGCCCTGAGGTGTGGCTTCTATTATGTAGCTTCGATGGCCGAAGGAGAGAGCATCCTGCGCCCCGGCCTTGCCCGGGGCGGGCTTGATGGTACGTGGTCGCGACAGTTGCGCACGAAAAGGACTAAAGTCGTCCCCATTGAGGTGAGGTTGTGGCAGACATCCAACCGAAAAGGCTGGCAATTCTCTATGCTTTCGCCCAGAATCCCGACCCGGTTGTGGCCCAAAAGGCGCAACCGAGTGGGGGTCTTGTGAAGATTTGGCCGGGTGAAACTGCCCGGCCTTTCTTTTTTCCGCGATGGAAAAACCGCTCAACGCATTCACTCTCGCGTAGCCGCCGCTGCCCCTGCACGTCGTGCCTCATAGGAAGACCATCGCGCCGCCTGTTCGGTGCCGAGTTCGTACAGATATTTCCAGGTGTAAAGTCCCGTGTTGTGACCATCGTCGAATACGAGCCGCACCGCATAATGGCCGACCGGCTCGACGTCCCGGATTCCCACAGTCTCCTTGCCCAGCACCAGCGCCATCTCCCCGCCGCCGTGTCCCTGAACCTCGGCGGAGGGGGAATGCACGCGCAGGTACTCGAATGGCAGCTCGAATCGGCGCCCGTCGGCGAAGGCGACCTCGAGCACGCGGCTCCTCGTGCGCAGCCTGATTTCCGTCACTGTGAACCGGGGCTCATCCGACATGGGCAGTGCTCGCATCGCCGCAGTTGATTTGCTATACAGGACGCTCAGATGACCGGCGATCCAGCCTCAGCGACCCGCACGTCGGCTACCGCAACCGACACCACTGCGCCCGATTATTACCACCGCGTCGTCGATTGTCAGTGGGCGTGCCCCGCGCATACCGATGTGCCGGAATATATCCGGCTGATTGCGCAGGGCCGATTCACCGATGCCTACCTCCTCAACCGGGAATCCAACGTGTTCCCGGGCATTCTCGGGCGCGTCTGCGACCGTCCATGCGAGCCTGCCTGCCGTCGCGGGCGTGTCGAGGACAAGCCGGTGGCCATCTGCCGGCTCAAGCGCGTCGCCGCGGATCTCAAGGGCGAGCTCACGGGGCGTCTGCCGCGCCCCCCCGAGCAGCTCAACGGCAGGCGCATTGCCTGCATCGGGGCGGGACCCGCCTCGCTGACCGTCGCCAACGATCTGGTCCCGCTCGGCTACGAGGTCACCCTCTTCGAGCAGCACGCCACGGCAGGCGGGCTGATGCGCACGAACATCCCCTCGTTCCGGCTGCCCCAGGCGGTGCTGGATGAAGAGATCGGGCTCATCCTCGGCCTGGGCGCGACGCTCGAGCTCAACTCGCCCGTCAACAGCCTGCGCGCGCTGCTCGATGAGGGTGGCTACGATGCGGTGTTCGTCGGATCGGGGGCGCCCAGGGGCAAGGAACTCGAGCTGCCGGGCCGGCGCCAGAGCGAGCGCATCCACATCGGCATCGCCTGGCTGGAATCGGTGGCCTTCGGTCACATCGGCAGCATCGGCGAGCGCGTGCTCATCATCGGTGTGGGCAATACGGCCATGGACTGCTGCCGCACTTCGCTGCGCCTCGGCGCCCGGAGCGTCAAGGTCATGGCGCGCAAGCCGCGCGGCTTCTTCAAGGCGTCCGAGTGGGAGCTCGAGGACGCGGAGGAGGAGAGCGTCGAGATCATGGTCAACCATGCGCCGCGCGAATTCGTCATCGAAGACGGCCGGCTCACGGGCATGCGGTTCGACCTCATGGAATACGATCTGGTCGACGGGGAGATCAAGGCCGAGCGCGTAGTCGGCGAGCGCGTGATTCCCTGCGATGACGTCATCCTCGCCATCGGGCAGGAGAACGCCTTCCCCTGGATCGAGCGCGACCTGGGCCTCGAATTCGACCGCGGCAATCGTCCGCGTGTGGACCCGGTGACCTTCCAGTCCACACTGCCGCGCGTGTTCTTCGGCGGCGATGCCGCCCAGGGACCGAAGAACATCATCTGGGCGGTGGAGCAGGCTCACCAGGCGGCGATTTCGATCCACCTGTTCTGCCAGGGGTTGTCCGTGCAGCAACGCCCGGTGAGCAGCATGCGGCTGTCCAGCCGCAAGATGGGCATGCACGAGTGGTCCTACAAGAACGATTACGCGCCGCTCGAGCGGCGCCTCATGCCACACGTCTCGCTCAAGGAGCGCTTCAAGAAACTCAACATCGAGGTCGAGCTCGGATTCACGCCCGAGCAGACCGCCCAGGAAGCGGCGCGCTGCCTGAACTGCGACGTGCAGACCGTGTTCGAGGCCAGGCTCTGCATCGAGTGCGATGCCTGCATCGACATCTGTCCCGTGGACTGCCTGACCATCACGCCGCCGGGCAGCGAAGCGGAGCTGCGCACGCGACTGCGCGCGCCGCCGCTCGAGCCCACCCAACCGCTGTTCCACTCCGCGCCGCTCAAGCAGACCGGGCGGGTGATGGTGAAGGACGAGAATCTGTGCGTGCACTGCGGCCTCTGCGCCGAGCGCTGCCCGACGGCAGCCTGGGACATGCAGAAGTCGACGATCCACTGGCCGCATGCCGCCGATGGGGAATCCGTATGCCCGAGCGCAAAGCTCAAGACCGCGTAAACGATTTCGTCGTCAAGATCGGAACCGTCAATGGCACAGGCTCCGCCAGTGCCAACGGCCTGCTCATGAAGGCCATCTTCCGCAGCGGCGTACCCGTAGTGGGCAAGAACTATTTCCCCTCCAATATCCAGGGCCTGCCCACCTGGTATGAAATCCGCGTCACGCGCGATGGTCACCGTGCGCGCGAGGGGCGCGTGGACATCATGCTCGCGCTCAATGTGGAGACCTACGCGCGCGATCTGCAGGAGGTCGCCTCCGGGGGCTACCTGCTCTACGACTCGACCTGGCCGCGCCCGGCGCTGCTCAAGCGCGATGACGTCACGGTACTCGGCGTGCCGCTGGCCCGGCTTTGCAACGAAAGCTTCCAGGGGGTGCGTACGCGCATCCTCATGAAGAACATCTGTTATGCCGGGGTGCTGGCCGCGCTGTGCGACCTGGATCTGGACATCATCCGCGGACTGCTGCAGGAGACCTACGCCAGGAAGCCGCAGCTCGTGGAATCGAACATGAAGGCCATCCAGCTCGGCTACGACTACGCGCGCGAGCACCTGGAGTGTCCCTTGCCACTGCGCGTCGAGAAGATGGACGCCACGCGCGGGCACATCGTCATCGATGGCAACACCGCCTCCGCGCTCGGCTGTGTCTATGCGGGCGCCACGGTGGGCGCGTGGTATCCGATCACGCCATCCACTTCGCTCATGGATGCCTACAAGGCCTTCTGCGAGAAGCTTCGCGTCGGACCCGATGGCCGCAGGAACTACGTCATGATCCAGGCCGAGGACGAGCTGGCGTCCATCGGCATGGTGATCGGTGCCAACTGGAACGGCGCCCGCGCCTTCACCGCCACCTCGGGTCCCGGCATCTCGCTGATGCAGGAGTTCCTGGGGTTGGCCTATTACGCCGAGGTACCGAGCGTCGTGTTCGACGTGCAGCGCGTCGGTCCCTCCACGGGCATGCCCACGCGCACGCAGCAATCCGATCTCATGTCGGCAGCCTTTGCATCGCATGGCGATACACGGCAGGTCTGCCTGTATCCGGCCGATCCGGGGGAATGCTTCGAGTTTGCGGCCCAGGCCTTCGACCTCGCCGACCGGCTGCAGACCCCCGTGCTGGTGCTGTCGGACCTCGACATCGGCATGAACGACTGGATGTGCCCGGATTTCAAATGGGATCCCGATTACCGTCCCGATCGCGGCAAGATGCTCGATGCCGCGCAGATCGCCAAACTCGACCGCTTCTGGCGCTACTACGACTTCGACCAGGACGGCATTCCTCAGCGCACGCTGCCCGGCATCGATCGCAAGGCCGCCTACTTCACGCGTGGCTCGGGCCACAACCAGTACGGTGCCTACACCGAGGACTCCAGGGAATACCAGATCGTCGTCGACCGGCTGCGCAAGAAATGGATGACCGCGGCACGGCTGGTTCCGAGGGCCGTGATCCATCGCGCCGAGCAGGCGACGGATATCGCGATCGTCTCGATCGGCAGCGGCGATGGCGCCGTGCACGAGGCGCAGCTGCGACTGCGCGCCAATGGCATCCACGCGGACTACATGCGCATCCGCGCTTTCCCGTTCGGCGAGGAAGTGGAGCAGTTCCTGCAGAGCCATCGCATCAACTTCATCGTGGAACAGAACCGCGACGCCCAGCTGCGCTCCCTGCTGATCATGGAGACCGGCGTGGAGAAGAGCCGCCTGCGCTCGATCCTGCATTACAACGGCATGCCGATCCCCGCGAGCTATGTCTTCGATGGTGTCATGTCCGTGATCGAGCCGCAGCGGCCGATTGCCCAGCGCGTGATGTGAGACGAGCAGGAGATCCGCAATGACATTCCTGGCAAAACCCAAAGTGGCCTACCCCGAGCTGCCGCGCAACCCGCTGGGTCTCACGCGCCGCGACTATGAGGGCGCCAACTCCACGCTCTGCGCGGGCTGCGGGCATGACTCGGTCACGGCAGCGCTCGTTGAGGCCTGCTGGGCCAATGCCATCGAGCCGCAGAATCTCATCAAGCTCTCCGGCATCGGCTGCTCGTCCAAGACCACCGCGTATTTCGTCAGTGGCTCGCACGGTTTCAATGCGGTGCACGGGCGCATGCCGTCGATCGCGACGGGCGCCAATGCGGCCAACCGCCGGCTCACCTACATCGGCGTCTCCGGCGACGGCGATACGCTCTCGATCGGGCTGGGCCAGTTCTGCCATGCCATACGGCGCAACATCCGCATGGTCTATATCATCGAAAACAACGGTGTCTACGGCCTGACCAAGGGCCAGTTCTCCGCTTCGGCGGACCTGGGCAGCAAGGCGAAGAAGGGCGAGGCCAACCAGCAGCCGCCGATCGATCCGGTGCAGCTGGCCATCACGCTGGGCGCCACCTTCGTGGCGCGCAGCTTCTCGGGCGACAAGGGCCAGCTCGTGCCACTGATCCAGGCGGCGATGCACCACGACGGCTTCGCCCTCATCGACGTCCTCTCGCCCTGCGTGACCTTCAACGATCACGAAGGCTCCACGCGCAGCTACGCTTACACGCGCGAGCATTACGAGGAGGTCGTGCACGCCGACTTCGTGCCGCCCGCGGGCGATATCACGGTCAGCTACGCGCCAGGCGAGCTGCAGCCGGTCACGATGCACGATGGCAGCCAGATCCTGCTGCGCAAGCTCGATGCGGGCTATGACCCGACCGACCGCGCCGTGGCGCTCGAGAGCATCCAGCAGCGCATGCGCCAGCACGAATACCTGACCGGCCTGCTGTACATCGCCCCCGGACAGGCCGAATTCCACGCGCAGAACGCCACGCCCGAGGAGCCGCTCAACGCCATCCCGTACGAGCAGCTGCGTCCGGATGCCAAGGCACTCGAGAAGCTGCTGATGCGCTATCGCTGAGCCGATGGCTTCGACGCTGCAGTTCCCCGTCGAGGGCGGATGCGATTGCCGTGCCGTCCGCTACGCGCTGCAGGATGCGCCGCTGTTCGTTCACTGCTGTCACTGTCGCTGGTGCCAGCGCGAGACAGGCTCGGCCTTCGCGCTCAATGCGCTCATCGAGGCCGACCGGCTCCGGCTCATCGCCGGCGATCCGGAGGCGGTGCTCACGCCGTCCAACAGCGGCAAGGGCCAGCTCATCACGCGCTGCCGGACCTGCCGCATCGCGCTCTGGAGCAACTACGCCGGAGCGGGCCGCGCACTGCATTTCGTGCGCGTCGGCACGCTCGATGACCCGGACCGCTTCCCACCCGACATTCACATCTTCACGAGCACCCGGCAACCGTGGGTGCTGCTGCCCGCGGGCGTGCCCGCCCTGCCCGAGTACTATGACCGTCGCCAGCACTGGCCGCCGGCCAGTCTCGAGCGTCGCGAGGCGCTGCTCGCCAAGGGACCTCCACAGCGGTGGTAGTGCGCCGGCCGATCCGGATCCTGCTCGCCATACTGCTGCTCTCGATCGTAGCCGCCATCCTGCTGCGCGTGCAGCAGCGCTGGCCGCGCGCCATGACGATCGACCAGTTCGATCGCGTGCGTGTATTCCGTCCCTGGTGGCAGCAGCGCGGCTTCGTCTATGTGCTTTCCGGAGCGGACGGCTGGAGTGCGGCCGACGAATGGGCAGCGCTCAGCTACGCCGCCCGCGACAACTACGTCGTCGGCATCGATACGCCGGTACTGCTGGACTACATCAATCGAACCAAGAAGGGCTGCCTGTTCATGAACGGGTTGTTCGAGGACTACAGCCGCGTGCAGCAGCGCACCGCGGAGACGCCGCACTTCTATCCGCCGATCGTGCTCGGGCGCGGCACGGGCGCCTCGCTCGTCTACCTGGCGCAGATCGGTGCGCCCGCGCTGGCGCTGGGCGCCACCGTCATGCTCGATCCCGAGCCGCGCCTGAAGCTTGCTCCGCCCATCTGCGAGCATCCGGCCACCCAGTACCCCGAGGGGGAGCAGCAGATCCGGCCCGACCCGCTCGGTCCCAACGTGCCCGGCCGCGTCTGGCTCGATGCGAATGCGAGCGACGCCGCGCGCCGGTTCGTGTCGCAGATACCGCACCTGCCGCCTCAGGACACCGTGGCGCCGACGGTCGGTTCGCTGCGCGCGCTCTACGATGCGGGCCTCGACGACATCGAGGCCGAGCGACAGCGCAGCGGCGTGGGCGACCTGCCGCTGGTCGAGGTCCCGGCAGCGAATCCGGGCCGGCACGTATGCGCGATCCTGTATTCGGGCGATGGCGGCTGGCGCGACCTGGACCGCAGTCTGGCAGGTCTACTGGCCGCCCGTGGCATCAACGTCGTGGGAGTGGACGTACTGCGCTACTACTGGCGCACGCGGTCCCCCGAGTCGGCCGCGCACGATCTGGCGCGCATCATGCAGCACTATGAAAAGGCCTGGGACTGCGACCAGGTCATCCTGATCGGCTTCTCCTTCGGCGCGAATGTCATTCCCTTCATGGTCAACCGCCTTCCGACCGACCAGCGCGTGCGCCTCGCCCTGATCTCGTTGCTGTCCCCGGAGAAGACCACGGCTTTCGAGGTATCGCCGGCGGGATGGGTCGGCAAGGCTGCAGCCGCGACCATTCCGGTGGAGCCCGAGCTCAAAGCGCTGTCAACCAAAAAGCTGCAATGCGTTTATGGACAGGATGAGGCGAGCGCCAGTCTGTGCGTGACGGATGCGGCGCAGCGCTTCGACATCATTCGCAAGACCGGCGGTCATCACTTTGACAAGAAATACGATCAGCTGGCCGATGCCATACTCAGCGCCGTACCTGCCGCCGCAGCGCCAGGCCGCTGAGTACCGCCGTGCCGCACGGACGGAGAGGTCCCTGAACCTGCGGGGGCTCGTGCTCGCGGTACTGCTGGGCCTGCTGCCGGCAAGCCTGCCCGCTGCCGTACCCCCGGACAGCTGGCATTGGGCACACGTGCATGGTCATCGCATGGTCTATGCGGTCCAGGGCAACGGACGCACACTGGTGCTGCTGCACGGTGGCGGCGATTCGGGTGAGCACTCCTTCGAGCAGCAGATCCAGATGCTCTCGCTGCGCCATCGCATCATCGCGCCGGATCAGGTGGGTCAGGGACGAACCCCCGATGTGCCGGGGCTGCTGACCTACACGGGCATGATGGAGGATACGGTGGCCCTGCTGCAGCTCCTGCATCTGCGCAACGTCGATGTCATGGGCTTCAGCGACGGGGGAATCCTCGCGCTCATGATGGCGGCGCGCCATCCGCAGCTCGTGCGCAGGCTCGTGATCAGCGGGGTCAACATTTCCCCGGAGGGACTGACCGACGAGCAGCGCGAGGAGCTGCGTGCCTCGCAGGCGCCGCAACCGCGCAACATCGATGAAAAGCTGGCACAGCTCTGGCTCACCTCGCCCACCAAGGAGGAGCTGAGCCTGTCGATATTGGCCACGATCCACAAGCCCGTGCTGGTGATCTCCGGTGATCGGGACGCCATACGACTCGAGCACACCCTGGAAATCTATCGTGCGCTGCCCGATTCGGAGCTGTGCATTCTGCCGGGCACCGACCATGGAACTTTCTCGGGCCGTCCCGAATGGCTCAATCCCATTCTGACGGACTTCCTTGATCGGCCGGACCCGCAGTGAGTGCCGTCATTGAATCCTGTCGGATTCGAAGATCAAGAAGTGTGAATAAAGGATGACACCGCGGAACTAAGCCATCCGGGTATCGTCAGTCATGAGGAACGCGCGCTCAAAGGAGGTTCCCTTGTCCACACTGCACGTACCCGAATCCGAGTTCCGTGTCGCGACGGCGGTGCGTGCGCGCAGCAGATCGCGCCGGCTTCGCGCCAGCGATCCCGCAGTGAAGGCCGTGACGGATTTTTTTCGCGAGCCCCCGCAGACGGTGCCGGAGCATCTGGATCTCGATGAGGCCATGGATGCCATGTTCCGCCTCGGAGTGCGCGCCTTCCTGGTCGCGCATGAGGGTACCGTCACGGGGCTCGTGACCGCGGAGGATATCCGGCGGGCGCGCCGCACGCAGGCGCGACACGTGGTGGATGTCATGACGGCAGCCGCGGACATGCCGGCGATCGACTGGCAGACCCTGCGGGAGGCCACGGTGCGCGACCTCATGGAGATCTTCCAGGGCGCGAATGTCGATCACCTGGTCGTGCTCGAGACGGAGAGCACGCGGCGGCTCACCGTGCGCGGGCTCGTTCATCGCTCACGCGTCGAGCGCCGCCTGCGTCCTGCAGAGCTTTAGGGCCTCTGCAGGATGCGGTGCTGCGCCTTGGCAAACAGCCGCGTGAGCTCGCGGTTGAAGGCCGGCAGATCGTCGGGCTTGCGGCTTGTTACGAGCTCGCCGTCCACGACCACCTGCTCGTCGACCCACTGAGCGCCGCCATTCTCGAGGTCGGTCTTCAGCGACGGCCATGAGGTCATGCGGTGGCCGCGCACCGCGCCCACCTCGATGAGCGCCCAGGGCGCATGGCAGATCGCCCCGATGGGCTTACCCGCATCGCAAAAAGCCTTGATGAAGGCCAGCGCCTTGGGCTGCGTACGCAGTGCATCGGCATTGATCACCCCGCCGGGCAGCACGAGCGCATCGAACTCACCCGGGTCGGCGTCATCGAGGGAGCGATCGACGGGCACCTCCTCGCCCCACTGCTTCGTCTGCCACCCGCGTACCTTGTCCTTCTGCGGCGAGATGACTTCCGTGTCCGCCCCTGCCTCATCGAGCGCCTTGAGAGGCTCCATGAGTTCGGACTGTTCGAAGCCGTCTGTGGCGAGTACCGCAACCCTGAATCCGCGCAGTTCCTGCGACGCCATGGTTCTGCTCCTGGTTGACCTTGAGAGTAAGCCGGATTGTGCGCACGCGTTGCGCCTCCGGTCCGTGGTCGCGACTCCAATCCGGGGATCAGACTGGACTGACGCGGAGTTGCTACACTGCGGGTCATGAGTCTCTTGCGGGTATTGGGATTGTTGCTGATCGCAGCCGGCGTGTTCGGCCTCGTCTATCACCATTTCAGCTTCACTCGCGAAACGCATGAGGCGAAGCTCGGACCGCTCGAACTGTCGGTTGCCAGGAAGCAGGACGTGGACGTCCCGCAGTGGGCTGCGATCGGCGGCATCGTCATCGGCGCAGGGCTGCTGCTCGCGGGCGGTACCCGCCGATGACCCCCGGTTGCGCCCGGTTGCGGCGCCGGCATAGACTGCGCGCGCCGATGCGGCCTTGGAATCTAAGGAGTCGATAGTGGGAAAGGGTGATCGAAAGACGCGTCGCGGCAAGATCTATCGCGGCTCGTTCGGCAAGAGCCGGCCGAAGACGCCGGCGGCCAAGAAGAATGCCGCCGCCAGGCGCACCGCCGCCAAGAGTGCCGGGCGGAAGTAAGACGCTGCCATTCGCCGCCCTGCCGGCCGGCCGGGCGGTCCATCGCCTCTCGTAATCATTCGGCATGCTCGAGCATGTCGCGCAGATTCATTTTCAAGGGTACTGGCATCATCGGGGTGGGCTGGCTCACCAGGTCGCCCGGCTTCATGTCGGCCGGGCAGAGGCCGAGCCATTTTCCATCGGTCGAGGTCTTCGATTCGCCGGTCTTTCCGACAGGCGGATCGAAGCGCACGGTGGTGTCATCACGATAGGCGGTGTCGCCGCTGAACGTGATCGTGCTGTGGCTCGTCGCCTGTGAGGCGCCGAACCGGCAGATCGAGTCAACCTCGACGATGCTTCCCGAGCGATGCACGTCGAAGCGACTGCAGGCTTTCTGGCCCATGCGCCGGCCCAGTTTGTAGAGCAGCCCGTCGGTCTGCGCGTCGAGACAGACCCGCTGCACCTGCGGCGGGATCTTCCCGCTCGAAGTGCTGCTCGTGAGCTGCCATTCGCCGGGTTTGCGGGCAGGATAGTCATCGGCAGGCGCCGGGCGTGCCATTGTGAGCGCCACGATGATCATCATCAGCAGAGGCAGGCGGTGTTGCATGATCTGGAGCTCCGAGACTCAGCGGGTCGCCGCGGCATCGGATGCCACGTTCAGGCGCTTGATCAGCGCGAGCACCGAGGTGTCGATGCAGGCACGCAGCGCCTTGTCCACGCTTGCGCGGTGAGCGGTCTGATAGTTCACATCCGGTGTCAGCGGGTTCGCCACGTGGCCGCGCATGGCCGCCAGGGTGCCGACGAAGGCACCGGTCCCGCTGATGCCGCCGTTGGTGTCGCTGAGATCCTTGCTGACCTTGACGGTGTCGAGCACGTCACCGGTGTCGGCGTCCACGATGCGCACATCGATGGCGAGC
>Ga0326728_10014560_pt1 | contig 16672 bp, 12 predicted proteins | sample MB3enrmetagenome_FD_207602 | JGI IMG/M metagenome (GOLD analysis project Ga0326728, IMG submission 207602) | Lab enriched peat soil microbial communities from McLean, Ithaca, NY, United States - MB31MN | ecosystem: Environmental > Terrestrial > Soil > Wetlands > Peat | place: USA: New York...
AGCAAAAATGAGAACCAGCGATCGGAACACGGCAACCAGCTTCCGCAAAGCCCTGATTAGAGCCCCCATCGGCCCTGTTTCCAATGGCCATCGAGACCCATTCCGGCTAATTTGGACAGCTCTGGGACGGCGCCAGCCAATCGGGCAAGATCGTGAAGGTCTTGCTGCACGGGTGACAGACCCCACGTCGCACCCAGATGCCTGCGTGCCGGTCGTCGTGGCTCTGACGGAGTCGCCGGCCGTGGCCGATGATCGTTTCGTCACGGCAGACTGGACATCGCCGCGGCAGAAGATCCAATGGGATCACCCCGGCTCGATGTTGTCTTTCGCCTCTGGCAGTGCGATAAACAGTATCACGGCTGGCGTGAAGGCCCGCCGCTGACCGTTCTCTGGCAAAGTGTCGATCTGCTGGCCGGGCCTTCACCCTCCGGTAAAGTCAGTCTCGAACGAGAGAAGAATACTGCTTTCCGTTAACAGACGCGAGCCACTCACCAAGAACATTGGCCGGTATAAAAGGACTTATCTGGTGCCTCGGCGAGCTCGTTTCTATGAGATGCCGTGTTGAACCGGTCCCGGAGCCAAGCACCTGGTTCGGGACCAGGAGATCGCTGGTTCGAATCCACTCGCCCCGACCAATCTTTTCAATAACTTCCGCTGCATTTCTGGGTTCTTGTCTACTCCGCTGTAGATGATTTTGTAGATAGTCAACTCCTCCGGGGCTGGCCACGGAGTTTGCTTCGTTCGAGCCGAGGCCCGACCGGTGAGTTATACTCGGTCAGCGCAGAGCGTACGCAGCAAATGGAACCAACAGCGGATTTCGTCTCGCGCGTCATTTCCGGCGGGCCAGCAGCCGCAGTAGACAGATCCAAGCGGGACTTTTTGCGCGCCACCGCGGCGTTGCTCGTCGGCCTGAATGTGCCGCAAACGTCCCTTGCTCGTGGAGGTCAACACGGGGCCGGCGGCTCCGGGCAGCGGGTGGTGGTGGTCATTTTTGGCGGTGTGCGCCGCTCCGAAACCTTTTCACCGGAAGGGTTGGAGAACATTCCGCACTTGTCGCGGGACTTGCTTCCCCATTCCTTGTTTTATCCCGACGCCCGCAATGAAGGTGTGACCGCGCATTTCAACGCTATCTCGAGCATCCTGACCGGCAACTGGCAACGCGTGGATGACTGGGGGAAGCTCGCGCCCACCACCCCAACGCTGTTCGAACATTTTCGGAAGCGGCTGGGCGCGGCGCAGAGTGACACTTGGATAGTAGCCAGCAACAAAGCACTCACCAGCCTGATCGGCGCCAGCTCGGCCTCGGATTATGGCCCGGTCTACGGCGCTAACGTTGTCTTCCCCAAGCAGCTCATGGTAGCGGCCGTGGCAAACGCCCTTCGATCGGGACGCCTCCGCAACTTGGCGGATCGCCCAATGATCGAGGCTGAGTTGGAAAGCATGCTTGAAGCGGGCAACTACGAAGGCCTGGGATGGACCGTCTTCGACGCGGCTGACCGGCTTGATCCGCGCGTGCGCGGCACAATTGAGGAGGCCATTACCACCTTCGTGCGCGCAGGTGGCCCAACTTCCGGCGACGAACTTACTTTCCTGGTCAGCCGGGAGGTCATGCGAAAATTTTCACCGCGCCTGTTGGTGGTCATCTTTTCGGATGTGGAAGTTGCGCACTTCGGTTCCTACGCACTCCACGTCGCTGGCATTCGGACCGGCGACCGGCTTGCCTATCAGCTATGGCAGGAAATACAAGCCAACTCTGAATATCAGGGCAAGACCACCATGGTTATTCTGCCCGAATTCGGGCGTGATCCGGATGGATCGACGACCAACGGCTTCTTCAACCATCGCGGCGATACCGAGTCAACCCGGTCCACCTGGATGATGGCGTTGGGCACGGCGGTCGATAAGCCTCAGATCATTGAACGGCCCGTCCGGCAAGTGGATCTCTGCACCACGCTCGCGGGCCTGCTGGGGTGCCCGCCCATGGAGTCGCAGGGCGCACAACTGACGGAGTGGCGAATCTAATGGGCTGGGAGGGGGAACGCAGTAAGAAGCAGTCTGGGAGAGATTAGGGAATGTCGGCACAGGTCCAGCAAAAGCTGCCAGAACAACTTCAGGATGCCTTGAACAAAGGCTTGCTGAAGCGCCTGCCCACCACATTCCTTCCCTTTACCCGCCAGCAACTCCGCGACTGGGACTTCCTGTTTCCTTACGAACGCCAGTCGATTCTGCGCTTGCTTCTCTATCTCGCGAGTTTGAGCCAGGAGCAATTCGCGGAACTTTTCCGGGAGGTGCGTCAACTCGAGGAGAAGATGGGTGTGCGCGGCTGGGAGTTGTCCACCAGTGAGCAGACCATTCTGAATGCTTCGCTGCTCGCCCGCTCGCCCTACTATCAGGATTGGCGCAGAGCGGTGCAGAAGGTTTTCGACGCGGCCGATCAGCAGCCCGGCAAAGAAAAGATTGGCGGTGCCAGGGGCAATCAACTCATTCTGCTGGTGATGCCCCAGCGTCTTCCACTCGAGCGCTCGAACGCCTGGCAAAGATGGCAAGGGATCGGTCGTCCTGTGCGGCTCGATCTCCCCTTGTCCGGCGAAACTCGGAGTTCTGTGGAAGTGCTTCTCAGCGCAGGCAGCGCGGGTGGCGTAGGAGGACTACTGGAGGTTGTGTCACGCGGGCCCAACGCTTCCCCTGCGGACACGTGGATTTTGGACGCCGGAACTAGTCTGGTGGACTGCGCGCTGAAGCAGGGGACTTCCGGTACAGGCGCTCCATCCGCCACCCTGCTCAGTTATGAGCGACTCGCCACATTCCGCGAGAAGTTCTCGCACGAAATGAACACCATGCGAAAAGACTTGACCGACGCTGATGCCGTGTACGATCGTCTGCGCACGACTGACGTCATACCGTGGTCTCCTCCAGAGGTGGCGCCCGTACCGGTGATTCGGGAGTTCCTGCGGTCGCTCTATCTCAGCGGCAACGGAGCGTTAATTTTCGGAAATTCCTTCGTGGAGTGGAGCGCCTCGGAAGCTTTTCGTCGCGCACGGCCTCCCTTCTTGATGGCGCAGTTCGGGGTGCGCAGCAAGCCTAAGCCTTTCACAAGCGTGGCTGTGTTCGAGAACCCGGATCGGGTGAACCCGCTTCCTGCCGTCGACGATTTGCCGGGTAGCGCGTTGGACGCGCAGGTCCTGGCATTGTATGTGTGGCTGGCCGCCAGCCGCTATAACGAATATCGGCGTAATACTGTCTGCCTCTGCCTGGCCGAGAACCTGTCGGAGGCGTATGTTGTCGCTCCTCCGGAGTTTGCCCTGTGGCACGAGGCCGAACCAGTCACCCTGGACCGGCTTCGCGTTACCTTGACTCACTGGCTGGCTGACGAGCACCTGCTCGGCTATCAATTACCCACAAGCAAGGCAGCGCAGCATACGTGATCCCTATTTTCCCAGATCAGACAACATCTCAACCAAGTTTCCCCAGTTGCCGGCAACCCTCGCTCAGATTTTGAAGAAAATCTTGCGTTGGTAGAGCCAGTAGCACATGTACCACATCACTGCCAGCACCAGGATGTTCTCCGGGATGTTGCCGAAGTCCCCTAGGAACCAGAAATTTCCAGTGAAGTTCTTTAGCCCGCGCTGTAGCCAGCCGTGGAGTACCTGCGAGAAGGAGTAAATGAAGATGGAATTCATCCCCAGCACAACGAAGGGAAAGGTCCACTTCTTAACCTGCTTCACCTCCACCAACCAGTAAAACGCCATCAGCATCAGGATCACCCAACCCGCGCTGAAAAACGTGAAGGATGCCGTCCACAGGCGCTTCACCATTGGATTGAACGGCTCCAACGCGAGTCCCAGCGCCAATCCCGCCACCGCACAGGCGGCCAGCACCTTGAGCTTGTCGCCATGCGATCTTTTACTACGTATCAGCATGCCCGCCCAACAGCCGAACAGAATGGTGACGGCGTTGCCAATGAAGTTGATGGTGGTGTAGTAGCCGGTGTAGTTGTACCCGAGCAGCTTAGCGTCGATTACTACCCCGATGTTGGCGGTCTTAGAAAAAGCGCCGTGCGGTCCGGGGAAAAGAACGAACAAGGCCCAATAGCCCGCAAGCATGGCGACTGCCGCGGCCACCTGATACGAGAAACGCATGCGCGTGATCAGGAAGCAAATCATGTATCCGAAGGCAATCTGGCAGAGCACGTTGATCAATTGGAGTACGGGCCGATGCCCGGCATTGAAGTTCGAGAGAATGTTGCTTAGCACGATCAACACGAGCGACCGCCAAGCCACGTGGCGAAAAAGATCCCAGTTACTGGCGCCCTGAGACATTCTCCGGGCTAGCGCGAACGGCATTGCCATCCCGACCATGAAAGTGAATGCCGGCTGGATGAGGTCCCAGAAGGTGCAGCCCTCCCACGCGGCGTGATCCACTTGTCTAGCCAGCCAGCCCCAGCCGGTATGTGATTGAAGCATGCCAAAGCCGAACCCATCGGAAACAAGCAACAGCATGATAAATCCGCGGTACGCGTCCAGGCCAACCAGGCGCGCCCCGGTTTCTGGTCTCGGCTCGGCTGGCGGAGGCGTGGCGGCAGCAGTCGTTGCGGGGTGTGCGACTGTGGACACGTTTTCCCTTTGGTATTGAACGGCCGCTAATAATAGAACTTCAGCGCAAACTGGATCTCACGCTGGTCGTTCAGCCCGTCGCGTGTAGACGTGATAACGCCAAAGGTCGAAGGCGACAGGTAGTTGAGCGAACCGGGAGCAGCTACAACACCGTTGCCGCTGAAGCCCGGCGGAGAAAAGTCGGGGTGGTTCGTTAGGTTGAAGATTTCCGCGCGAAACTCCAGTTTGGTTTTCTCGGTAACCGGGAAGGTCTTGAAAGCCGAGAAATCCATGCGATGAAAACCGGGGCCGTAGAACTGGGACGGAGCGCCGCCCAATGGGGCATAGTTGGACTGCCCGATGGCAGTGGCCACGGGCGGGGTGGCAAATGCAGCCGGATTGATCCAGTGATTCACATTGTGCGGACCTGCGGTTATGCTCTCGCCAGGAACCTCAAGCGCGTCGCAGCCAAAGCCGGACGTGGTGCTGGCGCCGGAGCAACCCACAGTAAAGGGCTGCCCATCCTGAAGAGTCAGAATCCAGTTCGTGCTCCATCCACCGAGCAGCATGTCAACGGCCCGGCTGCTGTTATTGAGAAACTGCCTACCATGTCCGAAGGGCAGCTCGTAGTCTCCGCTGACATGAACTACTTTTGGAATGTCGAAATCACAGAGCCCGTAATCCCCCTGAATGCCAAAGCCTGGGAGGAAGGCCCCCCGGAAGCCGGTGATGGCCGTGCCATTAAGCACATCCACAGCGTCGGTGCGGCACTTCGAATATGTGAAATTAGCCAGCACGCTCAAGCCGGCGCTGAACCGGCGTTCGTAGTTGGCTTGCAGAGAGTTGTAGTAGCTGTCTCCGGCATAGCTGGTGTCCGTGAAACCAGTTTGAAAATCGGGATAGGGAGAGTAATTGTAGGAGTCGAGCCCGGGCGTAAGAATTTCCGTCGGGGAATTCCGATTCGTGTAAACCCCGAGGTGGTGCACGTTGTTCCCCACATAACCCAGTTGCACGGTCTGGTTCGGCGTGACTTGGTATTGGAGGGTAAGGTTGAACCCCTGCGTGTAAGGCGTCTTCGTGTGAAAATCCTCGCCGGTAAATGACACGCCGGCTGGCTCCACGTTGGCCGGCGACAAGGGGATGCCGGTCAATCCGGTCTCGAGCGTAGCGATGGAGCCGTTGGGGAATGTGATCGGCGCGTTGGGAACCAGGTTTGGATAGTTCAGAGAGAACTGGAACGGGAAATCGACATACGTTTCCACCACAGAGTTCTCAAAACCACCATAGAATATGCCGTATCCCCCGCGGACCACGAACTTCGGCGTAAGCTGATAAGCGAATCCAACACGCGGGGAAAAATTGGTCAGTTGCGACTTCCCGAGTCCCGTAAGGCTGGAGCAGACGATATCGATATTGTCCTTCTGGGCCGCGGCCAGGAAGTCTGGGGAAAGCGGCGTGTTACATCGCTTCGTACTGAGGATGAACTCGGACGCGGCACTCGTTCCGGAAGCCTGAAAATTGGATTGGGCGCCATAACGCTCGCCGAGTTGGCCGAAATACTCCCAACGCAGGCCCAGGTTCAGAGTGAGCTTGGAAGTGATTTTAATGTCATCCTGGAAATAGGCGCCGTCGTAGTTGTGAAACTGATCGGTGTTGGCAATGTTTGAAGCGCCAACACTATCAGCTCCACCCACATAATTAGAAGCGCCCGCGACGGTACCCGGAATGGGGGTGAGCAGCATCTGCGCCAACCCGGTGTTGCCTCCCGTGCTCTCGGGTACTTCAGTATAGACCCCGGTGAAGTTCCAGTAGCCGCGACCCTCGGGTGGCTGGAGGATCGAGAACCGCAGATGCTGGTACTCGAATCCGACCTTGATCGATTGTCGTCCCAGATTTTTGGTCAGGTTATCCGTGAATTGCAGCGTGTTGCTGTATTCAATGGAGGGCAGAAACTCATTGCTGCCGAGCGTCGTGAGGCCGGTAATAAAAAAGCTACCCAGGCCGCCGTTGGAAGGGCCGTTCGGAACACCTTGAATGCCATACTGCGCAGCGGCTCCGAGGTCATTAGCGAAGGGCTGAACTCGCGTGGCGTGGATGCGGTTGAAGCCCAAGCGGGCCTCATTGATCAGGCTCGGTGAGAAGGTGTGGGTTTCGCTCAAAGCATCGTTGTTAGAGATCGCCGTCTGGATGCCTTGGTAGAACGCGCCGCCATCCGCAAGCCCGGGGAACGGACCGGGAAGGTCGATGGGATTGTTGACGTAGCTCACCCGCGCAAACACGCTGTCCTTCTCGCTGAAGCTCTGGTCCACGCGAACGTCGAACTGATTGGGGTTATTGCTGATCACGGGGTCGGCGGCGTAGTTGTTAAAGAGCGAGGAGTTGGTGGGAAGAGGATAGAGGTTGAGCAGCTTAATCGCGTTCGGATCCAGCCGGTTAGCGGGAATGATGTTTCCCTGGAAGGGCTCTCGGGCAAAGCCGATCTGACTGCCCGTGGAGGTACCGCTCGGGCAGGGCGGCGTGATGCCGGTAACCGGATCCGGTACGCCGCAGGATACCGCTCGCGTGGTGGAAGGATCAAAAACCTGGCCCAGAGCGAAGTTTCGACCGAGGACATCGGTGGGCTCCGAGCCGCCCTGCGTGAGCAACTGCGACAAGTTCGTGTAGCCGCTGTTGCGCTCGCTCAGGGTGGGTACCGTATTCAGTGAAGGTGACGCCTGGCGAATGCGTGTGCCTTCGTAATCCATGAAGAAAAACGTTTTGTTCTTGCGGATGGGCCCCCCGAAGGTGGCGCCGAACTGGTTTTGACGGTATTCGCCCTTGGGAATGCCACCCGCGTTCTCAAAGAAATTCGCGGCGTCGAAGGCGTCGTTGCGCAAGAACTCCCAGGCGTTGCCATGAAATTCGTTGGTTCCGGATTTGATGGTCGCATTCAGGATGGCGCCGGCCGAGCGTCCAGCCTCGGCGCTGTAGTTGTCCGTCTGCATTTTGAATTCCGCAATCGCGTCGACCGGCGGCTTCACAACATAGGCCGTGCCATTCAAAAAGTCCACCAGGTTGACGTTATTGTCGATTCCGTCCAGCAGGTAGTTGTTCTGCGCCGGCCGTAACCCATTGGCGGCAAAACTGCCGGTGGCGCCCAATCCCCGAGTGTCTTGCTGGTCGAATGTCACCCCGGCCGACAGTTGGGCGAGGAATGTGAAGTTCCGGCCGTTCAGCGGCAAGTCGTTAATCGTGCGGGCACCGATCACCTGCCCCACGGAAGCGTCTTCACTTTGGAGCAAGGGTGCTTCCCCGGTTACCGAGACGGTTTGGGTCATCTCGCCAGGGGGAAGAACGAAGTCCACCAGTACGCGCTGCTGTACGTTCACGGTCACGTGAGGATGGTCCACGCGTTGGAAGCCGTGGAATTCTGCGACGACGGAATAGGTGCCGATCTTGACCGGGGCGAAGATATATTCACCCGTGGAACTGCTCATCACTTCCTGGACCACTCCTGTGTCCTCGTTGGTGAGCGTCACTTTGACGCCGGGAATCACCGCGTTGGAGGTGTCCCTGACGGTGCCCAGAATTGCACCGGCATCCACCTGAGCAAACGAAACGGCCACTCCGAAAAAGCTTACCAGCAGCACGAAAGTGGCACGGGTAAGCAACGCAGAAAAGTGAAGAGTTCCGCTGGATTTCCGAATAAGCCGGGTCGCGTAAGATGTCTTCATGAACAACCTCCAGGCCAGTAAATCGCAGCAAGCCGGTTTTCATGTCCAGAATTCCGTTTTGCCATCCTGGCCGACACCGCGATTGTACATCCAACCGCCTGCGTAAGAGCCCTTTTCTTTACATTTTCAGTACCTCTTCTCTAGTGGTGCAGTTCGCGGCGCCGGGCGATCTTCTCGGCGGCAATCGCCCGAAGCATGAATCCGAGTTTCGGATCTGGATGGCGCCAGACTTCAGAGCTGAGCATGTGAATTGGTTCCAAGATTTGGCCATCAGAAATGTGCGTTCGTAGGGAGAAAGTGATATCGCAAACACAACTGGAAGTCCTTTAGATTCAACAAATCGAAATACCTAGGGTGGTTGAAACGTGTTGAAGGGAGCTTTCAATTCAAAAGATTTCCGAGAGTGGAACATCGCTCTTGAGGGAAAGCGTAAATTCATTTGCAGATTACCGGTTTCCGCTTTATATTATTGCCACGGATGTCGTGTTTCGATCCTCGACGCCGGAGCCCTGATATATCGGAATGGCAATTTCTGAGGAATTATCAACGCGGGCAGCCCGTGAGCGTTTACCGTATTCCCACCAAATGAATTAACAGAATTGCAACCGTCCTGGGATGGGAAATATGAAGATCAGTATCGACCCTGTGATAGCTGGCCGGATCAACAACGCATGGAATCGAATGACACCGGACCAACAGGGCCGGATTGCCCGGGCCATCCTGAACGCTAATCAGCAAGCGGTAAGCGTCGCCCAGACCAGAAAGTCGCCGTCGGCCCCAGCCGCCCCGCATCATCTGATGCTGGCCCACAGCGCGCTGACAAACGATTCCGACAACGTCGTAAGCAGCCTCGCGGCTGGCGTCGTTTTGGATGTTGGGCCTGACGGAGTGATCTGGGGAACCGGCAAGTATCAGCAATTCGATCCGGGCTGGGTCGAGGCCTTTGCCGTGTTTCTCGAAACGGCGATCTTTGGCAGCATCAACCCCTTTGTCGAGACCCCTCAGACTATCCAAATACCGGACTCAGTGACCATCGCGCTTGCGGGCGACTGGGGGACCGGCGACTGGCGTACCGCATCCAACCCTGCGCCCAGCACTGACGTACGCAATCACATGGCATTTCTCAAGCCTCAGCTGACGATCCATCTGGGCGACGTTTATTATTCAGGAACAGGCGATCAAGAAAAGCATGAGTTGGTCAATCTCTGGCCGAAGGGCTCGATCGACGCACTGTCCCTGAACTCCAATCACGAGATGTATTCGGGAGCCAAACCGTATTTTCAAGTCATAGCCAATCCTCCATTTGAGATCCAGAAGGGGTGCAGCTTTTTTGCTTTGGAAAACAGCAACTGGGTCGTCGTCGGTATGGACTCGGCTTACTATGCCGATGACGACAATCTCTACATGGACGGAGCGCTCTTTCCAGCCGACCACCCGAACGTACAGAATTCGTTTTTATTGGAAACTGGGGCCAAGGCGCAGGCTGATGAAAAAAGCTCATCTTGTTCACGCACCATAACGGACTCGACGAGACCGGTTCGCAAACTAACATGTTGTGGGACCAGGTGATGAATGCGTTCCCCGCCGGCGGCGGTCCCGCCTATTGGTATTGGGGACACGTCCATGCCGCGGTGGCGTATCAGAATCACGATCCCGGAGGACGGAACGTAGCTTGCCGCTGCTGCGGTCATGGCGGACTGCCTTGGGGGCACGCTACAGAACTCGACGACAACCCGAATGTGATCTGGTACGAGAACCGAACGGCCAATGACCCCGACATTCCGGAGCGCGTACTGAACGGCTTTGCGATGCTCTCCCTGGCAGGACCGAACATTCAGGAGGCCTTCTTTGATGAGAATGGCGGCGTGGCTTGGCGATTTCCATAACATTAAGATGACATGGGTGCGGACGCAGTTTTGGCGAATGACAGCCTCAGAATAATGTCCGTGGAAGTAGAGTATGGCGGTTTGAAGGCCAATTGCGCAGTGGAGGTCTTCGAGGCTCTCAACTTCCACGAGCTTCACCCCGCCTGCCGTGCGCGTTCGGACGCCGGTTTGAGAATTTCTTTGAGCCGCTCGGCGACTAGCCTTTCATCTCCCGGCTGGAGCGTATTTGAAGTGATACAGATGACATACTCTGCGTCGCCCTTCTGTCGCTCCTGCTTGGGTTGGGGGTCAGTGTACTTCACCAGTTCGCGTCCCATGCCGTTATACACCTTGATGTGCGGCTCGCCGTTCCGGAGCGCTTCGATGCACTGCTGCTTGGTTAGCCCGAAAGCCTGTTCATCCCAGACCACCGCCAGATGTGGGACTTCGTTGCCGAGTTTACGGTAACAGACCGTCGCTTCGACGCCTGGAATGGCATTGATGGTTTTTGCGATGTAATTCAATCGCGACTCCCACATACGGCAGTCGGCCTGATAGTCGCGTTTGGATGACCAATCGACGGCGGCTAATACTCTTCGAGATGAGTGTCGATGATCAGCCGCTTCGATGTGCTTGCCAGTCCGGCAGCAGCCTGTGCCAGAAACGCGCGGCGGCTCAAGGCGTTGCGTATGGGCTTTTTGTCGCCGCGATAACTATAGGTGGTCAAGTTCACCTCGTGAAGTTGGCGCGTATTTCTCGCGAACCATAATTAGATACGAAAGAATGCCAACCGCCAACACGGCCCAGATGGCGTTCATGGGAGCCTCATAGCTGCCGGTCTTCTGCTTCAGCCAGCCTGTGAGTACTGGGGCAACGATGCCGGCGATGCTTGCCGCGCAGTTCTGCACACCTGCCATGGCTCCGATGGTAGCGGCGGGGAACAGCGTCTGCGTAATCGCCCAATAGTTGGCCGTTGCCAAGCCAAGACCAGAGAGCGACACGATAGAGAAAGTGACTGCCATGGTTACGGACGAGGTGTGCGCGCCTATCAGTTCCGTACAAGCGATGGCCAGGCCGGCGATCGTGAACCATTTCCGCACGGTAACCGGGTTGCCGCCGCGCCGGATCATCAAGTCAGCGAACCAACCGCCGAGTACAGCGATCACCGCCATGCCGCCAAAGCTGAAAAACGTATACAGTCCCATTTTCGACAACGACTGATGGCGTTGTTCGACGAAGTAGGCGGGCATCCAGGTTATGCAGAAATATACGAAGTACATGTAGCAGAACGTGACGATCACCGTGCCCCACACGACGGGATTCGTGACCAACGTCCGCAAGCGAACCGGCGCCGGCGCGGCTCGCTCTGTAACGCGCTGTGCGGCACGCTGGCCATCGTTGTCGACCAGCAGAATCCAGGGAATTAGCCAAATCAGCCCGCCTAACCCCAGAATCAGGAACATCATGCGCCAGTCGTACTGGACAATCAGCCAGGCGGCGAGCGGCGGACCGATCGCCGGACCGATCTTCGTGCCTGCCATGTAAACGCCCACGGCCAAGCCTCTTTCCCTTTCTGCGAAGTGGAAGCGTATCCACTTGTAGCTTGCGGGCGCGACGACCGATTCTCCGATGCCCAAGATCACACGCAGTGCGATCAACTCCGAAAGCGATCCAGCAAGCACTGTCCAGGCGGATGCGAGGCACCAGAACAGGAAACTCAGCGCGTAAGGCCACTTCACGCCGTAGCGGTCGACCAGCCAACCGGCGGGAATTTGGAGCGCTGCGTAGGCCCAGAAAAAAGACGAGTTGAGAGTGCCGCGATCCAGGTCCGATAAGTGGAAAAATCGAATGAAATCCGGCAGCGCAAGCGCCACCGGCAGATTGGAGCGCGAAACGTAGGCGATGATCATGCCGGCGTTTAGCAGTCCGATGATCGTCCAACGCCGGGCGTCCGGAAGTTGCGGCGCCGCCTCGACTGAGATTCCCGTAGCGATGTTTTTCGTCTCCATTAGTCCGTGCCTGAGATTCAGGCCCTCAAGTACGGCCTCAGTGCTGCAAAGTTGAATTCAATTTCCTGAATTGCGGCCGGTGAGAGCTTCACATCGTGTTGCCGCGAAACAGTGGTCTTGAACACACCGCGCTTCTTCATGATGTATGGGCGCGTTCCAGGAATGCGCTCATCCACATTCGTCATGAGCAGCAATTTACTGAACAGGTCCCGAGCCTTTTCATGATCGCCGCTCTGATAGGAATCCCAGATCTGAGCGTAAAGATCGGCATACGGCGCGCCGGGCATAATGCCGTCAAAGCCCAAGCGCATCTCGTATAACATGCCGACACCGGCATTGCCGCTGAAGACCCCTTTAACGGCTGGACGGTGCGCTGCCAGCTCCGTCATGCGTTCAATCACCGGCTTGTACTCTTCTTTGATGTAGCCGAAGTTGGGGAACTCCTCACATAGCTCGACCAATAACTTGACATCGGGGACTATGCCGCTCGCTCCGCCGGTGGTTTGGATGAAAAACGGAAGTTTCGTGGCGCGCCCCAATGCGCGGTAATATTCGCGGAAGTCATCGAGCGACTTGGCCTCGGTGGGCGGCATGGCGATGACTGCATCAGGGGCAAGCTCATCGGCATGACGCAGATACGCGAGCGCGCCTTCGGTGTCCGGCGCCTGTACGCCCAGGACCAGGGCCGGCCGTTTGCCTTTCGCTGCCTTCGCCAGAACCTCCATGCCGTGCATCCGTTCGTCCCGCGAGAGACGCGAATACTCGCTGGCCATTTGGGGCCAAACCATCCCCTGGACGCCGCAGCGGCCCATGAAATCCACCTCACGGCCCAGATCTTCGTAGTCGACGGCTTTGTCCTCGGTATAGGGTGTAGCCATGATGGGGAAAGCCCCGCGGAGTGGTTTTGCCGCCGCGTCGAGGCGTGAGTATAGGCCGGCGGCCGCTACGCAGCGGAGAAATTGCCGCCGGGAGGGGACGAATTCGCTGATCATAGTGCTACCGATTGTAGGACAAAGAATGTGCTTTGAGTTTGGGGCACTGGATGAAAGAATAGGAGACCGCTATGAGCAAACGACGAAGTTTTATCAAATCGGCAGTAGGGCTTGGCGCGGGGGCTTCGATGGGCGCGATGGCGGCCAGTGCAGGTACGGGAGAGCGAAGCGCAACGAAAGGCGGCATTCGAACGGGCAATCTGTATTTCAGTTCGGGAATTACCGGCGTGCGGCCGGAAGCTCGCAAGGATCCGCTTGCGTTCGGCGGCGACATCAAGGAACAGACACGCACGATTCTCGAAATTCACAAGGCCAATCTCGACTCAATGGGTTCATCGCTAGACAAAGTGCTCAAGGTGACGGTTTTCCTTGCCGATGTCAAAACTGAAAAGAATGCCATGAACGAGGTCTACGCTCAATATTTCCCGAAGGAAGCACCGGCGCGCGCGGCGGTGGGAGTGCAGTTTCCCGATACCGCTACGCGCGTGGAAATCGAACTGATAGCCTGGGTTCCGTAGAGGAGCGCGCATTAGTGCTGCAATCCGCACCACGCATCGTGATACCGGATGATGCGCCACCCGTGATGGCCCCGAGCGAAGCTTATCGCAAGTTGCTGGAGCGCGTGCAGGTCGATTATCACGATACGCTTCCGGGAACGGAGGAGCGCTTGATCGAGCGCATCGCCGGCGCGGAGATTGTCATCAACATTCGCTCATCCAGCCGTTTCACCGCCAATCTGCTCCAGCAATCTCCCAACCTTCGGCTGCTGTCTTTGTGGGGCACGGGCACCGATAACGTGGATCTCGAAGCGGCTGCGCGCCATGGTGTGACGGTCACGAACACACCCGGCGTCTCCGCTGCGTCGGTTGCCGAACATGCTTTCGCGCTCTTGCTGGCCACAGCGCGGCGCATCCCTCACCTCGACTCCGATGTTCGCCAAGGCCGCTGGCCCCGCGGGCAGGTGTCGCAGATGCATGGTAAGACGCTCGGCATCGTGGGCCTGGGAGCGGTCGGCCGTCACTTCGCGCGGTTGGGAACGGGGGGTGGGATGCGTGTGATCGCGTGGACGATGCACCCGGACCCGGCGCTCGGCTGCGAACTCGTCACGCTCGACGACCTGTTGCGTTCGAGCGACGTTGTGAGCTTGCATCTGCGCCTGTCCGAGGAAACGCGCGGTTTCATCGGAAAGCGGGAATTCGAAAAGATGAAACCGGGGGCCATTCTAATCAACACGGCTCGCGGCGCCATTGTGGACGAGCAGGCAATGATTGAGGTTCTCAGTCAAGGCCGCATCGCCGGCGCCGGTTTGGATGTTTTCGAAACCGAGCCGCTGCCATCCGGTCATCCGCTCACGCGGCTCGAAAACGTCGTCCTCACACCACACTGCGCGGGTGTCACCCCTGAGGCGCTCGAGGCCGGCCTGCGTCTGTCGATCGAGAATGTCTGGAGTTTCCTGGAAGGCCGGCCGGCGAACATCGTCGTCACCGGGGACGGGGTGCGATAGCGCATGCCGAATGGCGCCGAGTTGTTCGTGAATGCCGTCGCACAGCTCGGAATCAGCCACGTCTTTACGCTCGTTGGAGATCACTTGAACGAAGTGCTGGCCATCGCCGCTCGGGAACAGATTCAGATCATTGATATGCGGCACGAATCCGGTGTGACACATGCGGCCGATGCCTGGGCGCGCCTTCACCGGCGGCCGGCGGTTTCCCTGGTTACTGGTGGTCCCGGCCATACCAATTCGCTGACGGGGATCGCAACAGCGAACCTGGCCGGCAGTCCGCTGATTGCAGTGAGCGGAACACTGGCATCAACACTTCGCGATCGCGGCGGTTTTCAGGATATCGATCAGGTCTCGATGGCCCGGCCGGTCGTGAAATGGGCCGCCCAGCCCCCTGCACCGGGCCAAATCCCGTTCTATCTCGCGCGAGCCTATGCCGAGGCAAATAGCGGACGGAAGGGGGTTGTCCATTTGACCATACCAGTGGATTTCTTTACGGGCCAGGCAAGCGCTGCGGAGGCGCCGCCGCGAATCGATATAGCGCCGCCCGCCCCAAACGGGGCGGAGATCGATCGGGCAATCGCAATGCTCAGTTCCGCGCAACGGCCTTTGGTGATTGCCGGGAGTGGGGTCTGGTGGTCCGGCGCGGAGGGCGAGTTGCGGGAATTCATCGAGACAGCTTCTCTTCCGCTCTACACCATTACCATGGCCCGCGGCGTCGTCCCCGACACACATCCGTTGTGCATGGGATACGCCGATCCGGCCCTGAACCGCGCGGCTCTTCAGGCCTACCAGGACGCAGACCTGATTCTGGTGATCGGGAAACGGCTGGACTACCGGCTCGGCTTGGGCGGCGAGCGCGTCTTCCCGGCAGGCACGCGTTTCATCCAAGTGGATATTCACGCCTCAGAACTGGGGATGAATCGCAGGTTAGAAGCCGGCATCTGCGCGGATGCCAAAGCCACTCTGCGGATCTTTACTGAAGGCTGGTCAAGCCGTGCGGATTTATCCGGCTGGGTCCGGCATCTGCATACTTTGAAAGAGGACTGGGAGCGGACGGTTGCACGTGCCGCAAACGACGGGACGTCGCCCTTACATCCGGCCGCATTTTTTCGCGAACTCAAGGGCGCGCTCCCGCCAGGCGTCCTGTACTCATGGGACGGCGGCGACTTTGTGCATTGGGGTCGCGTTTCGCTTCCGGCGCTTCAACCCGGGGGCTGGCTGAGGCTGGGGCCGTTGGGCACGATTGGCTCCTCGCTCCCCAACGGCATTGCGCTTCAGTTAGCGAATCCTGGGAAACCGGTCGCCGTCATCACCGGAGATGGAGCCTTGGGCTTCTACCTTGTGGAAATGGAAACTGCGGTGCGGCTTCGGTTGCCAATCGTGCTCATCGTGGGAAACGACGCCGGCTGGGGCTTAGAACGGGAATTGCAGAAGGCTGCCGGCGCCCAGACGCGTGAGACGGTGGGCGCCGAATTGAGTTCCGCGCGCTACGACGCCATCATGCAAGCTTTCGGCGGCGGTGGGGAGACCATCAAATCACTCGATCAGGTTGGGCCCGCAGTGACGCGTGCCTTTAGGTCTGGCATGCCGTATTGTCTTAACGTGAAGATCCGGGGCGCACGTTCGCCCTTCACGGATTGGCAGATCGCCGGCAAACGGAACTCGCGCAGGCCAGATCTATTGCCGCCATAAAGAGAGCGAAAGTGTTTTTGGGATGATGATCAGAGGCCGCTTGCTTCGCGGATTTTCTTGATGATGCGAACTCGTTTGGTGGCTGGCACGATCCGGGGCCTTGGTATCTATTTTTTGACTTTCACAGACACCCAGAGCTTAGCGCCTCCTGGAACTGATTGTTAATATTAATGTTAGCAAAAATGGGGTATCTACTTCACTCAGGTAGGCCCTATATATTGTGGTTGACCCCGTCAGCCCTGGCGTAGCACTTCACGATCGATTTGTACGGCGCTGGTCCCACAGCCACGGCTTGCTCGGCGAGG
>Ga0326728_10014561_pt1 | contig 16672 bp, 18 predicted proteins | sample MB3enrmetagenome_FD_207602 | JGI IMG/M metagenome (GOLD analysis project Ga0326728, IMG submission 207602) | Lab enriched peat soil microbial communities from McLean, Ithaca, NY, United States - MB31MN | ecosystem: Environmental > Terrestrial > Soil > Wetlands > Peat | place: USA: New York...
GGAAATGTCCCGCGGAACTCTTCCTGCCAGACTTCGACTTCGTGAAATACTACGCACAGTTCTTTGCACTTCGAAGTTGAAACCGGCCCTCCTCTCCGCCGTATGCACAGCTTAAGGATCTTGCAAACGACCTGGAATGCTGCGAGCTCGTGCGGCACTCGCCCGACGAGGGCCATTACGCGCTCGCTCTGCTTGACTGCTTCGCGATCATCCTCCGCGAGTTTTCCGGCAGTGCTGCGTTCCGCATTCTCGAAGGCCAGTTGCTTTGCATCGAGGAAGACATCACCGTCCTGTTGGAGCACATGAGGCAATATGCACCCATCGTGCGTCCTGCCAACAGACGGCTGCGGCCGACTGTAGTCTTGCTTCCTTTCCTGCCACATTTCAAATCCGGAGATTCCTCTATGTCTGCAGAAGACTTGCGCACCTGGTTTCTCGTCCGCACTGGATCTGCATGCGCTTTTCAGGTGGAGGGCCAGTACCAGCTCTTCTCGACTCGCCATACGGCCATGGTCAAACACGTCGATACTTCCGGCAAGCTCCAACCAGCCATCCTTGTCAGGAAAGCGGTGTTCGAGAGGTTTCGTAACATGCTCCCCGATGTCCCGCGGGCCCAATTGCCGCTGAAGAAACGGGCCACTACACACGACGCGGCTGCTACCCCGGCGGCGACGTCCGCGCCTTAACCCTCTTTTTCCCGTCTTGAATATCCGGCGACATGCAGTCACGCAGCCCGTTCACGTGCAGCACCCTTATGGCTTCTGCTACCCTGCCATCCGCGTAAGGTGGTACGTCCACACCAGACCCACGGCCCTTCTCCATTGGAGTCGACCATGTCGAAATCGTTCTGCAAAACTCAGATCCTCGGATTTACAGGAGCTGACCCCATCCTCTCCACCCTCTCCAACGGGACTGCCACTGCCTCGCTCAATATTGCCACTTCCGTGGACATATTCGACCCTACCGTTTCGCGGTACATTGAGCGAACCATCTGGCACCGCGTGGTTGCATTTGGTTCCCAGACCGAGAATATCCGCAACTACGTTACCAAGGGATGTCGCGTTTATATTGAAGGGGTGTTGTATCCCGAGGCATATCAGGACCGCGACAGCGGCAAGACCATCTTCCGTACCCGAGTGGTCGCATCCAGCGTCATCCTTATCCAGGCCCCGCAAAGGCCCGTGCAAGTTGCGCCGCATGTTTCTATGACGCAGCCACCCAGCTTGCCGCAAACCGATGCGGCTCAGGGCCTGGATTCCGAGTGGGATAGTCTTCCCTTATAGCTGGGTTCTCTCTTCTTCATTGGCGTTCCGGTCCTTCGTACGCCGGCTGCTGGAGTCAGAGAAATGCACCATCGTAAGTATGCCCAGCCCAAAAGCGATCCCTGGCATAACCAGCAGGAACTTAAGAACGTCCTTGCCAATATTGATTGTCGTTCCCACTTTCTTCTCCATGCCGCAGACTCTCGCAGCGCCTTGAGCGTACGACAAGTAGCCAGTCTGGGGGGACGTCTAGAATGAGGTTTTTTAAGGCTATTTTGCCGGGCTTGTCCCCGCATTCGATTCGACACTCATCTACGATTCGGCGTTTTCTTTCGCCACAAGCGCCGGATCGCTGACTACCCATTCTGTCCGGGTGTTTTCCGTTGACGCCTGGCCGCCCCTGATTACCACCGATTTGGTGGCACATTTTTAAACGCATCACAGAGGATTTGGCCTGCACGCCCTTGCCGTAACCATCGCTTCCCCGCCCTACCATTCCGCAAAAGCCGGACACCGCTAAATAAGACATTACTTTGCCAAACAAATGGCAAGATTATGCTCTATTTCTTACCCCGCCCATCCGGTTGAAAAGGAGCAAAACAAGTGAGAACAGCAGGCAGACTGCGCTTGGGATATTTTCCTCTTCCCGGCCCAGAAGGGCCGCATATTCGCGCGCGGCTTACTTTTCCCCAGCAAGCTAGCGTGCTCGACCCGTGCGCCGGAACCGGCGCCGCACTACTAGCCGTGACGGCGAACACCTTCGTCGCCCGCTACGCCATCGAGCTTGACACCGACCGCGCCGAGGCATGTGCTGCGGCCGGGATCGCCACCATCCATGGCAATACCATCGAGGTCGCCGGCAAGGTCCAGCAGGTGTCCCTGCTTTACCTCAATCCGCCCTACGACTTCGAGACAGGCACCTCGGACAACAAACGCCTGGAGCAGGTGTTTCTCCAACACTGCTTCCGGTGGCTTGTCCCCGGCGGCATCCTTGTCTTTGTCATACCGGAGAAGGCCCTCGCTTACTGCTCGCGCACATTGGCTGGCAGATTTGCCGACATCCGCGTATACCATCTGACCCACCCGGATTCGGTCAAGTACGACCAGGTGGTTCTGTTTGGCGTGCGCAAGGACCAAACCGACAGGGCCGCCGAGCGTACCCAGACTTTCCTCAATGGCCTGTCCTGGGGGCGCCTCAGCATCAACCCGCTTCCGGAACCCGGCGAAGGCCTCTGGACATATACCGTGCCGGCCTCCGGGCCTGCAGCATTTACCCACCAGGGCATTGACTTCGATCTCCTCGAGGACCTGTTGCCCCAGTCGAACGCATGGCGACAGACCAGGCATGCGCTCCTGCCTGAAGCCGCATTTACCGGCGGCCGACCTCTGACCCCCTTGCACGGCGGCCATGTCGGCCTCCTATGCACCTCCGGCCTCATGAATGGTGTCTTCGGCGAAAACGAAGACCGGCATATTGCCCGCTGGCGTACCTTAAAGGTCACCACCGCGATCGAGGAGCCACCGGACGACGACGGCGCGGTTGTTACACGCTCGATCCAGCGATTTGCGAATGACCTCGCACTCGTTTATGAGGACGGTCGTGTACTGACCCTACAGGCCGAAGCCCCCAAGGACGGCGAGCCCGAACAGCCGACACTCCCCTTAGATTGCGTCACGCAACCTGCCGAAGACGATTCCACAGGCGATGGCCAGTTCGGTGATGACCTGCCCGGGGGAGACACCGTGTCCTGCGAGAAGCTCACAGGCCACTTGTTTCCGCTCGGCCGTACGGTGATGACCCCCGGCATCCGTGAGCTGATTTGCCAGGGGCTTAACATCACACCCCTGCTCGAGCGGCACGCCGACGGCGACTGGGGGGACCTGTCGAAAAGCGATATCGCCTCGAACGACAATGCTCTTGAGTTCGGCGGCGACAGGCTCCTCAGCTCCTACGACACCGACATGAGCCCCGATGGCAAAGTCTGGATCCTCACCGACGCCGACCGTTCTGTCACAACCGTACTGCTGCCCTCGGAAGACTAGCTTCCTGGGCAGCAGCCTCCACCCTTCCCGGCCCCCGCGCCACCCCCATTACCCATATGAAAAACGCACACCTGCGCTTCCTGCCAGTCACCTTCCACCAGCAGCGGCGCGATTCTTCCACGCGCATCACTGCCTACTGCGACCGCTTTGCGGCGGATGAGGATAAGACCCACCTGCTTTCCCTCACCGCTAACGACTCGGTCATGGCCGCTTTCACCGCGGCTGTCGCCGAACAACTGAGCTTCGACATCTGTCTTCCCGGGCAGGCCGAGCAATCCATCTCCCTCGGCGAAAACGCCCATATCTGGAAGACCTCTATCCCCATGCCCGGCCGCAAACAGCCGCTGCGCCATGTCGTTGTCCTCTCCGAAGAGCTGCGTTTCAACAATACCGAGACCGGCGTCTTCATCCTGAACGGCAGGACCGACTTCGCCTGGGCGGTGCTGGCAAGCAAACTGGGACTGCCCGCCTGCCCTGCCTGGGGCAACTACATGATGGCGCGGCTTGAAGAAGAAAAGCGCATCGACGACCTCTCCGGCTACAACTGCAACCCGGTGCGCATCCGCGTCAGCCGGGACGAGATGCTTCAGTGGATCGGCGACGGCGTTCGCGAGGGATTTCTGGGCTTGCCCCCGGAAAACGGCCCCATCCAGTGGCCCACCTTTATCCTCGGGAACATTCTGATTCCCCACACCCAGCTCGCCAGCACGCCAGAGACCGCCGAGTAAGCGGTCCCTGGCTGCTGTGCGGCCATCCAAAACATCATCCAACTGCTCGAAGCTGGCTGATTTTGTTGAAGTATTCCTGTTTACGAATAAAATGGCAAGAATCTCGGTGTTGGTAACTAGAGGCGCTCACTGATTATTTCGAGAATTGCGAGTATTTCGAGTATATGCTACCATGGAGCCATCATGTCGATAGCAATGCAAAAACCGATCACAGTCCCAGATACTGAGCACCAACAGGTGCAGGCCCTGGAGCGGGTGCTGCATCGCGGTGTACCTGCATTCGTCACTTCCGCCGGGGAACGGATCGAACTGCCCAACACTGTTCTAGAGGTTCTCAGGAAGGTCGTGGGGTTCATGTCCCATGGTCAAGCCATTACGCTCGTTCCGGACAATCAGGTAGTCACGACACAGCGGGCAGCCGATACCCTCGGGATGTCACGCCCATTTTTTGTCAAGCTACTTGAAACCGGCGTAATGGCCCACCACCGAGTTGGCAACCAGCGCCGCGTTTACCTTCGTGATGTTCTTAAATTTGCGAAGAAGCGTGATGAAGAGCGCCTCGCCTCGCTGGATCGGTTGTCTCGCGATGCGTTCGAAGCCGGCTTGTATGAGCGGAATGTATTCCCGAAAGGCGGCTCGGACGAGTGAAGCGCGACATTATCGTTTTGCTGGATGCGTGTGTCCTGATCCCCATGCCGCTGGCAGACACACTGCTTCGCCTTGCCGCAGGCCCACGTCTCTATCTGCCGAAATGGTCTGATCAGATCATGGTCGAAGTAAGCCGAACTCTCGAGGAGAATTTCGGTCTCTCTCCCCAAAAGGCCATCTACCGCGAAAGCGAAATTCGGCGGCATTTCCCGGAAGCGTGGGTCGACGGCTATGAGGACTTGATTCCCGCGATGACGAAACCCCAAGGACCGCCATGTGCTTGCCGCCGCCGCACGAGCGGGCGTGAAAGTGATCGTCACCTATAACCTCAAGGATTTCCCTCCCTCCTCACTTGCCCCGTATTCGATTACGGCGCAAGGGCCATCCGCCTTTCTCAAGAATCTGTACAACATGGCCCCATCTCTGGTGATGCAGACCTTGGACACTCAGGCCGCCGCTATCGGTCAGACTATGACCTTTTTGCTCTCCAAGCTTCGAATCAACGTGCCAGCCTTTGTCGCAATGATTGAAGAGACATTGGACTGAAGCCTCGATCCAGCAAATGACAGATAAAAGTACCGCTCGGCACCTCAAGAATCTGAGTAAACTTCGTTAATGAATCCGGACGAACTGGCCAATTTCCACCGGGATTTTAACCCGTGTTATCACCGTGAAAGCAAATTGCCGTGCTCGCTATTTTCGAGCTTGATGGAAAGTGAAAAATAGCGCCTTCCATTATTCTGCCCCAAGGGGGAGAACATGACGGAAATGGCCAATATCCCCGGCAGAAGGGGCATTGTTCCATTGATACCCAGTCCAGAGAGCAAGAGAGTGGACGCAACACGAGTCCGAGTGTATACTCTCCTAATCAGGAGTTTTTATGGCCAGCTTAACCTACCCGATAACGCGGTATGCCCCTCCTCCGATCATCGATCTGACGTCGAAGCATGAGCGGAAGCGGCTAAGTGCATCTTCCCTCAAGGCATTCTTCAACATCGTTCAGTGCTGGAAGATTCGGGACGAAGATGCGCGCCAGCTTTTGGGCGGCGTGACGAACGGTCCCTATTATGAAATGAAGAAGAACCCGGAAGGCAGACTACTCGACACGGACAGGCTGCAAAGGGTCTCCTACTTGGTGGGGATATTCAAGGCGCTCAATATCCTTCACGGCCAGAAACTTGCCGATGAGTGGATTTGCCTGCCCAACGCAAACCGCATCTTCAATGGCAGTACTCCTCTTGACTACATGATCAAAGGAGGGGTTCCAGCTATGCAGACCGTGCGGCGACTTCTCGACGCGCGCCGAGGAGGGATGTGAAGCTTAAACGCCCTCGTTTATTGAGACCGGAAAGCGGCGACTACACGCGGCTTCCGGTTTCCCGAGTACGCCGCCGCGACACCCACCGGCTTATCTCTTCCAAATACTGCATCGGGGGAAGCAGTGTTCTAGCACGGATTGCGGACGGAAACAACCACCTTGCCGACATCTTCGACTTGGACAACGCTACAAACGACCGCCTACTTGCCGAGAACCAACTGCTGCCGGGAATCGGCGCGCATGAACTGGTATTCGGGCTTCCTTTCTCCAGCATCGTCAATGCTCCATTCACGCATGCCAACCCGCTTGGCAGCCGCTTCAATGGTCCAGAGAGGGGAGCATGGTATGCGGCGTTCGACCTTCGTACCGCACAGGCAGAGGTCGCTTTCCACAAAACGGTGCAACTTGCCGAGGTGGGTCGCTTCAACGACGAAGTGACCTACGACGACTACCAGGCTGACTTTAATGGAGAATTCCATGACCTGCGAGATGCTCCACATTTCGCTTCTTGTCTCGCTCCCGACAGCTACATGGAGTCGCAATTGCTCGCGGAGCATCTGGTTACAGATGGGTCTCTCGGCGTCGTCTATCCGAGCGTGCGCCGTCCACAGGGGACGTGTATTGCTTGTTTTCGGCCAGCATTGGTGACGAATGTCCGAAAAGGTTCAACTTTCCGCTTTTGCTGGAATGGTCTATCTGTACCGAGCATCAATGAAATTGTCAAAACATAGTGGGCGATGCGGTTCGCACACACGCAGCAGCGTCTATTGTGCGCAGGCGCTCCTTGAAATACTTGAAGACCCTGTGTCAACGCCGGTTGAAAATTCCGCATTTCGCCGGTCGAAAATTCCCCCACCTGGCTGGGGATGGCGGTTTACAGTTGCAGCCGGTTGGCGTGAAGATGGAACCGGCTGGTGAAGCGGAGGCGGGAGCCGAGTTGGTGCGCCTGGCGCGTTCGGTGGGCCTGGTACGGGGCGAGTGGATCGCCATCGATGGATCCAAGTTCCAGGCCGCCAGCAGCGCACGCAGCGTGCGCGAGCGGGAGGCGATGAAGCATTACCTGGAGCAGCTTGAGCAGGCCGACGAACAGGATGAAGTGGTCATCGATCCGGGCGCGGCAGCGGCTGCATTGGAGAAGCTGAACAGCCATCCGGAATCGGAGGCACGGTTCATGCGCACAGGTCATGGTCATGCGCCTGCTCCGGCCTACAACGTGCAGACCGCTGTGGATGCCGAACATGCGCTGATCGTGGCCCAGCATGTCACCACAGAGGCGACCGACAACCGCAGCCTGCTGCCTATGGCCGAAGCGGCAAAGCAGGCGGTGGGCGCGCCGGATACACTTAACGTGGTGGCCGATGCTGGCTACTCCAACGGCGAGCAGGCCGAACGATGCGAACAACAGGGAATCGTGCCGCATGTGCCCGCCAACCGCGCCATCAACAACAAGGGAGATGGCACTCTGTTGGACCGCAGCCGGTTCCATTACGACGAGAAGACGGACACCTTCCGCTGCCCCAATGGCGCGACGCTGGTGCGCATACAACTGTCGCGCAGAGACCGCTGTGTGATGTATGCCGCCGCGGCCGGGACCTGCGGCACCTGTTCGCTCAAGACCAGTTGCACTACCGCCTCGCGCCGCTGGATTACCCGGCACCTGCATGAAGGGGCGCTCACGCGCATGCAGCAAAGAGCCACGCCGGAAGCCATGCGGCTGCGACGATCCACTGTCGAACATCCCTTTGCAACCCTCAAATACCGCATCTTCGGCAATCCACGATTCCTTCTGCGCGGACTTGCCGGGGCACAGACCGAGATCGGCCTGGCAACCATGGTCTATAACCTAAAACGCATGATCAATGTGCTCGGAGGTTGCAAACTGGCGGCAGCGCTGGCTTGCTGAATACCCCCTGCACGGCAGCGTAACTAGCCAGCTCCGATCCTGCTCTGAAACCACCCTCTTCAAAACAAAAAACGGTGCCCGGATAACCGGAACACCGCTTTTCGTTTAAATCAATCGCCGCGTTTCGTAACAGCCTGTACAAGCCGGGCTTTTGCGGCATCGCTGCGTGAGCCTGCTCCACCACAACCACCCACCACTCTTCGAGGTTTCACCATGCCTGAACAGCAGCAAAACAGCATCTCCCTGCGCGAGTTGGTCCGCATTGCCGCTAAAGCCTACATCGACGACGATAACCCAGATAGGGACGAGTTCTCCTGGGACGAGGTTATCAACAGCAACGGACGCCTGGTTGCGCGCGGCAAGCTCGGCGACACTCTGGCAGAGTTCATCATCCTCGAACTCGCAGAGACCTACGACCCGAAGGCGCGTCGCGAGGACCAGCTTGAGGAAGCAGAACGTCTCATGAACTCCGCTCTCGCGCAACTCTCCCGTGTGTCTCAAGCTCTCTCCGACCTCCAGTAGCCCCCATCCCAACCCATAAGCGAGCCTTCCATGAAGACCCTTTCCACGATTTTCGATTACATGCGGGCCTATTCTACGGAGCTGTCCGACCGTATCCTGACCACATTCCGGCCGTTGCATAGTCCCTCGGAGCCGGTTTCACCGCTATTGCGGTTACTCAACCGCACCCTGCTTCCCGCCCAGACAGTCGTGGTCATGGCAGTTGCAAAGTACCTGTGCAAGGCCAACGCGGCCAAGATCGTTGGCGAGTGCGGAACCGGCAAAACGTTCATGTCTCTTGCGTCCTGCTATGTTCATGCCGATGGCAAGCACCACACTGGTCTGGTGATGGTTGCTCCTCACCTGGTGGAGAAGTGGGCCCGGGAAATCTTCAACAGCATCCCCCATGCCCGTGTCTTCCTCATCCATGACATGCGCAACGGTGGCGACCCCCGCAAACCCCATGGTGTCACCGAAGTCAAATGGCAAAACAACCGTCTGGTCCGGACCGGCTGGGCCGGGAGCCTCACCGAGATGCGCCGCCTGGGACGCAAGGGCTGGAAGAAGACCTGCCCCGAATCCGCCTGGTTTGTGCTCGGCCGTGAGAAAGGCAAGCTCTCCTATTTCTGGAGGCATGTCTTCACGGTCGCCAAATCCGGCCAGCTCATGGGATCTCTCGTCAATCCCGACTCCGGCGACCGTGTCCTCAACAGCGACGGCGAGAATCTGTACACCAGGGACTTCCGCGACGCCAAGCGCAGCGAAGTCATTATCCGGGGCAGCAAGGGCAAGGACGGCGTTGTCAGCGGCTCCCAGCTGTTCGCGCCCCTCTGGTCCGCCGATCGCAGCAAGCTGCAGCGCATGGCGCCGCTGGACTACATCGGACGCTACCTCAAAGGCTGGTGGAACTATGCCATCGCCGACGAGGCGCACGAGCTGAATGGGGACACCGCCCAGGGCAACGGCCTGGCCGTCCTTGCCCGCGCCGCGGAGAAGACCATCGCCATGACCGGAACGATCATGGGCGGCTACGCGGACGACATCTTCCGGGTTCTTTACCGGATGGATGGCCCCCGCATGGCCCGCGACGGTCTTGCATGGGGCACACAGGGGCAGCGCACCTTTCAGGAGACCTACGGAACGATCGAAGAGGTCCGCAAGGTCTACCCACAAGACAACCGCTGCAGCCGCGCGGCCAAAGCCAATGTGACAGTGCGCCGCCGGCCCGGAGCATCGCCCCTGCTGTTCGGCACGTACCTCATGGACTCGACTGCCTTCATCTTTCTCGAGGACATCTCGGAGACTCTTCCGGCTTACGAGGAGCAGGTCATCTCGGTCCCGATGGACAGGACGCTGGCTAAGGCATACGAGACACTTGAGGAGCAGATCAAGGATGCCCTGCGCGATAATCCCAAGTCCACGGCCAGCATCACTAGCCTCATGCTCAATACGCTGCTGTGCTATCCGGACCATCCGTTCGGGTTTGGCCCACTGAAGGCACTTATCCGGGACGGAAACGGCGACTTGCACCGCGAGGAGATCGCCTGGCCCGAGAACCTCGACGAGGCCATCATCTACCCCAAGGAACAGTGGCTCATCGAGGACCTCCGCAAGGAAAGACTTGAAGGACGCCGTTGTTTGGTCTTTGCCACTTACACAGGCGACCACGATGTCACACATCGTTTGGAGCAAGTGCTTCGCCGCGAAGGGTTCCGCGTCGCCGTCATGCGCGCCAGCGTCCCCACCGACCGGCGCGAAGCATGGATCGCCGAGCGTGTGCGCGAGGGCGTCGATGTGGTTGTCTGCCACCCCCGGCTGGTGCAGACGGGTCTGGATCTGCCCGAGTTTCCCACGATCTATTTCGCCGAAACTGGATATTCGCTGTACACGCTGCGGCAGGCCAGCCGGAGATCGTGGCGCATCGGACAGCGCAAGAACGTTCGTGTGAAGTTCGTCCACTACCAGGACACGGTGCAGGAGCGTTGCCTGCGGCTGATGGGCAAGAAACTCATGGTTGCCCTGGCCGTCGAGGGAAAGTTCACTGGCGAAGGCTTGCAGGACGCCGGCGACGAAGATGCCGCCGATATCCTCACCGCGCTTGCCCGCGAACTGGTTTCCGAAGCCCGCATCGGAGAAACTGCCGATGCTGTCTGGGCCAGCCTGGCGCGCGAACGGGCAAGGATGGTGCCAGACGCGCCTGTGGTCGATATGGAGGTCGGCCAGGGCCAACCGGAACTCCAGACCGAACATCAACTCGACGCGCAGGCCGTCACTGCCCTGCCATCACCGCAAACCACCGAAACCCCACAAGAGCCGGTCTATGCCTTTGCCGGCGACGTCCTGATCTTCCCTGAGTCCTTCACACACACACGGAAGAAGCGCGGCTCGAAAGCGCCGTCGTCGGCTTCTTCTCCCTGCGAGCAGCTATCGCTGTTCGCAGACCTCGCAGGGGTGGCGTAAGCCACCCCTGCACGTTCGCAGTCACCGGCGCCGCGGCGACCGAATCCACCATCCCTCCACACAAAGGACAACTGACCCATGTTCACAGAACTTCTACCCCTGGTCCGAAACCGTAAGGTCACGCTCATCATCATTCACAATCCGGATGAGACGTTGACCGTCAACGTGGTTCCCACCCAGATCCGCGACTCCGACAATCCCGCCCTCTCGACGCCGCTGTCGCCGACCGGTGTGACCGGAACCGCCGAGGAGCTCGACCGCGAGCTTCCGCAAGCTCTCGTCTCCTTCGTTGCCCAACACCTCTCCCTGGCAGCAGCGTTGGCTCAGTCGGCCGCCGAGATGGAGACAGCCAAGAAATCCGCCGCCGATGCTGCCAAGCAGTCCTCCAAGGATGCTAGCGACAAGTGGAAGAAGACGAAGACCGGCGCTCCCCCGGCGTCCACTCCCGCCCCGGCCCCGGCACCGCCAACTCCTCCCAGCCTCTTCGATGCGGCCCCGGCCGCGGAGCCTGCTGCACAGACCGCGACTCCCGCACCCACCAGCCTCTTCGACGCGGCCCCGGCCGGGAGGCCTGTCGCATCCTCCACCGACGAGGGTTCCGACCCCGAGGAAGGCGAGTACGCAGACGAACACGAGGAAGAGCAGGCCGCCTGCGTTGCGTGAAGCATTCCCCCAGCGCAGCCGCCCAACAGGCGGTCCTGGGGCGCATCTCCTGGTCCCTCCCCCTCCAATTCCCACTCACATTCACAAGGAGAAACAACCGTGACCCTCCAAACCAAGGCTCTTCCCAGGGCATTTTCGTACGGCGGACTGAAGCTTCCGGACCTGCCCGGACTGACCGTCGAGCAGGTGCGCGACCACTACACGACGCAGTACCCGGAACTCGCCACCTCCACCATCACCGGACCCGAGGCCACCGGAACGTGCATGCAGTACACCTTCTCGCGGGCCATCGGCTCCAAGGGCTGATTCATGTCCCGGCGCCCTACGGCTCCATTCCCGGCACTACCTCCTGTGCATGACCTTCTGGGCGAGATCGACGAACTTGCCCAGAAGGCGGCACGGAAATCCGTCTCCCTCCTCGGAAGGCACCTCCAATGCAGAGAGTCGCAACAACTGTCCCAACTCATCGCGCGCGCCGTGCAGGGAAACCGCTACGGCCAGTCGAGAACCCTGGCCCCACCCTCGGCGCTCCTCCCTCCACTCGCCTAAGCACACTGGCGCCGGCTACGGCCCTCTCTCTTCCCTCGCTCACCGGCGTTCCCCCCTCCTACGAGTACTACGACGGCGACGCGCGCCTATTCGCCTTCTTGCGCCGCCTCGCCGAACTCGGCATCGCAAGCACAGCACCTGCCGAGATTGAGAAACTGCGCACCTCGCCGCTCGCGTACGCCGAGGCCTCCCTCGCATCCTGGGTAAACGCGCGGGGCGGCGACACCATCGACGGGAACATCAACTATTCCTTGGCCATCCAAACCGAGGCAGAGGAGATGTTCGCGAACACGACCATGAAAGACTCGCTCATGATTACCGTCGAAGCAGGGTGCTGCGGTTATATGGTCGCCGGTGCGGCGCTCGATGCGCTCGAAGCCAATGCTAAAGGCCTGGGGAGAGCGTTCTATCGCGTACTTGACACCTCCCTTGCAAAATGGATGCGCATCTACGACTTGAGCGATGCCCGATATTACGTGGACGGCATGAAACAGATGGCAGAAGGGGACGACGAGGCCGAAAATTACGAATTCCCGGATGTCGAGGCTGCCATCCCCGAGTTTCTTCGCGACACTGCCTCTCCGGGCCCAGTTCAGGAGCACAACCTCTCATTGCTGCGAAAGCACCAGAAAGACAGCAAGATAGGCGGCTGGATCAGCCGGCTCTTCGAGATTCACAGGCTGGCTCAGCTTCCAGCCGCAGGCAACGTACGCGAACTTCTCGGCGCGTACTACGACCAGGCGTGTATGCCCTCACTGCTGATTGTTTTCCATAAGCAGGACACCATCGAAGGCTGCTTTGACGAAGAAGCTCAACAGTGGCCGGAAGGAAGCTCCGAACCCTGCTTCGCCGCAGCTTTCAACCCGGCAGACACCAGTCAGACCGCTTCTGCCTTCGAGTCCCTTGCAACCTTTCTCCGGATCAATCGCGAACTCTGCCTGCTCATAAAGGACTTCGCCACATTCGCAATACCCCTGGAGAAGGGTGGTCGGCAGCCTTCGCAGAATAACGTGTAAACGTGACACGTTGTTTTTGCGATCTATGCACTTTCCAGCCTTCCGCATTGCAGATTGCGCGGCAATGCGCTGGTGAATCGACACGACCGGCCATATCGCTGTCCACGAGCCGCCAATGGGCGGCTCTTTTTGTCGTGCGTAAGGAAAACTGCCCATGCAGGTTGACCTTCACATCGGCCAGAACTGTAGCTACTGGCTGGTACAGGCTCTGTCATGCCCCCGCCGAGCTGGACAAATTCCGCATCTACACTCCCTCTACCGTGACCATCGCGTGGTTTTTGCTTATGGTGGCCGAGATTCTATGAGGTAGTCACGGCTGGCTGGCCTGGACATGGATCCGCTGAACTTTGGTTTAGTCCTGTTTTCAATCTCAAATCCTCTCCCCGCGCTATCCCCTCGATTTGAATCCACTCCTATCGCTGGTTCTGGTTCTTGGTACGCCTTTTGGACTCATCTTTCACGGTCAACAGGACTGGTAGCTAAGCTGTTTATATCTTGACAGTTTATAAAGTGACACTTCATAATTAACATTAAGAAGCGTAGGAGGCATTTGAACCATGCCTGGAATGACCATCAAACCCGATCCCTTCTACAACCGGACTCTCGAACTAGCTGCTTTGGATCGCGCCTGGAAGCGCCATGGAACCGGTGGGCAGATGCTGCTTCTCTACGGACGCAGGCGTTTGGGCAAGACCTTTCTCTTGCAGCGCTTCTTCACGGCGGGCTTCAGCGAAAACGAAGAGGAAAAGCCACACTGCTACTTTCTAGCGGAGCAATCTACCTCCGCGACGCAACGGCTGACCCTGGCACGCCAACTGCTCACGGCCCTGTCTTCGGAGGGTGTTGCCACCGAGGAACTTGCCGTGTCCTGGAATGCGCTGCTCCGCTACGCCTCGCAGCAGGCACAGGCACGCAAAAAGGCAGCTGGCCGTTTTGCTCTGATCTTTGACGAGTTCCCTTATCTGGTTGCCCAGACTCCGGAGTTGCCATCCATGCTGCAAGCCTGGTGGGACCGCGAAGGCGTCCATTCTCCACTATTCGTGGTTCTATGCGGGTCTCAGCTCTCAGCCATGGCAGCTCTCGGGCAAGAAAGCGCTCCCCTCTTCGGGCGCTTCAACGCAGGAATCTTTCGCCTCGATCCGCTTCACTACGAAGACGTGGCCGCCTTTTACGCCAGAAGTCCCCGCTATGGCGTGGTCGAGAAGCTGCTAATGTATGGCGTCTTTGGCGGAACACCGCGCTACCACGCATTGGTAGACACATCGCGCCCTCCTGCCGAAGAGATCGTCACGTTGCTGATGCAGCCGCGGGCGATTCTTGAAAACGAAGTGCGATTTCTGCTTGGCAGCGAACAAATCCGCGATCCGGCTCCCTACAATGCCATCCTGGCAACAATTGCCGGCGGGGAAACAAAATTCAATCGGATTCAGCAGTTGATCGGCGTGGAGCGCGGCGCGCTTTCTTCTTCCCTGCGCGCGTTGCTGGAGCTGGGCTGGATTCGGCGCGAGTTTCCTTTTGGCGAACGCTCCGACCGCAGGGCTATTTATCGAGTTGCCGATCCTTTTCTGACTTTCTGGTATCGCTTCGTTGCGCCACTCGCCAGCGTCTTGCAGTTTTCCGACCCAACGAAGATCTATGCTGAGCAGGTAGCTCCGCGCCTGGCAGATTACATGGGCTGGTCGGTCTTTGAGGAAATCTGCGGTCAGTGGCTGCAACGCAATGCACAACAGTGCCTCGGCCTTAATGTTCGCCAGATGTCGAGGTACTGGAGCAGGGATGGCCTCACGGAGCTTGACCTGATGGCCGAACTCGACAACGGAACATTTCTCTTCGGGGAATGCAAATGGCGCACAGATCGTGTCACTCGGCTTAGTGACCTGAGCGCCCTACAGGCCAAGATAGCGAGCCTACCTGATGCCCGCTGGCGCGATCAGCCCAGCTACATCCTCTTCGCCTTGGGAGGTTTCTCTCCCGAACTTCTTCAACTCGCCGCCGACCCTGCCGAACGGCTTTTTCTTGTTGCGGAAGCAGATATGCTCGGACGCGGCCGCCCATAGCTTCCAATACTTTTTGCGCGAAGGGTCAAATGCGAGTTGGCCGCTTAGCACTCTCCACCAGCCAACTATATCGTTGTCCACGAGCCGCCAATGGGCGGCTCTTTTTGTCGTGCGTAAGGAGAACTTCCCATGAACGTTGACCTCCATATCGGCCAGAACTTCCGCTACCATCTGCAGCAGGCCCTTCTGATCTACGCCGGGAATGGCGATACCCGTGGCGGAAGTTTCGTTACCCTGCATGACGTCCAGGGTGAATCCAAGCCCACCCTCGGCCCGGCCCAACGGCTCTCCACCGCTTTTCTTGCCTCCCTGGCCAACAACCTGCACCGGAATGTCGGCATCGAGATTCTGCCTGAGAACGTGCTTGCGCGCACCAACGACATGTTCATGTGGTGGACGCCGGCACAAATGCGCCCCATGTTCTTTGGCTCTCCCGATGGCAAGATGGCGGCGCTCAACGGACTCTCCTTCCCGCAGCCGCCGCTCGTCTTCCTGGCCGATGAACACACCCTTTCGGTCCGCGCCCTCAAGACAAGCCAGCGCCCCTCGGCAAACACCAAACTCTATTTGGCGCCCTACTGGAATGTCTACGAAGACGGCTCCATCTGCCTCGGTTCGACACCCATCCCAACATCCCCGTCCATTTCGACCATTCCGCAGTGGGAACGCGCCTTTTTCCAGAGCGAGTTCACTCACCCGAACGGCGCGCAACGGGTCACCGCCCACAAAGGCGGCTTCGCTGGTCTTTGGGAGGCCCTGGCCGGCAAAGACCAGTTCCCCACGCGCTTCCTCGTGGACGCCAAGCAAACCCTCGCAGCCTTTATCGAGAAACGCCATGCAAATTAATCATGCGATTCAGGACCACCTGCTACGCAACCGCGTGCGCATGCTGATCGTTGGCGCCGGGGGCACCGGCAGCGCCTTCCTGCTCAACCTCCCCTACCTCCACCAGGCGCTCACCGCGTGGGGCCACCCGCGCGGCCTCGAGGTCACCGTCATGGATGGAGACACGGTTTCGGAAACCAACTGCGTTCGCCAGCCGTTTGCGGTCTCCGATATCGGCCACAACAAGGCCACCGTTCTTGTGTCGCGGCTCAACCTGTTTTGGGGCTTGAATTGGTCTGCCGTCCCGCGCCATTTCACAAGAAAATGCCTCCTCACAAGAAGCGGGGGCTACGACAGCTTCGACATCGTTGTGGGGTGCGTGGACTCGCGCGCGGCGCGCAGGGAGATCACGGCTGCTGTAACCAGTTCCACTTCCAGCACCAGCTACTACCTGGACCTGGGCAACAACAGCTCCAGCGGTCAATTCGTCCTCGGTCAGCCCCTGAACTCGCGCAACCGCCGGCGTCAAGACCGGTTGCGGATCGTGTCCGAGCTGTTTCCGGAGATGCTGGATGAGGAAGAAGACTCTTTGCCAAGCTGCAGCGCCGCGGCGGCGATCAACGCCCAGGAACCGTTTGTCAATCAGACGTTGGCGGTCTCCGCACTCTCCATGCTCACCCGCCTGTTCCGCTATGGCCG
>Ga0326728_10014562_pt1 | contig 16670 bp, 18 predicted proteins | sample MB3enrmetagenome_FD_207602 | JGI IMG/M metagenome (GOLD analysis project Ga0326728, IMG submission 207602) | Lab enriched peat soil microbial communities from McLean, Ithaca, NY, United States - MB31MN | ecosystem: Environmental > Terrestrial > Soil > Wetlands > Peat | place: USA: New York...
ATCGAGTAGCGCAGGGGATGCGCGCAGGCTTCCACAATATTGTCGGCCGACAGGTGAAAGTCGCATCCGAGGCTCAGCTCCACCACGCCCTCGAGCCGCTCGCGCAACTCGGCGAAGCGCTCCTCGACGAGCGGCGCGTTGTAGGGAAACGGGTCGCTGGCGTGCGGCGTGCAGACGATCTGGGTCACTCCCTCGCTGGCTGCTTCCTCGGCCATCTGCAGCGAGCTCTCCAGGTCCGGAGAGCCGTCATCGACGCCGTAAATCAGATGTTGGTGAATGTCGATCATGGCCGTTTCAGGTTTCAGGTGTCAGGTGTCTGTGGTCAGTGTGAGTGTGCGGTGTGAGTGTGGAGTGTGAGTATGGTTGCATCCGTCCGGCGGCTCTAACTCCGCTAACCCCGCCAGCGCCGCTAACTCCGCTGCATCACAGCCATCATCGACGCAAAGATCCCCCATCCGTCCGCCGAACCCAGCAGCGCCTCGCTGGACCGGTCGGGATGCGGCATCATGCCCAGCACATTGCGGCCCTCGTTCAAAATCCCCGCAATATTGCTGAGCGATCCGTTGGGATTGGCCTCCGCCGCGATCTCGCCTTTCGGCGTTGCATAGCGAAATGCAATCCGGTCTTCCCGCTCCAGGCGCGCCAACTCCTCTGGCTCGCAGAAATAGTTCCCTTCCATGTGGCCGATGGGAATCCGGAGCACGTCGCCCTTCATGAGTTGGTTCGTAAATGGGCTGTTCGCGGTCTCCACGCGCAGGTGCACCTGCTTGCAGACGTACTTGAGTCCCGCATTGCGCATCAGCGCGCCGGGCAGCAATCCCGACTCGGTAAGGATCTGGAAACCATTGCAAATCCCCAGCACCAGCCCGCCGCCCGCGGCAAACCGTTTGACCGCCTGCATCACCGGCGAAAAATGCGCAATGGCGCCGGTGCGCAGGTAGTCGCCGTAGGCAAATCCGCCGGGGACCACCACCGCATCCACGCCTTTCAGATCCTCGCTGTCGTGCCAAAGGAACTCGACCGGCTGCCGCGCAATCTCGGCAATCACGTTGTAGGCATCGTGGTCGCAGTTCGATCCGGGGAAAACCAGCACTCCGAATTTCATGCTTTTAGGGTATCAGTTTGGCGCTCGATGGCCGTGCTCCCAGTCTCACAGCCGCCTTCCATCCTTGAAATCCGGCCGCTCGCTGCTCCGCAGTCTCACAATCGGAGGAAACGATCGGCTCCGTACACCAGGCCCAGCGTGAGCAAGGCGATGAAGGCCTCGCCGATGGCGCCGACTGCAAAGGGCCTCCAGCCCTGCCGGCCAAGCTCGCGCAGATTGGTGCGAAGGCCCACTCCGGCAAAGGTCAACAGGAAGGCCCAGCGCGAGAGGTTAGCAAGGCTTGCGAGTTGCGGCTTGGCAAAGAAGCCCAGCGTGGCAAGCAGCGAAATCAGCAGGAATCCAAGGATGAATTTGGGGAACTTGTTCCAGAGAAACGCAGCCTTGTTGCCGACTCGCGCAGCCTGGCCGCGGGAAGACCAGTAGAGCGCATAGCCGAGCACGATAAAGCCGATGAGCGCGTTGCGGCTGGTCTTGGCGAGGACGGCGACTTTTCCGGCCGCATCGGAGTAGAGAGCGCCGGCGGCAGTGGCCTCGGCAGTGTTGTCAACGGCAAGTCCGGCCCAGAGCCCGTAGGCCTTGTCGCTGAGATGGAGGGCGTGACCGATGAGCGGAAAGGTAAACAACGAGATGGCGCCGAGGGCAAGGATCGCCGCAATCGCATAGGATGCGTCTTCATCGTCGGCGTCGATGGAAGGCTTGGCGGCAATGATGGCCGAGACCCCACAAATGGATGAGCCGATGGCGAGCAGCGAGGTGAGCTTGGGCTTGAGCTTGAAGGCGCGGCCCAGCAGATGCATGAATGCGAGGGAGAGCGAGAGCGCGATGGCAACCAGCAGCAGCGAGATTCCGCCAAGGTGCAGCACGTCTCCCAGCAGGAAGCGCGCGCCGAGCAGAACAATGCCGGCCTTCAGCCAGAATTCATAGGTGGCGACGCCGGGCGCGAAGATGCGCGGAACACCAACGGTGTTGGCGAGGACAAGGCCGATGACGATGGCCCAGAGCACATATTCAATGTCAGGGAAGGCGATGTGATGCGACTTTGTGTAGGCATTGATCGACTGTTGGATGAACTTGCCCGCGTATCCCACCGCGCCCAGAAGCAGCAGGCCCGGAATGAGGGCGATGGTGCGTTGACCGAGGGAGTCAGCTCGTGGCGTTCGAATGGCGGCAGTGGCCATAGATACCTCCTTGATTGAAGAAACTTACCTGTTCCCGCGCGATGGATTCCATTACCACTTGACGGGTGGAATAAGGTTGAGGCGCACCAGCAGTGCTGCGAGGATCGCGAGTGCGACAGCGTACCAGTCGAGCGAAAGGCTGCGCCGGGATGCGGTTGGTTGAGCGTTCGACATAATTGTCCTCCGTGACTCGTGATGAGAATGCGTGTTTCGCCTGGACTGGGGAGAGTGGTCGTCCGGACTTTACGGCATTCTGGCTGCGACGTTGTTAAGGGTTGATTTAATCTGGAGCGCCGGGCGGGAATTGAACCCGCGAATACAGGTTTTGCAGACCCGCGCGTTAGCCACTTCGCCACCGGCGCTTTTCAAGACCGTCGCCGGCGAACCAAGACCGGCGATCGGACGCATTCACGAAAGAATTGTGAGTTGTGCGCTATGCCTTGAGTCGACAAGCGCCTTGCAGGGCAGGAGCGGCTTCCGCGTCCTTGGATTCGCGCAGCTCGCGCACGGCCCATCCGGCGATGAGGAGGCTGGGCGCGGCGGCGGGGGCGACGGAGCCGAGTTCGCCAAGCGTGGTATGCACCACCTGCTGATCGGGTTGCGCGGCGCGCGAGACTACGGCGCAGGGCAGATCGGCGGGAAGGCCTTCGGCCAGCCACTCGGCCGCAAGCAAGGCGAGGTCGCGGCCGGGCATGTAGACGACGCGCGTTCCCGCTTCGAGCGCGGGCAGCGCCTCGCGGTTGTGCGATTGCACGTGATGGCCGGTGGAGAAGACGACGTGCGAAGCCCACTCGCGATCGGTGAGCGAACGGCCGAGGGCCGCGGCCGCGGCAAACGCGGCGGAAACGCCGGGCACGATCTCGTAGGGAACGCCAGCCTCGTCGAGCGCTGCCATCTCTTCTGCCGCGCGGCCAAAGAGCAGCGGATCGCCGCTCTTGAGACGCACCACACTGCGGCCGGCTTGCGCGTGCTCGATCATGAGCGCGTTGATCTCTTCCTGCGCGATGGTCTTCGCGCCGCACCGCTTGCCGACGTTCACGACCACTGCGTGGGGCGGAGCCAAGCTGAGTATTGCCGAGGGGACCAAGTCGTCGTGCAGCAGGACATCGGCGCTCTCGATGAGGCGCAGCGCTTTGACGGTGAGCAGTTCGGGATCGCCCGGCCCTGCGCCGACCAGAGCCACTTGGCCGGCAACGGCGCGAGACGGTTCCTTGCCTGTCCGCGCCAACTGCCGCGTGGAGCACAAGGCCGAGTCGCAGATTGCGCGCTGCGCAAGCTCGTGCAGGAGCAGGCGGCGCTCTTCGCCGCGGGGATGGAGGACAAGAACTTCGCGCCGCAATGCGCCAAGCTGCGCGAGCCAGGGGCCGAGGTCTTCGGGCAATTGCTGGTCGATCTCGCGGCGCAGGCGCTGCGCCAGGGAAGGGCTCAGGCCGGCCGTGGAGATGGCGATTTGCAACTCGCCACGGCTGACCACGGAGCCGAAGAAGAAGTCGCAGTTGGGAATGTCGTCGACGCTGTTCGCCGGGATGCCGCGCGCGACAGCCTCGCGATAGACCGCGGCGTTGACTTCGGGCACGTCAGTGGCGGCGACGACGATGAAGTTGCCATCGAGATCCGCGGGTTGGAACTCTCGCTCGATCCACTCCAGCTTGCCCTCGGCAGCGAGTTGGCGGATTTCAGGACGGGCCTGAGGCGCGACGACGCGCAGCTTTACGCCGGTCTTGAGCAGGCTTCCGATCTTTTCAAGCGCGACCGTTCCCGCGCCGACGAGGAGGGCAGGGCGGCCGTCGAGGTTCAGAAAGATCGGTAATAGCGTCATGGCGTCGTTCTCAGTGGTTAGTGGTTCGTGTGAGTGCGAGTGCGAGTGTGAGTGCGAGTGGTCAGTAATCGGTGCGCACTCACACTCACACTGTTCCCTGTTCCCTAATCCCTGTTCCCTGCTTTTCTCACTCCGCTACGGCGTGCGGCACACGCCCTGCGGGCAGATCCCGCTCCACGGGCGCGAGAACCTCGCCGGCCAGTTGCGCGCGCAGTTCGTCGTTGGAGTGGCGCGCAAACCACGAGCGAAGGCTCTCTTGGGGCGCGCGCCCGCCCAGATAATTGCGCAGCAAGCGCTCAATCGCTTCGGGCACCAGCGGCGCGGGACAGCGGTAGCCCACGGGCCGCGCAATACCCGCGTGCTCGCCCACGGCTCCGCCCAGGCAGAAGTAGTAGGCATCGGTCAGCTTGCCCTCGTACTTGATCTTCTTGCCTTCGAGGCCGATGTCGGCGATCCAATGCTGGCCGCAGCCGTTAGGGCAGCCGGTGGTGTGCAGCTTGAGCTGCTGATCGAACTCGGGCAGCCGCTCTTCAAGCTCGTCGACCAGCCAGCGCGTGAAGCCCTTGGTCTCAGTAATCGCCAGCTTGCAAAACTCCGTGCCGGTGCAGGCAATAGCGCCGCGCCAGAAGGGCGAGGCCTCGACGTGCAGGCCGATCTGGCCCAGTTCGCGCGCCAGCTCGGAGGTTTTCGCGTAAGGCACGTCGACGATCACGAGGTTCTGCGACACCGTTGCGCGCAGCGAGCCGCTGCCGAATCGCTCGGCCAGCTCGGCCACGGCCTCAAGCTGCTCGCCGGTCATGCGGCCGCGCAGCACCGAGGCGCCGACATAGGCCAGTCCCGGCTGGCGCTGCGGATGAATGCCCACGTGGTCGCGCAGGCTTTCATCGGGAATGTCTTCGGGAACGGCGGGATCGAGCTTGAAGCCGATGCGCCGGTGCAGCTCGTCGAGAAAACTCTCGGCGGTCCATCCTTCGCGCATAAAAAGGTACTTGAGGCGCGCGCGCTCGCGGCTCTCGCGCAATCCCTGCTGGTCGCGGAAGATCTCCGCGACACCGCGCATTGCGCCCACCGCCTGATCGGGCCGGACGAAGGCGTCGAGGCGCAGCGCAAGATGCGGCTCGTTCGACAGGCCGCCGCCCACGCGCAGCGAGTAGCCGACTTCGCCATCGCGCACTGCGGGCGTCAGGCCAATGTCGTTGATCTCGGGATAGGTGCACCACGCGGGGCAGCCCGTGGCGGAGATTTTGAATTTGCGCGGCAGGTTGTAGAACTCGGGATTTGCCGTGAGGAGATGCGCGATCTCGCGCGCGATGGGCGAGGCATCGATCAGCTCGCCGGCGGCAACACCGGCCAGCGGGCAGCCGGTCACGTTGCGCACCACGTCGCCGCAGGCGCCCTTGGGCGATAGCCCGATGGCATCGAGCGCGTCCACCACTTCAGGCAGCGACTCGATGGTGAGCCAGTGCAACTGGATGTTCTGGCGGACGGTGATGTCGGCCAGATTGCGGGCGTATTGGCGCGTGATTCCGCCGATCAAGCGCAACTGGCTGGCCGAAACCATGCCGTTGGGGATGCCAATGCGCATCATGAACCAGTCCGTCGTCAGCCCCTCGCCGCCCTTGCCGCCGGTAGCGCCCACGCCGTCGCCCTGGGTGTAGATGCCCCACCATTTGAAGTAGGCCGAGGCCCAGTCCGGCGCCACGCTTTGCCGTCCCTCGCGCGCGAAGCTGCGCACCTCGTCAAAGGCTTCCCAGGGATTCTTTTCGCGCTTCAGGCGCTCCATGCGCTGGGCTTTGGTCTCTTTTTGCGGAATCTCGCTCATTGCCTTCCTTGTGTTGGGGTGAAAACAGCGGCACAAAAGAAATGCCCGCGTCAGCATTAGCTGTATCGCGGGCATCGGGAAGCCGGACTAGAATTCTGGACTCAGACCGAGGCTGCCTATGCCACGCGAACCGCGTGCATACAGCAGCGACAACAGGCTTTAACGTCCATAAAGTGAATATAGACTGAATCGGTCCGCTTTTGCAAGTCTGGTTTGTTAATTTCGGACAATTTTTTGCGGCTAAGTGATGATTCCGCGCCACTAAAAGCCGGTCTCACACCCCTCGAAGCGCCTAGATGCGCCATGAAAAGGCCCGAAACTCGGCGATGCGGGCGAAATCGCGGGGGTTGGCGGTCAAAACGGTGATGCCGGTGCGCGCGGCGCTCATGGCGATAAGGGCATCGTTGGTGAGGCGAGCCCGCCCAATTTTCTCGTAGCCGTATTTTGCCGCCAAACGCGCGAGGACTCTACCGGCGGAGGCCCAATCAGAGAGGTTCGGCACAAGCACGCGTTTCGCTTTCTCAAAATCACGCTCCAGGCGCTCCACCGCGCGAACGGCGGCCCCGCTGGCTCCTGCATACAGCTCCTCAAGTACAACGGAGCTTAACCAAAGCGGCGCCCCATCTGCCCGTCGTTGGAAGAATTGCGAAGGATCGCCGCCCGGCCGCATGGCGGCGATGTAGATCGACGCATCGAAGAGAACCGGCATGATTTACGCGTCCAGCGTGCCATAGACGTCGCGAATTGTGACGCCGCTCTGGATGAATCTCTCATTTGCCACGACCGCCAGGCGGTCCCGTTGGTGTTCTGAAAGAACCATCTCAAGAGCACGCTCGATGGCTTCGGTCTCCGTCGGCGCCTGCAACACCTTCTGAGCCCGCTTGAGCTTCACGGTGTCGAGCCGGAAGTGTTTATGTGCAATTGCGGTCTTTATGGCTGCCATGGTTTCACCTTCCGGCATGATCGTAACACAGATGCGCATAAAATTGCATTCCATGAACATCCCTGCCGGGAGCGCCCGGCCGCGAGAGCACCGGGATCAGGCGAGTGGGGCGGCGGCGCGAAGTTCGGCCAAGATGCGCTGCTCGGCTTCCTGCGCGGCTTGGGCTGTGACGGGTGAGAGTTCCATCGAGATGGACTGCCTGGGATCGATGGCGATGGCGTAGAGGACGACCTCGCGCGATCCGCCCTGCATGTAGAAAGCGTCGAGCAGATCTTTTACGCCAATGTCGTGCGCCGTGAGCGTGGGAGGGTAGTCGCTGGAGAAGCGCGGCGTGGTGCGCGTGACGGTGCCGGGAGGGTTCCCGTCGGCCGCGGCGTCGATGAGAATGATGCGGCCGGCGCTCTCCAGCGGCTCGAGGAGAATGAAGCCGCCCGTTCCGCCGTCAAGACATTCCACGCCGTCCGGCAGGGTGTGTTTCTCGATGGCTCGTACCACGTGCACGCCAACGCCCTCATCGCCCATGATGACGTTGCCGAGGCCTAGCACGAGGGTTTTGTTATGGTTGTTTGGGCTCTCCGTCACTCTTCACCCTGTCGAACTTCCATCCGCCGATAATCGAGGATACAGTGCCGCGGCCCTCGATGTAATCGTGATAGAAGGCGAGATAGATATGAACGATGACAAACGTGACAAAGAACCACAGGAACAGGTGGTGCCAGAAACGCACGCCGAAGTCGCCGCCCAGCAACGGCACAACCCAGACGAACATGCGTGGGAACCACGATGTGCTCATGGGGGCGTAGAGGGCGAAGCCGGTGATGGTCTGGAAGACAAACACTAAGAAAGTGCCGAAGTAGATCAGACCTGCAAGCGCGTTGTGCCCGGTGGAGATGGGCCCGTGCATCTTGGTTTCAAGCACGTCAGCTTTGACGACGTCGACGATTTCCTGCCGCTGCGAGCGCTTGAACGGGAAAAAGGCGGTCCACCTGGCGTACTTGTTGCCGACGAATCCCCAGTAAATGCGGGCGGCAAAGTTGAAGACGTACACCCACGCCGACGCAAAGTGCAGGAAGCGCACCCAGCCGAACCAGTACTGCTGATAGGCTTCCTGCGCGTAGGCAATGCGAACCGGGTGGCCAATCAGGAAGCCGGTCACGCAGAGCAGGGTCAGCGCGATGGCGTTGATCCAGTGGTAGGCGCGAACCGGAAGCTCCCAGACGTACACGCGCCGGTACTCCACCGGCGCGCTGCCGTTGGCCCGAAAGATGTCTCTTACACCAGTGCTCTGTGAACTCATCGTCATTACTCGAAGGAAATCTGGTGGAGGTGCCGTCCCTGCGGATCGTAGAGATGCACGGCGCAGGCCAGGCACGGGTCAAAGGAATGGATAGTGCGGATGATCTCGACGGGCTGGTCGAGCTTCGCGACCGGCGTGCCGATCAGAGCCGCCTCGAACGAGGAGCGCTGCTGCCTGGCGTCACGGGGCGAGCCGTTCCACGTGGTGGGCACGACCAACTGGTAGTTCTCGATGGCGCCGTTGTGGATCTTGATCCAGTGCGCCAGCGAGCCGCGCGGAGCTTCCACCAGGCCCACGCCTTCCGCATCGGCAGGCCAGGACTTCGGATCCCACTTCTCGCCGTTGAACGTGGAAACTTCGTTGCTCTTCACGCGATCCATCAACTGGCCGTAAAACTCCTTGAGCCAGATCATGGCCAGCGCCGCATCGATGCCGCGCGCCGCGGTGCGCCCCAGCGTGGAGAACAGAGCGTCGACAGGCACGTTCAGCTTGCCGAGCACCGCGCCCACCGTCTCCTTCACATCCGCGTGGCCGGCTGCATAGGAAACCAGCAGACGCGCCAACGGGCCCACTTCCATCGGGTTGTCCTTCCAGCGCGGAGTCTTGAGGAACGAGTATTTGTCGTAGCCCTCAAGGCTTTCGAACGGGGGTTTCGGGCCGGAGTACTTGATGTTGGTTTCGCCCGCCCAGGGATGCAGACCCACGTTGTCTCCGCCGTCGTAGGTGTACCAGGAGTGCGCGATGTACTCCTTGATCTCCTGCTGGTCCTTCGGATTGACGGGAAGCACGGTCGAGAGGTCGCGGTTGAGCACGGCGCCTCGCGCATACTTGAAGGCCTCGGGATGGTTGTAGCCGTTGGTCGGGAATTCGCCATAGCTGAGATAGTTGTGCAGTCCGCCGCCGTAATTGGCCCAGTCCTTGTAGAACGAGGCCACGGCCAGCAGGTCGGGAACGTACACTTCGTTGATGAATTCATCGGCCTGGCCGATGAGCCGCGCCACCAGGTTCAGCCGCTCGGTGTTGATGGCCGCCACTTCGTTGACGTTGATGGAGCAGGGAACGCCGCCGACGAGGTAGTTCGGGTGCGGATTCTTGCCGCCGAAGACGGTATGGATCTTGACGATCTCTTTTTGCCACTCGAGCGCGTCCAGATAGTGCGCCACGCCGATCAGGTTCACCTCGGGCGGCAGCTTGTAGGCCGGATGGCCCCAATAGCCGTTGGCGAAGATGCCCAGGCCGCTGGCGGCAAAGGCCTTGATTTTGTCCTGCACTTCGGTGAAGTAGGCGGTCGTGTTCTTGTCCCACTTGGAGAACGATTGGGCAAGCTCGGCGGCCTTCTTGGGATCGGCCTTGAGCGCGTTCACGATGTCCACCCAGTCGAGCGCGTGCAGGTGATAGAAGTGGATCACGTGATCCTGCACGTACTGCGTAGTCTCCATGATGTTGCGGATGATCTCCGCCGTGGGCGGCACCGAAATGCCGAGCGCATCCTCAACGGCGCGCACACTGGCCAATGCATGAACGGTGGTGCACACGCCGCAGACGCGCTCGGTAATGGCCCAGGCGTCACGGGGATCGCGGCCGATGAGAATCTTCTCCAGGCCGCGAACCATCGTTCCTGCGCTGAATGCGTCGGTGATGACGCCATTTTCCACCACCGCCTCAATGCGCAGGTGGCCTTCAATGCGAGTGACGGGATCGACGACGACACGCGTAGCCATACTGTTTACTTCTCCTTCTCATCTTCAGTGTGCACATCCGCAATCACCTTGCGCTTGCGGATGTTGGTCACCACGGCATGAGCCGCGACACCGGCCAGCGTGGCCACGCCAACCGCGGTGCCAATGGTGTCGGCTGTGTTCTCCACGCCGAACCCTGGGAACGAGGCGAGGTGCTGGTAGAACGGGCCGTTGTCCCAGAAGCCGTTCTCGCTGCATCCAATACAGTTGTGGCCCGACTGGATGGGATAGCTGGTGCCCTCGTTCCACTTGGTCACCGAGCAGGCATTGTAGGTCACCGGGCCCTTGCAGCCCATCTTGTACAGGCAATAGCCCTTGCGCGCGCCGTCGTCGTCCCAGGACTCCACGAACAGCCCGGCGTCGTAGTTGGCCCGGCGATAGCAGGTATCGTGCACGCGGCGGCCGTAGAACTCCTTGGGCCGTCCCTGATCGTCGAGCGCCGGAATCTGCCCGAGCACCAACAGGTGCGTGACCACGCTCATCATTACGTCCGCAATGGGCGGGCAGCCCGGCACGTTGATCACCGGCTTGTTCACCAGTTTGAAAATGGGCGTGGCGCCGGTCGGATTCGGCCTGGCCGCCTGCACGCAGCCGTTCGAGGCACAACTGCCCCAGGCCACGATGGCCGCCGCATCCGCGGCAACTGTCTGCAGGATCGACTCGGCGGTCTTGCCGCCCACCATGCAGTAGACGCCGCCGTCCTTGGTCGGAACTGCGCCTTCCACCAGCACGATGTACTTGCCCTTGTTGTTCGCGATGGTGTCGCTCAGGCTCTTTTCCGCCTGGAAGCCCGAGGCCGCCATCAGCGTCTCGGTGTAGTTGAGTGACAACACATCGAGGAGCGCGTCGGCCACGATGGGGTGCGAGGCCCGGATGAAGGACTCGCTGCAGCAGGTGCACTCCTGAAAGTGCATCCACACCACGGCCGGTTTCTCCTTCTTTTCAAAGGCCGAAGCAACCTGAGCCGCACCGCTCTTACCCAGCCCGGCGACTACCGCGGCGGCGCTCGAAAATTCCAGAAAATCTCTGCGGCTGTAGCCCTTCTTCTGCATTGACTGCCAAATCGAATCACCCATGCCCACCTCGCTCGCCGTGCTGCGCCGGCAAATCCCGGGAATACCTGGAGGCCCTGAATTTTTTCCGGGGATCTGCCGGTTAATGTGACCGAAGTTACGCAGCAGAAAGTACCAATGGCTGTGAGCGTCGTCACACGTGTCGCACATCACATTTGCGGCATGGGGTAGGCCGTGGGTGTGACGCGGCTCACGCGGCATCGCCGATGCCAGAGGCCGCGCAGGCGGATCAAATGCCCCTTTTTCGTCCTGCGCCAGGGGCTGTCCCCGAAGCTCGCATAGGAATTACGCTGTCAACTTTGTATCTCCGAGCGAAGGCCCTCCGTTGGCACGGCGGACGGTCGAAGTCGAAGGCCCTGCGTTGACTTCGTCTCCACATGACCACCCCCGTCACGATAAGCTAGAAGCCAGGAGCCAGAAGTTCAGAGCTAACCCCATGTCCCCATACAAGTACTCAACTCTTGCCGTCCACGCCGGGCAGCACCCGGACCCGCTTACGGGCGCCGTCAACGTGCCCGTTTATCTGTCCTCGACCTTTGAACTCACCGGCATCGGCGACAACCGCGGCTGGGACTACTCGCGCGCCGGCAACCCCACCCGCGACCGGCTGGAGACGGCGCTGGCCGCGCTCGAAGGCGGGACCTGTGGCCACGCCTTTACGACCGGCATGGCGGCCATCTCCGCGCTTGTGGCCATGCTGCGCGTGGGCGACCACATCGTCTGCTCGAGGGACGTGTACGCCGGCACCGTGCGCTTATTCGATCAAATTGTCTCGGGCTACGGCATCGAGATCGAGTACGTCGACACGAGCGACCTGGCGGCCGTGGAAGCGGCCATGAAGCCGAGAACCAAGCTCGTGCACATCGAGACACCGAGCAATCCGCTCATGGTGCTTACCGACATCGCCGCCGTCGCGAAGATCGCCCACGCGCACGGCGTGGAGGTGAGCGTCGACAACACATTTCTCTCGCCAGCGCTGCAGCGTCCGCTCGAACTGGGCGCGGATATCGTGATGCACTCGACGACGAAGTACCTGAACGGCCATTCCGACGGCCTGGGCGGCGCTCTCATCGGCACCAAGCCCGAGCACAAGGAGCGTTTTCTTCTCATCCAGAAGGCTGCCGGCGGCGTGATGTCGCCCTTCGAGTGCTACCTGGTGCTGCGCGGCATCAAGACCCTGCCGCTGCGCATCCAGCAGCACGAGGAAAACGGCCGCGCGGTGGCGGAGTTCCTGGCGACGCACCCGAAGGTGAGCAAACTCGCCTATCCGGGCCTCAAGAGCCATCCGCAATACGATTTGGCCGTGAAGCAGCAGAAGGGCTTCGGCTCCATGATGAGCTTCGAGCTCAAGTCGCGCGAGGAAGCGGCGCGGTTCCTGAAGGCGATCAAGATTTTCATCAACGCCGAGTCGCTGGGCGGCGTGGAGTCGCTGGCGTCGCACTCAGCCACCACCACGCACGGCTCGGTGAGCGAGGAAGTGCGCCAAAGAATGGGAATCAACGAGGGCCGCATCCGCCTCTCGATCGGCATCGAGGACAAGGAAGACCTGATCGCCGATCTGGATCAGGCGCTGGCGGAGGTGTAATGAGCCACCATGCCTGATTTTCCGCTGTTGCTCGCGATCGACACCTGCGGGCCTTCGGGCTCGGTGGCGCTGGGGCGGATTCCCGGCCGCGACCTCGAAGTCCTCGGGCAGACCGAGCTCGCCGGGCGCACCTACTCGGCCACTTTGGTCTCCGCGGTCGCCGGGTTGCTGCGCTCTGCCGGCCTCGAACTGGGCAACCTTGACGGCATTGTCGTCGTGAACGGGCCGGGGAGCTTTACCGGAGTGCGTGTGGGCGTGAGCGCCGCCAAGGGCCTGGCCCAGGGCGCAGAGATTCCCGTGGTCGCCCTCTCGCGTCTCGAAGTCCTCTCACGAAAAGCTGGGGCGCCCTCGGCCGCGCTCGACGCCCATCGCGGCGAAGTTTATCTGCGCCTGGAACGCGGCATTGATCGTACGGGCCGGGCGCCGGTCGAGCTATTGGCCGGTCCCGAGGAGCTCGCCGCCATCGATCCAGCCCCCACGCGCGTTGCGGTGTGCGACGAGGGCGCGGCGGCCCTGCTCGCCCGCGTCTGGCCGCAAACCCAACTCGTCCGCACGCCGCCGCCTCTGGCCTCGGACGCGCTTCGTCCCGGCGAGGCGCGGCTCGTTGCCGGTGCTGCCATTGACCTTGCCCTGCTCGACGGCCACTACCTGCGCCGCTCCGATGCCGAAATCTTCGGCGCCGGCGTAGTCGCCCAGGCCGCCCGGGCGGAAGCGAAGGGCGCGTGAACTCCAAAATCGAAATCCGGCCGATGAACGCCGCCGACCTGGCCCAGGTGCTGGCCATTGCCGAAACACTTCCTGAGGCGCCCCATTGGCCGCAGTCGGCCTACTTGAATGCCATCAACTCGCAAATCGACCCCACATCGACGCCGCGCCGCATCGCCCTGGTGGTTGCCGGGGCCCAAGCGGGCTCTGTCCTGGGCTTTGCCGTTGCCAGTCTCCTGCCCCCTCAGGCCGAGCTTGAAACCATCGCCGTCGCCGCGGAGAGCCAGCGGCAAGGCCTCGGCCAGCTATTTTTTAGGGCGCTGGCAGCCGAACTCAAGGCCGCGGGCGCGCATGAACTTCTCCTTGAGGTGCGGGCCTCGAACCGCCCCGCAGGGGCATTTTACCGGACTCTTGGCTTTGTCCAAATCGGTCTCCGGCCGAGCTATTATACAGACCCTATTGAAGATGCGGTCCTGATGCGCCTCCCGCTCGCCTGAGCGGCCCGCAGGAGGCGCTGGCTGTCCAGTTCTGGGACAGTCAACCGGAATGGCCGTTGCCCGGCCGTCCGCCCCGTCTGAAATCCACAGCTTCAGGTTACCTTCGGTGATTTTGAGGCTTGCCGATTCTGCTATTGTGGCGATATATGTAAATGTTCTAAGAAAAAATTGGCGGCCTCAGCAGATAGTCTTAACTGGATCGCCAATGGGGGTGGTTGATGGATGAAATCCAGGTTTCCGCGCTGAGCGACGAGCTTGATCGCCTGCACGCCGAACATCGCCTCTACGCTCAGCGTTTGGAAGAATTGCTCGAAAAGCCCTACCTCTCCGAAGACGAACAGATCGAGGAAGTGCGGCTCAAGAAACTCAAGCTGCACGCCAAGGATCTGATCTTCGCGCTCGAACGGCGTATGCCGGCCGTGGCCTAGATCAGAAGCCGGTCGCAAGTTCAAGGGCTTTTGACGGACAATTGCCCATCGCAACGCCCCGGGGCGTGACCCGGCAGCGTTACGCGGTGTGGTGTGTGCCCCTTGGGCGCCTGGCCCGCCCCAACCTTGCCCGGAAGCACCGTATAATCGTTGGGGACAATGGTTCGCGACGGTTACATTTACGCGCTCAGCCTTTTGGCGGTGGCTGCAGCGCTCACGTGGCTTACAGGCCGCTGGGCTTGGGGCATTGCCCCGATTCTGCTGGCGGCATTTTTTCTGTGGTTTTTCCGCGATCCCCAGCGCGCCATCCCCACCGGCAAAGGTTTGATTGTGTCTCCGGGTGACGGCCTGGTCACCGAAACCGTATCCATCAATACTCCTGAAGGCCCGCGCCAGCGCATCAGCATCTTCCTGAGCGTCTTCGACGTGCACGTGAACCGCGCACCGATCTCCGGAACAGTCATCCAAGTCCAATACCTGAACGGTCAGTTCCTGAACGCCATGAACCCGGCCTCGGCCGAGCGCAACGAACAAAGCATGGTCACGTTGTGCGGCCAGGGCGAGGACTTGGGGCTGGACGTCACATTCAAGCAAATCGCGGGACTTCTGGCGCGGCGCATCGTTTGCCGTTGCAGCGAAGGCCAGACCGTGGAGCGTGGCGAGCGCGTGGGCCTTATCAAGTTCGGTTCCCGGGTCGACGTTTTAGCGCCCGCCAACGCCGAACTTTGGGTAAAGGTGGGAGAACGAGTGAAAGGCGGCGCCAGCGTTCTCGCTGTGGCCCCGTCAGGAGAGCGCGCATGAACCACTTCGATCTTGCGCAGATCAAGTCCAGGCCGCATCCCCGCCTGCGCCGCGGCATGTTTCTTTTGCCATCGCTGTTTACCGCCGGCAACATTGCCGCCGGCTACTTTTCCATCACACAGACCATCGACGCCATCAGCGGCGACGCGCAAATGCACCTCGACTGGGCCGCGATCGCCATTCTTTTCGCCATCCCTTTCGATGCGCTCGACGGGCGCATTGCGCGCATGACGAACACCACCAGCGATTTCGGCCGGGAGCTGGATTCGCTGGCCGATGTCATCACCTTCGGCATGGCGCCCAGCTTGCTTGCCTTCGTCTGGGGATTTCACTTCCTGCCTGACTCGATGAATGCGCAACTGCACATGCACCTGATGCAGGCCGGCATCTTTATCTGTTTTCTCTTTCTTCTCGGCGGCGCATCGCGGCTGGCGCGCTTCAACATCAGCCACGACCCGCAGCCACGCAATCCCGGCCGGCCCGATCGCAAGTATTTTGTAGGCATGCCGATTCCCGCAGCCGCCGGCCTGCTTGCCGCCAGCGTGCACTTTTGCTACGGAATCCCCAATGTCTACTGGCACGTTGCCATTGTCTGGCTTATCCTGGTCGGACTCACCGCCTACCTGATGGTCAGCACCTGGCGCTTCTGGTCGGCCAAGGAGATTAACCTCTCTCGCAGCCATCCCTTCCGGCTTATTTTGCTGCTGGCGCTGTTTACTTACATCGTGATCCGGTTCTCGAATGTGACCATGTTCCTGGCCGCGCTGGCCTACATGTTTTCGGGGATCTGGGCGCGCACTGTCTATGGGTGGCGCCGCCGCCGTCGTCGCCCGGCTGGCGAACGGTTGTCCGGTGTCACCCAGGAACCGGAGTCGCTCGGGCCGCGCTTGTCAGAGTAGATTTCGCTTTACAATGGGCCATCGACACCAGGGACGCCTCGCTGACTTGCTGACCTGCCAATGAGAATGACCGGGCGAACTCGCCAACCTGCGATGTCGCGAAGCGACGCCAACTTGCCAGGATGTGAAAAGCTTGTATCATCCACCGCGTGTCTGCCACACTGGAGCGAGACTGACTTGCTGACTCGCTGCATCGAAGGACTTCTGTGTACAAGATTGCCATCGCCGGCGCATCAAGCCTGCTGAGCCGGGAGTTGAAGGACGTTTTCTCCGAGTCTCCGCTTGCCGCCTCCAACTTTGCCCTGCTCGACGAAGAAGAGACCCAGGGCCAGTTGGAGCAGGTGGGCGATGAAGTCACCTTCATCCAGGCCATCGGTTCCGGCGCCTTCGACCGCGCCGATTTCACCTTCTTCTGCGGTTCCGAGAACCTCACGCGCCGCTATTGGCAGCAGGCCCTTCGCGCCGGCTCCACGGTTCTCGATCTTTCCGGCGCTCTCGACGAGGAGACGGGCGTTTTGATCCGCGCTCCCTGGGTGGGCACTGAAGCCGCCGCCGTGGATCTGTTTACTCCTGCCATCGTTCCGGCGCATCCCGCGGTCGTCGCGATTGCCCTGCTGCTGGAGCGGCTGCAGCAGACCGCGCCCATCCGTTTTGCCGCCGCGACGGTTCTCGAGCCGGCGAGCGAGTTCGGCCGCGCCGCCATGGACGAGCTGCACCAGCAGACCGTGAACCTGCTCAACTTCCAGTCGCTGCCGCGCGCCGTCTACGACGCGCAGGCC
>Ga0326728_10014563_pt1 | contig 16669 bp, 16 predicted proteins | sample MB3enrmetagenome_FD_207602 | JGI IMG/M metagenome (GOLD analysis project Ga0326728, IMG submission 207602) | Lab enriched peat soil microbial communities from McLean, Ithaca, NY, United States - MB31MN | ecosystem: Environmental > Terrestrial > Soil > Wetlands > Peat | place: USA: New York...
CTGCTGCGTGAACACGCTCTTGCCGGTATCGTTTGCCCCCTCTATAAGCGTGAGAGACCCCCGCGGGAGACCGTCAGCGATCTTTTTATCAAGTTCGCTGTTGCCGGTCGAGATGACCTGCTGGCCTTCCCCGCCGATCAGGTCATCGATATTGTCTGCCATCACTACATCCTTGTTTTGTCACTAAATAAATGCTGATGCGTAAACGCCGTTGCCGGTCGTGATCTGGAACCATGTCGGGGGATTTCCGGTATAGGTTGCATTGCATGACATGGTTTGGCCTGGATCGAGTTCTCCCGGGTAACTGCTGGTGAGCGGATCAAATCCCGTGACAGACCACCTCCCCGGGCCTGCCAATCCGGTTGGATTAAATTGGTAATACTGAAGATCAGCCGAACCGTTCGATGAAAGTATATCCATATGGGTGAAGTCGTTGATAACCTCAGTACCATTATTGGAAACACTGAAACTAATATTACCTCCTTGGATCTCCTTGCTGGTAATGGATATCCTTGTCCCCAACCGGGCCTCGTTCTGCAGCGTGAGGTCTTTCTGGGCATTGGCCACCGTTACGGCGGTCGATAGGACACTTCCCACGAGAACGTAGGCGACGATGACGAGGATAAGGGCCCCGACTGCCGCACCGATGAGCTCTCCAGCAGCCATACTCCTCAACTCGGTGCGAACTGCGTCGATCGCGAGATACCATTGGGTAGGACGAACTGGAAATACAAATCGGTTGTCCCGGTGATCTGATGGTTGGTCGAGGTTGTACCTATCACTCCTAAAGTTTCACCCGAATCCCAGTAATTATTGCCGTTAATGTCGTTTAACGTGGCCGTCCAATCACCAGACGGGGGTGGATTCCCTGAATTATATTGATTATTTGGATTAGGAATATAGGTCAATCGATCAAAATTTCCTTCTACCTCACCCCAGAAAACATCTGAACGCGAAATATCAGCAAGCGGTATCTGCGCAGTCCCGACATTTTTCATCCAAACTAAAACAGTTTGACCATTATTTGTGACGGTAACAATCTTGAAGTCTGTACGGATATTCTGATCCGCGGCATGCGATGCGGATCCAAATGTCCCGGTCATCGTATAAATCGCCGGAAATATGGCTACGATCAATACTGCCGCACATATGACCGCAGCAATTAAGAAAAGGGCATTGGAGATGGATTCAGCGGACATCGGTTATATCCTGTCCGGAAGGTTCATCCACTCTTCATCTCTCTTGGAATTCCGTGAGGCTTCCCGCCCCTTGACGGGGATCTCTGGTACCTCCGTTTTTTCCCGGGGGGGCAGTCCCTGCTGACGCTGCTCCATCATGACTTCGATCATATCCCGGTCAAGCGAGGTATCGTTGGGGGCAATAATCCGGTTCAACGCATAGAGTTCGGATACGAATTCATCCGGCCCCACCTCATGTTCTTCCCCAAGATTCGCTGGCATCAGACGCGATATCTCTTTTATCTCGTCACAGGCCTCCTTGGAGATGTATCCCATGATGCGGTAGGATTCGAGGATGATCTCCAGACGGTCATGCCCGAACTTCTGGATCGCCATATTCGTCCACTTGAAGAGTTTGTATACTTTCTGGAGGCGAATCTTCTCATTTACCAAAGGTGGAGAATGGTTGAGCTTGTGGGCCGGCGCCGGCACCTGTGATTTGAGGAGCGAAAGCACCTGCTCATCCAGAATTTTTCTTTCTTCCTCAAATGGTACCGGTTGCGGTGTCTGCACCGCTTCGGCGGGAACGACCGGTTCCGCTTTGACCTTGGGCTGAGGTTTCTTTGCCCCCGACCCGGTATTGTTCGGTGTCGCTTCCCCGGCTTCGGGAACCGCCTTTTTCGTTTCATCAGTACTGGTGCTCACCGTCATTTCGCTCCCCGCTGTACTACCGCCGAGAGAGGTGGGTGTAATGGTAAAGGGGTTCTCCCGTTCATTCATCCGTTCGCGGATGTCCATTAAGAGGCGTTTGATGGAGGTCTTGATGAGGTCAACTTCCCGTTCGAGATTCTGCATCTTGACCTCAGAGCCGTCTTCAGACGTGGCTGGTATTATGTGATCGACCTGGTTCTGGTTGACCGCCATAAATAATCTATGGTTATATTACTTTCGTTATTAATAAATATTGTTATGATAATTAACGGAATGTACACGCCCGGACAACATTTGGAGCGGAAAAATCTGCCCGGTATTGCATCTATTCCAGTTTTCTAGGCTCTGTAGAAAACTTCTGTTCATTCGTCAGCTTATGAAATATTGTGCTAGGTTATTGCAATGTGGGGGAGTGCAATGGTAAAAAGAGATTCAGGAACAAGATTATCATCGCTGTTCAGCCATAACATGATTTCACTGGTAGAATGAGAAAATCCCTGGTTTATTGCGTGATATTTGTCCATCATCCGGTTCATTGACCCAATATGTAAGATGACGTTCATATTTTTGAATAATTTCTTTTGTTTCGTCAGTAGAACTCCCATCAATAATAATAGGGTAATATTCTATTTTAACACCTAAATCAAAGAAGGATTTACGGAGTTAAAAATGGCAAAAATTGCATGTTCGAAATGCAATTCAAAAAAGTTATACAACCTGCAAAGTGGGAAGAAACGTTGTGCGCGATGCAGGTATGAATTCATTCCTCATAAATTGCCATTGACATTTTTACGAGATGAATGGAAGGAGATCATTCATCTGTTTTTCATGGAACAAAGTTCGAATTCTATCTCCGAACAGACTGGATTCGAGCAACGACGGGTACTCAGAGCGTTAACCAAGATTCGATTGGTGATGACAAAAGAGATCCCGGAGATCTTCTGTGGTACCGTTGAAGTGGATGAAACTTATCTCGGAGGTCGATGGAAGAACAAACGAAAAACCATCCGGGATGAGAGAACAAAACGAGGGACCAGAAAGCAACCGGTATTCGGGATCCTCCGTCGCGACGGTACTGTCTGGGATGAGGTTGTCGATGACGTTGAAACTGACACTCTTCAACCACTGATCTCACAAAAAGTATCAGCAGGTTCTGTCGTCTGTTCTGATACCTGGAAAGCTTACACCGGAATCGCTGCACGACGATACGTCCATCGTCTCGTCAATCATGGGGAACGGCAGTCCACTGACGGAAAAGGAAATCATATCAATGGGCTGGAAGGATTCTGGGGATACCTGAAACGAAAACTTGCGTCGAAAGGTGGTATTCGTAAGGAGAAATTGCATCTCTTCTTAGGAGAATACGTCTGGAGGTACAATCATCGTTCTGATTCAGAAAGAATAAAAGTTCATAGAATCATTCAACTGTTAGAGAAAATTAGGTGCTAAACTGGTAGTTTACCCTATAATAAAAACGGATCCTCCCCCAATCAGAAAAATCCCGGACACAGTCCAGACTTTTTTCACGAAGCCGATGAAGGAACAACCTTCTCAACTTTTCAAAATTCGTCATAACCTCTTTTTAGTCTTATCCCGAGCTGATAAAAATCATATCCTGTTAAAATGGACAAGCACAGAACGAAGATCCGGATATCGAGAAGCGCCCATGGAGACATGGCGAGCCCTTTTCGTGCTATATGACTGGCATCCGCACACTGTCCCAATTTAAAAAGGGCGTCGGCACCGCGAAGGTAACATCGTGCGAACACAAGACTCTCGGATTTTTTAATGGTTTCCGGTAAACCCGGTTGCGAGAAAAATTTTGTTAGGACATTCAGTTCGTCCAAGTAGAAAAGGTTCTGCCGGCTCTGAGTCTTTGCCTTACTATGCATTCTCATCGCTGCAAGATCCGAGGGAATATACGCCATGGTATGTTTCAGGGTGGTGCGCAACCAGAAATCAAAATCCATGGTATAATGGAATTCCTCATTGAGGTATCCGATATCGGCCAAGAGTTTTCTCCGGAAAAACATTGCCGGCTGGGGGATTGTATGTTTTCGCAGGAGAAGCTGTCGCAAATCATACGGGTGCCCGTTTAATCTCCCGATTTGTTCCCCATTTTCGTCTATATATGTTGCATTGCCGTAAACAAAATCGACATCATTGTTTTTTTCAAAAAACGCTGACATCTGTTCCAAGGAACCGGGGAGCAACAGATCATCAGAATTCAGGTATCCTACAATATCTCCAGTAGCTCGTTTCCATCCCTTGTTGATTGCATCAGACTGGCCCCGGTCCGGCTCGCTCGCCCAGTACGCAAGGGAATGTTCGTAATTCCTGATAATATCAGCACTTCCGTCCGTTGAACCGCCGTCAATGATAATATACTCAAGACAGGGGTAATGCTGATCCAGGACCGATGAAATTGTTAATGGTAAAAAGACGGACTGATTGAAAGAGGGCGTAACAATCGAAATTTTCAGCGGCTTTTTACATTCCCGGTCCTCCGTCATTTAACCACTTCCGATAACTTTTTCTGTAGCAAATCCTCCGAATACTTCTCCCTGATAGTCTCTCTTGCTGCTTCCCCAATCTTCCTGCAGAGATTTGGATCTTGCCAGAGGAGGATGCAGTATTCCGCAAATTCTTGGGCATCTTCTGCAACAAACCCGGTCTGCCCATGAACAATCGGCGAAGTCCGGGCTGAAAACCGGGTTACAACCACGGGCAGTCCATAGGCCATAGCTTCGACAATTTTTATCTGCTGGCCGGTACCTCCAAGTACCGGGCAGATCGCAAAGCGGGCGGTGCCATAGTAGTGCCTGAGGTCCTCCACGAACCCTCGCAGGGTGATGCCGGGAACGGTCCGGACTTCTTCTGACACTGATCCGGATACGTCAAGTTTGAAATCATGCACATGTTTTTGTATATTCGGAAGCACTTTTTCGGTAAAATAAAAAAAACCCTGGAGATTAAAGGCATTGGGGCCTGTGGCAAAGAGTGCGGGGCCTGTATAGGAATTTTCAAGATATGCTGCAGGGAAGGTGACCGGGAGGTATATAACCGTTTTATCCCTGCAAAACTGCCGAAGCATTTCAGCCTCATTTGGAGAAATTGCCACAATTACATCATATTTCATGAGTACTTCCAGTTCACGGGGATCGAGGGGGAAAGAGCGATCGGAAAAAAAATGTTCATCCAGTATTGCTGTATCCATCACCTTAAACGGGCGTCTGCGGGAAAAACATCGTTTTACAGCAATCAGCATGCGGTGGTTGACGGATACCAGATCGTGATAATCGATAACATGTTTCGTTGCCCGTATTGAATGGCGGTCTACAAGAGAATCGTTATTCGAATAATTCATCCAGATGATTTCCGGGCTAAACTGTGTCTGTAATCTCTTAAACCAGGTACGCATCCTTTTCGGTGTATATTTATATGAACCGGGAGGAGGAATGCGGTTACACAATAGGTAAACTCTCCGGATCAAGGCACTCAGGAGATACTCAAAGAATGATCCCTGAAAAAAAAAGACCTCACGAACCCCGGTTTTTTTCAGGTACTCTGCGGTCTCTGTATCTTCTCTGTTCTCAGAATATCTGTTTGCATAGAGAAAGATAACATTATAATTCAGTTTCGTGAGTCCGGACAGGATCTCCAAACACCGGACATGTGCGCCGGATCGGGGTGGATAAGGATTCTGAGGGAAGAAAAACAGGATTGTCTGAGATGTTGGCAATTTCTTCTGTTCCGTCATTTCGCGATGACCTTACATTGATATAGGTCTTGGCTATTTTAAGGATACCTGGAAAAATGAGCTGCCTGGTCATCGGGCAGAATATCCGGGATCGCAATCTGAAGAATGGAACTGTTCAGTTAACATCGGAATTATTCTATCATGGAAGATTCTTTAATCGTGGTTGTCGTTGGTTATTCATCTCGGTTCCGTTTGCCAGAGTCCATCGTGATCACCAGCGTGATATCCCAAAAATCCATTCCCATGAAATTTCAGGAAGCTTATGCAATATGATAAAATACTCCCAAAAGGAATTACTGCACTGAATGAAGATCGGGATAATTGTAGGGAATATCGGCCCTACGCGGTCAGGAATGGAGAATTATGTTTTTAATCTCACCAAAGAATTAAAAAAGAATACGGCGGAAGAACTGACGCTTATTGCATCTGACAATAACCCGGTAATTGGAAAACTGCCAACACGGGTTCCCCGGTACCCGCTCCCAGTGTATGTATCTGTTGTATGGAGCCAGGCCGTCTCCATTCAAAAAAAAATGTTTGCGGACTTCGATGTCGTTCACAATCCTACACAGTTCCCGATATTCACCAAACTTGGTAAACACTCTATCAGTACTATTCATGATATCACTCCTGTGTTATTCCCTCAGTGGCACCCCCGCTGGAGGTCGTTCATATACCGGGTTTCACTCCCTAGGCTGATTGCCAGCTCTGATAAAATAATTGCCGTGTCCGAGCAGACGAAAAACGATATCATCAGTTATTACAAAGTCCCCGGCGCGAAAATCGCTGTCATCTATGAAGGAGCATCAGCGGTATACAAACCCTTGGGCGATGCCGTGGTAAAAGATATCCGGTTAAAATATCACCTTGATTTTCCGTTTGTTCTCTTCGTGGGAAATCTGGAACCCCGGAAAAACATCCCGACTGTGTTGAAATCATTTCACCAGTGCAGGAAAAAAATGCCGAACATAAAACTGGTAATCGTGGGAAAGAAAAGATGGATGTACCAAGATATTTTCACAACTCTTGACACTTTTAAACTCAGGGACGCCGTGATGTTCCTGGATTACGTTCCCCACGAAGATCTTCCTCCACTCTATAATGCTGCCAAGGTCTTTGTATATGTTCCATTCTATGAAGGATTTGGTCTGCCAGTACTGGAAGCCATGCAATGCGGTACTCCGGTCATTACCTCAAACATATCATCACTTCCTGAAATTGCCGGCGATAGCGGTGTTATGGTGAATCCATTGGATATAGCGGGTCTGGCAGAGAAGATGACACAGCTTATATCTGACGATCACCTTCGCGAAGAAAATATACGGTATAACCTGACACGGTGCAGACTCTTTTCTTGGGAAAAATGTGCAGAAGAGACCGCAGAATTGTATAAAGAAGTCTATAGTAAATTTTGAATTGAAAAAGATTACCGGATGAGCGATTGATATACCCCTAGACACTCTTTCATCATCTTATATATGGTAAACTGCCTCTCGATCCGCTTCCAATTGAACACTCCCCTCACCCGCCGCAGGTCCTCATCAGCGGCAAGGTGCCGGGTCTTATCCGCAAAATCTTCCACGTCAGCCATCCGGCACAGGAAATCGCCTTTCGCGTCGACAACAAGTTCGGGGAACGAAATACAACAACACACCATCGCGGGTCCGTCGCACGCCATTACTTCAAATGTGGAGAAGTCCATGGACTTCTGTTGTCAAGGAGGGATAAACAGACCCCGGAGATTTGAAACATCTATCTCTTGCTCCGGATCTGAATATCTCACAATTAAAAGTTGGTTTTACTTTTCCGCGATGATAAATATCCGTGCCTGAAAATATTTTCCAATCAGGGGAAGAAAAGATAGCACATGGATATACCGGAGAATATTGTAATGCGGAAGTAGCATTACTTCGTATCTGGAAAATCCGGCAATTTCTAATATTCGAATATTCCCACATACATTCCGGACTGCAACATGTTCTTTGAACTGGCGAAAAACGAAATTCTTCTTTTTCATAATCTCTAAAAAAAAATCAGCATTCGGCGTGTGTACATAGAGTTTCCCCCCCGGTTTCAAAGTGTTGCGAATAGCGGTAAGTATTCCCGTCAAGTCTTCATCATAGACATGTTCGGCCAGGTCGATGACAAATCCAGCATCAAATTTTCCCTGATTGCGGGAACAAAATGATTCTATTGATTCACAAAAAAATTCGGCATTTGATATTCCCTGCATCTTTTGCCGGTTTCGTGCTGCCCTAATAAAAAAATCAGAAAAATCGACTCCGTAATAGGCATGTACGTTATCTTTCACGCAATCCAGCAACATACCGTTTCCGCATCCAAAATCTGCGACTTCATATTCTTTTGAAAGATCTACATATTCCATCAAATGTGCGATCCGAAGCGGAGACTGATCTTTTTCAAATTTTTCCACATAATTTTTTCCATATAAATTTTTTAGGGTCTTTGCGTGTTTTTCAGCCATTTTACACCATATGAAAAAAAATCTGTAATTTATTGGTTTTTCATCAGGCTAATAAAATATCCGGCGATCAGAAATTGATGAATTCTATGGAGGGTATAGTTAATCATTATTTTCATTTTACAATGACCGGTAGAGATTAACATACTGTTTCACCATTCGCTCAATCTGAAAATTATCAATGACGCTCTGCCGGTTAAATATTCCCATCTTTGTTCGCTCCTCCTCATTTTCTGATAAATACCGGATTTTATCCGCAAAATCACCCGAATTATCTTTTTCACATAACAATCCTCCTTCACCATCAACGATCTGCTCTGGAAGGGATGAACAGTTCGATGCCACCACCGGCTTCCCGCATGCCATCGCCTCAAGCACGGAAAGACTCAGTCCTTCAAGCCGGGAGGGAATTATAAAAATATCGCAGAGATTGTATACCTGAACAAGCTGGTCTAGGTTCAGATACCCAAGATCCAGAGAATATATCGGAGATTCCTGAGATTGACCCTTTTTACCAATGGTTGTGAGAAGAACAAAGTTGTCACCAAGTTGTTTCATGATCGATGGCAGAAGATCTGCTCCTTTGCGTCGTGACATATTGCCGGAATAAAAAAGTACGGTCTTGTCTCGGGAAATATTCCATACAGTTCTGTCGACTTTGATGGGTTTGAATATGGATTGGTCAATCCCGTTGTGAATAACGATTGCATCAGAAAAACCGAAAGTATCTTCCAGGCAGTCTCTGGCATTGTTACTGACACAAACGACTTTATCGGATACCTCTAGGGTTTTGTCTTCGCAATAAAAAATCCACCTATGGTAGATTTTTTGGGAAGGATTCTGGTACTTTCTGTATTCCGAATCATTCACCACTCCATGATCTGTAACTACAAGTGGACATCCTTCTTTGAATGCAAACCCGTTCCAAGAATTACCCTGCATAATATCGCACCCTGATGAAGCCGTGTGCAGCCGTGCAAGTGGCGGCAGGAACTGGTATACCGGAGATCGCAGGTCAAGAGTACACTCATGACCCAAAACCGCGATTCCCCGGAACAGGTTCTCAGCCCAGACATCGATTCCCGAGTTTCCTTTCACCTGCCGGATTACGATCTTCATATCCTACCTCTGAACTATCGGATTACTTCTTCAATACAGAAGAGTAAACTTCCAAAAACTGTTCCGCTACAATATCCAAAGAGAATTTTTCCCTTACTCGTACAAGCCCGTTCCTGCAGAACTTTTCCCGTAGTGGTTTATCTGACAGTACTCGGATAATTTTTTCCGCGAGTGCATCCGCATCCCGCTCCGGTACCAGAAACCCGGTCTCTCCATCCACAATGATATCCGGGATGCCGCCGGTATTGCTTCCGATCACCGGGCATCCTGCGGCCATTGCTTCCAGCAGGACAACACCGAAGGCCTCGGAAATCCCCCCGGTTGTGATGGAAGGGAGAATAAAAACATCTGCTGACCGGTAATAGGGTTGCAAATCATTGTGGTTGACCGTTCCTAAAAACCGGATATGGTTTTCAAGACCCAGTTCACTCGTCCGTTTGACGAGTGAGGCATAATCCGGGCCGGAACCTATAATATGCAGAACCGTGTAAGGGTACTGGCGTAATACCTCCTGCAGCGCATTAATGAGATAAACAATTCCTTTAACGTCAACGAGTCTTCCAACGCTGAGGATAATTTTTCCTGTCTGATTGTATTCTTTCCTGTCAGGAACCGGCACTGTTGAGATTTTTTCAGGATCCACGCCCATCGGAATAATTCTGACCTTTGCGGTATATCCCGGGACAACATCCAGCAGCTGCTGCTGCATGTACGAGCTGTTGACCGTGATGCTATCCGCATTCTGCACGATGAACCGGCAGAGCGGATAAAGGAGGGGGTGCTTCTTGATGATATTGAGGTCGCTCCCGTGGATGGTGGCGACATGTGGGACCTTAAGGAAGCGATAGATAAGGCTGCCCACCAGTCCCTGCGGGAGGAGCCAGTGGGTGTGAATAAGGGAGACTCGACTCTTCCATGTATGATATACTGTGAAAATAATTTCTGAGATTAGAAATACAGGAATCGTGAACAGCGTGAACGGATGCTTCCGGAGATTGTAGAACATTCCGGATCCATAGGCAAGCCGTTCGAACCGTGTTGGGAAGAAATACGGGAACCGGTATATCCGGACCGGAGGCCACCATTCCTGTAGTTTTCCTCCGGGAAAATGGGGGGCGAGAACGATCGGTTGGAACCGGGTTAAACCCAGTCTCCTCACCTGTTCAAGGATAAAAATTCCTGCATTGGACTCCGGCATTTCTGGGAAGGAACTGCTCAGGATCAGGAGATTCGCTTCTCCACTTTCCTGATAGTGGGTCTTGATGGGCAATAGCGATCCCGCCTCAGCAATACTCCAAGGGAAAGGTCACATCCTCTCCCAGTCCGCAAGCGAGAGTTCCCGGTTTTCTTGGATATCGAACATCAGCGCAAAAGAAAGAAACTGCATGCCGATAGCGAAGATCAGGAGAGAGAGCATGCCGCGGATGAAAAGCGGACCGTGCTGGACGAGAACAAAGAAGAGCGTGTAGAGGCTGGCAAAAAGACCTGCAATGGTCAGAACTGTCCCAAACAGGTAGAAGACAACAACCGGGTGGAAACTCAGCACGATGTATTTCATCCGGAGCCGGTACAGGAAGTCCTTGAAGAGCAGCCACGACACCTTGCCGATATACGGCCCGTAGCGGATCTTCGATCGCTCGCGCCCGTACCGGGCCGGCATCTCCACGTCCATTACCCTAAATCCGAACACATTCAGCCGCACGAGCAGGTCGTTGCAGTAACCGTAATACGGATAGATCCGGTTGAGGTCAAGGCGTTCGAGTGCTCGCCGTGAGATCGCGGTGTAGCCGTTCTGGGGGTCCATCAGTTTCCAGTAACCTGACGAGAACTTGGTCATGAACGTGAGCACCGAGTTGCCAAAGAAGCGCCAGCGGCTCATCCCCTTCCGGTACTCGGGGCTCAAGAGCCGGTTGCCTTTTGTATAGTCCGCCTTGTTCTGGATGATTGGGTGGATCAATGCCGGCATCACTCCGGGATCCATCTGGTTATCGCCGGCCATCACCACGAAGACCTGCATGTCCTCCTCAAGTCCCCGCCGGTACCCGCTGACGATGGCCGCGCCCACTCCTTGGTTTTTCTCGTGACGGATTGGGCGGATCCGCGGATCTTTTTTGGCGCACTCTTCAATGACCAGCTGGGTCCGGTCGATGGAGGCATCGTTCACGGCATAGATCGCATCCGCTTCTTTCGGGACCGACGCGAGAGTTTCGCGAATCAGCAGTTCCTCATTGTATGCCGGCACAACTACGCACAGACGCGCACTCCCAAACATCCGCTTTTGTCACATCCACCGGGAAGCCAGTCCGGTTCCCCGTTAATAGGATATGGGGGATGACAGGTATAAATGAATATCACAGAAAGTCCTGCAGACACGGGGTAATAGTCATTCTCCCGTTGAGCATGCGGGCAGAATCAAAGATGTGCCAATAGGTACGATCCTTTGGCCGCTTCATCACAAGGGGCAAAGACTATGCCTGTTAGTTCATGCATGAAAATCCGTTCTTAAAAAAACTGGGACTCACCAGTCCGGTTCATACCCTTACTTTGAGAATTAGTCTTTTAAATCCCTATTTGAGATAGTTCAGGATGGCGTGGAAAATATAGATAAATCCAAAAATGTATAGATAGTTTCATCGTCGTGGCACATTCGCGGTTTCACCAGATTACAATGATTCTTCTCTCGGAGTAATATACTCACAATAGAACTGCACACATGCGAAGCTTATAAAGAGATTAAATGAAAACTTTATCCTTCTTAGCAATTTCAAAACAAATCTCAGATAAGTATTTTTTAAGCAAAACACATACCCCGCCAGTAAAACCACGGGTTTAATACCAGAATACAACGAGACATTCCGGTACACCATGAGTGCCGGGAAAAAGACAATAAGATCCAAAAAGCATAATGGGGGTGCAATGCCAGACGCTGCGTCAGGAGATGTACCCGTGTGGGCCAAGACAATTTTTTCCAGGAAAAACCGGGAATGGTGGATCTGTGCCGCACTTTTCCTTTCAGCATTGTTTGTCATCATCACCATCTCAAACCCCGCTCTCTTCATGAATGATGAATGGATCACCGTCAACCAGGTGCACCAGCTCGATATCGGGCACCAGATTACTGTCAATGAAGGAAAATACGGAGTGTTTAAAAACGGCACGCCCGGTGCATACTTTACCTTCCGGAACAACATCCTGATGTACTCGGCTGCACTTCCCGTTGCATCGCTGCCGGCAATGAAACTGATCGATCTCTTCGGGGATAATTTCCGGTTCATAGTGATCCTTTTCTGGGCGTTTATACCGCTTTTCGTTGCCCTGATCATCAGCTGGTGTTATCCGGCGCGTGCCGGAATCGGGTCGATCCGGATCACGGTGCTCGCTGCAGTGGCCGGTTTGTTACTGGTTGCTCTCAACCTCCTTGTCTATTCACCGTTTGTCTATTCTGCCCCCGACGCCCCGGTCGAGGTGGCGGCAGTCGTTTTCACTAACCACCTCTTCTTTGCACTAACGGTGGTTATGACATATCTTATTGCCCGCAGGATCTTCGAAGATCAGAGGATGGCGATCTTTGCTGCCCTTTCCGGAGGGGCATGTTCAGCCTATCTCTTCTGGGGTGCGAATGCAAAGGACCATATGGCGACCGTCGCTGTCTTTGCTGTGGTAATGTACTTCTTCATCTGTTATTTACAGTCCTGGTGCATCAGGGACGCAGCGTGCGGGTTCTTCTCCATCGGGATCCTCGCATGGTTCCGGCCAGAAGTCGGATTTTCGGCATTCTTCTGTATTGGCCTGTTTTTTCTTGCCTTTAATATACTTCAGATCCGTAAGAAGAAAGAATCGTTCAAAACCTGTGTCACGCACATTTGCACGATCCTCTTTACCGCAGTAGGCGCCGTTCCCTTCTTTATCAACAACCTCCTCATCACTGGAAACCCTCTTGTCCCCATTTTTTTGCCCGAAGCAAATATTATAAATCGTGGCATGAATGCCAAAGGACTATCCATCTCTGCGATCGCAAATGCTGCTCCTGCAGGCCTTTCCAGCCCACTGACAGTTGCCGGGGATCTTCTCTCAACACTTCGGCACTATATCTTCTCGGTCTCGCCCAATCCCCTTGCTGATCTCTACGGGATTCTGTTCTTCCCGAAATCCGGCAGTTTCGGACTTTTTTTTGCCCTGCCCATTGCCCTGCTTGCCCTCATCCTCCTCCCGCTTGCCGTATTCAGCAGGAATGGACCCGGTCTCGAATCGCGGTATAACCGGGCAATCCTCCTCTTTCTCATTGTTTCTGCCACATCCGTATTCCTCGCGTATCTCCATGACCTTAATGGCCTTAACGCGAGCGGCGGCCTCGGTCCGGACATCCGTTACCTCTCCCCGGTCTACCTGCCGGTCGCGCTCCTGAGCCTGATTCTCCTTGATATGACCATCCTCCTCAGGCATCCCCCTATCCTGCTGGTCCGGACCTGCCTTGCCGCGATCGTCTTTGTCCCTGCCCTTCTCGTCGCGATGATCATCATCGATCCGTTCGGGAGCCATCTGGCGGGCTATACACTCTTTTTCAATACACTCCTCTTCATCGAGGTGTTCGCCTCTGCAGGTATTGTGTATGTGTACCGGCACCTCGGCCGCACTGCCGATAGATTTTCTGATCTACTGCTCCCGGTCCTTATTCTCACAATCCTGTCGTGGCAGGTGATGATGGTCTTCCTGTACAGCGTGGCCAAGTTCAACGGCTATCCCTTTTGGATCCCGGGGATAGATGCCTTCTACCACCAGTTCATTCACGTGAATTACCCGGCGGGCATGTAAACAATGGGAGAGCTCCGTCCCAGACCCATGAAGTGCCTCACTATTTGAAGGGAGTTTTAAATAATTTCCTTCCTCTCGGGATAATTCCGTACATTCTGAAATTTTGTTGTGATTTGTCCTTGGATGCGATATCTCACGGAAAGGCAATGCGATAAAATCAATTAGTGCCGGTTTGTTATAGTTGGTGCACCGCGAACTCTTCGGTGGGGTGTAAAGGGGAGATGAATCCAACGGAATTCTTCATATACAGGTGCTGTTCCTTAGTTTACACATGTTTTTTTGTCATCATCAAACACAATACTTCAACAGAGAGCCCCGTTACGTAAAATAAATTATTAGGGGGTTAACCGGTGTCAATCCAGCCAGCAGTGGATACCAACCGGACAATGCCGCATCTACGGGCGTGTTTATCGTTGGATCATGCCGAGCATCCAAATACCCGCCATTGACCATAAACAACAGACGGGAAAGCTTCAAAAAAAGCAAAAATTAGAAGAGGACATTTACCAAGGTCAGGGCTCCCGGCGTGGTTCGTGTGATCGTGAACGAGGGTCCGATGGATGGTTTGATCTCAAGGTTAATCTGATCATTGGGGATGATCTCAACAGTTGGTTTTGCCGTGATGTCAAATTCCTCGCCCGACTCCAGCAGATGGTTGTTGGTACCGATATCGTGGTCGACAGCAACAACACTCCACTCCCCTGCAGATGGAGGTGCTTCCCATGTAGCCGTCCGGGTTAATGTTTCTTCGACTGACGCATTGCTGTAGGTCAATACTACCTTATCAAAATCAACCGGCGTTCCACCAGCTGCAAGTGCAACTGAGAAATTGATCGCATTGATTAAGCCTACATTTGCAGAGCTCAATTGAACCCCATAGACATTTCCGGTAACTTCCAGCGAGGAGCTTGCCTGCGCCACACCGGTATGGACCACCTGCTGGCTCTTCTGCGTGGTGAAGAAACCAGCACCGAGTACAACATACGAGAATACCGCCGCGACGACGACGAATGCGATCAACACGATCGCCGCCTCGAGGCCGGTGAATCCCGCGTCAGCGTGTTTCATCGATTTCATGGATATATCCCTTATCTCTCCAATTTGCAGGAATGGTTACATTATTACATGCAATAGATTGGTCGTGGGTATATATTTTTTGAATATCTCTTCCCGGCCTTGTTCTAAAATTGCCTCAGAACCTCTGGCACCAGATCGGGGAGGCTGACGGTATAGAATTCCTGATGCCCATTGGGAATGCATGAAGAGGATCACTTCCCCCAGTCACACCACACAGAAATTCCCATCACCCGTGGCGCAATACTCTTCCCGTGATATCAGGAGCAATCGGAAAAAGAGGGGAGATTAGTAAAGGATGTTTACCAAGTTCAGGGCACCCGGCGTGTTCCTCGTGATCATGAGTGAGGGCCCGACGGATGGTTTAATTTCAATGTTAAACTGGTCGTTCGGGTAAATCGCGCTGGGCGGCATGGCTGTTATATCAAACATCTCCCCGGCTTCCAGCAGGGTGTTGGCGGGCGCTATCTCATGTTCCACCTTTATGACAGACCATTGGCCTGCACTTGGTGCCGCTTCCCAATCAGCTGGAACCAAATTTATTACAGTTGACGCATTGCTATAGGTCAATACCACTTTCGTGAAATCGACCGGCGTTCCACCAGGTGCGAGTGCAACTGAGAAATTGATCGCATTGATGACGCCTACCTTTGCAGAGCTCAATTGAACCCCGTAGACATTTCCAGTAACTTCCAGCGTGGAGCTCGCCTGCTGCACACCGGTGTGAACCACCTGCTGGCTCTTCTGCGTGGTGAAGAAACCAGCACCGAGTACGACGTACGAGAATACCGCCGCGACGACGACGAATGCGATCAACACGATCGCCGCCTCGAGGCCGGTGAATCCCGCGTCAGCGTGTTTCATCGATTTCATGAATTCACCTTCTTTGGATAGAGGACGCTGAATCATTCCAGTGTCCATGTGAGATAAAATGTATTAATAGTATATATGCTTTGAGGATAAAATGGGTTAAAAAGAGAAGATTTTTCGTTTTTAAACATGTATACACTTTGCATTTTCTCCACAATTACATTAAATTAATTATTTTATACTTTGCGAGGAAGCTGGCGGAAATGTTGCAGAAATCCTTCATCAATCCATCCTTTCAAACTGCAGTAAATACTCAGTACATTATTTTTTTATCCATGAGAGGTCAATATCCTACCAATGGCTATGGATAAGAAAGATATTGCATATGTCATCAGTGCTCTTGCCATCATCCTGGTCATCGCCATCGTTATCAAGCCCCTCGCAACCGGAGAGCCGATTAATACCGGCATAGCTCTTGCCCGGCCCTCCCCGTCTATGACGGTCATCCCGCACGTGGTATACGCAAATATTACATCCATGGTACAGACAACGCCGCCCACCTTGGTACAGACAACGCCGCCCAATCCTACACCGACCTGGAACCAGAAGGTACAGACTATCGGTTTCGTCAATCCGGCTGCCTACCAGGTTTCCCTGAACCAGTCAATACCTTCCATGACGAATATATCAGCCACGGTTCCCAACACGAGTATGACAATATAC
>Ga0326728_10014564_pt1 | contig 16669 bp, 11 predicted proteins | sample MB3enrmetagenome_FD_207602 | JGI IMG/M metagenome (GOLD analysis project Ga0326728, IMG submission 207602) | Lab enriched peat soil microbial communities from McLean, Ithaca, NY, United States - MB31MN | ecosystem: Environmental > Terrestrial > Soil > Wetlands > Peat | place: USA: New York...
CGACCACGCCACCGACGGTCGCCGATTCTCGTTGCACCATTTCGGCTTGCCCTGTTACCTCAATGCTCTCCGCCACCGTTCCGATTGTCAGTTTCGCGTCGACGGTCGCCTTTTCCGTGACAAACACCTCCACGCCGGAGAGCTTGAACGTGGAAAATCCAGGAGCGGATATTTCGACGCGGTACTGGCCCACGGGAAGTAGTGGCACGATGTACGCGCCGTTCCGATCGCTCTGTACGGTTCGTGTTTCGTTGGTCGCGGTCCGGATCACCGTGACCGTGGCGTTAGCGATTAGCCGTCCATTCGGGTCGGTTACCGTGCCTGTGATGGCGCCGCTGGTGGATGTCTGTGCCCAGACAGCAATGGTAGCCAAAGTGATCAGCAGAACAACGATCAATGACCCGCCAGTCAAGCGCAAATAGCTTCTAATTCTCATTCTTCCTCCTTTTGTGGTCATGCACCTTAAGTACCGTATTGCTCGTCCTCGTGTTCGATCCCGATAATTCGCACCCGAACAAACAGCCGAAAAACTATCTGCGGAGCAGTAGTTCCGCTAATGCTCCGTCTTGCTGACAAGGGTGTTTGTTCTTGAAACTTTCAGGCCATGCTCTGCGGCCGGCCTCCTGCCTTCGCGACGTGTTCCCTGGGCTGCACTTCCGTTGTGCACTCCCGCCAAGACCACATCGCGCAGTTCGGTCATGATCTTGCGGGTAGACTTGCGGGTGAGGCCACTAATTCGCTTCAATAATTGTGCATGTTTCTCGATCAGGCGCCGCAAATTCCATGAGGTCTTACCCTGGAACGTCTGGATCCGATAGAAGGCAAACTGCCGGACGGAAGTGCGAACCAGCGCTTCTTCAAGGTAAGGGTTGCCTGCGGCGCGCCACAGACAGCGGTGAAACTCGAAATCGGCATCGATGAATCGGTCCATGTCCTTGGCGTGCGCGGCTTGCTTCATCTGCCTTAGCCGGGAGGTCAAGTCCTCGATAGCGCGAGGAGAGCGGCGCTGCACGGCAAGTTCGACGGCCAAGGACTCCAGTGCGCTGCGCACCTCATAGATTTGCCGTACCTCCTCCTCCGACAACTTCACCACGAACGACCCGCGGTTAGGAAATCTTGCGACCAGGCCCAGGAACTCAAGCTCTTTGAGTGCTTCCCGGACGGTCGATTGCCCGGTCGCCAGTTGTTTGGCTACCCGCAGCTCAACAATCCGTTCAGCGGGTTTAAGTTCACCGGTATAAATCGCCTGCCGCAAGCGCCCCGCAACCCGGAAGGCGAGGGTTTCCGCCGCAATCGGGCCTATAACTCGCGCTTGGCTTTCGGCACCAGACATGGGCACATCCAACACGATACGGAGTACTCTCTTGCCGGGAACGTTGAACTTAATGGTGCTTTCGAGAAGGACTGGGCAATTTATAATCGATAATCGAGTGTGTCAACGGTAAAAGTGGGAAATTTTCAGGAAGCGCTTCCAAGGCAGTCGTCTCAAAAATGAGACTTCTGCAAGCCTGCTCAGGACGATCTGATAACCGCCGCCCTTTCAGATGCGATATCTCCGCCGATCACCATGTTAAGGCATTGGCGTTATTGACTATAGAGTAGCTATGATCCGCACCATTATTGGACTTAGCTGTCCGGATCTTCCGAGTTAATGTCTTACTCCTGCCCTCAATCATAGTGTCCACACACTTGGCTAGCTTCCTCGCCAAGCAGTAACTCATTTCTTGCATCGTTGCGGGCATCTTGTGGCAAAATGGGCCTGGAGGTTCGAAGGCCCCAATCATTGATTCAACTGCGGAGCACATTTCTGTGTCTGACGTCGGACTGTCGATAACTTCGAGCGCGGGCTGCCTGCACTCATGGAGGCAGATGGGGGCGCCGCGATTCTGGTTCTTGCTGCTGACATTCCTCTTGAGTGCAAGTTCGGGAGAACTGTACGGGCAGGCTGCGGCGGTGGACCTCAGCAGGGTCCGGCAATTGCGCGCAGAATTTCAGCATCCGCCTAAAGCCTACCGGCCAATGGTGCGATGGTTCTGGCCGGGAGGAGACGTACGTAATGAGGAACTCAAGCGCGAGATTCGCCTGCTGGATGAGGCAAACTTCGGCGGTGCTGAGGTGCAGCCATTTTCCTTCGGATTGAACCCGGAGATGACAGCCGAAGTGCGGCAGAGGGTCGATGACTATCTCACGCCATCGTTTTACCAACATGTGCGCGCGGTCTTGGAAGAGGCCCGGCAGCGCGGGCTTTGGGTGGATTTCACGTTTGGATCGGGCTGGCCATTCGGAGGCGGAGAGGCGATCACCCCAGAACTGGCATCGCTGGAGTTAAGGTATGCGCACCAGTCAATGCGCGGTCCGCGGCATTTCCACGGCAGCCTGCCCCTGCCGCCGCGTCAGACCGGCATGCCCGAACTGGCTGAGCTGCTTTCGGGTACGCCGGCCACCCTCCCGCCGGGATGGCGCGAACGGCTGGACAAGCGGCAAAAGCTGGTGGCCGTGATTGCGGTCCGAGGCAAGGAGGCAGAGGCCGCACCGCTGCAGCAGATGACAATAACTGTCCCGGATGGCATCGTTAATAAGACCGGGGTGCTCGATCACGAAACTACGGTCGTCTTGACCGGCCATGTCTCCAAGGACGGAACGCTCGACTGGGACGTGCCCGAGGGCGAGTGGCAGATCTTCACCTTTGCGCAGTCTGCCAGCGATTTGCGAGTCTTAGGCGGTGTAGGGGCCGGGCCCCAACTGGTGTTGGATCATCTAAAGCGCGCCGCCTTTGAGGCGCACGCGCGGAGGGTGGGAGAAAGCGCGCGTCGTGAGATTGGAGAATTTTTCGGCCATGGGCTACGCGCCATTTTCTGCGACAGCCTCGAGGTAGAAGCGTACCTCTACTGGACTGACGATTTTCTGGAGCAGTTTCGGCAACGGCGCGGTTATGAGCTGGCCCCCTTCCTCCCGATTCTGAAGACCACTTCTTCCCCACAAGCGAGCGCTAGCAATCATCATTCTCCTCTATACGATTATGGAGTTGCGGCAATTGGTGAACGGGTGCGGCACGATTACTGGCAAACGGTTTCCGACCTGATGATTGAAAACATGTACCAGCCTCTGGCCCAGTGGGCGGCGCAAAATCATCTCCAGAGCCGCGTGCAGGCGCATGGGGCCCCAGCCGATGTAATGCGCATCTATGGACTCTCCAGCATCCCGGAAACGGAGAGCCTGTTCAACGGCGGCGGTTACGATTTCCTGAAGCTGGCCGCCTCCGCCGGTCACGTGTATGGGCGGCCACTGGTGTCCAGCGAAAGCTTCGTGTGGTTCGATCAGCTCTACCAGACGACGCCGGAAAAAATCAAACGCTACGCGGACCAACTGCTCACTGCCGGCATCAACGAGATTGTTGACTCGGGCTTCCCATATGAGTATATGGACCGGCCGGAACCGGGCTGGTATCCCTTTTTGTGGCCGCTTCCGTTTTCCTCCCATATCAATCCGCACAATCCCTTCTGGCCGTATATGGCGGCGCTGAACGAGTACATCACGCGGTTGCAACTGATATCCCAGCAAGGAACGAATGTAGCGCCGGTCGCGCTGTATCGCAGTCAACTGCCCGCAGAGGGCACACCCGGGAAGCGGGAGATCAATACCCGATTAATGGAAGTAGGCTACAACTTCGACCACATGAATGCGGATGCGTTACTGAAAAGTCGCGTCGAGAACAAGGAACTGGTCTCCCCCGGCGGAGCACATTACGCGGCTCTGATACTGCAGAGCGAGCGCAGCATACCCCTGGAGGTCGGGGAACGGTTGCTCGACTTTTGCCAAAGAGGGCTAACGGTCATATTTATTCGGCAGGCGCCGCAGGAAGAGTCCGGCTATCTGGATTATCCACAAAAGACTGAAAAGATCCAGACACTGATGCGGAGCACGCTTCAGAACGGCGGAAAAGTTGTGCAATCGGCCGAGGACGCCGTGACGGCACTGCGCCAGTCAGTTGAGCCGAATTTGCGGTTTACGGGAACCGCCAGTGCGCCCTTTATTGAGAAGCGCATCGGGAACATTGACGCTTTTTTTCTGTGCAATCCGACGCCGGAGGCCAGGCTGGTCGAGACCGAATTCCGGCAAGCAAGTTCACCGGAGGACTGGGACCCTTGGACGGGGCATATCGGGCCGCTATGGCAGTTTCAGCGCGAGGGCGGCAAGGTCCGCATTGGCATCGACCTTCCACCCTATGGCTCAAAACTGATTGTGTTTGAGCCGGGAGCTAAGCACGAGCCCCGGGTGGCCAGCCCGGCGCCAAGGGAACGGACGCTTGCGGTGGGCGCACAAGGTTGGAGATTTCACGCAATCGGGGTGAATGGCACGGGCAAGCAAGAGACCGCCGATTTGCGATGGCATCAGCTGGTGGACTGGTCACAAGAACAAGGCTTGCGCAATTTCTCCGGGAGAGGCACGTACACCACCCACTTCAGCCTGGCTGTATCCGCGTTCGGCAAAGGGAGGCACGTTTGGCTACGTTTAGGCGAGGTGAAGGATGTGGCTGAAATCAAGGTAAATGGGAAGCGCGGTCCTACGCTGCTGGTGCATCCTTATGAATCCGACATAACGGAACTGGTTCGGCCGGGCGACAATACTCTCGAGATCACGGTGGTGAACAGTCTGAATAACGCGATGGCAGCTCGCCCGCGCCCCAAGCCTATCCCTGGCGTGCCCACAGCGCCGCCGACAATTCTGCCTGGGGGACTGATTGGACCGGCAACTATCGTGTCACGAGACAGCGCACCGACTCACGAGCATTCTGCGGCGCTTGATCGTGCGCGCCCGTAAGACGCGCATTTCTGCTGACCGGCGTTGCCGTCAGCCCGCCACTTCCGAAACGATCGCTTCGCCGAGCTCGCGCGTGCTGGCTTTCCCCCGCCCAGATCCGGAGTTGGCGGTCCGTTCCCCCCAGCACGGATTCAATTCCGTGGTCGCCGCCTTCCAGGAATTATTCCATCGCATACGACTACGCGTTGTCGAATGAAACACTTCGGCGACCTAGCGGAATCGTTTGAGATCCCAACCGGCGAGAAAGTACTTGCGAGCGGGCCGGTCTCATAGAAAAAGCGGACTCGCTGTTTGGCCGAGATAATTTCCTTTTTTTTCCCTTGTTTGCCGGCGAGCGGCAGTGATGTAATTAGCCGCAGTTTCAGCGAACTGCGGGCCATAGCAGATCTCGAAAACGGGGGGGAGATGCTACCGATGACGTGCATCAAGAGACTTCGGAGCTTTCTTTTCTGTGGGTGCATAGCTGCGGTTGTGACGCTGGCTGCAGTCGCAGGCTGGGGCGCGGAACAACCGAAGCACCCCGCGACCATTGACGACTACCTCGGGGTCCGTAACCTCGTCGACGCGCAGATTTCGCCCGACGGCACGCAAATTGTTTATGTCATCCGCGATCCTCACTTGCAGGAAAATTATTACAGCTCTGATCTGTGGATGATTTCGTCCGGTGGGGGCGAGCCGGTCAAGATTTCCAATGCCGGCAAGCACAACGAAGCCCCGCGCTGGTCGCCGGATGGCAAAACCCTGGCCTTCATTTCTGATCGCGGCGGTTCGGGCCAGATCTGGCTGTTGCGATCAGGCGGAGGGGAGCCAGTTCGCCTGACGGACGAGAAGGGCGGCGTATTCGCGGCGGATTGGTCGCCCGACGGCAAAACCATCGCATTTCTTTCCCGCGACCTTCCCACTCCGGAACAGATCAAGAAGAAAGAAATGTCCGGCGGCGTGGAGGTAGTGGGAGAGGATCAGAAGATGGTTCACATCCACTTGGTGGATGTGGCGAGCAAGGTCAGCCGCCAGCTCACCCACGGAGACGACATCACCGTTCTGTCATTCGGCTGGTCGCCAGACTCGAAACAGATTGCGTTTTCCTTCGAACCCACGCCTGACCCGCAGGTTGGTTCGGTGGACATTCATCCGACCGACATTCGTGTAATTGCTGTCGAAACTGGGGCCACGCGTGACCTGGTGGTGCAGCCAGGGTCGGACGACACGCCGAAGTGGTCGCCTGACGGCAAGTGGATTGCCTTTCTGTCGGCGGATGGCAACCCGGACTACATCGCCAACACGGACATCTGCATCGTGCCCGCCCAGGGAGGCAAACCCAGGAACCTTACCAAAGGACTGGGGACGTGGAGACTCAACTTTTATGGGTGGTCTGGAGATGGTCAGACACTTTATATCAATGTGCGGCAAAGAGTTACGACGCAACTGATGGCGATCTCCATGCCCACCGGAAAATTGCGACAAGTCACGTCTGGTGACCGCGTGTTTCAGAACTTCAGTTTTTCCTGGCAGGCTGGCCGTATGGCTTTCCTGCTTCAGGATGCCGTCACGCCTTGGGAGGTTTACACTTCTCCCCTGGACCAATTCGCCCCGGCCCGCCTCACGACGACGAACCCACATCTGAGCCGGGTGGCTTTGGGCGAAAAGGAAGTACTCCACTGGAAAAGTACGGATGGTCTGGAGATTGAAGGCACACTGATTAAGCCGGTGGGATACGTGCCCGGAAAGCGCTATCCTCTCCTGACTTATGTTCACGGCGGGCCGGCTGGACTCCTGACCATAGCCTTCTCTCCGCAGTTTTCGCATATCACCACAGAGGCTTTGGTGCAGGCCGAGCCGTATCCGCTCTATGTTTTCGCCGGGCAAGGGTATGCGGTGTTCATGCCAAACGTGCGTGGCAGCAGTGGCTACGGAGAAAAATTCCGCCGCGCGAATTATAAGGACTTTGGCGGAATGGACTTTCAGGATTTGATGAGCGGAATCGACTCACTCATCGCCCGTGGTATCGCCGATCCCGAGCGGCTGGGCTTGATGGGCTGGAGCTACGGCGGCTATTTCACCTCCATATCCGTCACCAAGACCAACCGTTTTAGGGCCGCTTCCGAAGGGGCTGGAATTACCGATCTGTACAGCTTCCTTCTGGTGCGCGGCACCGGCGCCGGGGAGGCATACTTCGGCGGCGAGCCCTGGGACAAAAGCCTCTTCGACCTCTACATGAAGCGCTCGGCCGTGTATAACGTGCAGAACGTGAAGACTCCGATGTTGATCCAGCATCCGGAGAAGGACATCTCGATTCCGGTAGAACAGGGGTTCGAACTGTTTACGGCGCTAAGGAAGCTCAAGGTACCTGTGGAACTGGCTGTTTATCCGCGCGCGGGACACATAATTCTGGAGCCAAAAGAGCAGTCCGACATGCTTCGCCGCAATCTGGAGTGGTTTAATCGCTGGATTCCGCCGCAGGGCCCCTCGGCGGAGGGCGCTATGACGCCAGCCCCGTGAACCCGATGTCCGAGATTGACAAGCCCTGCCAGGGTAGACCAGCCCGCGGGCCGGGCGGCAGCTATTACGGCTGGGTAATCCTGGCAGCGTGTTTTGTCATCATTGCGGTGTCTTCGGGAGTGATCTCTTCGTTCCCCATTTTCTACGTTTCAGTTTTGCGGCAGTTCCACTGGAACCGTGGCAATACGGCAATTGCCATGTCGCTTCATCTTCTGGTCAACGGTGGGGCTTCACCGTTTGTGGGCGTGATCATGGATCGCTACGGCCCACGTCTAGCGATGCCAGTCGGCGCCTTGCTCACCGCGGCAGGACTTTGCTGGCTCAGCCGAGCCAATGCCCTGTGGCAGTTTTACGTTGCCTTTGGCATCCTGGCGGCAGTCGGGAGTGCCATGCTGCTTTTGGTTCCACTGATTGCCATCGTGTCGAACTGGTTTGTGCGGCGGCGGGGCATGGCCATTGGCATTGTTGCTTCTGGCATCGGCGCAGGACAACTCTTGCTGTTACCCCTGCTGCAGCGTTTGATCGCGTTGGCCGGCTGGCGTACCGCCTACCTGGTCTTTGCCATTGCCATCCTGGTCATTCCTTGGGTACTGGTCCGGCAATTTCTTTTTAATCGGCCGGAGGAGGTCGGTCTCTCCGTCACCGATGAAATGGGACAGAGGCAGAAGGAACAGGCTTCAACTTCCGGTTGGTTAGCTGGCGTTAACAAAGTGCTTGCGCCGCAAAACGAAATCATCGTCGTGGACACGGCATGGGCCAGAACCGATTGGACGCTGCGGAAGGCGGCGTATTCCTTACGTTTTTGGGCACTGGTGATGGCCATGATCGTGTTTGCCATTGGCTTTTACTTGGTTACAGTACAACTGTTCGCCTACCTGCTTGACCGCGGCTACAATCCGGCCTTCGCTGCCTCGCTGATGGGGTTACTGGGGTGCTTCAATATCGCCGGCAAGTTCGGCGGTGGACTGCTATGCGACCGAATTGGCCGGGAGATGAGCTTCAGTCTGGCGATGGCTTTGTTAATCGGCTCCATCGTATTTCTCCACTATGGACGTGTTGCCATTCTTGGCATTGCCTTTGCCTTACTGTTCGGCGTGGGGTATGGGATGGCAATCCCGTCGTTGATGGCTTCGGCGACAGACCTGTTCCAGGGGAAACATTTTGGTGCGATTTTCGGGTTCAACATCCTCGGGGCTGCCATTGGAGGCGCGCTGGGGTCGTGGTTAGGAGGTTATCTCTTCGATCTCACTCGAGCCTACGGCATCAGTTTCATGCTCGCGAGTATCGGGATGTTGGTGGCGGCATTGCTGCTATGGAAGGCCAGGCCGAGTGCCGTGAGGCTGCTTCGCCCCTATAAGGTCACTGGAGTCAGCGCATGACCGCAAAAGCGAAAACTCCCATTTCCTTCGGAGCGCGAATCGCTCAATTGAGCGCCAAACATCCACGGAAGATCGCAATCGTACTGGTATCGGCAAACGGCGCGGAGAAAAAAACCTCTTGGCGGGAGCTGGATTGTGATTCAAACCGGATGGCGCGGCTGCTCGCAAGCCGGGCGGTCAAAGAGCGCTCCCTGGTGGTAGTGGCTCTGCCCAATTGCATGGAACATCTTCTGATGACCATCGGTGCCTGGAAGCTGGGCGCTTGCGTACTGCCGCTGAAGTATGATTTGCCGCCTCGCGAACGCGACCAATTTCTGGAAGTGGCACAACCTGCGGCTATTGTCGGGAACTGGGACATTCCTGGGGCGACGGTCCTGCATGTCGACGAATTTGAACAGGCGAGGGCCCTTTCTGATGCGCCCTTACCCGATCGTGTTGCGCAGCCTGGCAAGCTCATCGCTTCGGGAGGGTCCACCGGGCGACCGAAAATAATCGTGGACCCCAATCCCTGGGCCAAAGTTCCCGGACAATTCATTACCAAGATCGCGCACTATGTGGGGATGCGTTCTGGCCAGACCCAAATTGTTGCCGGACCTCTCTACCACAATGGCGCTTTCAACTGGAGCCACGCGGGCCTGTTCGAGGACCACTCGTTGGTCGTAATGGAGCGCTTCGATGCGAGGCTCTTCGTGGACCTGGTGGAGCGGCACCGGGTGAATTTCGGCCTTATTGTCCCCACCATGATGAAACGCATTGCGGAGCTGCCCGGCGTCCGGCGGGGGGCATTCTCCAGCGTGCAGGCTTTCTTCCACACTGCGGCGCCCTGCCCAGAGCGGGTCAAGCGGGCCTGGATCGACCTGATCGGGCCGACCAAGCTATACGAGGCTTTCGGCGCAACGGAGGGAGTGGGGTTGACGAGCATCCGCGGGGATGAGTGGCTGAAGCATCCCGGCAGTGTAGGTCAACCGCGCAATACCGATCTGCGCATTCTGGACGAAAGCGGCCATGAAGCGCCCACCGGCCAAATCGGGGAAATCTTCATGCGTCCGAAGTTCGCCAGCGGACGGACCTTTGAATATCTGAATGCGCCAACGGCCAAAACCACACCGGACGGACTGGTTAGCGTGGGCGATTTTGGATGGGTCGACGAACAGGGTTATTTATTTCCGGCGGACCGCCGCGTGGACATGATCATCTCCGGCGGCTCGAATGTCTATCCGGCCGAAGTCGAGGGAGCCTTGGCGGAGCATTCGAACGTCCGCGACGTCGCCGTGATTGGACTGCCAGACGAAGAGTGGGGCCAGCGTGTCCATGCTATTATCGAGCTCGCCGACCCAGCAAAGCGGCCATCGGCGGAGGAAATGAAGACGTACTGCAAAGACCGCATTGCCTCTTACAAGGTTCCGAAGTCATTCGAGTTTGTAACGGCACTACCGCGGGATGAAGCCGGCAAGCTGAGGCGCACCGCTTTGGTGGAAGAACGGGCGCATAGCATTCAATAGAAGCTCAGTCAACACGATCGAAAGCTCAGGTTAGATCCCGAAGATGTACCGGGCTCAGTCACGGCGGGGCTTTCCCCCAGAAAGGCCTGGTGTTATGGGAAAGGGAAGTGGCGAGGGAGTTTACATCGCTGGCGTAGCGGAGACACCGCTGGGAGAGGTGTACGACCACTCTGAGTTTTCCATGGTGGCAGTGGCTGCCCGGGAGGCTCTGGCTGAAGCGGGCATGACGCTGCGGGACGTAGATGCGCTTTTTGTCAACTACATGGGCGAAGAAGGTTCGGTTCAACTGGGGGAATACCTGGGTATACACCCGCGCTATGCCGATTCTTCCGATCTGGGCGGTGCGGCGTTCGAGGCCTTTGTGCACCATGCCATGGTGGCCATCAACGCCAGCCGGTGTGAGGTCGCCCTGATTGCCTTTGCCTCCCGCCAGCGCACCCGCAGGGGCCGCAGACACGTTCACCCCGCAGACCCGCTCTCGCTGACCGCGCAATTCGACAATCCCTACGGGCCAGCCATGCCTATCAGCTATTATGCGCTGGTGGCTGCGCGCCACATGTACGAGTACGGAACCAGTTCGGAGCAACTGGCCGAAGTGGCCGTGGCAGCCCGCCGCTGGGCTCAATTGAACCCCAAGGCATGGTCCCGCGACCCTTTGACTGTAGAGGATGTGCTCTCTTCCAAAATGGTCTCTGATCCCCTGCACCGGCTGGATTGCTGTCTTATCACCGATGGGGGCGGGGTGGTCATTTTGACGAATGCCGCCCGCGCGCGAAATGCCGCCAAACGCTCTATCCGTGTGCTGGGGGCGGGCGAGGGCCACACTCATTGGCATCTGTCGCAAATGCCCGATCTGACGATCTCTCCCGGGGTGATCTCCAGCCGGGAAGCGTTCGGCATGGCCGGCGTTACTCCGTCCGATGTCGATCTCGTTGAGCCTTATGACGCGTTTACCATCTCCGTGATCATGCACTTGGAGGACCTGGGATTCTGCAAGAAGGGCGAAGGTGGCGCATTCGTCGCAGCAGGACGTCTGGGTCCCGGCGGGGCGCTACCCTGCATGACTTCGGGGGGCGGACTATCTTATAACCACCCCGGCGCTTTGGGCATTCTGCTGCTGGTGGAAGCCGTGCGGCAACTCCGGAGAGAATGCGGGCCGCGCCAGGTCCCGAACGCGCAAATCGCCGTCGCGCACGGCATGGGCGGGTTTTTTTCGGTCGCTTCGACCGTGGTGCTCGCCCGGGAGTAGGACAATGACAGATGAAGCCAGGTTGAGTTACGGGGACCCAATCACCGCGCCGTTCTGGCAGGGAGCCGAACAACACCGTCTGCTCATCCAGTGCTGTCGGACCTGCGGGGCGCACCAGTTCTACCCACGCCCGTTCTGCCTTAACTGCCAGTCCGACCTTGTGGAATGGGTCGAGGCCGCGGGCACCGCCACGGTTTATTCTTTGACCACGGTGCGCTTGCCCGTCTCCCCGGAATTTAATCCCCCTTACCGGGTGGCCGTGGTTCAGTTGGATGAAGGCCCGCGGATGCTGACAAACATAATCGGCGGTGAATGCCGCATTGGCGACTGCGTACGCGTGCAGTGGAGGGAGCGCAACGGCGCGCCGCCTCTGCCGGTTTTTGAGCCTGTCGCCAGTGAACCAGGCCATAATGATGGTCAAACGGCGTAACGGCTGCGGCTCTGCGCGTGGGCAAAGTGAGCCGACGCGCGCTCGCAGCAAGACGACTGGAGTTGATATGTGGCCGAAAGAAGCGTTTGGCGGCTCCGCGACCTACGGTTTTCCCGTCGGCATTCTGACGATCAGCACCCGCCATGCTCTGTTGCCCGGAAACGTTCAGAATGCGCAAAGTTTTCCGCTGCCAGTGGTGTATGAGGAAGTCGCCGTGGAGGATCCGCATGTGCTGATGCACGGCGATCCTGCCCTCTTGCCTGCGATCATCTCTGCGGCGCAGCGGCTCGCCAAACAAGGTGTTCGCGCGGTGGCTGGCGCCTGTGGATCGTTTGCCTATTACCAAAAGGCAGTCGCCGACGCTGTGGACGTTCCGGTTTTCCTGTCCATTCTCACCCAGGTTCCATTCATCCAGCAATCGCTGGGCACCAGGAAAAAGCTCTGCATCATCTGCGCTGCCGAATTCACCATGAACGAGCGCGTGTTCGCTCAATGTAACATTACCGACACCTCGAACCTGGTGATCCGGCAGATGTGCGGCCATCCTGAGTTCGATCGCATGGTGAAGGCCACTGACCCAATGGATCCGGCCAAGATGCGCGATGAAGTCGTCGCCGTAAGTACGGGTGCGCTGCGCGACGACCGTACAATAGCGGCCTTTCTGCTGCAATGCAGCGACCTGCCGCCGTTCGCCAGCGCTGTCCAGCAAGCTACCGGCTTGCCGGTGTTCGACATGACACTGTTGATTCGCTGGTTGCAGTCGGCCGCATGCTATTTGCCCTATTCAGGTATGACCCGGGCACAGGCAGCTCGGCTTTAGCGGAATATCCGGCGATTGCGCTTTACGATAGGGGAAAGAGGATGTTCCCGCACCCGCGACCAACTGGATGTTTATTAAGACTGGAGGCTCATGATGAAATTCTCCAGCACGGCCTGCTTTACTAGAGCGATCCAGACCGACAACATACACCGAATTCCGCGCATCGTTTCCCTGATACTGCTCTTTCTAGCTGTGCTGGTTTCCCGGCCACTACTGGCCGCAAACGATGCCTCCATCTTGCTGCTCCGGAATCCCGCCATTCATGGCGACCAGATCGTTTTTCAGTACCGTGACGATTTGTGGACCGCGTGCTCCGATGGCACGCAAGCGCGCGCCCTGACGAGCGGACCGGGGCGCAAATCCAGTCCGCCTTTCTCGCCCGATGGCTGGATTGCTTTCACTGGGAACTACGACGACAACAAAGGGATTGCTTTGTCGAAAACCTGCTGGGCGCGAACCCCATTGAGCGACTACCAGGTCACGACGGGTTACGGAAAGTAAACAACGCTGCATCCGAGGGAGCTGAGAATATGAAATTCTTTCGCTGTGTTAGCGCCATAGTCGTATCAAGCTTTATTGGGACGAGTGCCGGAGTGGTTTTCGGGCAGACGCCAGCCCCCGCCCCAGCCCAGTCTGCGCGCCAGTTCCGGGTCCTTGAACTCGAGGGCACGCCCTACCAGCGCGGCTTGAAACACGGGAAGGTCCTGCGGGAGCAAATCCAGGCTGGGCTGGCGCTGTGGAAAGAAAATCTGAGGAGTATTGCCCGCATGGGTGGCTCCGATCAACAAATCGATCCCGACGTCTTCATCAAGAAATTCATGGCCGAGACAAATTACGTGCCCGCGATCAAGAAGTGGACACCTGGCTTACTGGAGGAGGTGCGTGGGATCGCGGAGGGGGCCGGCGTTGGCTTTCCGACCATGCTGACCTTCCAGCTAGTAGATGAGTACTGGGTTAATGGGGCGGCGATCGTCAAGGAGCACTGCAGCGCCATGGGAATTTCCGCGACCTCCCGCCACTCGGCGGTGGTGGCCCAGAACATGGACTTGGAGGGTTTCCGCGACGGCTTTCAAACCTTGCTGCACATCAAGGAACCTTCCGGACTGGAGCAGTACATTCTGACCATGCCCGGACTGATTGCCATGGACGGGATGAACAACCGAGGCGTGGGGGTTGCGACGAACACTGTGGCCCAACTGGCGCACAACCGCGACGGGTTGCCGGTGGCTTTCGTCGTGCGCGGTATTCTGGAACGTGGGAGCATGGCCGAAGTCGAGTCGTTTCTGAAGAGCGTGCACCATGCCTCCGGGCAGAATTACACGGTGGGCGCCAAGGGGCGCGCCGCTTACTTCGAAGCTTCGGGCGGCAAGGTAATCGAGGTCAGCAGCAACGGGGCGTTCATTTACCACACCAACCATCCGCTGGTCAACGATGATTACAACGAGGAAAGCCTCAAGGAAATAACCAATCCGAACCCGAATGACAACACCCGCACCCGCTACGAGGCATTGAAGCGACACCTGCGGATTGATCCCGGCGGCGACAAAGTCATCCCCCTGATCCAGGAAACCCTCAGGTCCCATGATTCTGAGCAGAACCCGGTCTGCCGGCAGCTGGCAGGGAAGGATGCCGGTTTCAGCTACGCCTCGATGATTATGGTGTTGGCGCCCGAGCATCCCTACTTGATTGCTGCCCCTGGGCCGCCCGATCGGTACCAGTACGCGGAATTCCATTTTTCCGGCGCGAGCCAGAAAAAGTAACTTAGGCGGCGGGTGGCATGAATGCCCCGCCGCCAGAAATCCAATGCGAAAGTTTTTAAGCTGTGGCTTTTCAGGCTCGGGCATGGCGGACGATCGCTTCGACTATCGGCCCGGCTGATGGATGCGGGGTCCGATTGCGGAAGTAATTTCGCCGCGGTGATGACTGCCTTGCGCGGAGTGAAAGATAGCCCACAAAAAAGAAATTGGCTTCACCTGACCGGGAAAAAACAATTTGGGGGCAGTAGTTTTCCCATTTTTTCCCTTGTTTCCGAGCAGCAATACTCATAATGTGCTCTGGCTGGAGGCTGCGAGGAAACTAGCCGGCAAATCGTGGATGCCGAATACACAGAATCTGCTGAAAACGGAGGCTGCATTATGCAAGTGTCGGATTATCTTTGGCCATACGTAGATTCATACGCTTATATGGAGAAAGTACGGACGGGCATGCCCCCCCTGATTATCTGCCTGTGCAGCAACGGAGGCGTACAGGGCAAGGAGTACAACGAAGCCATCCCGGAGACGGCCGATGAGATCGCTGATTCGGTGTTCGCGGCCTACCAGGCCGGCGCCAGCATGGTGCATATTCATGCTCGCGATCCCCAGGTGCTGCCTGACCCCGCCAAAACCAAGGAAGTGTGGTGGGAAGTCAACAGCAAGGTACGCGAGCGTTGCCCCGACATCATTATCAATGACACCACCGGCGGCGGGTTCAACATGACCATGGAAGAACGGCTCGCCTGCCTGGAGGCCAACACGGAAATGGCATCGCTCAATCTCTCGCCCGACATGAGCAAATTCCATTTCAAGGAACGCAAGGCCCCATTGCCACATCCGCGGCCGGCTTTCGATTACGACGACTGCATTCCGTTTACGTATAAGCTGATTCATCACTATGCGACAGAGATGAAACAGCGCGGCATAAAGCCGGAGCTGGAGGTCTATCATCCTGGATGCGCCTGGGTCCTCCGCGACCTTATAAACGCGAACCTGATCGAGAAGCCGTACTGGATCCAAACCGTGATGGGGTATCAGACCTCCAGTTTCCCCACCGTGCAGGCGGTCCTGGATATGCTGCGCGATCTTCCGGAGGGCAGTTTGTGGCTCTGCTCCGGGATCGGGCCGTACCAGCTACCCATGACAGCGCTGGCCACAGTGCTCGGCGGCCATGTTCGGGTCGGTTTGGAAGATAACATCTATTACCGTCAGGGAGAAAAGGCCAAGAGCAATGCGCAGTTGGTGGAGCGCGCCGTGCGTATCGCACACGAGTTGAATCGCCGGGTGGCCACGCCGGCAGAAGCCCGGGAGATGCTTGGCATGTCTCGTGTACCGTCAGAGTACCCGCCGCGAAAGGCAGCCGCGGTTTAATGATAGACGCCGATCCGGTGAGCTGAAGAACTCCCAGGGGCGGCTCGCGGCCCTGGAGAGCCATCATGAGCAAAGAACCACTGCAGGTAAAAGTGTCGCCAAGGCCGGACCATCTCCTAAATCTGCTCCGGCATTACGATTTGCCGACCCCGGACTACGTAGTCCTTGAACGAGAGCAGGACGTGTCCCGCGCCCGGATTCCATTTCCTGTGGCCCTCAAGGTGTGTTCCCCCGCCATCCTGCACAAGACGGAGGTCGGTGGAGTCGTACTGAATATCGCGAACCTCGCCGCGCTGCGTCGAGAGTACAAGAAGCTCAAAGTTAGCTTTCCGGGTGAACGTTTTCTGGTGCAAAGAATGGAGCCGGGCGGAATCGAGATCATTGCCGGCCTGTTGCGCGACGCAAGATTTGGGCCGTGCATCATGGCCGGCCTGGGTGGGATCTTCGCCGAGGCGCTCAGAGATGTTGCTTTCCGCGCCCTGCCCATTACTGCCGCAGATGCGGAGGACATGCTGCAATCTCTGAAGGGCCGGAGGGTCTTGCAAGAATTCCGGGGGCTGAAAGTGGACCGGCAGGCAATTGTGGACCTGCTGGTCAAGTTATCGCGGCTTGCCTCGGACTTGGGCGAGCACATCGGACAATTGGACCTGAATCCGGTGATCGTTCACGAGACCGGGCTGTCGGTGGTTGATGCAAAGCTGGTACCGCGACAAGAACCGGAGATAGCGCGACCGGGGCGGCCTCCCGTTCCGCCCGACCAGCTCGCCGCGTTTCTGTTTCCTTCCAGCGTTGCCGTTGTGGGCGCTTCGCAGAATCCGCAGAAGTATGGATCTCAAGTGCTTCA
>Ga0326728_10014565_pt1 | contig 16668 bp, 15 predicted proteins | sample MB3enrmetagenome_FD_207602 | JGI IMG/M metagenome (GOLD analysis project Ga0326728, IMG submission 207602) | Lab enriched peat soil microbial communities from McLean, Ithaca, NY, United States - MB31MN | ecosystem: Environmental > Terrestrial > Soil > Wetlands > Peat | place: USA: New York...
AAACGGTGGAAAAAATCAGTATTGCAGTCAATAATTATTTCGCCAGTCTGGATGGTGGAGAGGCAGTAGCCGACGCGGAAGCGGAAACGACCGGAGAGGCCGCCACCGAAGCGGCTGTAAGCGAGGAATCGCTGACAGAAGGCTCAGTAGAAGCGGATGCGTTGGCCGCTGGAACGGAACCCACCGAGACGGCGCCAGCAGAAGAAGAAATCGCCGCGGTTGCGACTGAAGAAGCTGCTCCTGAAGAATCCGCGACCGGAGAAGTCGCGACGGAAGAAGCCCCGGAAGACAAGCAGAGCTGAAAACTGGGATGGTGGCGAGTTCGGAGGTAGATCCGGACCGAAGGCGCGGGGCTCGTCAGCCGGAAGTAAGATTGCGCGGCATTACATGAGGTTAGATATGCGAACCTAGATCGACGACATTGGCGGCACAAGAAGAGGAAACGAGAGCGGATGAGTAAGATTCGAATCAATGATCTGGCCCGTGAGCTGGAAGTCAAGAGCAAGGAAATTCTTGACGTGCTGACCACGGTGGGCGTCACGGAGAAGAAAACGCACTCCAGTTCTCTGGAAGAGCACGAAGCGGAACTGGTGCGGAAACATCTCCGCGGCCGCAGCGAGACGGCGACGAGTTCGGCGAAGACTTCGCGTGCCGCTCGCGGTGAAGAAGAGATCAAGACCAAGATCGACCTCTCGCATATTTCCCGCCCCGGCGATGTGCTGCGCGCCATCACGCAGCAAAAAGGAGTCGCGGAGCGTCCCGCGGCACGCCCGGCAGCCAAGCCGCCGGTGGCGACGCCAGCGGTGGAGGCGAAGGCGGAAGCCCCGGTGGCACCAGCAAAGCCGAAGGCAGCGCCGTCCAAGCCCGCCAGTGAAGCCCCTGCGCCGACGCCGCCGAGACTGGTAACGCCGGCTTCGGTTGCTGCCGCGCAGCGGCCGCCAGCGGTGGTCGTGATTCCGCCCAAAGTTCCCGTAACTCCACCCGCGGCAACCGTACCGGCTGCTGCCCCGAGTACAGCACCGCCTGCGATCGCCGTTCCACCACGAGTCACGACTACGACTCCGGTCGTACAGGCTGGCAGTCCTCCGCCAGTTGCACCGTCTCCAGCGCTTATTAACGGGACGCAGATCCAAGCTTCGGCGCCCACAAAACCAGCGCCTCCGATTGCGCCACCGCCGCGAATGATCATGCCGCAGACCGGCCCGCGTCCGGTGTACAAGGCGCCCCTAGCAGTGCCGGGGGCGTCACCCCGAGCTACGCCGGGACGACCGGTTCCAGGGCAGCCAATTTTTCAGCGTACGGCGCGGCCGCAAGCGCCGGGCTCGCGGCCTGCGCTTCGTCCGGGTGAACGGCGACCGATGCATCCCACGCGTGTGGTCCCAGCAGGATCGCGACCGCTGGGTGTTGGTCCGGGAGGAGCGCTGCCGCCGCCAGGGCCGACGCGTCCGGGAAGCCGTCCGGGAGCTCCTTCGCGGCGACCGGGACAAAGGTATGTACCGCGAGGCGTGAAGGAAGGCCCGATGAAGGGCTACGTTCCTCCGCCGCGCATGACCATCAGCAACGAACCGGCGCCAATCACGCGGAATATCACGATTACAGAAGGAATCTCGGTGAAAGACCTGGCCGAGAAGCTGGGTATCCGTGCCAAGGATTTGATTGCGCGGCTGGTGGTGCGGGGCGTGTTCGCCACCATCAATCAAACGCTGGACGCGGAACTGGCCAGCGAAATGGCGCGCTTCTTTGGAGCGGATACCGAAGTGATCACCTTCGAAGAGCAGGCTGCGAAAGATACGACCGAAGCAGTCGAGAGCAGCGAGGAAGGCGCGGAAGCCATACCGCGTCCGCCTGTGGTCACGATCATGGGCCACGTGGACCACGGCAAGACGACGCTGCTGGATTCGATCCGCTCGACCAATGTGGCTGGAGGCGAAGCGGGTGGCATCACGCAGCACATCGGCGCTTATAAAGTTCGCATCACGGACACCGCGTCTCCGGCGTACGGCCGCGAGATCGTGTTCCTGGATACGCCGGGCCACGAGGCATTCACGCGTATGCGCGCGCGCGGCGCGAAGGCGACCGACATTGTGGTGCTGGTGACGGCGGCGGACGACGGCGTTATGCCGCAGACGATTGAAGCCATCGACCACGCGCACGCGGCCGAAGTTCCTATTATTGTTGCGGTCAACAAGATCGACAAGCCGGGAGCGCTGCCGGAGCGGGTCAAGAAGCAACTGGCGGATCGCGGACTGGTTCCGGAAGAATGGGGCGGCAAGACGGTGTTCGTCGACGTTTCCGCCAAGCAGAAGACGAATCTGAATCTGTTGATGGAAATGATTCTGCTGACAGCCGACCTGCAGGAGTTGAAAGCGACTCCGGGACGCGCGGCGAGCGGGTTGGTTCTGGAAGCGAAACTGGATCGGGGACGCGGTCCGGTGGGAACGATTCTGGTGCAGAACGGCACGTTGCGCGCGGGCGACAACTTCGTGGTCGGGAACGTGTATGGAAAAGTCCGGGCAATGTTCGACGATCGCGGCAAGTCGCTGAAGGAAGCGCCGCCCGCAACGCCGGTGGAAATCATCGGATTGGAAGGGCTGCCGCAGGCGGGCGATCAGTTCGTCGTAGTCACGGACCGCGAGAAGGCGCGCGACATCTCGGAATATCGCGAGCAGAAGGCGCGCGAGGCCGCGCTGGCCAAGAGTTCGCGTGTCTCGCTCGAAGGTCTGGCGGAGCAACTGAAGACGGCGGGCATGAAGGAATTGAACGTCATCCTCAAGGCCGACGTTCAGGGATCGGTGGAAGTGCTGGGCGATTTGCTGGGTCGGCTTTCGAACGACAAAGTGAGGCTGAAGCTGCTGCGGTCGGGCATTGGCGCGATTACGGAGACTGATGTGCTGCTGGCGTCGGCATCGAACGCCATCATCATTGGATTTAACGTGCGTCCGGAGCGCAAAGCTCAAGAGTTGGCCGATCAGGAAAAAGTCGACATCCGCCTGCACTCGATCATTTACGAACTGCAGGACGAGATCAAGCGCGCCATGACCGGTTTGCTCGAGCCGACCATCAAAGAAACCTACCAGGGACGCGCCGATGTGCTGGAAACCTTCCGCATTCCGAAAGTGGGAACGATTGCCGGTTGCCGCGTTAGCGATGGATTTATCAAGCGCGATTCCGAAGTGCGGCTGCTGCGCGATAACGTGGTCATGTTCAAGGGCAAAGTCGGCTCGCTGCGGCGCTTCAAGGACGATGCTTCGCAGGTGACCAGCGGTATGGAGTGCGGCATCTCCATCTCAAACTACGGCGACATCAAGGCCGGCGACGTGATTGAGGCGTTCGTTACCGAGCGGATTGCGGCGGAAGCGATCAAGTAAGCTAATGGAGCGCCGGGCGCGAGCCCGGCACTCCACTGGTCCCGATGCTTTTACTGGCTTGCCTGCTGGCTGAAGGCTCCTCCGATGTTGGCGTCTTCCTGCACCATGAACCCAGTGTTGGGGGAACTCAGATAGTAGACCACGGTGGTGGTTACACCATTAACGACCGCCGCGACCCGGCCATTCGCGGTGGCCGTATAGGTGCCATTGGTGCCAAGTGTTGACACAAGGCCGCCGCCCGAGCTGAAGGAGTTTGCCGTCTGGTTCCAGTTAAAGGCGGTGCTGGTGGTGGTCTCGAAGTCTCCCACCCGATCTTTGAGCCCACCGCCGTCGAAGCCATCCATAACGAAGGCGGCCTGGCCGCTGAGCGTGGGTGCGGCTTGCTGCAGGGAGAAAGTGCCATCCTCTAGTGTGGCGGTGTTGGCGGAGAGTAAGTAGGCGCGGCTTCCATTCACCATCCAGAAAATCTGGGGGCTGATCGGACCACCATCCAAAGACAAGTTGGTCACGCCTCGGCCGTTTGAGAGCAGGCTGTAGGTGCCCCCCGAGACCGCGAGATTGGAATTCACGGTCGTATCCTGCACATAGTCCACGGCGCCGCCCGTGAAGCTGCCATTGCCATCGGTCGTAAAGACACCCGCCGAGTGAATACCTCCCGGCCCGCTAACGCTGGTGTCGCCGGAACTGCCGAAGACATACGAGGCGCCGTTGGCAAGAGTGGCGGTAGAGAACGGTCCTCCGGTTTGCGTTTCCGCCTGGCCGATTTCGAGCGATGTGGTGTTCGACATGAAATAGAACTCGGTGGAATTTACAACGTAGTAGCCAAATGAAGATCCGTCGGTCAACGTGAAGGTGCCGCGACCGGTCGTCGAGCTAGGCGCGCTCATCGAAACCGCGGAGGTGACCGTTTGGTTCTGGAGCAGGGATCCGGGGATGAGAAAATCTTCGGTACCGCTAATGACACCTCCGGTAATGGTGATTTGTCCAACCCGCGAGCTGGTGCTGACATTGTGCGCCTTGAAAACAAAAGTGCCCGAAGGCGCTGCGGTAAAGGCGGTTGTGTCCTGCATCTGGCCGTAGCCCGACGAAGTTGCGAGCACATCCTGCTCGATCAGATAGAAGTGACTGTCGTCGATCAAGGTGATGGCGTAGTTCGAACCGCCGAACGAAAGAAATCCGGTGCCATCCTTGGCGATGCCGTAGGTGCCGGCCCCCGAGCCAGGGGGGTATTGTTGGCCGTCCTGATTGAAGTCATCTTCGAGGACATTTAAGGTTCCCTTGCCGTCGGCAGTGAAAACGGTGACCTCGGAAAACGGATTGACGTTGCCGTTTTGGTCGGCTCCGGTCCCGGTCTGCCGCATCACATACTGGCCGCTCAGGCTGGCATTGGAGAAGCTGCCGCCGAGGGGCTTAACGATACTTGCGCTGGAGCCGCAGCCGACTGCGAAAAGAATGCCTGATATCGCCGCCAGAGCCATGAGCACCCGTCTTGCACACCTAGAGGAAGCAAGGGGATTCATAAGACACTCCTGTCTGCTGAGATGCGCTAACCCGGATTGTAGAAGAAAGTTCCGGTGAAAAAAATTGACAGAGGCGTTTCCTCGGCGAGTTGCGGAGTCAGATGTCGAGTTCGACTCCTAAAGCTCAGGTGCCGTCCCTTACGGGACTCGTCTTGTTCCTCTCCCGGCTACCCGGCACTCACGTGCCGGGCTTTCTTTTTCCGCCGCTTCGCGGCTGAAAGCGGAAACTACGCCCCGAGCGCAACGAGAGACGGGGCAAGCCCCGTCTCTACAGGGGGTTCCGGGCCGGGGTTGACAGGGCGGGTGGCTTGCTTCTTTTGGATGCTCTTTCGGAGAACCAGACTCCCACGCGGTAGAGGAGCAGGATGCTGAGCACGACGCCATACTCTATGGGCTTACGGAGATCGGCCTTCACCAGCCAGGTGTAATGCACCACGGCGAGGATCCCCGTGAGATAGATCAGGCGGTGCAGGCGCTGCCAGTTCTTGCCGCCGAGGCGGCGAATCGACCAGGCACTCGACGTCAGGGCGAGAGGAATCATGAGAACGAAGGCGGAGAATCCTACGGTGATGAAGCGGCGCTTGGCTATGTCTTTCATCATCTCGTGGACGTCGAAGAATTTGTCGAGCCAGATGTAGGTAAGGAAATGTAAAGTTCCGTAAAAGAAAGCGAACAGTCCGACCATGCGGCGGACACCGATCAGCCAATATTGGCGCGTGATCCGGCGCAGAGGCGTGATGGAGAGCGTGGCGAGGATCAGGATCAGCGTCCAGTCGCCGGTCGAGTGCGTGATGACCTCGATGGGATTCGCACCCAAGCCATCATGAAAGGCCTTCCAGACTAGACGGCCTAGCGGAATCAGAGCGGCCAGGAAGATGATCGTTTTTGTGAGCCGCAGGCGGTTCATTGGGATGCAGAAGTCAAAAGTCAGATTGCAGAAGTAAACTTTCGGCCATCAGATTTCAGTTCTGCAATCTGGCTTCCGACTTCTGCAAGGCCTTTCAAAAGTTTTTCCTCAGGTCCATGCCGGAATAGAGGCTCGCCACCTGATCGTATCCATTAAACATTAGTGTTGGCCGCTTCAGAAATTCACCCAGGCGGCGTTCTTTGGCCTGGCTCCAGCGGGGATGATCGACATTGGGATTCACGTTGGAATAGAAGCCGTATTCGCGGGGGGCCGACTCCTGCCAGGTGTTCAGAGGCTCGCTGCCGGTGAAGCGGATGCGCACGATCGACTTGGCGCTCTTGAACCCATACTTCCACGGAATCACGATGCGAAGTGGGGCGCCGTCCTGATTGGGGAGCACCTCGCCGTACATGCCGAAACACAGCAGGGCCAAGGGATGCATGGCCTCGTCCATGCGGAGACCTTCGACGTAGGGCCACCTCAATACATTGGTGCGCTGGCCGGGCATTTGCTTCGGATCGTACAAAGTAGTGAACTCGACATATTTTGCTTTCGGCAGAGGGTCGGCGCGCTTGATCAATTCGCTCAGGGAAAATCCTACCCAGGGCACGACAATCGACCAACCCTCGACGCAGCGATGACGGTAGATGCGCTCTTCGGGAGCAGCCATTTTTAGGATGGCGTCGACGTCGAGGACCTGCTTCTTCTTGACATCCCCGTCGATGGTCACCGTCCAGGGACGAGTCTTGAAATTCTTGGCTAGACCGGCAGGTTCGTACTTGTCAGTGGAAAATTCGTAGAAATTGTTGTAATTGGTGACGTCTTTGTAGGGCGTTTCCTTTTCCGTCGTGCTGAAGGGACTTTTCTGGAGGCCGTCAATCTTGTCGTTGGCCTGGGCGGTGAGCGACGGATTGACAAGATCACGAAAGGCGACGCCGGTGACGGCGGCCGCGCCGGCGATCGCAGCTCCGGCGAGAAAGGTCCGCCGGTTCAGATAGGTCGCTTTGGGAGTAATTTCAGACGACGGAATTGCAGGCGTTTTACCTATCAGCATGGCTTACTCCGATTATTGCTCGCCCTGTTAAAGTACGCGTGGCCGACGTAAATGTGCCGGCCGCGAAAACCCCACAACTGGCGTATTAGACGCGGGGACGGAGGGAAAGTTGCAAACGCCGGGCGAAGACGCCCGGCTCCCCACTAGTTTGACGCTGATTTGGTGACGGATTTGGCGTCGGGCCGGGAACGAAGGACTTCGCGGACTTTCTTGGCGAGATTCTGAAGGGTGAAGGGCTTTTGCAGGAATCCGGTACCGGGACCGAGCGCGCCCGGGGTGACGACGGCATCTTCGGTGTAGCCGGAAAGATAGAGCACGCTTATGCCGGGACGCAGCGAAAGCAGTTTCTTCGCCAGTTCACGGCCGCCGATGCCGGGCATGACGACGTCGGTGATCAGGATATCGATGTGTTCTTTGTGGGACTCGGCGATCTCGAGACCGCGCTCTCCATCTTCGGCTTCGAGCACGTTGTAGCCGCGAGAAGCAAGGGTGACACGCACCAGTTCGCGGACGGATTCCTCGTCTTCCACCAGCAAAACGGTTTCGCAGCCGCCGGCTTCGCTCTGCGGAGACTTGGCCGGGCTCGCTTCCTCGGCGGAATCCTCGACGCGCGGCAAATAAACATAGAAAGTAGTCCCGGCTCCGACTTCGCTTTCGGCGAATACGTATCCATTGCTCTGCTTGACGATCCCGTAGACGGTGGAGAGGCCGAGGCCGGTGCCTTTTCCCTTTTCCTTGGTAGTAAAGAATGGCTCAAAGATGCGGGATTGAGTTTCCTTGTCCATGCCATGGCCGGTATCGGCAACGGAGATCACGGCATAACGTCCAGGCTGGATAAAACGGTGTTCGCGGAAATTCTGGCGCACGGTCACGTCGGAGCTTTCGAGGGTGAGCTTGCCGCCTTCGGGCATGGAATCTTTAGCGTTGACGACCAGGTTCATGATGACCTGTTCGAGCTGGCCGGCGTCGGCGCGGGTGTGTCCGGTCTCGGAGGAGAGGCGGGTGACCAACTCGATGTTTTCGCCGATGAGTGGCCGCAGCAGGCGCTCCATGTCGCTGATGACGCTGTTGACGTCGATCACCTTGAGTTCGAGGAGCTGTTTCCGGCTGAACGCCAGCAGTTGGCGGGTAAGAGTGGCAGCGCGGTCGGCGGCTTGCTGGATGAACTGGACCTTATAGTGTATGGCACTGCCTTTTTCCAACTGCTCCAGCAACACCTCGGTGTATCCGTTAATCACCATGAGCAGATTGTTAAAGTCGTGGGCGACGCCACCGGCGAGGCGGCCGACGGCATCCATTTTCTGGGCCTGGCGCAACTGCTCTTCGAGCTGCCGCCGGTCGGTGATGTCTTCGGCGATCAGCTCCAGGATTTCTTCGGTTTCATCGGTGCTGGTGGCGGCGCAGCCGCTGAGGCGCACGATGATAGCGCGGCCGTCTTTGCGTCTCCACTGCACTTCCACGCCATTCAGACTTCCGCCGTGGCGATAGTCCTCGAACAGGCGATCCAACTCGAGAGGATTGACGAAGACTTCGCGTTTCGCATCCAGCCGGAGAAAATCCTGGACCGATCCATACCCGAGCATGGTGATGAGAGCTGGGTTCACGTCCAGGAACCGTCCTCCGAGGGTGCAGCGGCAGATCCCGAAGGCGGCGCTCAAAATCAGAGAGCGGGAGCGGGCTTCAGAGCGGCGAAGCGCTTCTCCGCCGCGCTTGTGCTCGATGGCCGCAGCCAACTGCTGCGAAACGAACTTCAGAATCTCACGGTCGCGATCGCCAAAGCGGGTGTTCTCGCTGTAAGTCTGGACGACCACGACTCCAATGCAGCTGGCGCCAGTTTGCAGGGGAACTCCCAGCCAATCCAGAGAGGGAGCGCCAATCGATTCCACTTCCCCGCGCCGCAGCAGTTCCTCAAAGACGGCGGGTGTCGCCAGCAGGGGCTCGCCCGAGCGGAGGACGTATTCGGTCAGACCGCGGCCGAGAGGCCTCGGGGCTGGGGTGGGGTCCTGCTCATCGACGAAATAGGGAAAGCTCAACAACTGGGACTGGGGATCGAAGAGGGCGATGTAGAAGTTGCGCGCATTCATCAAGTGGCCGACGATATTGTGAATGGCGGCGAAAAACTGCTGCAGATCCTCGGCCGACTGGCTACGCGCCGCAATGGCGTACAGAGCCGCGTTCAACTCCTCGGCGCGTTTCTGCTCGGTGATGTCGCGATAGGACGCGTAGGCTCCAACTCCTTTGCCCTGCAGCGTCAGGAGCGAGGTATAGAGCAGCACCTCGACCAGGGAGCCATCTTTCCGCAGGCGGCGGGTCTCCAGCGTAAGCTTGTTTTTTGTCTTGACGCTCTCGGCGATCCACGCGGTTTCCGAGTAACGATCGGGCGGCACGATGAGTTGGTCGAGGCGTTTCCCGGCAGCCTCAGCCGCAGTAAAACCGAACAGGCGGGTGAATTCCCCGTTGACACGCAAAACGCGCAGATCCTGGTCGACAATACTGATGGCTTCCGGCGCGTTCTCGATGATCTGTTCGAAGTAGGCTCTCTCCATTGTGGGGAGGGCTTCGGCGGCATTGCCATTTGTGGGCGAAGTGGCTGGGTCGGAGTGGGAAGAGTAGGTAGGAACGGGCGGTGAACCCTGCCCATGAGCTTCCGGCAGCGGCTTTACCGGCGGCAGTTCAGTCGAAGATCCTGGGGCGATCTTCTCCCCCATACAGTCCTCTCCCAGAGTGCTCTGACGATAGTGCGATGTTAAGCGGGCAGGGTTCTTCGCCGATAGTTACTCCCGTAATAGAGATTTCAACTGAGTCACAGCAGAGAGGTTCAGTAGGCGTTGGTCAACACGACGCAGACCTCGCGCAACAGCAGCCTCTGCTCGTTGGATACGACCAAAAACTCGAATCCGCAGCGCAAACCGTCGTTATAACGCACCACGGCTCGCACTTTGATGAGGTGAGGAGGGATGGGGATGGGAAACTCCAGGGAAACAACTTCGCCGACCTGCAACTTGCCGCTGAGGGTCGCCCCGATGCCGTCCACACTGAGCTCGCTAGTTCGACCCCAGTAGGTGGTCGTCTCGCCTTCGCGAAACACTGCCACCTGAATGCGCACATCGAAACGACTGCGGGAGAAACGCCGCAGCCTACGGTTAGCTTTGGCTGCCGCTTGTTCGTACTCGTTCAATTCAGCATCTCCATTTCAGATAATTTCAAACATGCTTCGAAAGCTTGCTTTTGATTGTGCTCCAAGGCAAGTTTACCCGCAATGGCATCAAAGGGCATGTACCAAGGAAGTGAGCAAGGATCGGGTGATCTGACGATCGGGTCATCGAAAGTCAGAGGCTTTTGAACTCAGATGACCCGATGGTTCGATCATCCGATCTCATAATGGGCCCGCGCGTAAAGCTGCGTAAAGACGCGTGACAGATCCCGCAGCGGCATCTAACATTGAGAATTGACGTTCTGGGGTCAACTGAATCCTTATGTCGTACCGCTCGAATGCCGCCGAAGCCTGGTATCCCGAACCGCAATCCAGCACGGCAACGCCGGAGATTCCGTTGGATTTGCTGCCGCCGCCGAGCCTGACGCAGCCGCTCTGGAGGTCGCTGGCCGGCAATCTGCGCGATACCTTCGCGCCGGAGAAGTTGCCGCCGCTGGCACTCACTTCGCGCCCGGTGAATGTGGGCCTGGCGCTGGGCGAGCGTCTGCGCCTGCCTTGGTACCGCACGGTGTTTACCAATATCGGGGACGTGATCTCACCGGAAGTACTGCCGCCGCTGGAACTGGAATCGCGGCCGGTGGATGTCGGTGAACTCATCACCGATCAACTCAGCCACTTCTGGTGGGGATCGCTGCTGCGGAATCTGGCCGACCGAGTCGCGCCGGAAACACTGCCGGCTCTCAACCTGACCTCCAAGCCGATTCTGGACATCATTCCGAAGTCATGGATCCTGCTGCCGTTGTGGTCGGAGGTTGTGGATACGCCGAAGGTGTTTTATCCCGATAAACCGAAACCGGCCGACGCGGTGAGGCCATTCAATCTGCAACCGGCGGCATTGCCGCCGAAGGGGATGGAAGCTCTGGCCGAAGCTCTGGTCAAGGAACCCACCACCACCGACCTGGTGCGCGACCTGCGCCGCTCGCGGATTCGGCAGCGAATCTGGGTTGGGCTGGCGACGGCGCAAATTCTCTATCTGACCGCGGTCGCATTCGGGAAAATCTAGTTCTTCACCATGGAGCCACGGAGAAGGCCTTTTTTGGAATTTCTCCGTGATTCCGTAGTGGATTGTTCTTCCGAAATCTTTCTACTGCCGCAATCCCATCCAGCCTTCGGCAATCACCATGGAATTTCCGGGGTTGCGCGAATCGTACTTCACCGATGTCGGTAAGCCGAGCCGGCAGGAATGCAGATTGATCCATTGCCGAAGGTAGGTGACATCCTGCGAGGCCTCATAGGAAACGCCGGCCACGTCGTACTGGTAAATCAGCATGGTGGCGGGGCGGTTCACCTTAGTGGTGATTTCCTGGACATCAATGACCGTGCCGTCGGTGATACGCCCAACCGTATTGAGCCAGGTGCGGCGCCGGCGCTCGACGTCGTCCGCAGTCTTGGGTTTGCGGCGCAGCAAGGCATAACTGAGGACGGCCAGGCCAATGATGCCCAGCACAAGGGTGTAGAGACGAAGCGAAATCATTGGCAATGCGAGACCTAAACCTTTCAATCTACTTTCAGCATAAGCCGTCAACGCTCCCAGCGCCAAGCGCATTAAGGTGCGTGAGGCAGTGGATAGTGGGATAGTGAATAGTGGATGTGGATCCGGTCACTATCCACTATCCACTTGTTTTTCTACCCGCGCCTTCGATAGTAAATATTGAATTCGAATCCGGGGTTGGGCGGAAAGATTTCAGCAATCTTCCGCAGCCGTTCGGCCATCGGAGCCGGCGCCAGCAGCGGGTAGTCGCGTTCGCGCAAGTCGTAGTAGTCGACGTCGAGATAGAGCGAGAGCAAGTAGATCGAAATTGCATCGGCGAAGCTGGCGGCAAGATAGTCATTCTTGAATTTTTCCGCGTCGGGACCGTGGGCCGTGGCAAACTTGCGTGCCTCCCAGGCATCGAGCGAGGTTTCTCCGCGGACACCGGATTCCACCTGCTGCCAGGCCAGATCGGCGAAATTTTGCGACACGCCGGCGCGTTCGACCAGCGCGTGCCCGACGTTGATGTAGAACTCGAACGCCACCGAAAATTTGTCTTCCATCAAGCGGGTCGAGATGAAGACGCACTGGGCATCGCCCAAGTTCAGGTTGCGATGGCAAACCGCGTTGTCGCTAAGGACGACGTCGTAGCGGTCGGCGATGACGGTGTCGTCACCCTGGGTAACGGTAAGTGGGACGAAGTAGTAGGCCTTGCGGCTGAGGGCGGCGGCCACCGGCACGGGCACGACGGCAATCATGCGGTCGAGATCATTATCGGTAATGGTGATCTCGCCCGAGCGGGCATAGCAGATGCCATTCGGCGCCTGAGAAACCGGGCTATTCTGCACGATCTCCGCGGGGCTGCGGGTGATCGCGGAGGCGGTTTGCGACATGACGGTATTGTAGCGTATGGCCGTACTCAGATCCCCGCTACACTCCGAGCATCTTTCCATTCGGCCTTGAGCGCCAACTCACGGACCCATTTTTCCAGATAGGGGTGATCTAATGACCCCCATCGCACTCTGAGAATTCCCGCCACGTCCTCGATTTGCCTATGCGATTGCGCCAGCTTGGACCATTCAAGTTTGGCGATGATTACATCCTCGGCACTCGCCACAAATAAAGCGAGACCCTGTAGCTTGACCAATTGGCGACGGCGGAACTCCTCTTGGCTGAAGGCACGAGTCTTGCGAATAATCAGATCAATCTTCCAACCAGTTGTCAGGTCAATCACGTTGAACAAAGACTGACGCCGGTGGGCTTCCAGGGCCGCATCCAAGTCCACGTAGTAATCGTCGAGCGAGAGACTTTGGACAAAGGCACGGAGTTGTGCCGGAGTTGCTTCGACCACGAGATCGATGTCTTGGGTTGAGCGCGGGGCACCATAGTAGGCGCTGGCAAACGATCCGGAAAGCATGTAGACGATGCCAGCTTGATCGAGGGCCGCAGTGATTCTCTTGAAGATTGCCGGGACGCTCATCGCAACGGCGCTGGCATTGGCGCCGGCAAGAATGCCAGCCTAAGGAGTTCTCGTGCCACGTGCCCTTCGGTCCAGTCCGGATGCTCTTGCTGGATCCGTCGTTTTGCCAATTCTCGAGCAAACAGACTCATCTCCAGCGCCAGGATGAGGCGCTGTTCCCCTGGCATTGCCCGCTGAATTTGAAGCTGGACCGCTTGCGCCGAAGGGTTGGTGTCACTGATAGGCACGACCAAATGTTACCACGCAGGTGTTCGGCGAAGGACTCAAGCTTGTGTCCGGTCGCGACGATTTTGAGCAATGATGTAGGCTAGAAGCATGGGCAATACAAGTTCGGGCGGGCCGCGCTGGATTGGAATTCCGGTGCGCGCATTTGCGATGACGTTCCTGTTCACTCTGCTGTCCTTCGCGGTCGCGTTGCTGTTGAGCATCATGGGGACGGTGGTGTACTCGCAAGTGAAGCACGTCGCACCCAATCTGACGTTCGCCTACCGGCACATCGCGTTTCCGTTTGCAATCACCGTGGGAGCGATCGTGCTGGTGCTGTCGCTCGGGATGGAAGTTCGGAACTACCGGCAGCGGAAGGCGCTGGAGGGTATCGAGCGGGCGACTTGAAGCATGGCTGAACCAATGACAAACTCGCCCCGGATTGCCATTCCCGTGCCGCATTCGGGCGATCGCGAGTATGCTGAGCGCGCGCTGCGGCAGTATGAAGAAGCGGTGCGTGGGGCCGGCGGAGAGCCGGTGCGGATTGAACTGGGTCTGTCACCGGTCGAAGCGATGAAGCAGATCGAGTGCTGCTACGCGGTTCTGCTGCCGGGCAGCAAGGCGGATCTTGATCCGCAGAAATACGGTGCGAATCGCCACGCGAAAACGGCGCCTGCCGACATTAAACGAGAGATGGTGGACGAGTTGGTGTTGCAGGATGCCTACAACCTGCGCAAGCCCGTGTTGGGGATCTGCTACGGGCTGCAATCGCTGAATGTGTACCGGTCGGGATCGCTGGTTCAGCACATCGAATCTGCGGTCGTCGATTCGGAGATCAATCACAGCGCAGGACGGACGGTGGCGAAGGCGCACACGGTAAGGATTGAGCCGGAATCGCGGCTGGCGGAGATTGTCGGCGCGGAGATGGTGGCAGTAAATTCTTCGCATCACCAGGCGGCGGACGCGGCGGGTGATGGGTTGCGCGTGGTGGCGCGTTGCGCTGAGGACGGAATCATTGAGGCTCTGGAAGGAACCACTCCCGGACATTTTGTGCTGGCGGTGCAATGGCATCCGGAGCGCAGCGTCAACGATGGGCCGGAGGTGGCGGAGTCGGCGAAGGCGATTTTCCGCGCGTTTATCGAGGCGGCTAGAGCGAGGCACGCAGAGTTGGCGGGAGGGCTTAAGTCTGCCAGCACCTAACTGCGTTTCAGTAAGACCGCTACATTCGCAATGGCGGCGTTTTCGGTGCCCATACCTTCCGGCGTTTTGGCTTTGATCCCTACGCAGTCCGCCGGGATTCCGCACAACTTGGCTACGCGTTGGCAAATTGCGCCGGCATGCGGGCCGATTTTTGGAGCGGACAGGATCAGCGTGGAATCCAGGTTTACTAATTTGTAGCCCGCGGCCTTGACGCGCTTCAGCGCCTCGCGCAGAAACAGGGCGGAGTCGGCATTCTTCCATTGCGGGTCGGAAGGCGGAAACAGCGCTCCGATGTCGGGGCCGGCGATGGCGCCCAGGAGCGCGTCGGTGATGGCGTGCAGCAGGACGTCGCCGTCGGAATGGCCTCCGAGTCCTTTATCGTGCGGCAGAATCACCCCACCGATTTTGAGGGGAATGTCGCGCTTGAATTCGTGCGAGTCCCAACCGTAGCCGATGCGCATTTGAGGTTTCACGTCTGTCCTTGTGTGGATAGTGGCTGGTGGTTAGTAGATGTAAAGTCAAGGCACTATCCACTGACCACTATCCACTGCTTTTCAAATAGAACTCGGCCAGTTCCATGTCGGCTGGCGTGGTGATTTTTATATTGCTTGGCGATCCCATTACTACAACTACCGGCAGGCCGGTGCGCTCGATCAAGGAAGCCTCGTCGGTGCCGAGGAAGCCGTCGGTCGCGGCTTCATCAAAGGCTTTCTTCAGGACGCCGTAGCGAAAGCCCTGCGGGGTTTGAGCCATCACGATACTGGCGCGCGGGATAGTGGCTTTGATGAGCGCACCCTCCGCGGTTCGCTCCACCTGTTTCACGGTGTCGACGGCGGGCCAGCCCGCGATGGCGGCTCCATGTTTGTGCGCGGCTTCGACCACATTAACAATGATTTCGGGCGTGACCAACGGACGAACGGCGTCGTGCACCAGGACGATATCTTCGGGTTCGGCCGCGATATGGGCGAGAGCGCTGGCCACCGAATCCTGGCGATGCTCGCCACCTTCGACCATCTGCAAGCGTTTGCTCAGGATTTCCGGGAACTGTTTTTCAAGCTGAGCGCGAAAGCCGGCAATCTCGTCCTGGCGTAGAGCGACGATGATTTCGTAGACGGCAGGGGTGTTGGCGAACTTACGCAGCGTGTGGACAAGAATGGGCACGCCACCCAGTTCTTTGAACTGCTTGGTTGCTTTTTTTCCGGCATTCGCGGCCGAGGGGGGCGCCATGCGCGTGCCCAGTCCGGCTGCAGGAACAATGACAAACACCTTCATAAGGGGGGATCAGTATAGTACAGGGCTCGGGCTTTTTCCCGTAGAGATACGGAGGGAGACGGGGCAAGCCCCGTCTCTACACGGCCCACCTAGTCGCCGACAGGGTCGACTATCGCTGATGTGGGTTTTTTTGCCGGGTCGGGCGGAGGTCCGTTGGCTCCGGCCGCGGTGGGCGCGGCCACCGGAGGCGGCACGGGGGCCTTGGCGTCGTGGCGGCCCGTCCCGCGTTCATCCCACTTGCCAAAGATCATTTTGCCGGCGGTGGTTTGCAGGACCGAAGTCACGGAGATATCGATGGTCTTGCCAATCATCTTGCGCGCATTATCTACGACCACCATGGTGCCGTCATCGAGATAGGCTACGCCCTGGTTGTATTCTTTGCCTTCCTTCAGGATGAATACGCGCATGACTTCGCCGGGCAGAACGATGGGCTTGAGCGAGTTGGCGAGTTCGTTGATGTTGAGCACAGCCACGCCTTGCAACTGAGCAACTTTGTTGAGATTGAAATCGTTGGTGAGGATCTTGCCTTCGTAGAGCTTGGCCAGTTCGATGAGCTTCATATCGACTTCACGGACGGTGGGGAAGTCGTCTTCGACGATCTGGATCTGCACCGACGCCATTTTCTGGAGACGCTGCAGGATGTCGAGGCCGCGGCGGCCGCGATTGCGTTTGAGGGAATCGGCAGAATCGGCCACCAGTTGCAATTCGCGGAGCACAAACTGCGGGATCACGATCAGGCCGTCGAGGAAACCGGTCTCCGCTATGTCGGCGATGCGGCCGTCAATAATGACGCTGGTATCCAGTATTTTGTAGCTTTTTTTGCCTGTCTTTTCGCCGCCGAAGACGCCGCCGAGCGCTGCCAGATTGAGCAGGTCGCCCTTGTTGGCGCCGACCACCAAGCCGACGTAGGCCATGATCAGCATGACCATGATCTGCAGGAAACTCTGGGTGGGGCTCGGAGGGATGCTGTTGCGAATC
>Ga0326728_10014566_pt1 | contig 16667 bp, 14 predicted proteins | sample MB3enrmetagenome_FD_207602 | JGI IMG/M metagenome (GOLD analysis project Ga0326728, IMG submission 207602) | Lab enriched peat soil microbial communities from McLean, Ithaca, NY, United States - MB31MN | ecosystem: Environmental > Terrestrial > Soil > Wetlands > Peat | place: USA: New York...
AGCTTCGGCGCGGACTGGCCGGTCGCCGTCAGTGACGAGTCCGGCGGCGCCCCGAAAGCGGTTGCGGCGCATAGTGACGCTGCTGTCATAAGGAAAATCGTTAAAGTGCGCATAACTTTAATTATATTGAGCTTGGGACAGTTTTACAACCTGAACCTGCGTACTAATTTCATGATTTTAGTCAGCATCTCCTGATTATTGTAAAATATCGGTAGATACTAAACGAAACTCCATACGGAGGAAACAAAATGAGCGAAGCCGTTTCTTATAAGGAACTGGGTTTTGTAAACACCCGCGAGATGTTCAAAGATGCCATGGCCGACGGTTATGCCGTTCCCGCCTATAACTTCAACAACATGGAACAGATACAGGCGATAATAACCGCCTGCGTCAAGAGCCGCTCGCCGGTGATTTTGCAGGTTTCCAAGGGCGCGCGCGATTACGCAAACTCCACGCTGCTGCGCTGGATGGGCCGCGGCGCCGTCGAAATGATGAAGGAACTGGGCAAGCCGGTGCCGGTGGCGCTGCATCTCGACCACGGCGACACATTTGAGCTGTGCCAGTCCTGCATAGAGAGCGGATTTTCCTCCGTGATGATAGACGCCTCCTCCAAGCCGTACGAGCAGAATGTGGAGCTGACCAAAAAGGTCGTCGATTACGCGCACAAGTACGACGTGACCGTTGAAGGCGAACTGGGCGTGCTGGCCGGCATAGAGGACGAAGTCGCCTCCGAACATTCCCATTACACCGACCCCGCCGTCGTGGAAGATTTCGTGAAAAAGACCGGCGTGGATTCGCTTGCCATCTCCATCGGCACCAGCCACGGCGCCTACAAGTTCAAAGTGAAACCCGGCGAAAGCGTGCCGCCGCTGCGTTTTGACATTCTCAAAGAAGTGGAAAAGCGCATCCCCGGATTCCCGATAGTGCTGCACGGCTCGTCCAGCGTGCCGCAGGAATATATCGCGATGATAAACAAGTACGGCGGCAAGATGGACAACGCCGTCGGCGTGCCGGAAGAGCAGCTGCGCCAGGCAGCCAAGAGCGCGGTGTGCAAGATAAACATCGACTCCGACGGCCGCCTCGTGATGACCGCCGTCATCCGCAAGGTGTTCGTGGAAAAGCCGGGCGAATTCGACCCGCGCAAATACCTCGGCCCGGCGCGCGAAGCCCTCGTCAAGATGTACATGGACAAAAACGAGAAGGTCCTCGGCAGCGCAGGAAGATATTAAACCTTTGCAAGCAAAGGTTTAATATCCGTTACCTTATCCCGCCATCCGGCATAACAATGCCGGATGGCTTTTTACTTGGTTTGGTTTAATATCTGTTCCTCAATATCGCTATTCGGCGAGGTTTTGGGTATCGTTTATGGGGGGAATAGTCAGGTGTGAATCAACTGGCAATATTATTTCGCGGGTTTAATATGTTTTACGAAATAATACCAGGCAGCAATGTGAAGAGTATTTCCATTACATGGAATGTGTTTTCCCTGTAATCATTTCTCTGTTGTTCCCTGTCCGTTTTGTCGGGGGATACAGGTTTGTCGGTGATTCCGCGCAATATAAGGCATTTCGTGCTATTGATTTCGCAGATTTTTGCGATAGCGCCCGATTCCCAATCAACCGCCAGAATGTTTTCCTTCTTCAATTTTTGGGCGGTCTCGAAATCTAAATCCCTGTCCGCCGTTCCCAGTGTGCCTATAACAAAAGCTTCGTTTGCTTTTTTTATCCATGAGACATCCAAATCAGTTGTCATCGGCCGATAAAAACCATTTTTTGCTCCATCCGTGAAATCAAGACAGTCATACTGCACCGTTTTATCGGCCAGCACGATATCAAATATTTTCAGATTGTCGGCAACGCCGCCGCATGTGCCTAAAACAAAAATTGCGTCAGGTTCCCATTTGTCTATTGCGTGCTGACAGGCGGCCGCAGCTCTGGTTTTGGTGGGACCGCTATTGAATACAATGCAGTTCCGGTCATTTATTTTAGTATGGAAATATTCGCCAAATGCCTGAGGCTTTATGTCTCCGGAGTGAACGTCGCAAATAACTTTTGCCGCGCGCCATTCGCGCCCGGAACATATTTGAATTGCTGTTTTCGTAACCCCCCCGGTTTATGTCAGCTTTTCTTGTTTTCCAGATTAAGCACGAATTCCTCGCCGAAATCCGCTACGGCCTTGTCCCACTGGCCGAGGCGGCTGTAGGCCAGCGCGCGGTAGAAAAACAGGCGTGGCAGGCTCTGTCTCGCGGCTATGGCCTTTGAAAAGTCATCAATGGAGGAGGAGCATTTGTCCAGCGCCATCCACGCCAGCGCGCGCTGCGAAAAGGCCTCCATCATCCCGGGGTTTAGCGATATCGCTTTTGAAAAATCCTCTATCGCTTTTTCCGTCTCGCCGGTGCGGCGGCGCAGCATGCCGCGGTTGTAATAGGCCTCGGAATTATTGGAGGACAGCTCCAGCGCGCGTTCGAAATCGGCGGCGGCCTTGTCGAGGTTGCCCATGATGAAATATATGCGTCCGCGCGAGTTGTAGGTGTCCTGCGCGCGCTTGTCCTTGGCCAGCACGGCGGTGAAGCAGTTTAGCGCCTTGTCGTACTCTCCGTCGCGGAAGAATTTCATGCCCATCTGGTGGAGCTTTTCGGTGTCCATCACTGGCCTCCCGCCTGCTTGCGCTTTTTCTTTGCCGCAGAGTTGTCCTGTTCTTTTTCCACGTCCACCAGAGCGCCGTTGCCGTTGGAGTCCAGCGATTCCGGTGAATATTTTTCCAGTTCCGGGTCGGCCTGCACTTCCACGTCGCCCTTGTCGAAATTCTCCTCTTTGGGTTTTTGCTGTGCGGCGGGTTTTGCGGGTTGCGGCGGTTTTGCGGCTGCGGGCGTCGCCGGAGGCGGTACCTGCGCTGTTGCCGTTGCCGGCTGTTGCAGCGGAACCTGCGCGGGCGCGGTGGAAACTGCAGGCGTTGCTGTTTGCGGTTTTGCCGCGGGCTGCGGCTGCACGGCGGGCGCGGGGCGCATCTTGACGTACCAGTAGGCGGCCACGCCCAGCAGCGCAGCTATAATGACTATAACCTGAGTCATGCGTTCCTTGCGTTTGCGCGCTATCGTAAGCGCGCCCGGCTCGCGCTGATAATATTCCAGATCTTCTTCAACGCTTTTTGGCTTTTCCTCTTCCACCTTTTTCGGGGCGATGAAAACCGGGGAGTATTTTTCCTCTGGCTTTGGCTCCGCGGATTTTGCCGTTTCGTCCGGGGCCTGCGGAACCGCTGTTGTTTCGGCGGACTGAGGTTTCGGTTTTTCTTCCGCGTGCTCCACGAGGTGGATCGGTTCCGGTTCCGGCGTTTCCAGCGGCGTCTCCTCCACTTTCGGCTCGGCCGGTTTCGGCTCCGTGGCCGGTTCCCGAGGCTTTATCTCTGCCGGTTTTTCTAAATCCGGTTCCGGCGGCCTGGTCTTTGCCGGAGGTTCTTGCGGTTTGGCTTCAGGAACCGCTTCCTGCGGTTTTGCCTCTGAGGGGTTTTCTAAAGCAGGTTGGGGCTGTTCCTCCGGTTTTGTCTCCGGCGGGAGCTCCGGCTGTTTTTGCGGCTTGGCCACGGATGTTTGCTGTTCCGGTGCGGCAGCGGATTCCTGCGCGGGTTGCCGCGTCGCAAGCTGCACTGTAGGCGTTTCTTCAGGGTTGACTTCAGGCGGTTTCGCCTCCGGAGGCTTTGACGTTTCCGCCGGAACTTCAGGCGCTGCCGGCGTAGTCTGCAATACTATTTTAGTCTCCGGCACTTGCTGCGCTGTGGGTTGCTCGGTCTGCGCCGGTTCCGGTGCGGACGCGAGCTGGAGTTTCAGCTTTTGTTCCGGTTCTTTTTCTGCTGGCGTTTCCGGCTGGGGCGGTTCGGGAGTTTTTTGCGGTTCCACGGGCGCGGGCTTGTAAATCGACACCGTCTCGCCTATCGGCTCTATCTCCAGCTTGCCGAGGCCTGCTTCCACAGCCGGGCGCTGCTGTTTTGAAGAGGGGGTTATATAAATAAGCTCGGTCAGCACTGCCCTTGCGGACACGGGGCGTTTTGCCGGGTCAGGGGACAGGCACTTCATAATCAGTTCTGCGAACGGTTCGCTTAAATCGTCGCGGAATTGCGCGATGTCGGGTTTTAGCGATGTTTCCAGCACCGTGTATCCAGCCAGTGACAGGTACAGCAGTCCGCCCAACTGGTAGATGTCGGAGCGGCTGTCATAAATGCCGTTTGCGGCTTCCGGCGGGGTCAGGAATTTCAGCAGCGTGTCGGGTGGCAATGTTTTTGCGAAATCCGCAAGCAGCGGGCTGGCGGCTATGCGCGCCGTAGAAAAGTCCGATATCAGAGAGGCGGTGGAGTTTTCCCTGAAAAACACGTTGCGCGGCGAGAGCGAGCGGTGCAGGATTCCGATTTCATGAGCGTAATTCAGTGCGGCCGCCGCGTCGGCGGCCAGCTTGTGCGCCTGCTGGGGGGAAAGGGTATGGTTCTTTACGAGTTTGGAGTCCAGCGACGGGCCTGCCATCAGGTCGGACACGACAAAGAATGACGTGCCCTCCAGCCCGAACTCCACGGTATGCACTATGTTGTCGTGATAGAGTTCGCAGCAGGAAACGGCTTCCCGCATCAGGAAAGCGCGCAGCTTGTCGTCTGTATCCGGTACGGGGAAGCGGAATATCTTGACCGCGCGGGCTATCCGCTTGTTAAATTTTTGCTGCGCCTTGTAAACTTCGCACAATCTGCCGGAACCCAGGTGTTCCAGCTCCATGTAATTTCCGATATTCTTCGTTTCCATATCCCTGTCCATTCCTGATGATACATTTGTTAATAGTATATTATGGTAAAATTTTTTATGTTTTTTTGCAATACTGGAGACTGATTATGAAAACTTTCCTTGATTTGGCGCGCGAGCGCCGCAGCATACGCAGGTATCAGCCAAAACCCGTGGAGCGAGAAAAAATAGAACGCTGCCTTGAAGCCGCAAGACTCGCACCGTCGGCATGCAACAGCCAGCCGTGGACTTTTGTGGCCGTCTCGGAACCGCAGCAGCACGCAAAGCTGGCGGCAGCGTCTTTCGGCGGGATATATGCGCCGACCGCTTTTGCCGCCCAAGCGCCGCTTATAGTGGCCATAGTCGCCGACAAAGGCAGCCTTGCCACGCGGTTTGGCAATATGGTGCGCGATACCTCATTCTATCTTATAGATATCGGCATCGCGTGCGGGCATTTCGCGCTGGCGGCCGCCGACGAGGGCCTTGGCGCATGCATAATAGGCTGGTTCGACGAGAAAGGCGCGGCAAAAGCGCTGGGCATACCTCCCGGAAAAAAAGTGGAACTTCTAATCGCCTGCGGCTATCCGGACGAAACCCCGGACGCGCGCCCCCGCCGCGAATTCAAGGATGTTTGCAGGTTTGATAAATTCTGACAGGTAAATCCTCGAAGATGAATCGGCAGCGGGGGGGGCACGCCCGCAAGCAGAAAAGCGTGCTAAGCACGCTCATTGCCATTTAAAGGTTCTAATTTATATACTCTTTATGTAGCGGCAATTCCCCCTGATGAGGCAAACGGAACATTCCGCACCGGTTCCGGCAGTGACAAAATTTTATTCCCACCAAATCCCAAAGGAGACTTAAGACATGGAACGTAAACTTACCGCGATGGACGCCAACATGGCCGTTGCTCATGTTGCTCACGCCACCAACGAAGTCATAGCCATTTATCCTATCACTCCGTCCTCCGTAATGGGCGAACTCTGCGACATCAAGTCCGCCAAGGGCGAAAAGAACATCTGGGGCACCATTCCCCACGTGATGGAAATGCAGTCCGAGGGCGGCGCTGCCGGAACCGTGCACGGCTCCCTGACCGCAGGCGCGCTGACGACCACCTTCACCGCCTCGCAGGGGCTGCTGCTGATGATCCCCAACATGTACAAGATAGCGGGCGAACTCATCCCTACTGTTTTCCACGTCTCCGCCCGCGCGCTGGCCACGCACGCGCTGTCCATTTTCGGCGACCATTCCGACGTTATGGCCTGCCGCCAGACCGGCTACGCGATGCTCGCCTCCGCCAATCCGCAGGAAGCTATGGATTTCGCGCTCATCTCGCAGGCGGCGGCGCTCGAATCCCGCATCCCGTTCATCCATTTCTTCGACGGTTTCCGCACCTCTCACGAGCTTAACATGGTGGAGCCGCTTACCGCCGAGCAGATGCAGAAAATGCTGCCCGAGGAACTTATCGCGCGGCACCGCGAACTTTCCCTCAACCCCGAGCGTCCGTTCATGCGCGGCACCGCGCAGAACCCGGACGTGTTCTTCCAGGCGCGCGAAACCTGCAATCCTTATTATGAAAAATGCGCCGCCATCGTGCAGCGCCAGATGGATAATTTCGCCAGGGTTTCCGGCCGCCAGTACTCGCTCGTCGAATACTACGGCGCCAAGGACGCCGAGAATATCATAGTCGTCATGGCCTCCGGCGCGGACACCGTGCGCGAGACCGTGGACTATCTCAACAAGAAAGGCGAGAAATACGGCATGGTGCGCCTCAACCTTTACCGCCCGCTGCCGCTCAAGGAACTTGTCGCGGCCATTCCCGCCGGCGTTAAGCATATCGCCATATTGGACAGGACAAAAGAACCCGGCTCGCTCGGCGAACCGCTTTACCAGGATATATGCGCCGCGATGCTTTCCGACGAGGGCAAGGCCAAATTCCCCAGGACGCCGGTGCTTGTCGGCGGTCGCTACGGTCTGGGCTCCAAGGAATTCACCCCGGCGATGGTGAAGGCCGTGTACGAAAACCTCCGCGCCGCCAAGCCGGTGCAGAGCTTCACCGTCGGCATCAACGACGACTTAAACCACACCAGCCTTGCCTATGACGAGTCTTTCGACATCGAAAGCTCCGACGTGTTCCGCGCGCTGTTCTACGGCCTCGGCGCGGACGGCACCGTGGGCGCAAACAAGAACACGATAAAGATAATCAGCGAGGAGACGGACAACTACGCGCAGGGTTATTTCGTGTACGATTCCAAAAAAGCCGGTTCGCTGACCACGTCGCATGTGCGCTTCGGCAAAAAGTACATCCGCTCGCCGTATCTGGTCTACAAGGCCCGCTTCATAGGCTGCCATCAGTTCAGCTTCCTTGAAAAGTACGACATGCTCTCCCTCGCCGAGGAAGGCGCGGTGTTTCTGCTGAGCAGCCCGTATTCGGCCGCCGAAGTCTGGAACAAAATCCCCTGCGAAGTTCAGCAGACGATAATCGACAAGAAAATAAAATTCTACGTCATCAACGCGCATGAGATCGCAAAGGCCACCGGCATGGGCTCGCGCATCAACGTCATCATGCAGACGGCGTTCTTTGGCATCTCCGGCGTGCTGCCCAAGGACGAGGCCATCGACGCGATAAAGAAATCCATAAAGAAAACCTATTCCAAGAAGGGCGAGGAAATAGTGAAAAAGAACTTCGCCGCCGTGGACGCGACCATCGCGGCCATAGAACAGGTGAAGATTCCCGCCAGGGCCGACTCCTGCATCCGCCGCCAGCTGCCCGTCCCGGCGGACAGCCCGAAGTTCGTGCGCGAAGTGCTCGGCGAAATGATAGCCAACCGCGGCGATTTGGTGCCGGTCTCCAAGATACCGGCGGGCGGCGTTTTCCCGACCGCCACGTCGCAGTATGAAAAGCGCAACATCGCGCTCGAGTGCCCGAGCTGGGACGCCGACACCTGCATACAGTGCGGCATCTGCTCGCTGGTCTGCCCGCACGCGGCCATCCGCATCAAATCCTACGACGCGGCCGAACTGGCCAAAGCGCCCAAGGGCTTTAAGTCCGCGGACGGCAAGGCCGATCTCAAGGACTGCAAAGTCACCGTGCAGGTCGCGGTGGAAGACTGCACCGGCTGCGGCGCCTGCGTCTACAACTGCCCGGCCAAGAACAAGGCCAACCCGGAAAAGAAAGCCATCAATCTCGTCGACCAGATCCCGCTGCGCGACACCGAGATAGCCAACTTCAAGTTCTTCCTCGGTCTCAAGGACAAAGGGCACGAGAAGGTAAACAAGTTCTCCGTGAAAGGCAGCCAGCTCCAGCAGCCGCTGTTTGAGTTCTCCGGCGCGTGCGCGGGCTGCGGCGAAACGCCGTATGTGAAGCTGCTTTCCCAGCTGTTCGGCGACCATATAGCGATAGCCAACGCAACCGGCTGCTCGTCCATCTACGGCGGCAACCTGCCCACCACCCCGTACGCGCAGCGCCCCGACGGCAAGGGCCCGGTGTGGAGCAACTCGCTGTTTGAAGACAACGCCGAATTCGGCCTCGGCATGCGCCTGGCGTACGACAAGCTGGCGGAGGAATCCCGCTTCCTGCTCGGCAAGATGGCGGAAACGCTTTCCAACAAGCAGCTTGCAAAAGACATCCTCGCCTGCGACCAGAAGGACTGGACCGCGATAGAACAGCAGCGCGGCCGCGTGGCCGACCTCAAACGCGCGCTGGAAGGCAAGAAAGACGCCGACTCAGTGCGCATGCTCGCCATTGCCGACTACCTGGTCAAGAAATCCGTCTGGGTGCTCGGCGGCGACGGCTGGGCCTACGATATCGGTTACGGCGGCCTTGACCACGTGCTTGCCACCGGCAAGAACGTAAAGATTCTCGTGATGGACACTGAAGTGTACTCCAACACCGGCGGCCAGATGTCGAAGGCCACGCCGCTCGGCGCGGTGGCGCAGTTCGCCGCCGGCGGGAAGGTGCTGCCCAAGAAAGACCTGGGCATGATATCAATGACCTACGGCAACATCTACGTCGCCAGCGTCTGCATCGGAGCCAACTACCAGCAGGCGATAAAGGCGTTCCAGGAAGCCGAGGCGTACAACGGTCCCGCAATCATCATCGCCTACTCCCACTGCATAGCGCACGGCATCGATATGCGCAGCGGCATGGGCGAGGGCAAAAAGGCCGTCTCCAGCGGCCGCTGGATACTGTACCGCTTCAACCCGGAACTGCGCGCGCAGAGCAAGAACCCGCTCGCGCTGGACAGCGGAGCGCCTACCACCGCCGTGGCGGATTACATGGCCGGTGAAAACCGCTTCCGCTCGCTGATGACCGCGAAGCCGGAAGTGGCCAAGCGGCTGCTCGCGCTTGCCGAGGCGGAATACAAGTGGCGCCTCAGCGTGTACAAGCAGATAGCCGAAATGTCCTGCGAAACCGCCAAGGTGGAAGAGAAAGTAGCCGCCTAGGTCGCACAAAAAAGATCGCAACAAGCAGGGCCCCGCAAGGGGCCCTGTTTTTTGTGCGGCGCGGAGTCCGCGCCGACAATTGTCCCGCGCTTTTTGCGTGGTGCGCTCGTCACGCTTTCCTGTTTGCGCGCTTTTGGCGCGCGGCAACAAAAGTATCGTTTGCAGCGATACCGCCTACAACAGAATAAAAACGTCAAATAGTCTTGCGGCGGTTATATCTTTGCGGGGGTGCGGCAGGTTTTTATAAAATATCTGATAATAATATTTCAGGAGGATGAACACCGATGGCCGATGAAGAAAAACCCGGATGGCTTAACGCGCTCGCGCTTACAACCCTTATGCTGGCGGTATTTGCTACGCTCGGCAGTTTCAAGGGGGGGGATATTCCTCCGGCGCGATAATGTCGCAGTCCAAGGCTTCCGACCAGTGGAGCTATTACCAGTCCAAGAGCATAAAAGAATACCTTTACGAGATAGAGCGTGACCGCCTTGAGCTTACGCTGCGCACCATGCCGCCCGCATCCAAAGCCGCGCGCGAGGAAATAGAAAATACCGCCGCGGGCTACGGCGACAAGGTCAAGAAATACGAGCAGGACAAGGCGGACATAACCGTCGCCGCACGCAAGCTGGAGGACGAACGGGATATGGACCAGCGGCACGGCGGACGCTTCGGACGCGCCGTCATATTTTTGCAGCTCGCGATACTGCTCTCCTCGCTGGCAGCGCTGATGAAAAAGAAATATTTCTGGTACGCGTCGATGGCCGTAGGCGCGATAGGCATAGTTTATTTCATGGACGGTTTTTTCCTTTTCATGAAGTAAGCATGGCTAATTGGAATATACGCGCGGCGGTTTTTTCCCCGCCGCGCTTTTTTGTCCATCCCCTTGGTATTTTGTCGCTGCCGGCGTTTTGCGGCAGGGCTTTTGGAAGATATACTTCATGGAATAATTACTGATGATTCTTTAATGTCGGCTAATAACGCAGCAACCATAATTCACGTCCAATAAAACTGCGTATCAATATTTACCGGCAGTTAAATCTTTTGCTGACCCCCGGTTTTTGCGCGGTTGAGATAACGCTGCACTAAAGATATGACCAGCAGGGTAGATAAAATCATAGGCGCCTCGCGGATTTCCAAAATGTTTTCCAGCCAATCCTTTCCACACCCGTAGCATACCCCCGGGTTATGAATAACTTGTGAAAAGTGTATGTAAAACCTGTGGCTGTTTCTGATGTTGTATTACGCGTTCCCGTTGTGCTAAAGTATGACATCCGTCCGTCTTTGTTGCCGAGGGGAGACATGGGTTTTAAGGCTATTTTGCGGAGCATGGTTTTCAGGGTTGTGCTGGCGACCTCGCTGGTCGTTTTCGGCACTATAGCGGTGACCACGTATGTGGCGGGGCGCAAAACGGTTTCGCTTTTCAACCGCTACATGGCGGCTGCGGCGCGCATAAACGACCCGTATCCGATGTTCAAGGACGGGAGGCTGCTGCAAGGCCCCGCCGAGGAAGATTTCATCAAGGAGCTTAATTCCCGGCTTGCGCTCTTTAGCATCCCGGTGTTTTTGCTTTCGCTGCTTGGCAGTTATTTTATCGCCTGGTACCTTACCGGTCCTGTGCGCAGCCTTACCAGGGGCGCGGACGAAATAGCAAAAGGCAACCTGCGCCACGAAGTGAAGGTGTCCGGCGGCGGAGAGTTGGCGCAACTGGCCCGCACCTTCAATTCCATGTCGCGCGAGCTGGCCTGTGCGCAGGCGATGCGCAAGCAGTTTTTCGCCGACGCCACGCACGAGCTTAAAACCCCGCTTACCGTGATAAAAGGCAATCTGGAGGGGATGCTGGACGGCGTTATCGCGCCGGACCGCGAGCATCTGGCGCTGCTGCTTGAGGAAACGGAATTCCTAAACAGTATCGTAGGCGACATCCGCACGCTGGCGCTGATGGATTCGGGACAGGTGAAGCTCGAACTCAAGCTGGAGGACCTTAGCCTGCTGGTGCCGGAGTGCATGCGTCGTTTCAGGACAATTTCCCCTAAATCCTGGCTGAAGATGAGCGAGGAATATTACAGCGGCCCGCTGCCCGCCAAGGTGGACGCCGACAGGCTGGCGCAGGTGCTTGTCAATTTGCTGACCAATGCGTCTCATTACACGCACGCGGGCGACGTTATAGGCATAAAAACCGCCCCCGCCTCGCTGGGCGATTCGCCCGCAGCCGAGATAACGGTGTGGGATACCGGCAGCGGCATCCCCGCCGACGATCTGCCTTATGTTTTTGAAAGGTTTTACCGCGCCGACAAGTCGCGCGACCGCCGCACCGGCGGCAGCGGCCTTGGGCTTGCGATAGTCAAAAGGCTGGTGGAGCTGCACGGCGGGCGCGTGAGCGTTGAAAGTACGCAGGGCAAAGGCGCCAGTTTCAGCGTTATATTGCCGCTTGAGGGGAAAATATGAGCAACAGGGCGATTCTGATAGTCGACGACGACAAGAACATACGGGAACTTCTAAAAAGCTATTTCGTAAAGGAAGGCTTTACTGTGGCCACGGCGGGCAACGGCCCGGACGCCGTGGAAAGCGTGTCCAAAAACCCTCCGGACATAATGCTGCTGGACCTGATGCTGCCGGGGATGGACGGTTTTTCGGTCATAAAAGAGCTGCGCCGTGTCGGCTGCGAGGTGCCGGTGATAATGATAACCGCGCGGGACGAGGAGTCGGACAAGCTCATCGGCCTTGAAATCGGCGCGGACGACTATGTGGCAAAACCCTTCAGCCCGAAGGAAGTTGTGGCCCGCGCAAAAGCCGTGCTGCGCCGCGTCGGCAAAGGCGCGGATGATGCGGCGGTCTCGCAAACGCTGTCCATCGGCGACATAAAGCTGGACCCCGGCCGCCACGAAGTGACGCGCAAGGGCAAGCCGCTGGAGCTTACGCCCGTCGAGTTCAAGATTCTGGAACTCTTTATGCTTAATCCCGGCCAGGTGCTCAGCCGCGTGCAGATAATGGAGCGCGTGCAGGGCTACGATTTCGAGGGCTATCAGCGCACGATAGACGCGCACATAAAAAACATACGCAAAAAAATAGAGCGCGACCCCGCCGTCCCGCAGTATCTGCTGACGGTATTCGGTTTCGGCTATAAATTCGCCGCGCCGGAAATGGATAAAAAGTGAAGGCGTCCACCAAAAAATATTTTACGCGCCTGTGGAATTTCTCGGGCGGACGGCTTGCCGTTCTGGCCGCTATGGCGGTGCTTGCCGCCGCGCTGGAAGGCGCCGCGCTTTTGCTGCTGGTGCCGCTGTTTCAGTCGGTAAAAGGCGTACCTGTCGACCAGTCCATATATATCCCGCTGCTGGGAACGCTATTCGATTCCATAAAAAACCGCGACCATGTGCTGCTGGCCGCGCTGGGGCTGTTTGCGCTGTTCTCCGTGGCGCAGGAGTATGTGAAGCGCTGGTCCGCGGTTTTTTCCACCGGCATAAAGGCCGGTTTCGTGCGCGAGCTGGGCGACAATCTTTACGCGGCTTTCGCACTGGCCGGCTGGCGTGCGCTGCTGTTGCGCCGCAAGTCCGACGTGGCCAACGCGCTCAGCAACGAACTTAAAATGATAGACATGGGTACGCAGATCATGATACAGCTTGCCGAAACCGTGCCTATGGTGCTGATACAGGCGGGCATCTGCGCTTTTATCTCGCCGCTGGGCACATTGGGCGCGGTGACAGTCGGCGGACTGTTCTTTGCGGTGATGCGTCCGGTGAATAGAAAACTGGGCGGTTTGGGCGAAATGATGAACTCGCTGATGAAGGATAATCTCGCCGATGTGTTTGAGCATCTAAACGGCATAAAGGAAGTCAAAAGCTACGGCGCGGAGCGCGCGCATATAGCGCGTTTCGAGGAGAAAAACCGCGGCACGCAGGACAACTACGTAAATTTCATAAAACTCTTCAGCGGCACAAGCTTCATCTACAACAGCGCCACCATGCTGCTTATGGCGGCGTTTTTTTTCCTTGCCGTCACGGTGTTTAATATCGGCATAGTCAAGCTGATTGTCATCTTCATCATTTTCATGCGCATCTGGCCGGTGTTTTACGGCTATCAGGTCAGCATGCAGATGCTGATGCTGATGTTCCCGGCATGGGAAAGTTTTTCGACCGCGCTTGACGAATTGCGCGCCGCGCGCGAGGAGCCGCCTGCCGCGGCCGACGGGCGCAAGCTTGCGCTCTCCCGCCTGATAGAGCTTAAAAATATTTCGTTCGCCTACGAAGAAGGCCGCGCGCCCGCGCTGTGCGATATCTCGCTGCGCATACCGGCCAACACCAGCCTTGCGGTCACCGGGCCGTCGGGCTCAGGCAAAAGCACCCTGGTGGATATCCTTATAGGACTGCTGCATCCGGACGCCGGGGAGGTGTTCGTGGATGATACCGCCATAGACGCGCAGGCAATAGCGTGCTGGCGCGGGATGATAGGCTTTGTGCCGCAGGAGACTTTTCTTTTCAGGGGCACGGTGCGCGACAACCTGCTCTGGTCCAAACCCTCCGCCTCCGAGGCGGAACTGTGGGAGGCGCTCGATTGCGCCGCCGCCGATTTCGTGCGCGCGATGCCAAAGGGGCTAGACAGCGAACTGGGCGACCGCGGCGTGCGCATGTCCGGCGGGGAACGCCAGCGCATTGCGCTTGCGCGCGCGCTGCTGCGCAAACCTGCGCTTTTGATACTCGACGAGGCCACCAGCTCCGTCGATACCGAAACGGAACGCAGGATATGCTCCGCGCTGGAAAAACTGCGCGGGCGCATGACCATAGTCACCATAGCGCACAGGCTTTCCACCATAAAGACGGCCGACCGGATAGTGGTCATAGAAAACGGGCGGCTTGTGGAAGAAGGTACATTTGACGAACTCGCATCCCGCGCGGGCGGACGCTTTGCCGGTCTGGCCGGAACGGGGCAATAGAAAGGGGGACTACGACAATGCTGCTGACGATACGCTCATACAATAACACGCCGTACCTGTACGATTCTCGCACCAACGACCTCTACCGCATAGACGAGGAGGTCTTTTCCGAACTCAACGCCGCAGGCTGCGACGTCCCGAAAGTAAAAAGCGACAGGATACGCAAAAATCTTGAAGAGGCCCAAATCAGCAACACGCCCGTCCCGCTGCAGACTCCGGAGGAGTTTGAAAAGGAGAATACGGACGCCGGGCTCGGTTTCGTGCGCATCACGCTGGACGTCACGCATACCTGCAACCTGCGCTGCAAATACTGCATTTATTCCGGCAATTACCGCAGCGAGCGCACGCATGAAAACAAGATGATGACGATTGCGGTGGCCGACAAGATACTGGACGGTTTTTTCGCCGGGCGCAAGGGCAACCTGCAGCCGCGCACGGTGATTTTCTACGGCGGCGAGCCGCTTACCAATTTCCCCGTGGTGAAGCATGTCGTGGAACGGGCGAGCGGCATAAAAAACGATACCGCCTTCGCCGTCACCACCAACGGCCTGATGCTGGAAAACGACGATATCCTCGATTTTCTGGTGAAGCATAAATTCATCATCAATATCAGCTTCGACGGCCCCGCGCAGGAAAAAGTGCGCGTGGATATCGAGGGCAAGGGGACTTTGGGACGGCTGATGGGCGTTATCGAAAAAATCAGCCGCAAGTATCCGGAATTATTCAAGGAGCATGTCGGCTTTAACGTGACCGTTACCGGCGCTACCGATATGCCGCAAACCGTTAAATTTTTCAACACCAACCCGCTGTTCGCCGGCAAAACGCTCAATATAATCAGGGTTTACGACGAGGATGGCTCTTATGTAAACAAGTACGGCTTGCAGGAGGGCGACCTGGCGCTAAACAAGGCTTTTGAACAGATGCGGCTTGAGTATCCGGCGCTTTATACGGAAAAACTGCCGTTTCACGACGGGGCTTTGCTGGCGACCATGGCCAAGCTCAACAAGCGCCAGATGGGCGGGAAAAAATCCATGCCGCTTAATTCCTGCTGTTTCCCGGGGCTTAACACGGCATTCTTCGATATAGACGGCACCATCTGCGCCTGCGAGCGCACGGAACACAGTCCTATCGGCCATATCGACAGGGGCGGCATAGACGCCGTTGCCGCAGCCGAACTGGTGCGCAAGTATTACGCCATCGCAAAGAATCATTGCCCGTCCTGCTGGTGCCAGAATCTTTGCCCCAAATGCTTCTCTCACGTCAAGCGCGGCATAATAACCGAGGAGAACTTCGTCGAGACCTGCGATAAGTTCCGCGCCACAACACAGGCCGCGCTGCGCGTTTTCCTGACGATAAAGGAAAAAGATCCCAAGGCGTTCGACGATATCAAGGAAATCGTCAATATTCAGGAGACGGACAAGGACATATAGCCCGGCGTTACCGCAATTATAAACAAAAAAATGCTGCTCACTCGGACTGAGCGGCATTTTTTTGTTTTTTAACGGTATTGCGCTTGTGTTTTATAAAATTACCTCCTCTTTGTTTTGCTGTTATCGGCTAGAATGGCATTTGGGCCGTGAACTGGAACGGGACTAACAGGCATACTATGCAACGGGGATTTATTTTCCCGCCTCCCTCAAAAACTTTCGTTATCATAAAGCCTCCTTGGTTTTTCTGCCTCGGTTCCCGCATCTGCCCGGGTAACAAGGATAGTCTGATTATATCGTTGCCTGCTTTTGGAACTTATGGCTGATTCGTGGCGAGCAGTATCACGTTGATGAGGCATTTAAGACACCGGCCGCCCTCGTTTCCTTGTCCTTCGAACATTTTCGTTATCATAAAGCCTCCGTGATACTGCCGTTTTTGTTTTTGTGTCGCCGTGTTTGGCGGCCTCTCTCTGACCTGATAGCGTTAGTTTAACGCCAACTTATGAATAACCTGTGAATGCGGTATGCGGAGGTTATGAATGTTTATTGTCAGGAGATTTTTGCTTTTGTAAAAGGCACGCCCGCCACGACGGCGGCGGGCGGCGGATGCGTTTGCCCGGGATGGGGGGAGCCGCGCACAGTTCTCAATAGTATCGTATCGGGTGCATCCCCCAGGGGAAAGTTTTTACGGGTGCGATAAAATTTTTGTCCTTGTTGTTTTCGTCCACATACTTTTTAGTCCCGTTATATCTGTTTCTCAGGCATGGTTTCGTGAACATGGCGCTGTTCTCCTTGAATTGTTTTTGGCGGTTACGCTGCTCCCGTCCCGTGCGCCGGCAAAGGATAGTTTTTTGCCGGCGGTCAGTCCGCTTTCTGTTAAATCGGCATGAGGTGCGCAAGCAGGACCATGTTTTTGCCGCATCTGTTGGGACAATTCCCCGCCTGATTTCCGCCCGCGAAAACTTTCGTTATCATAAAGCCTCCGTTGTGCTCCCTGTTTTTATCGCCGCGTTTGTCGGCGTCCGGCGCGAACACATACCCTCCTTCTACCGTTAGTTTAACTAGTGTTTATGAATAGCCTGTGAATGCGGTATGTGCAGTCTGTGAATGT
>Ga0326728_10014567_pt1 | contig 16667 bp, 9 predicted proteins | sample MB3enrmetagenome_FD_207602 | JGI IMG/M metagenome (GOLD analysis project Ga0326728, IMG submission 207602) | Lab enriched peat soil microbial communities from McLean, Ithaca, NY, United States - MB31MN | ecosystem: Environmental > Terrestrial > Soil > Wetlands > Peat | place: USA: New York...
GGTGGTGGATCTCCGGCGATTGCGGAAAAAGTTCGGCCAAACGCTGGTAGCATTGGCTCGCCGGTTGAATCTGGCGCTGGCCGATGTAGGCCTCCGCGAGACTGGTCAGGGTGTCGCGATCGTCGGGATTGAGGGCCAGCGCCTGCCCAATCCAGCGGATGGATTCCTGATATTCGCCCGCTTGCTGAGCTAGCAGGCCCATCAAATGGAGCGCCTGCGGGCACCGGGGGTCGGCCTTCAGACTTCGCCGGTAGCAGGTTTCGGCCTGTCCCCTCCGCCCCGCCTGGTGGTGCTTGATACCCTTGCTCAGGAGCTTGCGGACGTGCGGGTCAAGTGACAGTGGCTTGGACATCGATTTGCCTCGTTGACCGGCAGGCGGGAATGCCGGCGCATTGGCGCGCGGAGGCCACCGGCTTCGGACCACTTGGTCAACCGCGCGGTTCAATCCTCTACGCATCGAACCCAGCGCCGGGTATGGGCACGTTGCTTGCCACCCCAGATAAAGGTCTTTTCATTTACCGGCCGACCCCAGTCCCCTCCCTTTCGCGGCCGAGGCCGGGCTTTTACCTCTCACCCTCACCGTAATCTCTGCCGATAACAAGGGCGGAAGGAATGATGGCCATGAAAACGGTCCCGCGTGCGGATGTAGACCTTGCCGATATCTTTAATCAACCAATTCACATGGGAAAACTCGGCTGGAAATTCGGCCACATTACCAATAACAACACCCTAATCTTTCTCTGTTGCCTGGCCAAGGCCGGCTTTTCGCCCATCGTGGAATTTGGCACCTTTACGGGCCGGACTACCTATAACCTCGCTCTGAACACCACCGGCAAAATCTATACCGTGGACATCGGCAAGAATGTTGATGCCGGTTCCAACGTCCGGGGAATCCGCTATCCGGAATACCAGCCGGGCGAGGTGTTTCTCGATGATCCGAACCTGAAGGGCCGGATCGAGCTCATCATCGGCGACTCCCGAACGCTGGATTTTTCCCATTTGCACGGCACCGTCGGCATGGTCATCGTCGATGGTGGTCATTCCTACGAAGTTGCGAAATCGGACACGCAAAAGGCGCTCCGCATGATTCGTGCCGGCGGCATCATCGTTTGGGATGATTACGGGGCCGATTGGCCCGGCGTCAAGTCCGCCGTCGACGAACTGATCAACCCGGAGAAATTAATAAGGTTCGAAAGGGAAGGCATCGTCATGTTCGTGAACCCGCCCGCCTCCCAGACCTTGCCCTCGAGTGAGTCGCGGGATGAGGAAAGTCGGCTGGCGCCGCCCGGACGGCAATTGCCCATCCCAAGACCCGAGGGCGCAGGCCCTCCAAGCCAGGGCCCCAACTCGCCGAATGCGCCAAGAAAAAAATGAGAACTTATTGAATGCGCCTCTTCATGGCGCCCGGCTGGGTGGGCCGACGACAGTTCTGGCCATGAGCTCGCGCAATTCCCCCTCCACGCGCGCCACCACGTCCTGCCAATTCCCCAGCGTGGTTTGCCGGAACAGCCGGGCCGTGGGGTACCAGGGACTATCCTCGCGCTCGAGCATCCAGCGCCAGTCCGGCGATTTGTGCAGCAAGACCCAAACGGGTTTTCCCATCGCCCCGGCGAGGTGGGCCACGGAGGTATCAATGGAAATCACCAGGCCGAGATTGGCCACAATCGCCGCCGTGTCGGCAAAATCCTCCTGCTCGTCCTGGAGATCGACCAGATTCACTCGCGATCCCAACTGCTTCACCTGGGCGGCGGCCGGCCCCATCTGCAAGGAGTAAAAGGTGGCGCCTTCCAGGTGGGTCAAGGGCGCGAGCTGTTCGAGCGGGATGGAACGCCAACGCTCATACGGGAAGGTCGGGCTGCCCCCCCAGTTCAGCCCGATGCGCAGCGAATTCCCGGCCAGTCGTTGCCCCCAGGCCGCCACCAGGGCGGGGTCGGGATGAACGTAAGGGATCTCCGCCGGAATCGAATTCAATTCCGTGGCAAACGCCCGGGGCAAACTCAGCAGCGGGCACTGCCAATCGACCTCAGGCAGGGCCTCGCCCCGGCGAATGACCGCCCCCGCTCCCGAGGTTCGTTTCAGGAGACGATGCACGCGGGTCTGGACTTCCAAAACCACATTTCCCCCGCGCGCTCGGACCAGTGGGACATAGCGCACGAACTGGAGGGTGTCGCCCAAGCCTTGCTCGGCGTGCAGCAGAATTCGCGCCCCCTCCAAGGGTTCACCTTGCCAGAGCGGCGGCGCCAGCGGGCGGCGATCGCGGAGGAAATGCGGGGTACGCCAGCGGTACTCATGCTCGCTCCAGCCGCGAGAAAAATTGCCTCCCAGGAGATGAAGGTAGCCCAGAAAAGTGAGGGCCTCGGGGTTCTCCGGCGCGATTTCCCGAACCCGCTCGAAACACTCGGCGGCTTTCCCCACCTCCCCCTGGAGCAAATGCGTTATTCCCAAGTGCAGGTGGGCATCCACCAGGCGCGGGTCAAGCCGTAAGACCAGCCGGTATGACTCCGCCGCGGCGGCCAGGTCCCCTTGCCGCTCGAAAAAGTATCCCAGACCATAAAACGTGTAGGCCGAATCGGGCTTGAGCGCCAGGGCGCGCCGGTAAACTTCCACGGCCTCGCCATAGTCTCCGGCATTGACCAGGGCATATCCCAGCAGGGTGTGGAGTTCGTGCCGGCGGGGGGCCAGGGCCAGGGCGCGCCGGCAGGACTCCACCGCTTCTCCCCAAGCCCCCTGCTTGCCCTGGAGCCTGCCCAGGCTGCCATAAATGCCGGGGGAATCCGGCTGGAGCTCCAGGGCGCGCCGATAGCACGCCGCCGCGCCTTCCCAATCCCCCAGCCATTCGAGCGTGGTGCCCAACCCGTGATGGGCCGGGGCCGATTGGGGAAGAAGCTCCGCCAGGCGCTGGTAACACCGGCGCGCCGCCGGGATTTGGCCGTGGTCGAAGTAGGCCTTCGCCAAGCTGTGCAGCGTGGCCGGATCGTCATCGCGGGGGGGAAGGGCGAGAGACTCCCCCATCCACGCAAGCGATTTCTGATATTGGCCCGCTTGCTGGGCCAATAAGCCGAGCAAGTGCAGGGCCGGCGCGCACTGGGGGTTCACCTTGAGACTGCGCAGGTAACAGGCCTCCGCCGGCCCCCGCCGCCCTGCCCGGTGGTACCGCAGGCCCCTCTCGAGAAGATGCCGGACTTGCGGGTCGCGAGACAATCGCTTGGACACGAAAGAACCTCACGAGAAGTAGGTGTCAGGTGTCAGGTGCCGGGTGTCAGTAATATCCTGGCACCTGACACCTGATACCTGACACCTCGCCTCTAGCTCGCCGGTAAAGATCTTCTTGCTCGACCGGCGGGCGCGGGGCCTCATCTCATTCTTCAATATCTCGTTTTTCAGGGAGAAACTTTAACCGGTGGGGCGGCGCGCTACTGCACATGAAAATGTGCGAAGCACTTTGGAGTGCGGTCGCGAGGCTGCCGCTTTGCCCCTTCCCCACGAACCTAATGAATCAAGGGCGGAAAGCGGCAGCTTCGCGACCGCACTCCAAAGTGCCTTCGGCACCGCTACTCTTGCTTACAAGCTCACAAGAATTTGTCTGGTTTCAGCATTAGGCTAGGATCGCGCCGGGCAGCAATTCCGGCCCCGAACGCGAAAAAAAACGCGGCGTCCTTTAAGCTTTTAGAACTCATGCCGATAGGGGTCAATGAACTGAGAAACGGTTCCGTCGGTTGGAAAGAAGAACCACCGGCCCCTGGAAAGGCGCGCCATTTGGCCCCTGGGTTCTGCGGCCCAAGACGGAAACCAAAATTTGAGAGGAGATTCCTATGGGACTTAGCATCTTGAACAACATCCCTTCCTTGGAAGCGCAGAACCAGTTATCGATCACCGAAATGAAGTTGCAGAACACCTTATTTCAATTGTCATCGGGTTCCAAGATCAACTCCGGCGCGGATGATCCCGCCGGTTTGTCGATTGCGGATGGCTTGCAGGCCAACATCTCGGCCCTCACCCAATCCACCCAGAACGTTACGGACGGTGTGGGCATGTTGCAGACCGCCGATGGCGCCCTGAGCCAGGTGACCACCCTGCTGAACCGCGCCGTAACTCTGGCGACGGAAGCGGGCAACGCCGGCCTGACCGGCGATCAGCAAAACGCCCTACAGAATGAATACTCGTCGATCACGGCGGAAATCAACCAGATCGGCTCCAACACCACCTACAACAACAACCAGGTTTTTACCAGCCACCTGACCTCCGTGTTCCTTTCCGACGGCTCGCAGACCGATGCCGCCGACCCCACGATTTCGGTGACCATTCCCACCCTGTCGGCGACTTCGCTCGGCTTATCGAGCTACGCCACCGGGACGCTGGACCTGACCACCAATCCCCAGAACGGCAATACCGTGCAAATCGGCCAGCAAGTTTACACGTTTGTCAATTCCGGCTTCGCGAATTCCGCCGGCGACGTGGCGATTGGCACGGACCCGCAGGGGACTTTGCAGAACTTGGAAAACGCCGTCAACGGCACGGGCAATGCCAGCCCTGGCACCTACGCCCAGGGTACGGCGGCCAACCAATCCGCCCAGATTACTGCGGTGAACGGCGGCTCGGCCACCGTGCAATCCCTGGCGGCGGGCGCGGCGGGCAACAACGTGGCGATCATTGCCAGCCTGACGTCCAACACCGGCACTTCCGGGGCGACGATGACCGGGGCCGCCAACCAAACCTATAACAATGCCACCCTGGCCTTGAACGCGGCGCCGGGAACGATCGGCACAGCCACGGGAAGCGTGACCCTGAACGCCCTTCCCGACGTTGCCACCCAGGCCTCGGGACTCATCAACCTTGCCCCACTCGTTTCCGGCACGCCGACCAATACCCTACCCACGGCCGGCAACGCTATGGGCACGGTGAACATCGGAACCGACAATACAAAGATTGATGGCAAAACCGTAACCATCAACGGCGATGTTTATACCTTGACGGATGTCGCGCCTGCCGCTGCCGGCCAGGTATTCATTGGCCTCGCCGGCAGCATTAGCATTGCCACCGCTCTGCAAAACTTGTCAGCGGCGATAAATGGCACCGGCACAGCCGCCCAGTACCTTCCGATTGCGGTGCCCAATGGGGGGTACGTAGCCAGTTCCTACAACACCGCCACGGGTCTATTGAACATCGCTGATACCACCTTAGCAGGCGGAAGTGGCGTGGGCCAAAACGGTGCATGGGCGCTATCTACGAATATCGTTGGCGGCAGCTCGACGGCATTGGCCAATGGAGGGCCGGCCGATACCATGACCATCGGCAGCCAGACTTTCACGTTTGTCGCGGCGAACGCGGCGGTGGCAGCCGGCGAAGTAGCGATCGGCAGCGGCGTGGCCGGCGCCGGCCAGTTGACCAACGCGACCTCGGTGAACCAAACTCTGCAGAACTTGACCAACGCCGTCAACGCCGGCGCCATCGGAGCCGTCGGTGGCCAGTATGACATCGGCGCGGTCAATACCAGCGTATCGATGAACCTCGCCGCCGGTGGCACCGCCACCTCGGCGACCGTGACAGCTTTGGCGGCCGGCAATGCCGGAAACGCCTTGACCCTTAACGGGACGGGCACCAACGCCGCGAGTATGGTCCCTGCGAATGGGTTACTGTCCGGAGGAAACAACGCCGATACGGTGACCATTGGTGGCCAGACGTACACCTTTGTCGCAGCGGGTCAGGCATTTGGCGTCAACACGGTGGCGGAGGTTACCAGCAATAGCACCCTGAGCGCCAACATTGCGGCCACTTTGGCCCACTTGCAAGGCGCCGTCAACGGCTCCACCGGAGCCAGCGCGACTACATGGGGAGTCGGCACCACCGGAGCCAGCGGGGCGACGATCTCGACGATCAGCAACGGCACCGCCACCGTGACCGCGACGACCGCGGGTGCGGGAAGCAGCGCGGCAGGAGGCACCGGAAACTGGGTTGGGATTAGCTCGAGCAGCCCGGCGGGCCTGGTTTCGTCCACCGCCATGAGCGGGGGCTCGAACGCGGACACCGTGACCGTCGGCAACGTTACTTACACCTTTGTGGCGGCGGGCACGCAGATGACTTCCGGCAACGAGGTGGCGGTGGGCACTGCCAGCGGCGTCCCCAACACCAGTAACTACGTCAGCGTCCAACAGGCTACCTTGAACAACTTGACGGCGGCGGTCAACGCCACCACGGCTAGTACGGGAACGCAAAGCAATTTCTTTGTCACCAATCTTCAGGGGCCATCGGGGGCAACGATCACCAGTGATGCCAACGGCGTGGCGCAGATTTCCGCTCTCACTACCGCCGATATCGGCCTTAGCGCGGCGTTCGGTGGCGGCAACGCCACGGGATCGTTGGGCAGCTTGACCACCCATACGCTGGCCGGGGGCGCGGTAGCCGCCGGGACCACGGCAGCCCAAGCGGCCACGGGAATGATCGACCTCGCGGGCGGCCAACCGGTGATCAACAATGCCACTTCAACTCTAACGGCGACCGCCAATGTGCAAGTAGGTGATAGTATCGTGGTCGCCAACGAGACTTACAACTTTGTGGCGGCGGGAACCAATGGAGCCAACGATGTATATGTGGGCGCCAACCTTCAGCAGTCTTTCCAGAACCTGCAAGATGCCGTCAACGGGGTGACCGGAAAGGGGGGAACAGAATACACCACAGGTGCTTTGACACTCCCGACAGGCATGGTGCTCAGCTCATTCACGACCTCAGGGAATACGGGCACAGCAACATTCGCCAGCACCGTAAATGACCTTACTGGGAATGGAAATGGACTAGCCTTAACTTACACTAACGCTGCCGGGCACGCCATAACCTCGAGTGGCGTTACGTCCGGTGAATCGACTACAAACTTGGCCGATTTTGTCACCATCGGTGGTTATAACTATACCTTTGTCGCGACGAACGCCGCCGTGGCGGCCAACAACGACGTGGCGCTCGGCGTCGCCAGTGGCACCGCCGGCACGCCGACCTACATCAGCGCTGTGCAGGCTACTTTGAACAACTTGAAGGCAGCCGTCGCCAGCCAGGCCATCGGTGGTGGACCCGATGCGGCTTTTACTCTGGTCACTAATGACTACCAAAACGCCGGCACCGGGGCCTCGATCACTTCGGTCAACGGCGCCCAGGCGGTGGTGACCTCCAACTTAGCGGGCGTGGGAAATGGGACGAGTACCGGAAACTCCACGGTCCTCAAGTATACCGCCGCCGCGGCCACCAGCAACTTTGCGGGCAGTGCCGCCGCGGGGAGCGCAGCCACCACCTCCGGTGGAAGCTTCCAACTGACCGTCAATCCATTAAACGGCAATTCGGTGACCATTGGGAATGAGACTTACACGTTTGTCAGCAGCGCACCAACGGCTGCGTACCAGGTGTCCATCGGCGCCACCCCCAACGGGACTTTGAACAACTTGCTGCAAGCCGTCGACAATGGCACGGTTCCGGGGGCCAACAATGGCATCGGGGCCGGAAGTACTTACGGGACGGGTACGGTCGCCAACTCGTTGGCACAAATCTCAGGTGTCACTGGCAACCTGGCGAACCTGGTATCGGTCGGTACGGGCACCCTTCAGAACGCCATTGCTCTCAGTGCCAGTCTATCGACCGGCGCCGCGGGTGGCGCTGTCCCCACTCCCACCACGCTGACCGGGGGGTCGGACGCTACCAACACCAAGGCCAGCGGATTTCTGAACTTTGCCAGCAATCCGCTGAATAACAGTACCGTCACGATCGGCAGTACGGTCTACACGTTCGTCACCGCCACGCCGACGGGCGCCAACCAGGTGGCCATCGGGGCCGCCAGCGGCAACACCACCGCCGTCGAGGCGACTTTGAACAACTTGATGGAGGCCGTCAACAACGGGCCCACCGGCACCGGCGCCGGAACCGCTTACACGGCCGGCACGCAAGCCAACGGGCAGGCATCCATCACCGGCGTCAGCGGCAACCAAGCCACCGTGCAAGCGGTAAATGCCGGCTCCGATGGAAACAACATCAGCATTTTGATCGGCAGCGGCAACTCGCTGGGCGGAGGCGGAGGAAGTGTAGATCTGTCCAGCGCCGCCGACGCGCAAGCTGCCCTCACGGTCATTGCCGGCGCCATCTCCACGGTGGCTGCTAGCCGGGGCGTGATCGGGTCAAGCATCAATCAGATGAATGCCGCGGTCCAGGTTATGAACAACACCTCACAAAACCTGACCTCTTCACTCAGCGGCATCCAGGACGCGAATATGGGGCAGGTGATCGCCAACATGTCCCAATTCCAGGTGCTGGAACAGACGGGCATTGCCTCTCTGGCCCAGGCCAACCAGAATCAACAAATTGTCCTGAAGCTGCTCCCGTAATTGCGACAGGGCAATTCCTTGCGGAGGGGACCATCCCGGTCCCCTCCGCAGTTCTTTCTTAGTGGCACGGGCATCCTGCCCGTGTTTGGGCATGGCCAGGATGGCCATGGCACCAGCAAGCGTGGCACGGGCGTCCCGCCCGTGGTTAGACATGGCCAGGATGGCCATGGCACAGCCGATGGTTGAATGGCCATGAGCATCTCCTCAGCGCAAGTGATGCTGCAAGTCGCGACCGCGGCGAGCGCCGCGCCGGCCGGGCGCTCCACCCAGGCTGCGGCTCCCGCAGTACCGTCGGCCTCCGTTCCCACCGCCACCCCGGCGGTAGAATCCCCCCCCGAATTCCCAGCTCCGGCGCCGGCGGTTATGTCCCCTGGCCAGTTCAGCACCGACCGGGAGGTCGATAGCCAGCACCAGATCTACTACAAGTTTGTCGATGATCGCACCGGGGACGTGGTGTTTGAGATTCCCCCCGCGGCGCTCCGTGAAATTGGTGAAAGTCTGAACCTGCCCCTGGAAGGGGATGAAAGCGCCCACGCGTTTGATGTGAAGTCGTAGCGCGGACCCCCGTTTTTGGGGTCCGCGGTTCTTACCGTGAAATTCCCACAAACCAGAATGGGACTAACGCGCAGCCCTAATTCGCAAAAGTGAACCTGGGCAAGGGCTCAAGGAAATTTCGAAATTGCCGATAAAGAAATGTAGCGCGGACCTGGTCTGTAGGTCCGCGGCTCTTCCTTGCGCCTTGGGAACGAGCCGCGGACCTACAAGTCAGGCCGCGTAACGACCGCTCCACCGCCTTGGCCGTGCGTCGTCGAGGTAAAAAGGAGAAGGGGAATGAGTACCAGTTCGATCAGTTCGCTGCTGTCCAGCTTGGGCAGCGGTTCGACCGAGTCGCTGAGCCAGCTCCTGGGGGAAACCAGCACTACCTCTGGTGCTAGTTCCACGAATGCGAGCGAAAATTCGGCGATCCAGGACGCCGTGAATGCCATCCTGAACTCCGCTACCCAAACTTCCGGGAGCGGCATTGACGTAACCTCGACCGTGGACGCCATTTTGCAAATCGACGCCGCCCCGGAGGAGACATTGGACGCCGAGGTGGCCGCGGACAACGCCCAGACTTCCGCCTTGCAAAGCATCCAAAGCGATATTACCGCCTTCCAGACCAGCCTCCAGACCCTCACGGACCCCGTCGGGGATTTCGGAGGGTTGTCGGTGAGCTCCTCGAACAATGATGCGGTCAGCGCCACGGCGGCGAACGGAACGATCGCGGGAACCCACACGGTTTCAGTCACCCAGCTCGCCACCACATCCGCGGATTATTCCGCCTCCTTCTCGTCTCCCTCCGCCCAACTCCCCACGGGAACCTTGACCCTTGAGGTAGGGACGAATACCCCGGTGACCATTAATGTGGACAGCGCCGACAACACCAGCACCCTGAGTGGCTTGGAGCAGTACATCAATGGCAAAAATCTGGGGGTCACAGCATCGGTGGTTACGGAAAGCTCGGGATCCCGCCTGACCCTGGAAAGCCAAAGCTCCGGCACAGCGGGTGAGATCAACCTGACCGACAACACTTCGGCGGATTATTCCGGTGAATTTACCTCGCCATCGGCAACGCTCCCCACCGGGTCATTTGATCTTACGGTGGGCTCCAATTCACCGGTGACCATCCCCGTGGACAGCACGGACGGTACGAACACGCTTGCTGGACTGGCATCCTACATCAATAGTCAGCAAAACCTGGGGGTCACGGCCTCGGTGGTTACCACGGCCAATGGAGCCAGCTTAGCGCTGATCCCGCAGAGTTCGGGTGCGGCAGGAGTGATTACGGTCTCGAGCGACACCACGGGGATGGGTTTCACCAGCCCGTACAACCCCGCCACCCCCCCGGTGGGTGGAATGGGTTTTACCGATGCCGTGGATGGGAAGGATGCTGAGCTTGCCGTGGACGGCATCCCCGTCGATAGCCCCGGCAACACGGTTACGGGGGTTATTCCCGGTGTGACTTTGACTTTATCCGGCCTGACGACATCCGGAACCGGATCCGAGGAGACAAACAACCCGGTAACCCTCCAGATTGCTCCCAATTTGACCCCTATCGCCACCGACATCAACAATTTCGTTAGTAGCTGGAACACGTTGATCCAGGCGGTCAATACGGGCCTTCAAACCAACAGCACCACAGGTACGGCCGGCACTTTGACGGGCGATTCGTCGGTTGATTTTGTGCAACAAGAGTTGCTGTCAGCCCTTAGCTCCAGCATGTCGGGGAATAATGGCGCCGTTAATTTGCAATCGATTGGGATTGAAATGCAGGACGATGGGACGCTGTCCGTGGACAGTACGACGCTAAACGACGCCCTGCAAAATAACTTTTCCGCGGTCCAGAACCTGTTCCAAGGCACTACCGGCGTGGGCCAGACGCTCCAAACGAGCCTTACCGCCCTGACCAATACGGCTACCGGCGCCTTGAACGTGGACATGAACGGAATCGCCAATCAGGTAACCGACCTCAACAGCCAGATCAGTGATTTTCAGACGCAACTCCAGGCCACGCAAACGCAACTGACGGCGGAATATACCACCATCAACACGACGCTCGAGCAACTGCCGGAAACGATCGCTTCGATTAACAGCCAACTGAATGCTCTCAATCCTCCGAGTTCCAAATCATGAGGCGCCCGATGAGACACCCTGGCCTTGCCTATCGCCAATTCTCCGTCCAAACCGCCACGCCCCTGGGCTTGGTCGTAATGCTCTACGATGGCGCGCTCACCGCCCTGCGCGGGGCGGTAACCGCGATCGAGGCCCACGACATTTCGAACAAATGCACCCAACTGAATCGCGCCCAGGCGATTGTCCTGCAACTCGAGGGGACCCTGAACTTCGAGCTGGGAGGGGAAGTGGCCCAGACCCTCAAGGCCTTGTACGTGCACGCGCGCGCCCAAATGCTGAAGGCCAACATCGAAAACTCCCCGGAGATTCTCCGCGCGCTGATTGAGAAGATCTCGACCGTTCGCGAGGCTTGGAACGAGGCGGATCACCGGCCGTCCACTTCGCCCTCGATACCTCCCGGCGGGGAATCCCCTAGGGAAGTATATGAGACGGAGCAGCAACCTTCCCCGTCAACGTACGTCTGCGAGGATTCTCCTTACGCGCCTTCACCCCCTCGAGAACCGGGCTCCTGGCGGGTATCAGCCTGAAGATGAATGGCGAAGATCGGACTAAAAGACCGGCGTTGGAGCGCCAAATCGAGACTCGGCGGGGCTTGTCCCACTTCGCAACCCGATCGGGCAGTCTTGGAATGTATTGGGCACTCGTGGGTTATCCACTATCGGATGTGACCCTGAACTCCCCTTCGGAAAAACATTCATGAGGATCATCACTCCGCCGATAACAAGGGATGTCTAGAAGTAAGTAGTCTTTCCACCCGCTTCGGGGTGATTGGGCAGCGACAGCGACCCTAGCGGGAAGTTGAGATGATGCCAGAGTGAGAGGACAAGACTCCGATCGCTGTCGAGAGCAAACTCACTGAGGAGACTCGATCCGGTCCGTGCAATCGCGGTTCGAATCGGGGGGAGGAATTCAGCCGTGGGTGATATGGACGACATCGTTAAAGACTTCCTCGTCGAAAGCAATGAGAACCTCGACCAGCTTGACCGGGACTTGGTAGCTTTAGAAAAAGATCCGACGGCCCGGGAAGTTCTTGCCAGTATCTTCCGGACGATTCACACCATCAAGGGCACGAGCGGCTTCCTGGGTTTCCCGCGCTTGGAGTCCGTCACCCACGTGGGTGAGAATCTCCTAAGCCAGTTGCGTGATGGCCGCCTCCTTTTGAATGGCGAGATGACTTCCGGGCTGCTGGCCATGGTGGATGCCGTTCGCAAGATTCTCGTCAACATCGAAAACACCGGTAAAGAAGGGGAGGGTGACTATACTTCCCTTATCGATGCGTTGACCCGCTTACAGGGGGAGGGAAAGAAAGAAAAGACCGCCCCGGTACTAGCGACCCCGCCAACTCCTGCCGCCGACCTGCCGACTGCGCCGCCCGCCGTTGCCCTTTCTTCCTTTGCCGACCCCCCGTCTGCGCCCCCTGCCACGGAGGAACTGAGTCGCGAGCCAGTGAATGCTGATCCAGATTTGCCCCTGGGAGAAATACTGGTGCAAGCTGGCCAGACGAGTCCTGGGGAAGTCGACGAGGCGCTGCAGCTCCAACATGACGGGGACGCCCGCCGCCTTGGCGAAATCCTTGTGGAAAGGGGCGCCGCCAGGCCCGCCGCCGTGCAGGAGGCCTTGCAGGTCCAGGCGGAAGCACGCGCTCCGGCCCTTTCCGATAGCAACATTCGTGTCGATGTGAGCTTGCTGGATAAATTGATGAACCTGGTGGGGGAACTCGTATTGGCCCGCAACCAGATCCTACAGTTTTCCTCGACGCAACAGGATACGAGCTTCCTGAATACCTCCCAGCGGTTGAACCTCATCACCACCGAACTGCAAGAAGGCGTCATGAAGACGCGCATGCAGCCCATCGGCAACATTTGGAGCAAGTTCCCCCGCGTGGTCCGCGACCTGGCCACGTCTTGTGGGAAACAGGTCAACATCGAGATGGAGGGCAAGGAGACAGAACTCGACAAGACCATCATCGAGTCGATCAAAGATCCCCTTACCCACCTCGTTCGCAATGCCATCGATCACGGCGTTGAGATGCCGGAAAAGCGCCTGGCCTCGGGGAAAACCCCCGAGGGTCGCCTCCTCTTGCGCGCTTTCCACGAGGGAGGGCAAGTCAATATTGAAATCTCCGATGATGGCGCGGGGATAGACCTGGAGAGAGTCAAGCAAAAGGCCTTGGAAAAGGGCCTGATCACCCCCGACCAAGCTGCCCGCCTGACCGACCGGGAACTGTTGAACCTGCTCTTTCTCCCCGGGTTTTCGACCGCCGAAAAAGTTACCAATGTCTCGGGTCGCGGTGTGGGCATGGATGTGGTGAAGACCAATATCGAAAAAATCGGGGGCACGGTCGACATTCAGAATCGTTTTGGTCACGGGACCACGGTGAAGATCAAGATCCCTCTGACTCTGGCCATTATCCCGGCGCTGGTGGTGACCAGTGGAGGGGATCGCTACGCCATTCCTCAGGTCAGCCTCTTGGAACTCGTCCGCCTGGAAGGTGAGCAGGCGCGTAAAGGAATTGAGATGATCCACGGCGCGCCCGTTCATCGGTTGCGCGGAAACCTTCTGCCCTTGGTGAACCTGAACCACGAACTGCGCGTGGAGGAGAGCGGAAACGGATCGGGGCAGCATGCCCCGGCAGGTTCCCCAGCGGTTGTCGAAGCAGGTTCTGACGCTCAGGCACTGGACTTTGCTTCGGCGCGCAGTAAGCACCAGCTCTGGAAGACGAGGCTGCGGGATTTCCTGGATGGCAAGTCCACCCTGACCATAAATGAGGCCAGCTCCCACAAGGACTGCGCTCTGGGAAAATGGTTGTATTCCTCCGGCTTACAGCAGTTCGGCAAACTGCCGGAGATGCAGCAGTTGGAGACCCTGCATCAGCAGTTTCATGGGGTAGTTCGAGAAGTCATTTCTTCCAAAACCTCTGGCGATGCCGCGGGCGCTGGGCGGGATCTCGAACGGGTTGAATCCCTCTCGGCGCAGATTGTCTCCCTCCTATCCGCGCTCGAACGCCAAATAGCAGAACATAACGTGGTCAACATTGTCGTTTTGCAGGCGGATGACCACCATTTCGGTTTGGTGGTCGATGAAATCAACGACACCGAAGAAATCGTGGTCAAGCCCCTGGGCAAGCAACTCAAGGGCATTCCCACTTTCGCGGGAGCGACCATCATGGGAGATGGTCAAGTGGCCCTCATCCTGGATGTCCTCGGGCTGGCCCAACAGGCCAACGTGGTTTCCGAGGTTCGCGACAGTCGAAATGTGGGAGACAAGAACGCCCAAACGGAGTCCCGGCACGACGACGAGGAATCGCTCCTGTTGCTGCGCGGGCCGGATGATGGACGGCTGGCCATGCCGCTCTCCCTCGTGGCTCGCTTGGAAGAGTTCGCCCCCACCGCCATCGAGAAAGCGGGAGGGCGGCACGTGGTTCAGTATCGCGGCCAAATATTGCCTTTAATCCACCTCTCCTCCGCTCTCACCGAGCGCCGCCAGGAAACCCGTAATTCCGGCCCCTCTGAGCCGGGAGCAGAAGACGAGAAAATCCGGGTCGTGGTGTACACCGACCAGGGCCGGAGCGTGGGGCTCGTCGTGGATCGCATTCTCGACATCGCCCGCGAGGCCGTCAAAATCCAGAGAAACTCGGGCCGCCACGGAACTTTGGGCACCATGGTCGTCCAGGGCCGGGTCACGGAACTGCTCGACCTGAAAAGCATCATCCAAACGGCTGACCCCAACTTTTTCAACGAAGTAGTGGCGGCCTAGACAGGGGACACGTCATGGCAGGGAAGAAACAGTTTTCGACATTTGTGGCCGACCGGCTCCTCTTTGGAGTGGAAGTGGAAAAAGTCCAGGAGGTCATTCGCTACCAGGAGATGACCCGTGTGCCTTTGGCCCCTCCGGTAGTGAAAGGCCTCATTAACCTGCGCGGCCAGATTGTTACGGCGGTTGACCTGCGACGCCGCTTGGGCTTGCGCGAACGCGCCTCGACCGATCTCCCCATGAACGTCATAGTACGCCATGAGGATGGTGCGGTCAGCCTCCTCGTCGATGAAATTGGGGATGTTTTGGAAGTCGAAGAAGAAGCCTTCGAGTTGCCCCCCGGTACTCTCGCGGGAGAGGCGCGGGAGCTCATTCGCGGAGTTTACAAACTGAAAGACGCGTTACTGATTGCTTTGGATACGGACAAAATGCTGAATCTGGTGATGACTGCCGCAAGAGGCGCTTAGCCAGGAAAACACACTAAACGGAGGATGACATGAAGAGAGAAGCAACTCTAGAGAAGAAGAACAAAGGTGTTGATGAGTTGAGTGCCTTCGCGGCTGAAATGAAAGCCATGAGCGAGGCGCACAACGCCGGGGACATCGATGTGCAAATGCCCGAGGAGAAGTTCGAGGGCATCTACAAGACGATGGCCAAGGGTGTCAATGACATGGTCAACGGCCATATTACCGTGAAGAAGAAGGCGATGGCCTGCGTCGCCGAGTTTGCCAAGGGGAACTACGATGCGGAACTCGAAAAGTTTCCCGGCAAGAAGGTGTTCATCAACGAGAACATCGAACGGTTACGCGTGGCAGTCAAAGCACTGGTCGTGGATGCCGACCTGCTGTCCAAGTCGGCAGTGGAAGGCAAGCTGGCGGCGCGCGCGGATGCCGCCAAGTACCAGGGCGACTACCGCAAGATCATGCAGGGGGTGAACGACACCCTGGACGCCGTCATCGGGCCGCTGAACATGATGGCTAAGTACGTGGACCAGATCTCCAAGGGGGACATCCCGCCGAAGATCACGGACGCTTACAAAGGTGACTTCAACGAGGTCAAGAACAATCTGAACATGTGCGTCGATGCCATCAATGCTCTGGTGGCCGAAACCAAGGGGTTGTCGGACGCGTCGGTGGCAGGCAAGCTGGCGGCGCGCGCCGATGCCGCGAAGCACCAGGGCGACTACCGCAGGATCGTGCAGGGGGTGAACGACACCCTGGACGCCGTCATCGGGCCGCTGAACATGATGGCCAAGTACGTGGACCAGATCTCCAAGGGGGACATCCCGCCGAAGATCACGGACGCTTACAAGGGTGACTTCAACGAGGTCAAGAACAATCTGAACATGTGCGTCGATGCCATCAATGCTCTGGTGGCCGAAACCGGCACGATGTCGAAGGCGGCCATGCAAGGCGAGTTGGCGACTCGTGCGGATGCCGGCAAGCACCAGGGTGACTACCGCAAGATCGTGCAGGGGGTGAATGATACGCTGGACGCCATCCTGATACCCGTCGGCGAAAGCAACCGCGTTCTGGTCCAGATCTCCAATGGCAAAGTCGACGAACTGGTGGCCCAGAACTATAAAGGCGACCACGAAAAGACCAAGCAGGCGGTCAACAACATCGCCGTCGCCCTGCAGAATCTGCAGAAGGAAATGCTGCGCATGAGCGACCTGGCGAAGGAAGGGCAACTCTCCGAACGCGCCAAGCCGGATCAGTTCCAGGGCTCCTACGCGGAGATCGTCAAAGGCGTGAATGCCACTCTGGACGCCATCGTGATTCCCGTGGTGGAAAGCACTCGCATCGTGACCCAGGTCTCCGAGGGCAAAGTGGACGAACTGGTCACCCAGGCACTCAAGGGCGACCACGAAAAGCTGAAGAATGG
>Ga0326728_10014569_pt1 | contig 16662 bp, 14 predicted proteins | sample MB3enrmetagenome_FD_207602 | JGI IMG/M metagenome (GOLD analysis project Ga0326728, IMG submission 207602) | Lab enriched peat soil microbial communities from McLean, Ithaca, NY, United States - MB31MN | ecosystem: Environmental > Terrestrial > Soil > Wetlands > Peat | place: USA: New York...
GGGATAATATCAGCCTCTCAAACAATCTGATTGAAAATCCCGGCTCGGCTGGCAACACGGCTTTTCCTTCCGTATATCGGGCAGGCATCTTAATCAATCCACCATCAGTGATTCCGAACCTGGTAGTCAACGGCAATGTTGTTACAGATAACAACGCGACGACACGCATGGCCTATGGAACTATTGCATCCAAAACACTAAATACGCCATTTTTGGGAAACGTGGTGAATGTTACAGGAACAACGACAACAGCCTTCCAGAACGCTTACTCCTTTTCGTCAAACACACAAGCGCCGCTGATTCAGGGAACGGTGAACGTTCCAGTGGGTACGGATACGCCAGCACAGACTGTGGCCTATGGCTCGTTCATCAACTCGATACAGGCGGGACACTGGTATTGGGCAAATCAGGCGGGAACCGCATGGGCAGATCCTAGTGTGGCGTTCACAACCGGCCAACTTAACTATGCTTCCTCGCTAAGTGCGGATGGCCTGAGTGGATATGGCACACTGGAGAACGAATTTGAATATAGCGAAGCGATGGCAACCTCACCGTGGGGGACGGTTCACTCCGCCATCACCGCAAATGCGGCTAATAATCCATCTGGAGGCGCCAACGCCAATCTTCTCACGGAAGATACCTCAACAGGCGGGCATTTTCTAAATCAAAGCGTCACGCTTGCAGGCGGCGTGTACGCCGTATCAGTCTACGTTAAAAATAACGGCGATGGCGTTATGATTCAATCTTCGACTGGGGGCGATCCCTATGCGTCATTCAATCTTTCCACCGGAACGGTATGCGCGCAAGGATTGGGTGGAACAGGAACAATCACCGCGGTTGGAGGCGGATGGTATCGCATCAGTTTGCTTACCAGCACGCTGCCTTCCGGCGCTGCTTCTTTTAGCTTCTATACTTTGAATGGCTCGTGCTCGAACAACTACACAGGGAACGGAACCTCCGGGGTTTACCTGTGGGGAGCGCAGGTTAATTCCGGCTCCACGCTGCTTCCCTACCAAAAGACTCTCGGAAGCGCTTTTAGCTCGACCTCGCATCTCGTCTACGGGATGGAGGGAGTTTTTAACAGCCTCGTTCTCGGCGGAGGGACTCCCATCACGAACTCCGCGACGGTAGTGCAGACGAATCAGGCAAACACCTATAGCACAGGCTTGCAGGACTTCTCCGCCGCGTCAATGAAACAGCCAGCCACTTATACGGTTGGGGCGAACACGATCAACAACCCGACATCAGGCGGCACGCTGGCACTTGTTAGCCAGATTGCAAGCGGGTGCTCTATTGCACCGTTTGGAGCCGTGAGTATCACATCCTATGCTGGGACACTAGCCACCGGAGGCGCGTGTTTAACGAATGGCACTGTGGCGCTAAGTCACCTGTCCACGACCACTATCAATATCTCCGGACTTGTAAATGGCGCAACCTTCAACCTGAGGCTGAATCAGGATTCGACCGGCGGCAACACATTGACGCTGGGAACAGGATGCACGTGGCTGCAAGGAACGAACGCGGGATTTGTTGCTTCCACTACTCCAGCTCTGACGGCAGCAGCCACTGGGGTTAACGTGCTTTCGGCAACGTATGATGGAACCAATTGCCTGTACAACGTGAGGTAATCATGAAAAAGCTGCTGAGTGTCTTTATCATTCTCATTGTGCTTGCCGGCGCAAAGTTGTCTATGCGGCCAGAAAAGGTTTATGCGCAGAACATGTTTTGGAGCTTCAACTATCCAACCGGGCTTTTGGGATGGTGGAAGCTCTGCGGCGATACTTCGGCAAGCGGCGGCTGTGTTCCTTCATCCTCGACTGCGGTTTATGATTCGAGCGGATACGCGCAAAGCGGCACCTGGAACGGCGCGCAGAGCGGAACGGCGTACTGGTATTCCGCAGGTCACGTGGGGCCATACGCGGGAACCTTCGATGGGACCGACAACTATGTGAATACCGGCGCGGTGAATTTCAATATCAACACTGGCGATTTCACAGTAACCGCATGGATTTATCCCACATCCTACATGGTTGGCGAAACTACAGGACCGACCGTGGTTTCTTTCGGAAGCTATGCACCCTACTTTGGCATTGACTCCAATCAGCCTGGTAATAATGACAGCCTTTCGTTTTATTGGGCAGGCTGGCATAGGTTTAATACGCCAGTGACGCTTAACGCATGGCATTTTGTCGTTTTAGAAAGAGCGTCAGGCGTTGTTTCCGCTTACCTTGATGGGGTAAAAGAGGCCACTACCTACTCGATGGCAGGAACTTCTCTTGCCAACGGGATAGTTTTATGGACAGGATACGATGGAGCGGGTGACTGGTATGCAGGGAGAATCGACGATGTGCGGATTTACAATCGCGCACTGAGCGCAGGGGAGATTGCACAGATGTATTTGGCGCACAACTGATTAGTCCGGCCGAGAGGAAGCGAACATGAAAGCTGCCGCGATTCTCGTTCTGACAATCTGCTTGACCTGCGCGGCGCAGGGTAGCAGATAAGAAATTTGTACTTGTGAACACACTTCATGTTGGATCAGCGTTGCGGATATTGAATTGACGCGATCCTGCATCGCGGCGAGGAGATGTAAGGAAGGCAACCCGCTCATGCCGTCGTCGCGGCGGGGATGTACGCGCAGGACTATTCCATGGCAGGGGCTGAGGGATATTTGAGTAGGCGCGCCCAGCTTGTTGCTAACTGCACCGGAATTTGCGGTGAACAAATTGCTTGCATGAAATGAGGGACCCGTGGAAGAGAGAACAGGAGGGAGCGCGGCGATTGCGGGAAATAAGTTATTTTGCGCGGAGGATCTGGACCGGGAGGAGCTGGAGCGATTCGGGAAGATACTGGATACTCGTCCTGCGAGCCTGCGTGGGCGGACTGTGGGAATGGAGCTGGCCGTGCAACTGCTGAAGGTGCGGACGCGAGAGGGGAGCACGGCGCCGCTGAGGGCGAACGCGGTGCAGCGGGCCTTTGAGCGGCTTCGGGCGACGCGGAATATCGTGTTGAAAGCGCGGCAAATGGGGCTGACGACCTGGGCGGCGGCGCGGTTTTTTCTGAAGACCATTACGCATCCGGGGACGCTAACGCTGGAGGTGGCTCATTCGCAGGAGGCGGCCGAAGAGATATTCGGGATTGTTCACCGGTTTGTGGACATGCTGCCGGAGTCGCTGCGCGAGGGGCCGTTGCAGGTCTCGAAGGCCAATGTGCGGCAGATTGTGTTTCCGGAGATGGACTCGCAGTACAGAGTGGTCACGGCGGGAGACCGGAACGCGGGGCGGGGATTGACGGTGCAGAATCTGCACTGCTCGGAGTTGGCGCGTTGGCCGGGCGATCCGTCGGAGACGCTGGCGGGCTTGCGGGCGGCGATGGCGCCGGGAGCGGAGCTGATTCTGGAGTCGACGCCGGACGGGGTGGGCGGATGCTTTTACGAGGAGTGGCAGAAGGCCGGCGAGCAGGGGATGGTGCGGCACTTTTTTCCCTGGTGGATGGAACGGCGGTACCGGGCGAAGGCGGTGGATGAGGCGAGCCTGACGAATGAGGAACGGGATCTGATGGCACATCGGCTGCTGGACCTTGAGCAGATTGGTTTTCGGCGGCAGATACGGGCGGATTTTCGCTCTCTGGCGCGGCAGGAGTACGCGGAAAGCGACGAGAGCTGCTTTCTGGCCAGCGGGAATTCGGTTTTTGAGCTTTCAGCAATCGATGCGCGGCTGGCGACGATGACGGAACCTCTGGAGATGCGGCTGAACGGGGAATTGGAGATATGGCTGCCGCCGCTGAAGGGTAAACAGTACCTGGTGGCGGTGGACCCGGCCGGGGGCGGGAGCGAGGGCGACTACTCGGCGGCCGAGGTGCTGGAGCTGGAGACAGGGTTGCAGTGCGCGGAGTTTGCCGGACACATGGGCGGGCTGGAGCTGGCGCAGTTTGTGACGGGGCTGGCCGCGGAGTACAACCAGGCGTGGCTGGTGGTGGAAAGAAACAACCATGGGAGCGGGATTCTGGCGCTGATTGAGAGCGTCTGCGGCTATGGAAGGGTTTACAAGCAGAATGGGCAGGCGGGCTGGCTGACTACATTGTTGAGCCGGCCGGCTGCGCTGGGAAGATTGGATGCGGCGCTGGTGGAGGAGCCGGAACGCTTTCAGAGCCGGAAGCTGCTGGCGGAGTGCCGGAGCTTTGTGCGGCGGCCGGATGGCGGGAGCGGGGCGCGCCCCGGGACGCATGACGACCGGGTGATGGCCATGGCGATTGGGCTGGGGGCGCGGGAGGAGTTGCTGAAGGGCAGCTTCTAACTTTTAGCTCTTAGCTTGTGAGTGCGGGTGAACGGAAGGCCGGTTGATATTTGTGGTTTCCCACCCATTTCGCAAAGAACGCGAAATGGATGGGGCACGAAGTATTTTGTTGTGCCCGGAAAAGAGATCATTCTGTATAGGGCGGATAACGAGCTAAGAACTGGGAGCTAAAGGCTAAAAGCTAATAGCTAGCAGCTAGAAGCTGGCCTGAGCGCATAGAATTCGAGTGAGGTTGTACGCGAGGCGGGGGCACGGGCTTGGCGGTTCTGGCGGTGCAGCATATCCGGCGGATGCGGGGCGGCGCGCAAGGCCAGTTGATGCTGGGCGCCGATGGCCAGGTGTACGTGGTGAAGTTTCAGAACAACCCGCAGCATGTGCGGGTGCTGGCCAACGAATATCTGGCTTCAAGGATTGCCGTGGCGGCGGGGTTGGCGGCGCCGGAGACGGTATTGATGGAAGTCTCCAACTGGCTGGTGGAGAATACGCCGGAGCTGGAGATGGACCTGGGCCGAACACGGGTGCGCTGCACGGCGGGGTTGCAGTTTGGGTCGAGATTTGTGGGCGGCTTAATGCCGGGACAGGTGGTGGACTACCTGCCCGAGGAGCAGATGGCCGAGGTGAGAAACCTGGGCGAGTTTGCCGGGATACTGGCCTTGGACAAGTGGACCGGCAATGCCAACGGCAGGCAGGCGGTCTTTCAGCGCAAGCAGCGGGAACGGCGCTACCGGGCGGTCTTCATCGACTATGGATATTGCTTTCATGCCGGGGAGTGGAGGTTCGAGGACCTGCCGCTGCGCGGGGTGTATTACCGCAACGATGTGTACCGGGAGATCAGCGGATGGGAGTCCTTTGAGCCGTGGCTGACGCGGCTGGAGACCATGGCGGCGGAGACGGTGTGGGCGGCGGCCAACGAAGTTCCGCCAGAATGGTACGGCGGCGACCAGAGCGAGATGGAAGCGCTGGTGGAGAAGCTGCTCCAGCGGCGAAGCCGGATTCGGGAGCTGATTGAAGGGTTCGGGAAGTCGGACAGGATGCCATTTCCGAAATGGGTGGGGATGGGAAAGAATGTGGTGGAGGGTTGGAAAGAGACAAGGTGGGGAGCTAGCATGGGGAGAGTGAATTAGCTGCTAGCTTCTAGCCCTTAGCTTCCAGCTTTTTCGTGCTGAGGCGGTGAACAGTAGGATTCGGGAATGAGCGAGGGCGCATAGAAGGGTGTCTTTTGCAGAAACGCTTGCTATGGTACGCCATAGCTAAGAGCTAGAAGCTGAAAGCTAACCATGAGTAGCGGCAGCGAGCGGCGGGCATGCACGTTTCAACTGCTCCGGTATGTACCGGATGCGGTCAGGAACGAGTATGTGCATATCGGGGTGATCTTGAGAGAGCAGGTCGGCCCCCAGGCGAATACTCCGGCGGCGGGCGGGCCTGGGCCCCCGCTCGTGCAATTTACCCGCGACTGGCGCCGTGTGCGCTGCCTCGATCCGGAGGCTGATACCGCGCTGCTGGAAGGGATGGAAAGCGAGCTGCGCAAGCGCTTCGAGAGCGAGCCGGACGGAAATTTGATGCGGCTGCTGACGGAGTCGCTTTCGCTGAACGTGCAGATGACCGAGCCCAAGGCGTATTTGGCGGAGAGCCTGCCGGCGGGGATGGAAGAGCTGATGCGGCTGTACGTGGAGCCGCCGCCGCGGGAGCGAGTGGCCCGGCTGAGCGGAAGGGCGGCCATTCAGGCAAAGATGAGGACGGAGTTTGAACGGGCCGGGGTGTGGGACTTGATGCGGAAAAAGATTGCCGCTTCTGAGTACACGCGGCCCGGGGACCCGCTGCGGATTGACGTGGGGTACAGGCCGAATGGAGTGATCCGCATGTTTCATGCGGTGAGCCTTGAGCCGGGCGTGGAGATGGCCAAGGTGCTGGCTTTTTCCTCGGCGGGGCTGAGAATTGGCGTGGAGCGGGTGGAGCGGGCCAGCCTGGAGTTGACCGCCGTGATTGAGCCTGCGGCGCGGCTGGGAGCGACCAACGAGGAGCCGGAACGGCTGGAGATGTACCGCTTTGGCGTGGAGACCATGGAGGAGAACCAGATCCGGGTGCTGACCACGTCGGATTTGGGACGGGTGGCGGAGACGGCGCGGCGGGAACTGCGGGTGTGAACGACAGGAGTCAGTGAACAGTGATCAGGGGTCAGTTTTTTCAACCTGTAATTATCGTTTGAGGCTTGCAGATAATTAACTGTGTTTGTTGTAGGATCGATTTTGTTGTGGAGTTAGAGCGGCTGGTAGACAGAGGTTGTTGGCGGTAAGGGATCAGCGGAGGGTAGAAAACTGATCACTGACCACTGACCACTGTTCACTGACCACTGGCGTTGTTGAGGCATGGCCCTTTTTGGGTTGTGCCTTTTTTGTTTTTGGGCGGTGAAGAAGGAAGGTGCGCGTGAAGGTTGGAGAGCAGTTGCGGGAGATCTGGCGGCAGGCGACCGGGAATGGGCGGAACGCGGAGGAAATGGCGGCGGGCGCGGCTGACGCGGAAGCGGAGCGCAGGACGCTGGCGCTGCCCGCGATTTTAAGTCCGGTGCAGTTTCCGGGACAGCACCTGCCCAAGCCGACGCCGATGAATCTGCGCCGGTTTGCTGAGACCCCGGTTGTCCGGCGGGCGATCAACGTGATCAAGGATCGCATTGCGGCGATGGACTGGCAGGTGCGAGTGCGGCGCGGGGTGAAGGGGGGCGAGCTGGCCTTTGCGGAGCGCAAGCTGCGCGCTCTGCGCAGAACGCTGGAAGAGCCCAACGCCGCGGATAGCTTCCGGACGCTGATGGAACAGGTGATGGAGGATGTGCTGACGGGCGGGTACGGGGCCATCGAGATGGAGCCGACCGGCGACGGGGAGCGTCCGGCGATGCTGTGGGCGGTGGACGGGGCATCGATCCGGATTAATCCGCGCTGGGACGGGCAGGCGGAGACGCCGCGGTACGCGCAGGCGCTGCCGGGGCAACTGGAATCGAGCGCCATCGAACTGCGCGACGACCAGCTGATGTATGTGCGCATGAATCCGCGCAGCTTTACGCCCTTCGGGCTGGGACCGCTGGAAGTGGCCTTTGAGACGGTAAACCAGTTTTTGAGCGCGCACCGCTTTGCGGGCAAGCTGGCGGCGAACGCAGTGGCGCAGTATGCGCTGTGGCTGAACGAGGCGACGCCGGCGCAGCATGACCGGCTGATTCGCTGGTGGCAGGACGAGATCGAGGGAACTGGGCGGGTGCCGCTGATTTCAACCGAGCAGAAGCCGGAGGTGTTGCGCTTTGCGCAGGGCACGGACGCGGATATGCGGCTGGAGTGGCAGGAGTTTTTGATCCGCATGGTGGCCAACGCATTTGGCCTGCCGCCGCTGATGCTGGGGCTGGAGGCGGATGTCAACCAGTCGACGGCGTCGGAGATGGCCGACGAGGCCTTCCGCGGGGCGATCTCGCCACTGGCGCTGCTGCTGGCCGGGCATATTACCCGGGATCTCTTCGGCAAGTGCATTGGCTGGCGGGAGTTTGAGTTTGTCTTCAACGAACTGAACGCGCGGGATGAAATGACAGAGCTGGCGGTGCAGGTTCAATTGCTGCAGGCCGGGGTATTGACGGTGAACGAGGTGCGCGCAATGCGGGGACTGGGACCGCTGGGGCAGGATGGCGCGGCGGCGCAGTTGACGGGTGAAGCGGCAGCGGAAGATGCGAGCTAGTGGATTGGAATACTGCTCATTTCTGCGGAGGTAAGGTAGTAATTTTGACTCCCAACCTATCTGCAACAACTGCAGCAAGGACGGGGCCCCAGGTCACAAGGTTGAAGGGCCGAATCAATAGAGACTAATTGCGAGAGCAGATGGGCGGAGAGCGCATGAGACTGGAAGCGATGGCGGTAAAGATTCCCCATGTGAGCGGACACCCCAACCGGGTGCCGTTCGAGGGGGTGCTGACGATGGTGAATACAGCCAGCGACAAGGCTCCGGCGGGAGCGCGCGGACATCGGGTGATGCTCACTCATGCGGCGGCGGAGAAAGCTTTACCGTCGCTGTTGGGCATGGCGGTGGACTACCGGCCGGGCTGGGACGGGCACGACGCGCGGCGCAAGATCGGACTGCTAACCGAGGCGGACCTGGTCGGGGAGCAGTTGGTGGTACGCGGATATCTGTATGCACGGGATTTTCCGGAGGTGGCTGGGGCGATCCAGGCGCAGAAGCCGGAGTCGATGGGCATGAGTTATGAGTTGGCCGACGCGCGGGTGGAAGATATGCGGGCCGAAGTGTGGAAGCTGACCCGCGTTACTTTTACCGGAGCGGCCATACTGCTCCGGGACAAGGCGGCCTATCGGGCCACCAGCTTCCGCATGGCAAGTTAGCAAGACAGCGGATTAGCAAGTTGGCAAACAGGCTCCGTTCAGAGCCTGATTTGTTAACGAGTTAGCGACAAACAGCGGGTCGTCAAGTTAACGAGTTAGCGACAAACAGCGAACTGTCAACTGAAGAAAGGGATGGCATGGAAAACAAAGAGCAAGAGATTGCGGATCGGCTTGAAGCTGCGACGACCCTGCTGGAGCGGACGCTAGGCTGGCTGGAAGAGCGTCAAGGCACGCTGAGCGGCGAAGTGGAAAAGATATCGGCGACCATCGAGCAGAGCCGGAGGGAAGCGGAACTGGCGGAGAAGCTGGCCGCAGCCGAACAGGAGCTGGCCGAGTTGAAAGCAGGGAGTGCGCAGAATGTGTTGAACCCGCTGCGCAGGACGTTGCCTACGACGACCAGCGAGATGCTGGCCAAGCATGGCATCGGCGAGGGCCCGGTGAACGTGCAGGCCCTGGACGCGGCGCTGGCCGGCTTGAGCCTGGAACAGCGCATCGCGGTGAAGACCCAACTGCTGCGAGCAGGCGCGATTGCCTGAGAGCAGCTTCCAGAAAAAGCTTTATGAAAACACGTGTAAGTTGTGGCTGGAAAACGACCCTGGTGAAAAGTAACCGGGAGCGAGTCCTGCCGGGAGAAATGCAACCAATGCCGGATTCCGGCAGAACAAGCTAGCCGCTAAGAGCCAGGAGCTAGCAGCTAACACGGCCCCATGGAGGGGGCGGAAGAGCCTATGAACGCAACCTTTGCAGACATTCACGCGGCAGCAGATTATATCGGGCCGGGCGCTATCGAAGTTCCGTTGTATCAAACTGAGATTTTCGACATCTGCCGGCGTTCGAGCCCCTTCGGGCAGCGCATCAAGCAAGTTCCGGCGACAGGGCATCCGTCGCGGTTCTTTGAGGAGACGGCGATTCCGAATCCGGGAACGGCCGGCTTTGTGAATCCGCGCAGCATATCGCCGACGGTGGTAAGCCCGACACGGGTGGAGCGGAGCGTGCCGCTGAAAGCGATCGTTTCGCAGATCAACTACAACCTGTTCGACATCGAACTGGGCGACCAGCAGAAGCAGTTTGCCTATCTTCAGGCCAAAGACCTGGTGGACACGGTAAGCGGCGTGATGGTGACGCACGACGTGGCGTTGTGGAACGGGAACGACACCAGCCTGGCCACGCCAACGACCACGCAGTACATGGGCGTGATTCCGCAGATCGTGGCGGGCGGCCTGACGACCAGCATCGGCGTGACAGCATCGATTGTGGACGGGATCAAATCGGCGGTGGCGCAGATGGTGGCCAACAACGGCTTCCAAGTGCGGCCCACGGCGATCTACGCCAATCCGGTGTTGCTGGACCTGATCGACCGGGAAATGAAAGCGGAGTTCAATGTGGTGCTCAATACCGACAGCATCACGGGTGGAATCCGGGTGAAGATGCTATCGACGCAGGCGGGCGATCTGCCGTTGATTCCGGACTGGAGCCTGAGCTACACTGGCACGCCGGGATCGGGCACGGCGGTATTGCCGGCCTACATCATTACCGAGGATCTGATCGAGTACCACTGGCTCGGGGATCCGACGCCGCGCATCTTCCAACTGGGACTGCCGAATTCACTGACCTACCAATATGTCGCGGTCAAGTTCGGAGCGCCGGTGGTGAAGGGCGCCAACTACGCTCACTACCAGGTACTGGTGGACCGGTAAGAAGCGGGAAGGCGGTTGGCGCGCCGGCAAAGAGGCTCCGCAATCCACTCCAGCGACAAAAACCAGTCGCTGGGTATGTGGATGCAGCGGAGCCCCTTTTGTCAGCGAGCCGGAGCATTTTCAGGGATAACCTAGGGAAACTCTGATTAAGTCATTGATGCAGTCAAACATTCCCTCAGGGGCTAAAGCCCGCGATGATTATGCTGCGTTTGCGGCACGGCTAAAGCCGTGCACTTTCAAAGCATCGACTTATTTGGTGGTTCCTAGCAATGTTACGGACAAGGCACGAAGAGGAAGGGTGGGGTATGGCATATCTGCAGCCAGCGGATTACCAGAATTACGGCTTGCCGGCAGGAACGACGGCGGATTGGATTACGGCCGCCACGGCATTGATCAACAGCTACTGCAGACGGCCGGACCTGAACGTGATTCAGTACACGGAGCGGTTGCGGCTGACGAGTGGAGCGCAGACAGTGTTGTTGAGCTATCTGCCGCTGGCGCCGCTGGGCACGGCCACAACGCCACTGGTGAGCATCGAAGGCCGTTATGCAAGACCGCGACGGGGAGAGCTGCCGAACGAGCCGCTAATGGAAATTGCGCTGGCATTTTCGCTGCCCGGGCAGTGGACGGCGATTGACGCCAGCACGGTGGACTACGACCCGAATACCGGGGAACTGACGCTGCCATGGAATTTGCTGGGGCTGGCCTTCAACGAGGTGGCGGTAACTTACACGGCGGGGCTGGCGACGATTGGCGACGACGTAAAGACAGCGTGCGCGCAGATTGTGCGCAATGCGCAGTCCACGCCGGCGTTGAACGCCAGCAAAACCAAGATCGACACGATGCAGATGCAGTATTTCTCGAGTTCGCTGGTGGACGAAACAGTGCAGGCCTGGCTGCGTCCCTACGTGGCGAACAGGCTGGGGTGAGGGATGAGCGATACGGCGGCGCGTAATCCTGTAGGAGCGCCGCGGATGCTGGCCGATGCCCTGCTGCGAAGCGTGACAGGGACGACGGCCCTTCTGCGGGTGACGGGAGCGAATACAACAAGCAGCCAGTCGGAGGTGGGGCTGGTGGCAACAACTTTTGCCGAAGTGGCGGTGAGCCCGGTGGTGATGCGCAAGCTGCGGCCCAACTGGCAGGAAAATGGCGAGTCCAAGTGGGAACTGCTGGTATCAGCAACGGGCGTGGAGCAGCAGGTGTATGCGCTGGACCTGGAATCGGCGCAGGCACTGTTTGCGATGACTCTGGCGGTTACGGTGGCGGGACAGGATTACCTGATAGAGTCGATCTCCGCCAATGAAGCCTTCAACCAGGTGTATATGTACCGGTTGCTGTTGCGGGAAGCGCGACCGCAGGCGGTGTAGGGACAGCTGTTAGCTCACAACTATCAGCCATCAGTTCCAAGTTGTCTATTATCGTCGATGAGTTATCCAGGAAAGACTGTCAGCTGTCAGCTATGTGCTGTTGGCTGGAGGGAGCTTTACTCCATGCAGAATGCGAAAGATTCGTTTTATATGGCGCTGCGCACGCGTCTGGCGATGATCAATCCGGAGCGGACGATCCTGCTGCGCGGAGCGATACGGCCAGGGATTCTGGCAGAGGAGGCCGAGGCTCCTTTCAGCCAGCTTCCTAACGACGTGTTTATCTTGCGTTGGCTGGGCCTGGGCGTGGATTTTGATCTGGGGTCCACGATGGTGGCCGAGCAGTGCGAGGTGATCTATCAGACCTGCGGATCGCAAAATTTTGGCGGGCTGGACCGTGGGCGGTCGTTGAGCGAGATGGACGAGGAACTGGCGGCGATGGTGCAGCCTTTTCATACGCCCAAGCTCAACTACACGGCAACGCCGCCGGCATTGATGATGACAAATGTGTTTTGGGATGAGCCTGGATTTGGACCGATTGTGGCGCAGCGAGATCTGATGAGCCGTTCCGCAAGAGTGATGGTTTATAGCTTTCAGGAGCAGGGGGAGTAAATGGCGACGAATTGGTATTCGGCTCCCGCACCAGTGGCGCGGCGGGTACGAGGGTATTTTGCGCCAGTGAACCGTGCGGCGCAGACGCCAGTGCTATTCGACCCGGCGGAACAGGGCGGTTTCATCCTGGGAGCTCCTCCGGCGCCATGGATCAGCCTGGGCTGGATTCAGGAGTTCACGCGCACGCCGGGGAGCAAGAGCGCTGCGGTGATGACGGGGATTCCGGCCAGCGTGCTGGGGCAGGTGCGGGAGTCGCTGGAGGCTCAGGTGAGTTTGGAATTCCTGAGCTGGACCAAGCTGACCATGGCCCTGGCTACGGGATCGCAGCACATGAACCTGCTGTCCCCGGCAAGCGGAGCTACGGCGGCAGCGGATGGCGCAACGGCGGCAACAGCGGTAACGGTGCAGAGCGGATCGACAGCTACATTTGTCGCGCTGGCCTCGGCTGATGCCGCAAAATTTTCTGCTGGCTCGATCATTGCACTGGATGTGGATTACACGGGGCAAACGGGGTTTGTGGGTTCGCCGGTATCGGGAGCGTATGTGCGCACCGCGCTGACGGATGTGGATTACGTCAGGAGAGTGACCTTCAATGTCGCACAGGTATCGCAAACGAGCACGGCCGGGGCAACGACAGGGCTGACGCTGGCCGGACCGTTGCCGGGCGGCGCTCCGGCGGCGGGCGTCAAGATGCAGGCGGTGAAAGGGTTTGTGGATCGCGAAGGCGGCAGCTTCTATCAAGAGTGGTCGGCGCTGTTTGTGATGGAAGGCAGCCAAGGGGAACGGATTTTCTTCCACTATCCCCGGTTGCAGACGGCGGCCAGCGCGCAGGAGGCCGCATTGCCTGTGGACAGCAAGCAGAAGACCGGGCTGGCGCGGGTGTTGCTCAAGGGAAACTTTCTGGCGCTGCCGGTTACCGATCCGCTGGATGGGGAACGGGTGGTTTGCTACCGGAGTTTCATACCCGCGGCAAAGGCGCTGGTGTAGGCGAATCTCTGATGAAGTCTTTACTACGAGCCGGCTTCCCTCAGGGGCTAAAGCCCGCGTTTTATTCCGGCCATGTGGCGGCACGACTGAAGCTCCACCCCATCGACGAAGACCTGTCGATGGGGACCCCGGTGAAGTCGTACCCTTTCAAAATTTCGGCTTGATCAGAAGTTCCATAGGCAAGTCAGGTAGACAGCAAGGCAGAGAGACCCTATGAAGATCACGATCAACGGGCAAGATTATACGGCCACGCTCGATGCAGCGCGGCCGTTGACGATTGAGCGCAGACTGAACGAGCCCTCTGTCTGCCAACTGTGGCTGAGTTTGGCGACTAACGGCAACTTATCGATGCCCTTGCGCAACCAAACTATTGCGGTGACGGGCGACGATGGGACGTATTACTTCACGGGTTACATTGCAGTGAGTCCTCTGCCGGAGTATGCGGGGCTGGCGATCGAGGGACCACGCTACCGGATTGCAATTCAGGCTTTGAGCGATGAACTTCTTCTGGACCAGAACCTGATGGCTCCCAGCAGCGGCGCAACAGGCGAAACCGCCGGGGCGCTGATGACCACACTGGTGACTCGCACTGGGGTTACGCAACTGTCGACAGCGGGACTTTCGCTGAGCGCGGCGGTGAGCAAGTTTGTTCCGGAGCCGGGTGCTCCATGGAGCAAGAGCGCCGGCCAGGTGGCCAGTATGTCACGAGCCGCGTATCGCGCTGTCAATGGCGCCTTGACGGTCTCACCCGTGCAGACGACCGCGCATCCGCTGAATGAGACGGACGGCAGCCTGAACCTGGCAACTTTATCGTTCACGGCCAGCGTCAAGCGCGGGCTGGCGAACGATGTGACGGTTTGCGGCGAGCACGAGCCAGCAGCTTACGTGACCGAATATTTTTTGGGCGACGGGGTCACGACACAGTTTTATCTGGCGCAAGATCCATTCTTTCCCGCTGCCTCCAAGTCCACTATCATCAATGAACTCTTCAACGAGACGCAGATCAACCTGAGCGTGTGGGGCATGATGGGCGGAGCGGGCTATCTTTCGCTGAGCGCAGGCGGGCTGGCGATGAACTACGGCAACGGAATCGACGGGGAGACGCTGCTGGCCTGGCTTGATCCAGTGGAGATGGGCGGAACACTGCTGCTGGAGGCGGTGGGCGTGACTCTTGCCGCGAACAGCATCGGGGTGCTAGCTGGATTTTTTGTTGGCAGGGCTACACAGGATGCGTGCATTGCGGGCTTTCAAGCGACGGCGCAGCAAGGAACAGGGGCTGTCACAGTACAGCCGCTGATTCAAGGCAACGCGGTGGGCATGGCGTATGCCATCAATCCAGCATACCAATACACACTGCGCGTGCGAGTGCATTGTGCGGAGAATGAACGGGAGCTGGCCGTCTATCGCTCCTTCGGAGACAGCGGAGAAATTACGGCCGGCGGGCAGTGGAATACGGCTGCGGGCAATGTGCAGATGGAGATTCAGCAGTTTGTCAACGGAGTTGGCGGGATGCCGGTGACGTTGTATGACGGCGCGATTGGCAGCCTTCCTGGAGCTTGTACTGTGGTGGCGGCGAGCAGCATCAATCTGAATGGAACGATGCGCGCGATCCACTTGACGAATCTCGGCTCGGGCTGGGTGGTGAGCACGCCGCCGAGCGGAGGCGCGTATACGCGGCGGGTGGGCACGACGGCCGAGGCGGCTGAGTGCCATCTGGAGCGGACGGGCAAGCTGGTGTTTTATACCGGGTTTGCGCCGGTGTCAGGCGAGCAGGTTGCGGTGAGTTATCGCACGGTGGGCAGGGCTGTGGGTCGAGCGGTAAACACCGCCAGCCAAGCGGCGCTGGCCGCGGCGGGATTGCCGGTTGAGGCAGCATGGATTGGCTCGGTGACGAATCCGCCGGCACGCAGTTCGGCCGATTGCCGCAACGCGGCGCTGGTGATGGAGCAGGCCGCGGCCAGCGTGAGCGCGCTGTGGAGCGGGACGTACAAGGGGGCACGGTTCAGCTTCGCGACCGATGTGTGGCCGGGCGACGCGCTGTTGATGAATGCGCCTTCGACAAATTTGAATGCGCAGGTGGTGGTGCGAACAGTTACCGTGAGTTACAGGGCAAGTTATCCGGAACTGGTGGAGTATGCAATCGCCTTCGCGAACGACTGGGCCGACGACCTGGCGATTAAAACCAGCGCAACAGTGCCAGTGGATGCGTGGCTGCCGGCTGCTGTCGCGCCAACCATGCTGGCAAATCTTAGCGGCCTCACTGTGACGGCGCAGACGGGAACGACGGTGACGGTGAATGCCGGCGCGACGCCGCCGACGGGCGGAGGCTTCGAAATCAGGCGATGGGATTTTGCTTTCATGCCGGGACAAGACCCGGGGCTGGTGATGCGCGCGACGCTGCCAACGATGACATTTTCCCGCGCCAGCGCGAATGACAGGTTTTTTATCCGGATGTATGACGGCGCGACGCCGCCGAACTACTCGGAGTTTTCAACGGCATTGTTTATCAATCTGCCGTTGTGATGGCAAACGTAATTTGTTGGGACATGAGCAGACGGAGCTTGGTCAATGCGAATGATGAATGAATTTGAAGCGCAGGTGCTGAGCGACTTGAGCGTGCTGAAGACGCAGATGACCGGTCTGATGGGCGACGGCAACGGCGGGCGGGTCGCCGATCTGGAGCGGCGCATGGAGCGGCACGAGCAGAACTGGCAGCGGGCCAAGGGATTTGTGGCAGCGGTCAGCGTGCTGTTTGCGGTGATCGAAGTGGCGGTGACGGCGATGTTCCGGCGCTGAGCGGCGGAAGAAAGCTTCTATAAGTGAGACATAGAAACGTAATTTTATCAATTCCTAATACAAATATCGTGCGATCCCACCCTAGCCGCAAAAAAATGCGGCGAGGGTGGGGCACCCATAACCGTTTATTCGAGATTCTTCTCCCAGCGCTTGGGGCGGCGATTCTGCTGCAGAACCTTTTTGCGCAGGCGGAGAGATTTGGGCGTGACCTCGACCATCTCATCCTCGGCGATAAATTCGATGGCCTGCTCCAGGTTGAGATTTCTATAAGGCACCAGGCGGATGGCCTCATCGGCGCTGGAGGCGCGCATGTTGGTCATGTGCTTTTCGCGGACGACATTGACGTCGAGATCCTTGTCGCGCGAGTGCTCGCCGACGATCATGCCCTCGTAGACCTCGACGCCGGGACCGACAAACAAAATGCCGCGCTCCTGCAGGCCGTTGAGCGAGTAGGTGGTGGTGAGTCCCTGGCGGTCGGAGACCAGAGCGCCGGTGGGGCGCTGGGGAATCTCGCCCTGGTAGGGGATGTAGCCGTCGAAAAGCG
>Ga0326728_10014573_pt1 | contig 16657 bp, 16 predicted proteins | sample MB3enrmetagenome_FD_207602 | JGI IMG/M metagenome (GOLD analysis project Ga0326728, IMG submission 207602) | Lab enriched peat soil microbial communities from McLean, Ithaca, NY, United States - MB31MN | ecosystem: Environmental > Terrestrial > Soil > Wetlands > Peat | place: USA: New York...
GCTCGCCGACGGCCTGACCTGGCGCGACTCGGCGGGACGCACCTTCACCGTCGCCAAGGCGGAGCTGAAGGACTGGATCGCCAACCGCGCCGAGGCGGGCCGCCTGCCGCCCAAGGGCTTCCCGAGAAACAACAAGTTCGAGGGCTGACGCCTCCCGCGCCCAGGCGGCTTGCGCGGCGTTCGGGGTCGGCTCGGCGGGCGCCGTGTTGGCCAGCGGCTGCCTGCCCGCGCTCTAGTCGCCGGCGCGGCCTGCCCCGCCGCCTCCGCGCTGGCGATCACCCTCGCTGAGCCGCGGCGCCGGGAAGCGGCGCTGGCGTGAGCCGGCGCTGACCGGAGAAAATCAGAGCGAGAAGCTCACCCCGCAGCCGCAGGAGGCCTTGGCGTTGGGGTTCTTCACCCGAAACGTCTGGCCCATCAGGTCGTCGACGAAGTCGAGCTCGCCGCCGCGCATCATCTCGAGCGAGACGGGATCGACGACGACGCTGACCCCGTCGCGGGTCGCCACGAAATCGTCCGCCACGCGGGTCGAGTCCAGGTCGAAGGCGTATTGGAATCCCGAGCAGCCGCCGCCCTTGACCGAGACGCGCAGCGCCGCGCCCGGCTCCCCGGCCAGCACTTTTTGCAGGCGGCGCGCCGCGGCGGCGCTGATCGAAAGCGGCGCCGCAGCGCCGGCGGGAGAAGCTTCGCTCATCAGTTGATTCCCGTTGCAGACAATCGGCGGGTCAATCGCTATGAAGATAGGTCGGGCGAGGCGAAGCGCAATGCAGAGAACGGCGCTCACCGGGGGAGGGCGAGTCGCGCGGGCGCCCTACGCGGCCGATCCCACGCGATCGCGCGGCCGCCTCTGCGCCGAGCCGCCGTCGCCGACCCGCACCGAGTTCCAGCGCGACCGCGACCGCATCATCCACTCGACCGCCTTCCGCCGCCTCGCCCACAAGACGCAGGTGTTCGTCCACCACGAGGGCGACCACTACCGCACCCGCTTGACCCATACGATCGAGGTCGCCCAGCTCGCCCGCGCGCTCGCCAAAGCGCTCTGGCTCGACGAGGAGCTCGCCGAGGCGGTGGCGCTCGGCCACGATCTCGGCCACACGCCGTTCGGCCACACCGGCGAGGAGGCGCTCGACGCCTGCATGGCGGGCTACGGCGGCTTCGATCACAACAGCCACGGCCTGCGCCTGGTCACCGAGCTCGAGCGCCGCTACGCCGATTTCGACGGCCTCAACCTCACCCAGGAGACGGTCGAGGGCCTGGTGAAGCACAACGGGCCGCTCGTCGACGCGGAGGGACGCGCGATCGGCGCCTACGCCGAGCGCGGCGTGCCGGAGGCGATTCTCGCCTACGACCGCCGCCAGCACCTCGCGCTCGCCGAGTTCGCCAGCCTCGAGGCGCAGGCGGCGGCGCTCGCCGACGACATCGCCTACGACGCCCACGACATCGACGACGGCCTGCGCGCCGGCCTTTTCGACCTCCGGGCGATCCGCGAAGTTCCGTTCGTCGCCGCGCTGCTCGACGAGGTCGCCGCGCTGCATCCGGGCCTCGAGCGCCCCCGCGTCGTCCACGAGCTGACGCGCCGGGTGATCACCCGCTTCGTCGAGGACGCGATCGGCGAAAGCGCGGCGCGCATCGCCGCCTCGGGCGTCGCCAGCCTCGGGGAGGCGCGCCGGGCCGGGCGCGCCTTGATCGCGCTTTCGCCCGCGCTGCGCCAGGCCGACCGCGACGTCAAGACCTTCCTGTTCGCGCATATGTACCGCCATCCGCAAGTGAGGCGGGTGCGGGTGAAGGCCGACTCGATGGTGCGCCGACTGTTCAACGCCTATTTCGCCAAGCCGACGACGATGCCGGCGGATTGGGCGGCGCGGGCGGCCGCCGGCGAACAGGCGCGCGCGCGCGCCGTCGCCGACTACATCGCCGGCATGACCGATCGCTTCGCGGTCAACGAATACCGGCGCCTTTTTGACCCTGCGGCGGACTTGAGCTAAAGCGCCGCGTCGTTTCCGGTCGGGATTCATGAATATTTTCGAGGATTTTCAGGCCAAGGCGGAAGCCGCGCTGCAAGCGGCGGTCGCCGCCGGCAAGTTGCCCGAGGGGCTCGATCTTGCGCGCTTCGTCGTCGAGCCGCCGCGGGAAGCGGCGCATGGCGACCTCTCGACCAACGCGGCGATGGTCTACGCGCGCGAAGCCAAAGCCGCCGGATCGAATCCGCGCGCCGTCGCGCAATCGCTCGCCGCGACGCTCGCCGCCGACCCCGACGTCGCCAGCGCCGAGGTCGCCGGTCCGGGCTTCATCAACCTGCGCTTAAAGCCCGCGGTCTACGACCGGGTGTTGAAGGCGATCCTCACGCTCGGCGACGCCTACGGGCGTCGCCGGACCGACGTGGAAGGCAAGGTCAACGTCGAGTACGTCAGCGCCAACCCGACCGGGCCGATGCACGTCGGCCACGCGCGGGGTGCCGTGTTCGGCGACGCGCTGGCGAACCTCCTGGCGTTCGCCGGCCGCGACGTCACGCGCGAGTATTACGTCAACGACGCCGGCGCGCAGGTCGACGTCCTCGCCCGCTCCGCCTTCCTGCGCTACCACGAGGCGCTGGGGGAGGCGGTCGTCGTTCCCGAGGGGTTTTATCCCGGCGACTACCTCAAGCCGGTCGGCGCGGCGCTCGCCGCCGAGTTCGGCGCGGGGTTGCGCGACAAGGCGGAGGCCGAGTGGCTGCCCGCCGTGCGCGCGCGCGCCATAGCGGCGATGATGGCGATGATCAAGGACGACCTCGCCGCCCTCGCGATTCGCCACGACGCGTTCTCGTCCGAGCGCGCGCTCACCGGCGCCGACGGCGGCGTCGACCGCGTTCGCGAGGCGATCGAGAACCTGCGCGGCCGCGGCTTGGTTTACGAGGGGCGGCTGCCGCCGCCCAAGGGCCAGCTGCCCGACGACTGGGAGGACCGCGAGCAGACGCTGTTCCGCTCGACCGAGTTCGGCGACGACGTCGACCGGCCGCTGATCAAGTCGGACGGCGGCTACACCTATTTCGCCAGCGACATCGCCTATCACAAGACGAAGATCGACCGTGGGTTTTCGAGCCTGGTCGACGTCTGGGGCGCCGACCACGGCGGCTACGTCAAGCGCATGCAGGCGGCGGTGGCGGCGCTTTCGGGGGGCGAGGCGAAGCTCGACGTGCGCCTGTGCCAGCTCGTGCGGCTGATGCGCGCCGGCGAGCCGGTGAAAATGTCGAAGCGCTCGGGCGAATTCATCACCCTGCGGGAAGTGGTCGACGAGGTCGGCGCCGATCCGGTGCGCTTCATCATGCTGATGCGCAAGAACGACGCGCCGCTCGACTTCGACCTCGCCAAGGTGATCGAGCAGAGCCAGGACAATCCGGTCTTCTATGTGCAGTACGGGCATGCGCGCGCGCGCAGCGTCATGCGCCAGACGCGGGCGGTCTTCCCCGATCTCGACCTCGCGCCGCGGGCGCTGGCCGAGGCCGACTTCTCCCTGCTCGTCGACGAGGGCGAGCGCGGCCTCATGCGCGCGCTGGCGCAATATCCGCGCGCGATCGTCCAGGCGGCGGAGGCGCACGAGCCTCACCGCGTCGCCTTCTACGCCCACGACATCGCCACGCTGTTCCACGCGCACTGGAACCGTGGCAAAGATTCGCCGCATTTGCGGTACGTTAACGAAGATGAGAAAATATTGACGCGCGCGCGCGTCGCCCTCGTCGCCGCCTTCGCCGCGGTGACGGCGTCGGCGTTGTCCATCCTAGGGGTGAGCGCGCCCGAGGAAATGCGCTGACGGGTCCGGCGACGCTCGGGCGAGGATGCCGGACCCGTGAAAAACGGGGGCGGACGACGGGTCTCATGCGCTCTGCGACGCGACGACCCGGCGGTTTCCAACGAGGTTCGCCATGAGCGGCTCCACGGGCAAGATCGCTCCGGAAATCAATCTCGACGAATTTGAGCGGCGCCTGCGTTCGACCGAAGCGGCGGCGAGCGGTGCCGAGGATCCGCTCGCCGAGCTGACCCAGCTCCTCGAGATGATCAATTGGGACGAGCCGGCGAGAGGGCCCTCCGCCCAGCGCTCGGCCGCGGGCGCGGGACGGGGCGGGGCCAACGTCATCGATCGCGCGCCGGTCGTCGACCTCGGCGCCGCCGAGCCGCCGCCCCTCTCCGCCGGGCAAGCGCCGCCGACGGCGCCGAGCGCGCCGACCGCCGACGCGCCCGACGTTTCCGAGGAGCCACACGCCGCGACGCTCGCGGCGGTTGAGCAGGCCGACGGGGCCAAAGGCCGCCCCCGCTCCTGGTGGATCAAGACGGTTGGCTTGACCGCCGTCGGCGTCGCGCTGCTCGCCGGCGCCGCGACGCTGAAAACCGGCGTGCCGGGCCTGCCGAAAGGACCGCCGCCGCTCATCGCCGCCGCCCAGGGGCCGAACAAGGTTCAGCCGCCGAGCGACGCGACCGTGCAGGCGACCGGCGACGCCGCCGCCCTGCTGATGAAGGATTCCGCGACGCCGACGCCGGTGAAGGTCGTCTCCACCGAAGAGGAGCCGATCGATCTCGCGGCGCAAACGCCGACCGCGAACCCTCAGGCCGCCGCCATCGTCGCGCCGCCGGCTTCGCCGGCGCCCTCGACCGCCGCCGCGGCGACGCCGGCCCCGGCGGCTTCGCCGCTCGCCGCGCCGTCGCCGTCCGCGCCGTCGCCCGTCGCGCCCTCCGTCAACCCGCCGATCGTCGCGCCGGGCGGGCCGGTCGCGACCGTCGCGCCGCTGTTCCCCGACGCCAAGCCAGTCAAGACGGTCTCGGTTCGCCCCGACGGCACGTTGATCTCCGTCGATTCGACGCCAACGCCCGCGCCGGCCCTCGCCGCGCCGGCGACGCCGGCCGCCATCAACCCGCCGCCCGCCGAGCCGGCGGCGGGCGAGGCCGCCACCCCAAAGGTCGATCTGCCGACCAAGATGCCCCCGAAGTCGGCCGCGCGCGTCGTCGCCAAGACCGACACGACGGCGCCCGCCGCCGCGACCAACGCCACCCCGAGCGCGCCGCTGATCCTGGGCTCGGCCCCGCCGCGCGCGACCAAGCCGGCCAAGCCCGCGCCCGCCGCCGCGACCAACGCCACCCCGAGCGCGCCGCTGACCCTGGGCTCGGCCCCGCCGCGCGCGAGCAAGCCGGCCAAGCCCGCGCCCGTCGTCGCCGAAGCCGAAGCCGCCGCGCCGGCGCCCGCGGCTCCCGCCGCGGCCCCGGCGACCGAGCCGACCGCCGCGATCGGCGGCTGGTCGGTCCAGCTCGGCGCGCCGAGTTCCGAAGCGGACGCGAAGAGCGCCATAGCGCGATTGAAGAGCAAGTACGCCGCCGCGCTCGGCGACGTCGACCTCGCGGCGCGCCAGACCGAGGTCAAAGGCGAGACGATCTACCGCGTGCGCGCCGAAGGCCTCACCAAGGCCGACGCGACCGCCATCTGCGCCAAGTTGAAAGCGAGCGGCGGCGACTGCTTCGTCGCCAGAGACTGAGGCGCGCCTGTGGCGCGCCGCCGAAGAGGAAGACCATGCCGCTCGCTTTCATTTGCGGCTGCGCCGGCCCGGCGCTCGACGCCGAGGAGCGCGCCTTCCTGCGCGATGCGCGCCCATGGGGCCTCATCCTGTTCAAGCGCAACGTGGTCGACCGCGCGCAGCTCGCCGCATTGACGGAAGCGTTTCGCGAATGCGTCGATCGCCTCGACGCGCCAGTGCTCATCGACCAGGAGGGCGGGCGCGTGCAGCGCTTGGGGTCGCCGCACTGGCGCGCCTATCCCGCGGCGGCGCGTTTCGAGGCCGCCGCCGATCCGTCGCGCGCCGCCTGGCTCGCCGCCCGTCTGATCGCCCATGACCTTCGCGAAGTCGGGATCACCGTCGATTGCGCGCCGGTGCTCGACGTCGCCGACGCCGAAACCCATGCGGTGATCGGCGCGCGCGCCTTTTCGCGGTCGCCCGAGCGCGTGGCGGCGCTCGGCCGCGCGTTCTGCGAGGGTCTGGTCGCCGGGGGCGTCCTGCCGATCGTCAAGCACATGCCCGGCCACGGGCGGGCGCGCGCGGACAGCCATCTTGAGCCGCCAGTCGTGACCGCGAGCGAGGTCGAGCTCGCCCGACGCGACTTCGCGCCTTTCGCCGCCTTGCGCGACGCGCCGATGGCGATGACGGCGCATGTCGTATTTATCGCGATCGATCCCGCCGCGCCGGCGACCGTTTCGCCGATCGTCGTCGAGCGCGTCATGCGCGGAGCGATCGGCTTCAACGGGCTGATCGTGAGCGACGATCTGTCGATGAAAGCGCTTGGCGGGTCGCTGGCCGAACGCGCGCGGGCCGTCTTCGCCGCCGGGCTCGACGTCGCGCTTCATTGCAACGGCGATCTCGCCGAAGCGCGCGCGGTCGCCGAGGCGAGCCCGAAGCTGGAGCTTAACGACGCTTCGATTCGCCGCGCCGAGTTGGCGCTGCTGAAGATCGTGGACGGGCCGCAGCCGTTCGACGCCGACGCGGCGCGGGCCGAGCTCGACGCCGCGCTGCCGCTCGAATCGGCGGCGTGATCCAGAGAGGGCGAGAGGCGGCGGCGCTCAGGCCGCGTCGGCGCTGACGCGATTGCGGCCGTTCGCCTTGGCGCGGTAGAGCGCCTGGTCGGCGCGGCGGTAGAGCGAGCCCGCGTCGTCGTCGGGGCCGCGTTCGGCGAGGCCGATCGACACCGTGACCGGGATGGCACGGTCGCTCGAGTCGATCGGGAACTGTTCCTCCTGAATGGCGAGCCGCGCGCGCTCGGCGATGCGCGTCGCCGCCTGCACGGCGACGCCGGGCATGACGATGACGAACTCCTCGCCGCCGAGGCGACAAAGCAGGTCGCCGCCGCGGATGATGCCGCGCAGGCGGTCGGCGAAGCCCTTGAGCACCTCGTCGCCGCAATCATGGCCGTAGGTGTCGTTGACCTGTTTGAAGTGGTCGATGTCGAGAATCATCAGCGTCAGCGGCGCCCGGCGCACCTTCGCGTTGTCGAGCATGGTGGCGAGATGGTTCTCCATGAAGCGGCGATTGTTCAAGCCCGTCAGCGGATCGAACAGCGCCAGCTCGATCGACTGCTGCACCTTCTCGCGGAGCGAATCGGCGTAGCGCTTCTGGCGCAGTTGCGTGCGCGCGCGGGCGAGCAGCTCGTTGCGGTCGACCGGACGGGTGAGGTAGTCGTTGACCCCCATTTCGCGGCCGCGCAGCACGCGCCGGCGGTCGCCGACGTCGGCGACCATCAGAATCGGCAGGTTGCGGGTGCGTTCGAGCGAGCGGATCTGGCTGCACAGCCTGAGGCCGTCGTAGGTCTCCAGGCCGAGGCTGACGACGATGAGGTCGACGTTGTCCTCCGCCGCTTTGAACAGCGCTTCCTGCGATTCGGGCTCGACGAACACGTTGTGGTGAGGCGACAGCGCCTGGGCGAGGCGCTCGGCCGAGCTCGCGCGGTCGTCGACGATGAGAATGCGGCCGCGGCGGCCGTCGTCGGCCTTCGGCATGGCGAAGGGCGCGATCATCCCGAGCGCGACGGTGGTGTTGGCGCGGTTGCGCAGCTCGTCGATCGACATCTTCAGCCGCGCCAGCGAGCGCACGCGGGTGATCAGCGCGACCTCGTCGATCGGCTTAGTTAGAAAATCGTCGGCGCCGGCCTCGAGCCCGCGCACCCGGTCGCGCGGCTGGTCGAGCGCGGTGACGAGCACGATCGGCAGATGGGCGGTGGCGATCTGCCCTTTCAGCCGGCGGCAGACCTCGAAGCCGTCCATGCCCGGCATCATCACGTCGAGCAGCACGATGTCGCATTCGCCGCCCTCGCAGATGGCGATCGCGTCCGGGCCGTTGGTCGCGGCGATCACCTCGAAGTACTCGGCTTTGAGGCGCGCCTCGAGCAGCTTGAGGTTGGGGAGGATGTCGTCGACGACAAGGACGCGCGCGGTCATCGGTTCACTTCGCTCCGAGGAAATGGTCGATCGTGTCGAAGAACTTCGCCACCGAGATCGGCTTGGACAGATAGGCTTCGCACCCTCCCTGGCGAATCTTCTCCTCGTCCCCCTTCATCGCGAAGGCGGTGACGGCGACCACCGGGATCGAGCGGAGCTCCTCGTCGTCCTTCAGCCATTGCGTGACCTCCAGGCCCGAGACCTCCGGCAGCTGAATGTCCATCAGGATGAGGTCGGGATGGTGGCGCCGGGCGAGCTCGACCGCCTCGACGCCGCTGCGGGTCTGCAGGATCTTGCAGCCGCGCGTTTCCACGAGGTCGTTGAAGAGCTTCATGTTCAGCTCGTTGTCCTCGACGATGAGCACGGTTTTCGGCATCGCGGAGCCCACGCAAAGCGCCGCCGCGGCTCGAATTCCGCCGGCGAGCGCGGCGCGTTATAGTAAGCGCCAGTCCTTGACGAAAGGAAAACCGGATGACCCGGCGGCCGGTTAACGCGCGGCTATCCACAGGCCGATTATCGGGCGAATCGGCGGCGGTTTCGGCGCTGGCCTTCCTCGCCGGCGAGCCCTCGCGCCTCGAGCGCTTCCTCGCCCTTTCGGGCCTGGGGCCGCACAATTTGCGCCAAGCGGCGGCCGACCGGGGCTTTCTCGCCGCCGTGCTCGACTATCTCGTCGCCGACGAGCCGCTGCTCGTCGCTTTCGCCGCCGAGCAAGGCGTCGACCCCGCCGAGGTCGCCCGCGCGGCTGAGAGGCTCGGCGGCGCGCCGCCGCCGACCGACCCGTGAGCGGCGGCGACGCCGGCGCGCCCGCGCGCTTCTGTCGCGATTGCCTCGCCGGCTTCGCCGCCGGCGCGCGTTGCCCGCGCTGCGGCTCGCCGCGCGTCGTCGAGGCGGAGCGCGCCCGCGGCCTGACCATCGCCCACGTCGACTGCGACGCCTTCTACGCCGCGATCGAGAAGCGCGACGATCCCACGCTCCTCGACCGGCCGGTGATCGTCGGCGGCCGCGGCCGCCGCGGGGTCGTCGCGACCTGCTGCTATCTCGCGCGCGCCTTCGGCGTGCGCTCGGCGATGCCGATGGCGCGCGCGCGGACGCTCTGCCCGCAGGCGGTCGTCATCAAGCCCGACATGGCGAAATACGCGCGGGTCGGCCGGGAAATCCGCGAGCGAATGCGGCGCCTGACGCCGCTGGTCGAGCCGCTGTCGATCGACGAGGCGTTCCTCGACCTCGCCGGCTGCGAGGGCGTCAACCGCGCCGAGGCGGCCTTGACGCTCGCGCGCTTCGCCCGCGAGATCGAGCGCGAGGTCGGCGTCACCGTCTCGGTCGGCCTCAGCTACTGCAAGTTCCTCGCCAAGCTCGCCTCCGACCTCGACAAGCCGCGCGGTTTCCGCATCGTCGCGCGCGAGGAGGCGCTCGCGCTCATCGCGCCGATGGGCGTCGGCCGCCTGTGGGGCGTCGGCAAGGTCGCCGAAGCGCGGCTCGGCCGCGCCGGCTTCAAGACGATCGGCGACTTGCAGGGGCTCGACGAAGCGGCCGCGGCGGCGCGCCTCGGCGAAGACGGCCGGCGGCTGTGGCGGCTCGCGCGCGGGATCGACGAACGGCGGGTGACGCCCGACCACGAGATCAAGAGCGTGTCGAGCGAGACGACGTTCGAGGAGGACATGGCCGACAAGGTCGAGCTGACGCGCGCGCTGCTCGGCCATTGCGAAAGGGTGGCGGCGCGGCTGCGCAAGGCCGAAATCGCCGCGGGCGGCGTCACGCTCAAGCTGCGCACCGCCGATTTCAAGCTGCATACCCGCAGCCGGACCGGACTCGCGCCGACCCAGATGGCGCCGCGCCTGTTCGCCGCCGCGCGCGCGCTGCTCGACGCTGAGGCGGAGGGGACGCCCTATCGGCTGCTCGGCGTCGCCGCCGGCGACCTCGCGCCGGCGAGCGCGGCCGACGAAGCCGATCTCATCGAAGGGGACCGCCGCCGCGAGAAGGCGCGCGAGGCGGCGATCGCCACATTGCGCGACCGCTACGGCGACGCGGCGGTGCAGCGGGGCCTCGCCTTCACGCCCGGCGCGCCGACGCGCAAGCGTTGATCACTTCGCGCAGACCGGCGTCGGCAGCATCTCGAGCTTGCTGAGCTTGGCGGCGAGCGCGAACGGGCCGTAGTCGAGCTTCAGGGAGCCGGAGATCCCGTTCTCGTAGAGGTCGAAGCTCAACACGTATTCGGGCGGCGCGTCGCGCGCCGCCTCGTCGAAGTAGGAGACCGTCACCGGCCAGCGCCGCACGCCGCTCAGCGCCTCGGCGAAAGCGGTCTCGGGCGTCGGCGCGGTCTGCAGCTTGCCGATCACCGTCATGGTGACGAACACCTTCTTGCCGCTGTCGGAGCCGTCGAAGACGCGCGCCTGCATCGTCCCGCCGCCCTGCTTGGCTTGGGCGATGATGTGTTCGATGTGCTCGGTGGGGAAAAGGATGTCCTTGCCGAGATCGAGCGATTGCGGCGCGGGCTTCGTCAGGGCGACGGCGACCTCGCCGGCCGCGGAGCGCTTGGCCGAGCCGACGATCTGCGGGCTCTCGTCGCCGGCGGTCTGCGAATCGACCTGGAACCGCATGCTGGCGCCGTCGCCGTCCTCATAAGTCAGCGCGCGCACGTCGGAGGAGAGCGCTTCGCCCTCGCTGCGCTGCAATTCCGTCACTTGGCGGAAGTTCGAGGCGTAGCCCTGGCAGGCCGAGCCGGTGAATTCATAGGCGATGAGGCCGGAAGCGCCGATCGGCGTCTGCGAATTGAGCGTCTCTGCGGAAGCGCTGTCGGCGAGCGTGATTTCGTAGGCGGCGCGGTGCGAGGCGAGCGGCAACGCCGTCTGGGCGCGCGCGCCGCCGATCGTCGCCGCCAGGGCGAGAATCGCCACGGGAACCGTTCGCTTCATCCGACGTTCTCCCGACCGGCGCCCGAAGCGGCGCGGCGGCTGTCCCCCGCGACGGTTGTCGTCGCGATTTCCGGCGCTTTCGTGGCCGCGCCGGGCGTGCTCAGGACTCGTCGTTCTCTTCGATCGGCCGCCAGGCCTGCTCGAGCGACGTCGGCTCGCCGAGCGGCTCCTCGTCGGGGCGCAGCGCCGAGTCGTCGTCGGGTTGGGGAACCTCGAACCCGGCCGGCAGCTTGCCGTCGAACAGGCCCGCGCCCTCGAGCTCGTCGAGGCCCGGCAGGTCGCTGATCGCGTCGAGCCCGAAATGGGCGAGAAACTCCTGGGTGGTGCCGTAGGTGATCGGCCGGCCAGGCGCCTTGCGCCGGCCGCGCATGCGCACCCAACCCGCCTCCATCAGCACGTCGAGCGCGCCCTTGGAGACGGCGACGCCGCGGATGTCCTCGATGTCGGCGCGCGTCACCGGCTGGTGGTAGGCGACGATCGCCAGCGTCTCCAGCGCGGCGCGCGACAGCTTGCGCTTCTCCTGCTGTTCACGCGCGAGCAGCCAGGAAAGATCGCTCGCGGTGCGAAACGCCCAGCGCCCGGCGACGCGCACCAGATTGACGCCGCGGCTCGCGTACTGGCGCTGCAGCTCGGCCATCACCGCGGCGACGTCGGCGCCCTCGGAAAGGCGGGCGGCGATCGTCGCCTCGTCGATCGGCTCGGCGGCGGCGAACGCCAGCGCCTCGGCGACGCGCAGATCCTCGGCGGACGGGGCGGGCGGTGGGGCGGGTTCGAACAATTGCGTGACGGTTCCCATGATTTCGTCTCGTCCTCGTTCATTCGCCGAGCAGCGCCGGGGCCTCGCGCGAGACGGCGCGCACCCACAGCGGAGCGAACGGGCGCTCCTGCCTGAGCTCGATCCGACCCTCGCGCACCATCTCCAGCGACGCGGAGAAACAAGAGGCGCGCGCGGTGCGGCGCATTTTCGGCGCGACGCCGTAGGCGATCAACCACGAATCGAGGTCCGTCCAATCCGCCGCCTCGCCGAGGAGCCGGGTCAGCGCGTCGCGCGCCTCGGCGAGCGACCACACCGCGCGCGCCGCCAGCCGCACCCGGGCGCGGGCGCGCTTCTGGCGCCGGCGCGCGTAGGCGGACAAGAAATCGTACAGGCTCGCCTCGTAGACGACCGCGGTCGAGGAGGCGATCGTCTCCGGCGCGCCGCGGGCGAAGAAGTCGCGGCCGAGCCGGGGGCGGTCGAACAGCGCCTGAGCGGCGGCGCGGATGCGCTCGAGCCGGCGCAGCCGCTGCGCCAGCGCGTCGGCCATTTCCGCCGCTTCGCCGCTCGTCGTCCGGGTCGGCTCAGGCAGCAGCAGGCGCGACTTGAGGTAGGCGAGCCAGGCGGCCATGACGAGATAATCGGCGGCCAGCTCGAGGCGCAGCTCGCGCGCCGCCGCGACGAAGGCGAGGTACTGCTCGGCGAGCGCGAGCACCGAGATGCGCGCCAGATCGACCTTCTGGCGGCGCGCCAGTTCGAGCAGCAGGTCGAGCGGCCCTTCGAAGCCGTCGAGGTCGACGGTGAACGCCGGCTCGCCGTCCGAACGCTCGACGCGCGACTCGTCCTTCCAACTCTCGACGCCCGCCACGAATCACCTCGATTGCGCCAAAAGCCAGCTTGGCGCGCGAAGGCGCCGATCGCAAGGCGGGCGCCGCCCACGTCCACAAGGCGCGGCGGGGGCGGGCCGGGGCGGGCGGCCGTCTTAACCATTCGCATTTAGGTAAACAAACGGTTCTCGCCGGCGGACCCATTGGAGCGATTGAAATCCTCGGGCGTCGGCGTACCGTCACTTTCGCTAGCCATAGCTAGCGCCCGCGAAATACCCCGCGGAGTGCCCGGGTCCGCCGCATCTCCCGGGTCCGTGGGGTCGGCCGGCCGGGAAGCAGCAAGGAGTGGCCTCCTCGACGCTGCCTCCGGCCGGCCTCCTTTTCGCCTGGGCGGCTCAGTAGCGGCGCAACAAGCTCACCATCTTGCCTTGGATGCGCACCCGGTCGGGGCCGAAGATGCGCGTCTCGTAGGCGGGGTTCGCCGCCTCCAAAGCGATCGAGGCGCCGCGGCGGCGCAGGCGCTTCAGCGTCGCCTCCTGGTCGTCGATCAGCGCCACGACGATGTCGCCGGTTTCGGCGGTGTCCTGCTTGCGGATGACGACGGTGTCGTTCTCGAAGATGCCGGCTTCGATCATCGAGTCGCCGCGCACTTCGAGGGCGAAATATTCCCCGGGGCCGAGGAATCCGGGCGGCATGGCGATGGTGTCGACGCGGTTCTGGATCGCCTCGATCGGCGTTCCGGCGGCGATGCGGCCCATCACCGGGATCATCGGCCCGCGCGCCTCGGCCTCCGCCTCCGCGCGCGGCCGCGCTTTGCCGAGATTGCCGGGGATGACGCTGGGGGAGAAGCTGCGTCCGCGCGGCGCGCCGACGGTCGCGGATTCCGGCAGCCGCAGCACCTCGATGGCGCGGGCGCGGTTGGCGAGGCGACGGATGAAGCCGCGCTCCTCCAGCGCCATGATGAGCCGATGGATGCCCGATTTCGAGCGCAGCTGGAGCGCGTCCTTCATCTCGTCGAAGGAAGGCGGAACGCCCTCGGCCTGCAGGCGCTCGTGAATGAAGCGCAGCAGCTCGCTTTGCTTTCTCGTCAGCATGGCAGGCTCCCATTCCCGGCCGCGAATCGGCCCCGCGTCGTCGCAGCGGAGAATCGCGGTCGGGCGTAAACAAATGCCGAACAATGCCTATCTGTTCGCGTTGTGTTCCGCAAGAGGCTTGTGCGCGCTCGCCCCGACGGCGCGCCTCGGCCGGTCTTCGGCGGACTGCGCGCGTCGCCGCGGCGCGGCGACGCTCAACGCCGCGACGGCGCCGCCCCCGCGCGGCACTTCGCCGTCGTCCGCCACAGCGCAGGCTCGGCGGCGAGGTCGATGAGGAACGCCCGCTGCGCCTCGACCGGGCCGCTCATTTCATCGCCGAACGCCGAGCGCTTGAAAGTCGCGCCGCGCTCGAGCGCCAGCGCCGCGGCGCGCTCCGTCGCTCTTTCATCGATCGCCAGGATCGTGAACGCGGCGCCGCGCGCGGCGAGCCGGACGAGCGCAACGTCCTCTCCGGCGCCGTCGGAATGCGCGGCCGCGGCGAGATAGGCGCCGCCCGCGACAGGGCGTAGCGCGATCGGGGAGAGGCTCGGGCCGTCGCCCGCGCGGAACGCGTATTGCGGCTTGCCGACGCCGGGCAAGCGGTCGAGCCGGGCGGCCGCAGTCGACGCTCGGCCGCCCGCGCCGAAGGTTTTGCATTGGTAATCGCCGAGCTTGACCGCCGCCGCTTCGCCGCCGTCGAGCGGGAAGGGCTGGTCGGCGGTCGAGACGCAACCGACGCCGGCCAAGGCGCCTGCGAGCGCGACGAGAAAGCCGCGAGCGGCGGCCGCTGCGGCGCGGATAGCGGTCTTCATGGGTTTAGCCCTTTCGCGTTCGCGTCGACCTCGGCGCCGGCGCCAAGGCCGTGATGACGCCGCGCCGCGCGAGCGGTCGAGCCGAGCGGCGCGCGACGAATCGTCGCGGCGCGGTCCCCACGGCGCGGCGGGAAGCCTTGCGGCGGACGCGATCGGCGCCATCATGGCCGCGCCGGCTTCCGGAACAATAGGCCATGAGCGAGATCGACGCCGCCCACGCGGCGATGTGGGAAGAGCGCTACGCGCGCGAGGGGTTCGCCTACGGGGAGACCGCCAACGCCTTTCTGAGGGCGCAGCGCGAGCGGCTGAAGCCGGGCATGCGCGCGCTCGTTCCCGGCGACGGCGAGGGGCGCAACGGCGTCTGGCTCGCCGAGCAGGGGCTCGTCGTCGACACGCTCGACCTCTCCGCCCGCGGCGTCGCCAAGGCGCGCCGGCTCGCCGCGGCGCGCGGCGTGGCGGTGAACGCGATCTGCGCCGACGCGCTCGCGTGGCGCTGGCCCGCCGCCGAATACGATCTGGTGGCGTTGATCTATCTCCACCTCGTCGCGGCGGAGCGTAAGAGCCTGCACGCCAAGGTGGCCGCCGCGCTGAAATCCGGCGGGCTGATTTTGCTCGAGGCGTTCCGGCCGGAGCAATTGGCGCGACAAACGGCGGGCGCGCGCGGCGGCCCGCACGCGCGCGAGCTGCTCTATACGCTGGAGGACCTCGGCGCCGATTTCGCCGGGCTCGAAATGATCGCGCTGGAGGAAGCGGACGTCGATCTCGCAGAGGGGGCGCTGCACGTCGGCCGCGGCGCGATCGTGCGGGCGATCGCGCGCCGCCGCTGACCTTGAGCGCTACGGGATCGCCAGCTCGACGCGCAGCGGCGCGTGGTCGGACGCCTTGTCGCGGCCGCGCATGTCCTTGTCGACGACGACCGCGCCGAGGCGGTCGGCCGCCTGCGGCGACAGGAGGACGTGATCGATGCGGACGCCGTTGTTCTTCGGCCAGGCGCCCGCCTGATAGTCCCAGAAGGTGTAGAGGCCCGCTTCGTCGCTGGTCGCGCGCAGCGCGTCGACGAGGCCGAGCGCCATGAGCGCGCGGAACTTGGCGCGCGTCTCGGGCAGGAACAGCGCGTCCGCGGTCCACAACTCGGGATGGGCGGCGTCGCGCGGCTCGGGAATGACGTTGAAGTCGCCGGCGAGCGCGAGCGGCTCCTCGTAGGTCAGCAATTCGCGGGCGCGGCGGATCAGCCGATCCATGAAGCCGAGCTTGTAGGCGTATTTCTCGCCCGGCGCGGGATTGCCGTTCGGCAGATAGACGCTGGCGACGCGCGCCGCGCCGCGTTCGGTCGGGATCACCGCCTCGATGTAGCGCGCCTGCGCGTCGTCGGGGTCGCCCGGCAGGCCGCGCGCGACCTCCATCGGACGCTTGGAGAGAATGGCGACGCCGTTGAAGGTCTTCTGTCCGTGCGTGGCGACGTTGTAGCCGAGGTCCTCGATCTCGACGCGCGGAAACGCGTCGTCGACGCACTTGATCTCCTGCAGGCAAGCGACGTCCAGCCGCCGCTCTCTGAGGTAGTCGAGCAGGTGGGGGAGGCGCTGGCGCGCCGAGTTGACGTTCCAGGTGGCGAGGATCAGGGCAGGGGCTCCGAAAAGGCGGTAGGCGCTAGGCGGTAGGGCGGCGTCGCTCCGGCTACTGCCTACCGCCTATTTCCTCCCGCCTCAACGCCAGCGTCGGTGCGCCCACATCCATTGCGCCGGCGCCTCGCGGATGAATTCCTCGAATCGGGCGTGCAGCGCGGCGGTGGCGGCGGCGACGTCGGCGTCGCGGTCGTCGGTTCGCGGAACCTCGACCGGGACGGCGCGCAACGAGAACCGCACGCCGGGCAGGCGCAGGACCCGCGCGGCGTAGAGCGGTAGACCGAGCGAGCGAGCGATCCGCGCCGGGAACGGGTTGGCGAACGCCGGCTTGCCGAAGAACACCGTCGGGATGCCACGCCCCTCGTGCAGATCGGCGAGAAAGGCGGGGCAGCCGCCCTCGCGGGCGATGCGTAGGAAGGCGTGCATCATCGCCGGCGATTTGTCATAGAGGCCGCCGGGATAGCCAGGCGCGCGGATCGCGTACACGTAGCGTTCGACCAACGGGTTGTGCAGCTTCTGGTAGACGCCCGCCAGCTTGGCGCCGTAGCGGGCGCCGACCGCCGACATGAGCTCCCAGTTGCCCATATGCAGGGAGCACACCACGAACGGGCCCGCGGCGACGATCGCGCGGACCTCGTCGGGCGATTCCATCTTCGCCCGGCCCTCCGCCTCGATCTCGCGCAGGAAGAAGAACTCGGCGCAGGTGCGGCCGAGGT
>Ga0326728_10014575_pt1 | contig 16656 bp, 13 predicted proteins | sample MB3enrmetagenome_FD_207602 | JGI IMG/M metagenome (GOLD analysis project Ga0326728, IMG submission 207602) | Lab enriched peat soil microbial communities from McLean, Ithaca, NY, United States - MB31MN | ecosystem: Environmental > Terrestrial > Soil > Wetlands > Peat | place: USA: New York...
GGCCGGGATCCAGAACGTGATTGCGACCAGCGGGACGGCGTTTACCGAGCAGCAGGTGGCGATTTTGAAGCGGCATACGTCGAATGTGATCGTGAACTTCGATCCTGACGCGGCGGGCGCGAATGCCGCCGAGAAGTCGATTGCGCTGCTGACTGAGGAGGGGTTTGCGGTCAAGATTGTGACGCTTGAAGGGGGGCTCGACCCGGACCGATTCATCCGGGAGCGGGGCGTGGAGGCGTATAAGGAGGCGCTGCGCGGGGCACGGCGGCAATCGGACTATCTGATTGAGCGCGCGCGGCTGCTTTTTCCGGGGGCGAGTTCGGAGCAGAAGGTGAAGGCGATGAACTTTCTGCTGCCGCACATTCGGCGAATGCCGGAAACGCTGGCGCGGGACCAGTTTGCCGCGGATGCGGCGCAGAAGCTGGGGATCGGGTCGGCGGTGTTGCGCGAGGAGCTGCGGCAGGCGGCGCTCAAGCGGCGCGACCGGGTGGAGGAGCGGGCGGCGAAATTGACCGAAGTGGAGCGGGTGCTGCTGCGGGCACTGGCCGTGACAGATCCCGACGGTGCGGAGGCGCGGCTGGTGGCGGCAGAGGCTCTTACGAACAACGCTGCGTGGTTTGAGCACCTGGGCGCATTCGGGGCGATGCGAGCGTTAGCGGGTCGGGCGGCCATGGATCCGATGGACGCGGTGGAGGATCCGGCGCAGCGGGCGCTGCTGGCGAAGGCGCTGCTGGGCGAAAGCCGGCCGCCGGAGGCGAACGAAATAGAGAGCGCGGTGCAGGAGGTTCAGGAGCGCGCGATCGAAGGCCGGCTGCGGGAACTGCGGGCGCAGATCGCCGAGGCCGAGCGCCAGGGCGACTATGCGGGGCTGGCGCTGCTGACCCAGCAGAAGCTTGATCTGGACCAGGCGCTGCGACAGTTGCACAGGCAAAAGGCGCCGGAGCGGTAGGGGATTTCGGGGGATATCCGGAAGCTTCAGCAAGGGCAAATCATGCGTCGAAATGCCCTTTTCTGGCGTCTAATAGAGCAGATAGAAACCCGGAGCGGGCGGCTCAAAAACGGGCCAGAACCGGCGGGAAGCCGTTTGGATGGGGTTGAATTTGGTGCCGAATTTGTGCTGGCGCAGGCGAGTTGGGTTGTGGTAATCTATTGATCTCAGTGAGGATGCGCGCCCCTTTGCCCCACACATGAGCTGCGGCTCGCGGGCGACCCAGGAGAAACCTGAAGCGCTGCCATCCTGTTCCGAGAAAATTTACGACCGCTATTGCGGGCTTGCGGGTGTGTCTGCAAGCGAGGATTTCCTTTGGGAGGTCTTCATTTTGTGCGTCTGAAATCGGGCGCGGTGCGGGCTTGCGATGGGCGCAGTTCGATCTGCGCGAGCGGCAAGCATGAGGCGGCCGGTTCCCATGACGCGGGGGCCAAGGATGAAATCGGGCAGGATGCGTCATGAAGGCGCATTTTGCCGAAGAGAGCAGGAATATTTTGGCGATTGACGACAAATTCGAAGAGGATGTGCACGGCCTGATCGAGACCGGCAAGGAAAAGGGCTATCTGACCTACGGCGAAGTGAACGACGCGCTGCCGGATGAGATTGGCTCGCCCGACGATCTGGATGATTTGATCACGACCATCGGCACGCAGGGCATCGATCTGCTCGACACTCCCAAGTTCCCCAGCGACAAGGAATTTGAACTGGAGGAGGGAGAGGACGTCGAGCTGGACCTGACGCCGGGAACGCTGGAGAAGACCAACGACCCGGTGCGCATGTACCTGCGGGAGATGGGCACGGTGCCGTTGCTCACACGCGAAGGCGAGGTGGAGATCGCCAAGCGCATCGAGCGCGGCCAGATGCGCGTGCTCAAGGCGATTTCGCGCTCGCCCATCGTGATCCGCGAGGTTGCGGCGCTGGGCGAAGACCTGAAGCGCGGCGTGCGCAACGTAAAAGAGGTGGTGATCTTCGACGAGGAGGAGCTGACCGAGGACGTGGTGCTGGCCCGCGTGAAGGCCACCGTGGCGCGTACTGACGCGCTTGTGAAGCACCAGAAGAAGCTTGGGCAGCTTGAAGAGAAGCAGGCCGCGATCTCTTCGGGCAGCAAGGCCAAGGTGAAGGAAGCGCGGCGGCTGCGCTGGGCAATCGGCCGCGAGAAGGTGTACATCTCGCGCATCGTGCGCGAACTGAAGTACACGGCTATGGAGCGCAAGCGCCTGCTGGACAAGGTCAACAAGACCGTGGACACCATGCGCACGCTGGAACGCCAGATTCGCTCGCTGGAGCAGAAGTACGAGGCGTCGAAGAGCGAGGAGCTGAAGAAGGAGTACCGCAGGCAACAGAAGAATTGCCGGACGGATCTCGAGAAAATCGAGGGCGACGCGGGTGTTTCGATCGCCGAGCTGAAGCGCACGCAGCGCGAGATGATCCAGGGCGACATGGACGCCGAGCAGGCCAAGCGCGAGCTGATCGAAGCCAATCTGCGGCTGGTGGTGTCGATCGCCAAGAAGTACACCAACCGCGGCCTGCAGTTCCTCGACCTGATTCAGGAGGGCAACATCGGCCTGATGAAGGCGGTAGACAAGTTCGAGTACCGGCGCGGCTATAAGTTCTCGACCTACGCGACGTGGTGGATCCGGCAGGCGATTACGCGCGCCATCGCGGACCAGGCGCGCACGATCCGCATCCCGGTGCACATGATCGAAACCATCAACAAGCTCATCCGCACCAGCCGGCAATTGGTGCAGGAGCTGGGCCGCGAGCCATCGAGCGAGGAGATTGCGCGGCGCATGGACATTCCCGTGGCCAAGGTGCGCAAGGTGCTCAAGATCGCGCAGGAACCCATCTCGCTGGAGACGCCGATCGGCGAAGAGGAAGACTCGCACCTAGGCGACTTCATCGAGGATCGCCAGGCGGTGTCGCCGTCAGAGGCGGTCATCGGCGTCAACCTGAAGGAGTACACGGGGCAGGTGCTGCGCACGCTCACGCCGCGCGAGGAGCGGGTGATCAAGATGCGCTTCGGCCTCGAAGACGGCTCGGAGCACACGCTGGAGGAGGTTGGCCAGAGCTTCCAGGTGACGCGTGAGCGCATCCGGCAGATTGAAGCCAAGGCGCTGCGCAAGTTGCGCCATCCCTCGCGGAGCCGCAAGCTGAAGGCGTTTGTAGAAGGCGTCAAAGAGATGTAACGGTTTCACTGGAATTCAGCCATCGAAGGCCGCAGCTTTCAAAAGGGGCTGCGGCCCTTTTCTGCCTGCCCCGGAATAAGCGTGAGAGCTTGAGACACCGTGCGCAATTCGGCATCAGCTTCGATCAGTTATAATCGCCCTTTGATTCCGCTGGTGCGGGACGTCCAATCGGAACGGTTCAACTAAATCGTTTGCGGTGACTTTCCCACAGGCCGAAAGAGTGAGCCCGTTCATGAAAGACATTTCCCGCCGTCAGTTCGGCAAGACCGTAGCGGCGTCCGCAGCGCTTGCCGGCGTCACGCTTCCTGAGTCGTCGTTCGGCCAGCAGCCGACGGAAGTTCGGCAATTCCCGCAGGGCTTTGTGTGGGGATGCGGAACGTCTGCCTACCAGATTGAAGGTGCGGTGAACGAGGGCGGTCGGAAGCCATCGATTTGGGATGTCTTTTCGCATACGCCGGGCAAGACCCACAACGGTGACACAGGCGACGTGGCCGACGACTCTTACCACCTGTACAAGGAGGACATCCGCCTGCTCAAAAGCCTCGGCGCCGGCGGGTACAGGTTTTCGATCGCCTGGCCGCGCATCTTTCCCCACGGCACAGGCCAACCGAACCCCACGGGCCTGGACCACTACAAGCGCGTGGTTGACGAGCTGCTTGCGAATGGAATCACACCGTACATCACGCTCTTTCACTGGGACTTGCCCGCGGCTCTGCGAGGCGGATGGCAGGCGCGCGATACGGCGCTGGCTTTTGCCCACTACGCGGGTTATGTGGCGCGCCAGCTTTCTGACCGCGTGCAGCACTTCTTGACCACCAACGAGTTCAGCTCGTTCACCGACCTTGGCTATCGCACGGGCCAGTGCGCGCCAGGACTGAAGTTGCCCGCGGCGCAAGTGAACCAGGTGCGGCACCATGCGCTTCTCGCGCACGGCCTGGGAGTTCAGTCGATCCGCGCCAACGCGCCCGCGGCGAAGGTGGGCCTGGCCGAAAACCCGACCGTGTATGTGCCGGTGATCGAGGACCGGGAGAATACGGAAGCGGCGCGGCGCGCGACACGCGAGATGAATGCGCCGTTCCTGACCGCGGTGCTGGAAGGAAAATACATTGACGCCTATTTGAAACATGAGGGGGCCAATGCCCCACGGATCGCCGCGGGCGATATGCAAGCCATCGGCAGCGCGCTCGATTTTGTTGGCCTCAACGTGTATGCACCTTACTATGTTCGCGCTGACGGCTCCGTTCGCGCTGACGGCTCGCCGAAAGGCTATGCGATTGAGCCGCCGCCATCATCGTTTCCGCACATGGCGTCGCCGTGGATCACGGTCGGCCCGGAATGCATGTACTGGGCGGTGCGCAACGTTTGCGATCTCTGGCATCCGAAGGCCATCTACATTACGGAAAACGGGTGTTCGGCCGACGATGTGGTGACGGCTGCGGGACGCATCGAAGACACCGATCGCGTGATGTATCTGCGCAACTATCTGACGAACCTGCATCGCGCCGCGGCGGAGGGCTTCCCCGTGAAGGGCTACTTCCTGTGGAGCTTGCTGGATAACTTTGAGTGGGCCGATGGCTACAGCAAGCGTTTCGGGATTCATTATGTGGATTTCAAGACGGAGAAGCGCACGCCGAAGTTGAGCGCGGAGTGGTACCGCGAAGCGGTGGCGCGGAATGCGGTGGTGTAGGGCGCGTGGGCCGTGAACCGTGGACAACGCCTAGCCGGTAGCTTGTAGCTTCGTAGCCGGTCGATGCCGGCGTTCGTGATTCCCGGGTCTCAGAGTCGAGACCGCGGGGCACCCCTTGTCGTGGTGAGATTGCTTCCTGAGGCCCGGGCTACCCGCCGGACTGGAACTCTGCTCCCGATGCAAGTACTTTTTCAGGCGTCATAAACAGAACCGCGCGAGTTCGGTCTGGGCGCGGTCGAGATCCTTAGGGATGCCAATGTCGAGGAAGTAGCCGTCCACCTCATAGGCCGCGGGCGCGAGGCGGGCGATCTCCGGAGCGAAGAAATCCTTCTCGATGGAGAACTTCTCTGCCAGCGAGCGCGGCCACTGGAGATTCCGGTTGAGAACATACGCGCCCGCGCTGATCCATCCGGGTCCGGACCGGCCTTTCTCTTCAAAGGCCACAATGCGCCTGCCCTGGACGGCGACGCCGCCGTAGCGGACGATATCGGGTTGGTGGACGACGGCGATGGTTACTGCGGCTCGTTCCGCGGAGTGGAATCGCATCATATCGGCGTAGTTCGCGTCAAGAAAGGTGTCGCCGTTGAGCGCAAGTACGGAGTCTTCGTTCGCCTGCGCGAGCGCAAGACGAATCGCTCCACCCGTGCCGAGCGGATCCTCCTCGATCAGGTAGTCCACAGACATGCCATGGAAGGCCGCGCCGAAGTGCTTTTGGATCACGGTGTGCAGATGGCCGACCGAGAGCAGGACGCGCGAGCAGCCGACGCGATGCAACTGGGTGAGCAGAATCTCAAGGAAGGGCCGGCCGGCCACAGGCGCCATGGGCTTGGGTACGCCCTCGAGGCGCGAAGCCAGTCGCGTGCCGAAGCCGCCGGCGAGAACGATGGCTTCCATGCGGGCTCAGTCCCTGGCTGCGGCGGCTGCAGCGGTTTGCGTGGCAGGCTCCGCAGCAAAGTACCGACGCTCCACGATCATGCAGAAGATGTGCTCGAGAGCCAGGTGCGCCTGCTGGATGTACATCGTGACATCGGAGGGTATGCGCAGGCAGTGGTCGCAGAGCGGCGACATCTTCCCGCCTGTTTTTCCCGTTAGCCCGATGGTCGCGATGCCCATCTTGCGGCTCAGCTCGAGCGCGCGCAAAACGTTGGGAGAGTTGCCCGAGGTCGAGATGCCGAGGAAGATGTCGCCGGGCTGTCCCAGCGCCTCAATCTGGCGCGCAAAGACGCGCTCAAAGCCATAGTCGTTGCCCACTGCCGTGAGGATGGAGGAATCGGTCGTGAGGGCAACGGCGCGCATGGCCGGACGATCTTCGACGAGGCGGCTGACAAACTCCGCCACTAGGTGCTGCGCATCGGCTGCGCTGCCGCCGTTGCCGGCCACCATCAGTTTGTGACCCGACTTCAACGCCTCCGCCGTGGCTTCAGCGGCTGCGATGAGGGTAGTGTGCAACGCGGTGTCTCGCGCGACTGCCTCAATGACGCTTATCCCCTCGAGCAACTTCTCCCGCACCAGATCGCTCATGGCACTCTCCACACTTGCACCCCGCCGGACTTGAAACGGCGCGCAGTGGCCGGGGCGGCGCATCAGCGCGACCCCGCCGCCGCAAGGTTCATCGTAAACCAGAATGCGGGCAGTTCGAGCACGGAAGGCAGACAGGAGGAATCACCAAAGTGCAGTCCGACGGCCGTGAGAACCGAGAAGGACAGGGTAGAGAGATTGCAGATCTGGGGCCGGCACAAGAAAACGCAGTGCGCTTTCCCGTGCCGGTTGTTTCCCGATGGCCAGTATTAGTGCGGTAGTACGAGCAAGTTGGCTTCCAGAAGCTTCTCCGTAAGCCGGTCAAGGGCCAGTGGGAACCTGTAAGAAACCGCCCTTATGCTCATGCCGAGCATCGTGGCAGCTTCGATCTGGGTGTAATCCTGAAGCACAACCCGGCTCAATAACTCGCGATCCAGCGAGCCGAGCTGGCTCAGGCAGTTCTCGATATCGAGGACGAAGATGATCGCGTCCTCGAAGGTGCGGACCGGGCGGCTGGAAGCCCACCCCCGCGCGACCGGATCGCCCAGGATTGAAGGCGCCCTGCCCACCTGCATGGAAGCATACAAGTAGCGCCGCAACAGGCTCTCGGTGTGCCGCCTGTAGAAGGCCAGACTGGCCGGAGGCTTGGCCTCGCGCTTTCCCAGCTTTCCTGCCTGTCGCGCCGCGGGATTTTGTTCCCATCTCCTCCGTTCAATTCGCCATACTGGCTGCGTAGTGCTGGCTTCCCATTCCATCGGCAACTGGAGAGCTGCGCTCATTGCGCACCTCCCGCTGCGTCAGCCACCGCCCAAACCCTGGCGAGCTGCCTGCGACCCGGGCGTCCGCGCCGCTTGCGGCTTTCCGGCGATGGAAAGTCCCTCAGTTTTGACTCACACTCCTTGCAATACACACTCCCTTGGGTCTGGGTGCGAAACCAAAGACAACCACACCCCTCGCAAACTTTCAATTGCACGCGCACTTCCATGACTGATTCTCCGTATATGTTTCATCTCCCGACGGAATTTTGTGGTGCTGGTTGTTCCACGGGGTGAAGAGAACCAGGCTAGACAACTCAGGTTTCTCGTGTCCTGATGGGGGATTGCCGCCTGTGCTCTCTTGTTGTCTGTCATGTCCATAGGCGCGCAGATCCTGGAATACTCCCGGCTGGCTTGTCCGGGGCGCCCTTCAAGAGGCGCCTGGGTACGGGAATGGAAAAGCCGGTTCGATCAAAGTTCGTCCGGCAATTGTTCAATCGCCGCCGCAAAGGGACAAAAATCCCCTCCCGCTCACACTGGCAGCGAAAAGAACGTTTCCAAAAAATTCCCACAAGTCAGTGCTTGATTGAGTAAACCCAATGTAGGGGTTTGCTTCCTTTGCGTCAATGCTCACCTACCACTTTCCGGTCATTTTCTTTTCAATCCCGGCCAAGACGCTCAGAATTAAGGCCAACAAGCCCTGATAGCTTTTCCAGAGGAAATGGGATTGGATTTAGTCCCATTGCTGGCGGCAAGTTTTCCACCGATGAACTTTACGCAGATGCACGAGCGCCTCCGCCTGGAACTGCTGCGCAGAATACAGCGGGGTACGCTCAGCGTCTCGCTATTGGCCCGCCAGACCGGATTCGGACAAGCACATCTCTCCAATTTCCTGCACAGCCGGCGCCAGCTTTCGCTCGAGGCCATGGATCGCATCCTGGCCGCGCAACATTTTACGGTCGCCGATCTACTGCCTTCTGTGCAACAGACATGGCTTGGCCCTGAAGAAGCGGATGGCAGCGCTGTTCCAGTCGTCTCGCACGCTGTGGCGCTCTTCGAGCCGGTGATCCGGCCCTCCGCCGTCCAGTCGGTGTTGCACCTGCCTGCGGCCGCCATTCAGTCAGTTCGCGCGCGCGCATCAAGCACCCGCCGCGCCTGGGAGCGGTTTGTCGCGGTCCGCGTATCCGATGAAGATGTCCCGCCCATGGAACCGCTGGTGCTGCCCGAAGCGATCGCGCTCATTGACCGGCACTACAATTCGCTGCTGCCCTACCGGCCCAACCGGCCCAATCTCTACGCCGTTCGTCAGGGCTCGCAGCTGACGCTCCGCTATGTCGACTTTCTTGCCAGCCGTCTGGTTCTTCGCCCTCAGAACATCGCCTTTCCTGTGGCGCTGATCGAGATAGATTCGGGAGAGTCGCCCAACGATTTTCTGGTCGGCAGGATCGCATTGATTTTGAACGAGTTATGATTGCGATGCCGTTGGGCTTTGCCGAGCCGTCGACGTACCTGCTCGATTGCAGCCGTTGCAGGTCAGGAGGGGTTGGCACGCTAAGCGATGATGCGCACGAGCTGTTCTGGAGGTGCTGAGGCGTCAACTCGCGGGGTACGTCCCGTTCTCTATATCCCGCGCGGCTTCGGCGAGGTTCTCAGGCCGGCCGAGATCGCGCCAGTAGAATTCGTCGGCGCGAAAGGCGAGGATTCTCTGGCCCTGAGCGGCAAGACGCAGGTAAGCCGGAATGATGGAGAAGGCGCCTTCCTCACTCAGCATGGCGAAGATTTGGGGCGAGAGGACGTGGATGCCGGAAAAGGCCAGAGGCTCGACTTGCTGCGTGGGGCGGATGATTTCAGGCTCCGCATCCTGGCCGGCGCGGCGGCCGCAGAGCTGGCCATGCTCATCGAAGAGAAGATAGCGCGACGTCTCGCGCTGCTGCACGGCAAGGGTGGCGAGGGCGTTGTGTTTGGTGTGGAAACGCACCATGCGCGCGAGATCGATGGTGCTGAGGACATCGACGTTGTGCACTAAAAATGGCTCTTGCGCACCTTCGCCACTCTCAAGGAAGAACCAGGCGGCTTTCTTCAATCCGCCGCCAGTGTCGAGCAGGACGTCTTCGCGCGAAATTTCAATGCGCATGTCGAAGTTGTGGTTGGCCTCGAGGTAATCGACGATCCTCTCTGCGCAATGATGGACGTTGAGAATCACTTCGCGCACGCCAACGGCGCGCAGGCGGCTAAGGGTAATCTCCAACAGTGTGCGGCCGCCGACTGTGACCAGCGCCTTGGGACGATCGTTGGTGAGCGGGCGCAGACGCGTACCCAGGCCGGCGGCAAGGATCATCGCCTTCATTTACTCGGCCTCTCCGGATTTGCCTAACTTCTCGAGCTCGGTGTGCCGGACAACGACTTCGACGCCGCTGGCGCCTCGCAGATGCTTCGCCAACTGATCCGCCAGATAGACCGAGCGGTGCTGGCCGCCGGTGCACCCGAAGGAAACCATCAGGTTGGAGAAGCCGCGCTGCCGATAGTTGGCCACGCTGGCATCGACAAGCCCAACAGCGTGAGCAATAAACTGGCGCACGCTTTCCTGCCGTTCGAGATAGTCGATCACCGCCGGGTCCTGGCCGGTGAGAGAGCGGAATTGTTCTTCGCGGCCAGGATTGGGCAGACTGCGGGCATCGAAGACGAATCCGCCGCCGTTGCCGGTTTCATCGGCGGGCATGAAATGGTGGAAGGAAAAGCTGAAAATGCGAACCGTCAAGCCTGTGGCGGGCGCGGCGCTACGCTGCAGCTTTTCGCTGGACGACATTCTGTCGAGAGCGTCGAGCAGTGTCGGGAGCGCAATGGGCAGCTTGACGTGTTCCGCGAGCCAGCGCAGATTCCTGAGCGCGTAAGGAACGCTCTGCAGGAAATGAGCCTTTCGCTCATAGAAGCCGCGGAAGCCATACGCGCCCAACGCCTGCAGGATGCGCACGTAGACGAAGGCGTGGTAGTACTCCATGAACGCGTCGCGCTGGAGATCGATGAAGCCGGCGAGGCAGTTGAGATAGTCGTCGAGAAGTTGCTGGCGCAGATCGGGCGGCAGATCGGCCTTGCCATCGTAGAGAAGGGACGCAATGTCGTACTGCAGCGCGCCTTTGCGGCCACCCTGGTAGTCGAGAAAATAGGGCCGCCCATCGCGCAGCATCACGTTGCGGCTTTGAAAATCGCGATAGAGAAAATAGTCGTGATCGGCGCTCAGTAGGAGCTTGGTCAAGCGGGTGAAATCGACCTCGAGCGCCTGCTCGTTGAAGGGGATGCCGGCGAGGCGAAGAAAGTAGTACTTGAAATAGTTCAGATCCCAAGCGATGGACTGGCGATCGAAGCTCGCACGCGGATAGCAGACCTTGTAGTTCAGATTGCGGCCCGCCTGGACCTGAAAGCGCGGCAAAACGGCCACGACTTTGCGATAGGCTTCAACGACTTGCGGCGCGATCGTGTCGCCGGAACGATTGGCGCTGAGGAACTCGAAGAGAGTGGTGTCGCCCAAATCTTCTTCGAGGTAGGCGCCCTGGCTCAAATCCTCCGCATAAATCTCCGGAACCGGCAATCCGTGGTGGCGAAAATGGCGGGAGAATTCGAGAAAGGCGACATTCTCCTCGCGCACTGAATAGAGAATGCCGATGGCGCTGAGCCCCGAGCCGATGAGGCGGACAATGACGCGCCCCGAGCCGCCGAGTTGGCCCTGGAGGGGCAGCGCGCGCTCGGCCGACACATGAAAATGCTGCTCGAAGAGCCGTTTGAGAACGTCCATGAACGTCTTCCCCGGAAATGCTCAAGGTGCTTGCACAAAGATAGTCACGCTGGGGAAGCGTACGCAAGGACGGGGGTATACCTTTGTCCTGCGTCAGAACTCGTGGGTCGTGTCGGCGTCCACGAACAATGTGAATTTCTGGATGAAGTTGAGGTGAATGGTTCCGGTGGGTCCATTACGCTGCTTGGCGATGATGATCTCCGAATCCGAGGCATCGGCATCGGTTTTGGTTTCGTCGCGGTTGTAATAGGACTCGCGGTGGATGAAAGCGACGACGTCGGCATCCTGCTCAATAGAGCCCGACTCGCGCAGGTCGCTGAGCATGGGGCGTTTGTCGTCGCTGCGGCGTTCGCTGGCGCGGGAGAGCTGCGAGAGTGCGACCACCGGCACCTTGAGTTCCTTGGCCATAGCTTTCAGGCCGCGCGTAATGGCTGAGACCTCCTGGACGCGGTTTTCGTAGCCTTTCCGTTCGGACCCTGGCAGCGTGGCCGACATCAGTTGCAGATAGTCCACCACAATGAGATCGAGGCCGCCGGCATTCTGCCTGAGGCGCCGGGCTTTGGCGCGCATCTCGGCAAGGGTGATATTGGCTGCGTCGTCAACGAAGATTCGCGATTCGACCAAGTGGCCCAATGCCCTGGTCAGCTTCTCATGGTCCTCCCCGGAAATGAAGCCTTCCCGCATGTTGCGCTGGTCGACCCACGCTTGGGAAGCAAGCATCCGCTTCAGGAGCGATTCCCTACTCATTTCCAGGCTGAAGACGGCAACAACAGCCTGATCATGAACCGCGGCGTTCTGCGCGATGTTGATGGCCAGGGCGGTTTTACCCATGGAAGGCCGCGCGGCGATGATGATCAGCTCGCCCTTTTGCAGGCCCCTTGTCTTCGAGTCGAAGGCTGTGAAGCCGGTGGCTAAGCCCGTAATCTCGCGGCTGTTCTTGTAGAGGTTATCAATCGTGCCAAAGGAGTCACGGACGATGGTCTCGATGGGCTGCAGGCCCTGGTTGAGACCTGCTTGGCTCACCTCGAGTAGTTGCGTTTCGGTCTCGTCGAGAACGCCGATGGCCTCCTGACTCTGGTCGGCGGCCTTGGCAATGGCGGCCGAGCAAATGCCCATGAGGCGGCGCAACATGCTCTTGTCTTTGACAATGCGAATGTAATCTTCGATGACCGGGCGGCGGGGCAAACCCTCAGTGAGCGAAGCCAGGTAGGCGACTCCGCCAACGGCCTCGACTTCCTTGTAGCGTGCCAGCTCATTAGCCAGCGTGACGATGTCCACGGTGCGGCCGGAGTCGACTAACTCGCTCATACGCAGGAAGATGCGGCGATGCGAGTCGAGCGAGAAGTCCTCGGCCTTGAGGACTTCGGCAGCCTCGGCGTGGGCGGCATTATCGAGCAGGATTGCGCCCAGGATGGTCTTTTCCGCGTCAACGTTCGCGGGCAGGCCGGCTTCGAGGGTGAGGTCGGGGACGGTGGCCATAGGAAAGAGTTTGAGGCTTGCGGGTGCGGAGGGCAAGATGGGGAAAACGAGCACGAATCTGAATAATCAGGTAAGAACCTGAGACCGAGCCTCGACCGAGACCGTCATGCTCAGCGCCAACCGTGCCGTCAGCCGTTGAGCCGCGCAAAGATGGCGTCGAAGTTGCCGCTTTCGGCGGCGAAGCGGAAATGCTTTACGGTTTCGACGCAGATTTCGGGTGGCGTGGGCTGCGTCGTGAGGATCACCATCACCTCGGCGATGAACTTCGAGAGCGACATGGCGCGCGGGTCGTTGAAGCCGTCCATCAGGTGCGTAGCCACGTAAGGGGGAATCAGCTCCAGGACCTCGATGTTGGTGTTGCGGAGCTGTGCGCGGAGCGAGAGCGTGTAGGAGTGGAGGGCAGCCTTGGTGGCGCAGTAGGTAGGCGTGCGCGCCAGGGGCAGGAATGCCAGCCCCGAGGAGACGTTGAGGATCGTGGCGTGCGGCTGCTTTTGAAGATGCGGCATTAAGGCCGCGGTGAGGCGGATGGGGCCGAGCAGATTGGTGGCCACGATGGTCTCTACGTCGAACAGGCCGGGCTGCTGCGCAAGGAGGTCTTCGCGGCGCATGACGCCGGCATTATTGATGAGGACATTGAGCGAGGGGAATTCAGCCATCGCGTGCGCGGCGAGGTCACGAAGCGAGGCAGGATCCCGCACGTCAACGGCGAACGCCGTCATGCCGGGGTTGGCGGCAGTGGTTTCGTCGAGAGCCTGGCGCCGGCGGCCGGCGATGATGACCTGATTGCCGAGGGCATGAAGGGATTGTGCGAGGCCGCGGCCGATGCCGGAGCCACCGCCAGTGATCAGGATGGTATTGCCGCTGGGATTCATAAGACGATCTGCCTCTCAAAGGCATGATAGCGGGCTTGCGTGAATCGTGCGTGAGGAAGGCCACAGGCTAACAGAGCAACAGCCAAGCCGCCGCGTGCATTCGACAGACAGGAGTGTGACGATAGGTTCCGCGAAGCTTGCGGAGCCGGCGATGTGTGCTGAGGCTCGATGTGACCCTTTGCCGCGCCAAAGGGGCCAAATTGGGCATCATCAGCGAATCAGTTACCACCTTGGAACCGATCGACTACGGAATGATTTAAATCACACGCTGCTACCGAGAACGGACAGCATAATGAAGCATCGATCACGCAAGGACAGGTCTTTAGCGAGCATCTTTGTTGTCGAGTTCGACTCATCTCGTGCGGCATATCGCCGATAGGAGACGAAGGAGGGCGCCAACGTGCCAACCCAACGATTCACCGACACGCCGCTGGCGGCAGCCTCGCAGTCCATGTTCTCGCTTCGTGCGCAAATGAGCAGGTATGGCGTTCCGTTGACGCGGACCCGGTTTATGAGGGCGGGCAACATAAGCGCGGACTCCACGTGGCCCTCCGAGGCGATCGTGAACCTCCGCAGCTTAGCGCGGGGTGTAAGCTGGGCGCTGGCGATCGAAGGTGCAGCGGCATTGGGAATCTATGGCATCTGGTATCTGTGCCGTCTTTGGCTCTAAGTTCCCTTGAGTAGTCAGAGTTCGCCTGAAGTCTCGATCAAGAGCGCGGTCGCTCATGGCAACTGCGCAAGCCGGCCGAAAGCAACCAGGCTGTCTCCACTGTCACAACCTCTGCGGCAAAGATAGAACAGCATCGATACACATTTTGTGTCATTCTCCGCCTGCGTTCTGCACTTTTGCCATGAAATCTGCGATGATAGCAGGATGTGCCAGAGGGCACTTTGAACAGATAGGAACGAACGTCGAAGTGAAACCCGCAATGCGCCGTGTGGCGCTTATCTACAACCCGGCTTCCGGCCAATACTCTGCGCGGAGGGATGCGGCCGTCGGTGAGATCAAGGCCGTGCTCCGCAACGCCGGTGTTGTGGCGGAAGCGTTTGAAACCGGTGCGCCAGGCAGCGCGATGGCCCTTGCACAGCAGGCTGTGCGCGATGGCTTCGATACGATTTTGGCCTGCGGCGGCGACGGCACGGTTCACGAGGTCGTGCAGAGCCTGGTGGGAACCGAGGTTGCCCTCGGAGTGGTTCCGATGGGCACAGCGAACGCCCTGGCGTCGGATCTGGGATTGATTGCACCGCCAGGCAAGGCAGCACGCAAGCTGCTCGATTCCGCACCGGTGCGGGTATCCGTAGGCCGCATCCACTTCCACGACAACACGGGCCAACCCGACGCGCGCTTCTTTATCGTGGCGGCGGGAATCGGGGCCGATGCCCTGCTGATGTCGCGCCTGGATACGCGGCTCAAGCGGCGGCTGGGCTACGTTCTCTATCTGATCGAGGCATTCCATATCTGGGCCACTTCTTCTTTTCCGCTTTTTGAGGCGGTTCTTCCGTCGAATGGAAACGGCACCGGGCGCGTCGTGGATGTTTCACAGTTGCTGGCTGTGCGCGTGCGCTCGTTTGGCGGCGTCTTGCGCACGCTTGCACCCGGCGCCAGCCTGCGCAACGGCAGCCTGAGCCTGCTGGCGTTCAAGACGCAGAGCCGCTTGCGCTACCTTACGTTTCTGCTGGCGGCAATCGCCGGGCGCCACACCTTCGACCGCGCCGTGGAGCTGCTGGATACGCCGTCGATCGAGTGCCGCGCACGCAATGGCTCGAGCGAGGCGCTCTTTGTCGAGGCTGACGGCGAGGTTCTGGGCTCACTGCCGGTGCGGCTCGAAGTCGTGCCGCATTCGCTTACGCTGCTGATCCCGCCGAACGCACAACCGTAACGCGCAGGTTGAGGCGAGGCGTATTCATTTTCTGCGCGCCTGATGCGGCGACAGCTTCCATGTAAACGAAAGCAGGACGATTCCCATTAGAGTAGCGACGACGATCGCATGCAGCGCCACGGTCCAGCCATAACGCTGGGCCAACACACCGATGCCTTCGCCTTCGACCGTGCGCCCCAGATAGCCGAAAAGCCCCAGGAATCCAGCTGCGGTGCCCACCGCTTTCTTCGATGTGAAGTCCAGCGCGCTCACCACCAAAAGCAGGATCGTGGGATAAACAAAGAAACCAATCACGCTGAACAAACCAAGGCTGACCCATAATCTGCTTGCAGGGAGGTACATGATCCCGAGGTACGAAAGGAGCACAGGAATCATGCACAGGACGCCGATCATGCCGCGCCGTCCGCCCATCTTGTCGGAGAGCCACCCCATGAGAATGGTGCTGAAGATGGCCGAAAACTCGAGCGCCGCCGTGCTGACGCCGCCTTCGCCAAGGCTGGCGTGCTTCGCCTCCTTCAAATACGTGGGACCCCAGTCAAGCATGCTGTATCGCGCGATATAAACGAAAAAGTTCGCAAAAGAGAAGAGCCAAAGATAACCGTTCTTGAAGATATAGTTGATCAGCAGGTCGGCAGTGCCTAACTCCTGCTCCGTTTCCTTGCGGACGCCGGTGGGATAGTCGTTGCGCCACTCCTCGATGGGGGGCAGGCCCACCGATTGCGGAGTGTCTCTGAGCCTGATGAGCAGGTAGATGGCGCAAAGCATGGCCAGGATTCCGGGCACATAGAAGGCGGAGCGCCAGCCGAGCAGGACCGTGCTATATGCGACGAGAAGCCCGGTGAATCCACCGCCAACATTCTGCGCGACGTTCCAGAAGGCAAACTTCGTTCCCCGCTCGTTGACGCTGAACCAGTGACCCACGGAGCGTCCGCACGGAGCCCAGCCCATACTCTGCGCCAGTCCGTTCAGCGCCCACAGCGTCAGATGCACCGGATAACTGCTGACGGCGCCAAAAGCAAAATTACACAGAGCGGTGAGCAGCAATCCCAGCGGCATAAAGTAACGAGGATTGCTGCGATCGGACCACGCGCCCATGAAGAGCTTGCCGATGCCATAGGAGATGGCCGTGGCCGCAAGGATGTTTCCCACCTGTTCCTTGCTGTAATGCAGCGCGAAGCCCATCTCCCTGGAGACCACCGGAAGATTGTTTCTGACAAAATAGAACGCCGCGTAGCCGATAAAGGTCGATTCCAGAATCTGCCAGCGCATTTTGGGATAGAGGCTCTGCGCTTGCTCGACAGGAACCCTCTGAATGTGCGGTGCGGGCCGAAGGATTCGCGGATTCCAATTCATCAAGTTCCCCATCGCGCCTCTTGCGGGGCGAATCGTCATCAAGAAAGGGCAGTCAGTAACGGCCGCCCTTTCCTGCTCAACATGCGCCGAAGACTTGCGGTCGAGCGTCGCGTTGCCGGACAGAATGCCTACGTCTTACTCCTCGTAG